>PVBE011556375.1_pt1 | contig 12196 bp, 14 predicted proteins | sample 1631181 | NCBI WGS metagenome assembly PVBE01 (sample SAMN08397723, study PRJNA350692) | Marine metagenome, whole genome shotgun sequencing project. | isolation source: water | place: Pacific Ocean | collected 2012-04 | reverse complement strand
GGTCGGGACATCGCCCAACGTCGCGACATCGGCATCGAGTGCCCGGCGCAAGCGATCGACGAATCGCCCGCGACCCATGGGTATCGTTATGGTCCTGAGGAATTATGCTTTGGTTAAGTCTGACGGATCGCCCGGGGATGTGGTCGGCGTCGTACGGGGTTGTCGTCCGCCCTCCCTTCCAGTTCCGAGGATTATCGACCGATAGGGCAAGAATCTAGACACATCAAGGCGCCGCGGCCTTGAAACGAAATCGATATGTTTCCAACTTATGGTTATTCCGGGATTTGGTGCGAGTACGGGTGAAAAGGCTGTTGTGTGGTCATGGTGCGACTGCTCGTTAGTATTCTGGCGATCGCCGTCTTGTTCCAGGTGGTGAGTCCCTCCCACCCCGGCCCGGCTCCGGACTGGACCATCGAACACGCTCTCCCCGGCCAGCACCCGGATCAGCCCGGGCACGATGATCACCCCTGCTCGATAACCTCTTGCGCGACCTCTATTGCCATGCCGGGCGGCGACGGCATCAGCACCCGGCGCCGCGATTCGCAACGCTACGCCGTCATGCCCGAGAAATTGTCGCTCCGAGGCATCGCCCTGTCCGGAGAACCGCCGGTCCCACGGCTCGCCGGATAGCGACCTCGATAGCCGCCGGCGCTCGCTCGCCGGCGTTCTAGTCGTACATCCGTCACCCTCGGCGAGCGAAACGCCATGAAGCTCGCCGTTTGGAGACCCGGTTTACTCGTGAACACGGTATGAAATAAATGCATGGAATCTTCGCAGGAAAGCCCTTCCTCACTCTGGCGGCGGTCGCGCTCGCATTGACGACCTCGTCGGTTACCCAAGCCGCCGGCCGGCACGATGGCCAGCACGGAAAAGGCCACGCGACCAAGATCGGCGAGCCCGGCAATCCGGCCGAGGCCACCCGATCGATCGAGATCGATATGCTCGACAACAGCTTCACCCCGACCCGGCTTGACATCCGGAAAGGAGAAACGGTCCGCTTTATCCTTCGCAACGTCGGCGAGGCCGTCCACGAATTCAATATCGGCACCGCCCAGATGCACGTCGCCCATCGCAAGGAGATGCTGATGATGATGGAGAACGGCGTCCTGGAAGTCGACCGCGTCAATCACCATCGCATGAAGATGGACATGGGCAGCGGTGGGCCGATGGTGCACGACGATCCGAACAGCAAGCTGCTCGAGCCCGGCAAGTCGGCCGAGATCGTCTGGAAGTTCAATTCGGATACAAAGCTCGAATTCGCCTGCAACGTCCCGGGTCACTACGAATCCGGAATGAAAGGCGATATTCGGATCAGGTGAGCTGGCGTTCAAACTGGCGGATAGCAGGAAGACCACAGATGATCTCCAAAGGCAAGATTTGGATAGCCACCGCGGCGGTGGCGCTCGTCGCCACCGGCGCTTGGTATGTTCTACAGCAATCGGCAAGCGACGTTTGGGCCGACCCCTCGAACCGCGAGCTCGTCCAGGCCGGAGCGACCGCTTACCGGAGCCAATGCGCGGCGTGCCACGGGGCGAATCTCGAAGGCGAGAAGAATTGGCGACAACGGCGGGCGAACGGAACATTCCCCTCGCCGCCCCATGACGCGACCGGTCACACCTGGCACCACTCCGACGACATCCTGTTCGGCATCACCAAGCACGGCGGACAGCGCAGCGCGCCAAGCGGTTTCGTCAGCGGAATGCCGCCATTCGGCGGCACGTTGAGCGACCGGGAGATTTACTCGGTCTTGGCGTTCATCAAAAGCCGTTGGCCCCAGGACGTCCGTGAACGCCAGGAGCAAACCAACCGCCGACCGCGTTGAGGCCTAGAGCGTGATCCCTTGACGTGAAGCGTGACGACCGGCGCCGCGCTTCGCATGCCGGCTCTCCGGGCTCAATTGGATTCGCCCCGCGGCAAGACGACGCGCGCCACCAGGCCGCCGCCGTCGCGATCCTCGAACGTGATGTCGCCGCCATGGCCGCGGACGATGTCGCGGGCGAGCGCCAGGCCGAGACCGGTTCCGCCGGTCTCGCGGCTGCGCGATTCCTCCATCCGATAGAACGGCGCGAAGACCTTTTCGCGCTCGTCCTCGGGAATACCGGGTCCACGGTCGGCGATGAGGATCACCGCCTCATCGGCGCCGCCGCTCAGATCCACCCTGGCCTCGCCGCCGTACTTGACCGCGTTGTCGATCAGGTTGGCGAGCGCGCGCCCGAGCGAGGACGGACGACACCCGATGGTCACCCGGTGCATACCATCGTAATAGACCGGCTGTCCGGCATCGGCGAGATCGTCGCACAGTGTCTGCACTAGGCTCGACAGGTCGACCGACGTTCTCGCTTCGGCCGAGACATCGTCGCGCGCGAACGACAGCGTCGCATCCAGCATGGCCTGCATCTCGGTGAGGTCGGCGAGCGCCTTTGTGCGCTGCTCGTCGTCGTCGATGTACTCGGCGCGCAGCCGGAACCGCGTCAGCATGGTACGCAGATCGTGGCTGATCGCCGCCAGCATCCGGGTGCGGTCCTCGACGAAGCGGCGGATGCGGCGCTGCATCTGGTTGAACGCCTCGGCCGCCTCGCGAATCTCGGTCGGACCCGTCTCCTCCATCGGCGGCGCGTCGACATCGGTGCCAAGGCGCGTCGCCGCGGCCGAGAACCGCCCGAGCGGCGCCGTCAGGCGTCGCGAGATCACGATGGCAAGCCCGGTGAGGCCGAGCCCAACGACCGCGATCACGCCGAAGAACGCCGCCAGGCGCGGCCGCCCGTGCAATTGATCGTGGACCGCGATATCGAGCCAGCTTCCGTCGCTGAGCCGGACGCGGGCGCCCATGATCGCGACGCTGCCATCATGATCATGATAGGTCCCGACCTCGACCGTCGACAGGCCGCGCGCCGACAGTGCGCGGCTCAATTGACGCTTGATCCAGCGTGGCTCCCAGCCGTCCGGGCGCAACCGCGGTCGCTGCCTGTCGGCCGTCCAGATCAGACGGTAGTCGCCGGTCGAGCCGGCCACGACGGCGGTGGCGCGCGCCTCGGGTGGAAGCCGGTCGATCATGGCGGCGACGCTGGCCACGCTTTCGAAGGCGATCTGGCTGCCGGGCGGACCACCGCCCTGGGCGACGCTGAGCCACCACACCATGGCGCCGGCCCACAACACGGCGAGCACGCCGCCGATCAGGACCAGCGTGGCGCGCCCGGCGATCGAACGGGGCCACAGGCGCATCACGCGCGAACCACGTCGGAGGTGAAGATATAGCCGCCGCCGCGGACGGTCTTGATCAGGCTCGGGTCCTTGGGATCGACCTCGATCTTGCGCCGGAGCCGGCTGAGCTGGACGTCGATACTGCGGTCGAACGCGCCCGCCGCGCGGCCCTTGGTCAGATCAAGAAGCTGGTCGCGATTCAACACCCGCTTGGGCCGCTCGGCGAACGCGGCAAGTAGGTCGAGCTCGCCGGCGGTCAATGCGACGAGTGCGCCGTCCGGCGCCCTGAGCTCGCGCTTGGCAAGGTCGAGCTTCCAGTCCGAGAACACCAGCGTCTGACCCCTTGCCTCGTCGATCGACTGCGCGGCCGAGCCGGCGCGGCGCAGCACAGCGCGAATGCGGGCCAGCAGCTCGCGCGGGTTGAACGGCTTGGCCAGGTAGTCGTCGGCGCCCATTTCGAGCCCGATGATGCGGTCGGTCTCCTCGCCGAGCGCCGTCAGCATGATCACCGGGATCGTCGTCTCGACGCGCAGCCGGCGGCATAGGCTCAACCCATCCTCGCCCGGCAGCATGAGGTCGAGCACGATCAGATCGAAGCGCGCGTTTCCCATCAGCTTGGTCATGGCGCGGCCATCGGCCGCGGTCTCGACGCGGATCTCGTGCTTCCTCAAGAACCGGGCCACGAGATCGCGGATCTCGGCGTCGTCGTCGACGATCAGGATATGGGGCGTGCGCGACATGTCCCGATTATAGGCACGCAGCCGCACGGCGCCCGAAAACTTTGTAACGCTTGGTAACAAACCGCCGGCTTGAAACGGGGCGTTACCAAATGGCGCCTCGACTGAAATCGTCACGCAAACCCGAGGCTCCATATCTGGTTCCGACGCGGCGCTCGCCGCGACAACCGGAACAGGAGCGAGAGAATGAACACCAGGAAAATCTTGATCGGATCGGGCGTTGCGGTCGCGGTGCTGACCGGAGGCGTCGTCGGTTGGGCGACGATCTGGCCGACCGCGCCGAGCTATGCCGCGGGCGTCGCCGCGCGGCAGGTCGGATTCGGCGGCCACGGCGGCTGGCGCCATGGCGGCGGTCACGGGCGGGGCATGCACATGATCTGCACCGACCGGCGCGACCGGAACATCGAGAAAGGGATCGCTTTCGTCGAGGGCTTCGTCAACTTCATCCCGGAGCAGACCACCGCCTGGGGCGAGCTGACGCAAGTCATCCGCGCCGGCAGCGCGACGATCGGCGAGAAGTGCAAGGAGCACGAAAAGGCCGACATGCCCGCCTCCGCCCCCGACAAGTTGGCCCGGTTCGAGACCATGGCGACGACCGGACTGGCCATCGTGCAGCGCATTCGCCCGGCCTTCGACCGGTTCTACGCGACCCTCAGCGACAAGCAGAAGAAGGCACTCGACGATCTGATGTCGCATCGCGGCCGGCGATCCTGAGGCCGTGTCCGGGATAGGCATGACGACCATGCCGACGGCCGGTGCGAGGAGCGATATCTGAAAGAGAAGTTCGGTGATGCCTACCGGGGCTACAAAGCCTCGGTACGGCGTTGGATCTAAAGACAAAATCGAAAAGGAGACGAGAGATGTTCGGATGCCGGAGAAAACACGGAACCCGGAAGCGCGGCCGCGACGGACGCGACGACGCGGCCCAGCCCGATCCCCAGAGGACCGAGGACATGATCGACTTCGTCGAGCGCACCCTGGGCATCACCGCCGAACAGCGCGCGGCGTGGGACCGATTGATCGAGACCGTCCGCGACAGCGCCGATGCCATGCACACGGCGCGCCACGCCGTGGACGAAGCAGAGCCGGGCGCACTTCAGCGCTTCGCTGGCTTCGAGACCGTGGCCCACACCTCCGCGGCCGCCTTCAGGCGCATTCGACCGGCCCTGGAGGGTCTCTACGGAGCCCTCGATGATGCGCAACGCAAGACGCTCGACGAGCTGATCATGCGGGGGCCGACGCACGCATACGGCGCCACTAGCTGAGTATTTTCGTCGCCTGGCGGGCGACGGCGGCGAGGACCGACGCATCGGGCCGGCTTCGCGCCAGCACGCCGATGCCGAGCACCAGGCCGAGCAATCCGCGGGACGTCTCGCCAGCGTCCAAGTCGGGCGAGAATTCGCCGGCCCGCTTTCCGTCCTCGATCTCGGTCCTGAAGAACGCCTCGATGTCTGAAAGGTGGCGTTCAACGAGCGCAGCTATTTCGGGATCGTGCGGCGCCAGGTCGAGCGCCGTATTGACCAGGAAACAGCCACGCCGCGCGCCGTCCGCCGCCGCGCCCGCGGCGAGCATGTCGAACAACGCCCGGATGGTTTCGCGCGGCGAACGGTCGCGCGAAGCCGTCCTCATTCTCGGCTTCTGATAACAGGCGTCGTAGTGCTCGAGGCAGTCCAGAAACAGCCGGCGCTTGTTGCCGTAGGTGTCGTACAGGCTGCCACGATTGATGTTCATGGCGTCGAGCAGATCCTGGGTCGAGGTCGCCTCGAAGCCCTTCGACCAGAACGCCTTCATCGCCCGGCCCATGGCGGCTTCGACGTCGAACTGCTTTTCCCAGGGCATCGCTCAGTCGAACGGTATGAGGACGACCGAACCCGTGGTGCGGCGCTGCTCGATCGCCCGGTGCGCCTCGGCCACGTCGCGCAGCGGGAAGCGATGATTGGCCGTCACCTCGACCGCGCCGCCCTCTACCACCTCGAACAGGTCGCGGGCGGCTATATCGAGATCCTCGCGCTTGGCCATGTAATGCATGATGGCCGGGCGGGTGAGGAACAGCGATCCCCTGGCGCCGAGTTCGATCACGTCGACCGGGTCGGGCGCGCCCGAGGCATGCCCATAGCTCGCCATCACGCCCATCGGCCGCAGGCAATCGAGGGATTTGCGAAAAGTGTCCTTGCCGATCGATTCATAGACCACCGCGCAACCCTCACCGTTGGTGACCTCCTTCACGGTGGCGACGAAGTCGTCGCGCGTATAGACCACGGCGTGGTCGGCGCCCCGCGATCTCGCGATCTCCACCTTCTCGTCGCTGCTCGCGGTGCCGATCACGGTGGCGCCGAGATGCTTGCCCCATTGACACAGGATCTGGCCCATGCCGCCGGCGGCGGCGTGCACCAGTATCGTATCGCCCGGCTGAACCCGATAAGTGCGGCGCAATAGATATTGCGCCGTCAGACCCTTGAGCATCATCGCCGCGACCACCTCGTCGGCGATGCCCGCCGGCACCTTAATCAGCTGGTCGATTGGATAGATCCGCTCCTGGCTGTAGGCGCCGTGCGGCGGCAACGCGGTCGCGACCCGGTCGCCGGCCCGGAATTCCGTCACCCCGGGGCCGACTTCCTCGACCACGCCCACCGCCTCGAAACCCAGCACCAGGGGCAGCGCCGGCACCGGCCACGGGTGCGGCATGCCGCGACGATGATAGGTGTCGACGTAATTCACGCCGATCGCGGCGCTCTTCAGTCTGACCTCTCCCGCGCCGGGGCCTCCGACGTCGACCTCCTCCCATCGAAAGACGTCGGGTGAGCCCTTTTCGTGGATCACGGCCGCCATCACCATCTCATTCCTCCTCGGTCCCGATTGATTGCGTCGTCGTTGCACGATTGGTGAGACCACAATATCATTATTTGGAACGATCGTTCAAGACTATTTGCAGACGATTAGTATCGTGGTTCGCGAAGCTTCGAACCGGAATTCAGGTGTTTGAAGTCGCCCGATCAGGAGGACCGTGAGGACTTGGCCAATTTGTCGAACGCCATCAGGTTGGCGATGAGGTCTTCGATCTGACCGAGCGGGATCATGTTGGGCCCGTCGGACGGCGCGTTGTCTGGATCGGGATGGGTTTCCATGAACACCGCGGCGACACCGACGGCAACGGCGGCGCGGGCGAGCACCGGAACGAACTCGCGCTGGCCGCCCGACGCGGTCCCCTGCCCGCCCGGCTGCTGCACCGAATGGGTCGCATCGAACACCACCGGGCACCCGGTGGCGGCGAGCTCGGGCAACGCGCGCATGTCACTGACCAGCGTGTTGTAGCCGAACGACACGCCGCGCTCGCACACCATGACGTCGGTATTGCCGGCCTCGTCCGCCTTGGCGACCACGTTCTTCATGTCCCAAGGCGCGAGGAATTGCCCCTTCTTGATGTTGAGCGCGCGGCCCGTCTTAGCGGCGGCGACAACGAGATCGGTCTGGCGGCTGAGGAACGCCGGTATCTGGAGCACATCGACCGCCTCCGCCACGGCCGCGCACTGTTCGGGCAAATGAACGTCGGTCAGCACCGGCAACCCGGTCGCGTCCCGCACCTCGGCAAGGATCGGCAGGCCGTCCTCGAGCCCGATACCGCGCTCGCCCGCGATGGATGTCCGGTTGGCCTTGTCGAACGACGACTTGTAGATCAATCCGATGCCGAGGCGGCCGGCGATCTCCGCCAGCGCGCCGGCGCACTCAAGCGCATGCTGGCGACTCTCCAACACGCACGGCCCCGCGATCAGTGTGAGCGGCAGGTCGTTACCGATCTCAATGTCGCCAACGCTGACGTGGCGCGGTTCGGTCATGCCCGCCGGCCTCCGCGCTACACCAACCGCGAGCGTTCGACCGCGGCGTGGACGAAGGAACTGAACAGCGGGTGCGGATCGAACGGCTTGGACTTGAGCTCGGGATGGAACTGGACGCCCATGTACCACGGGTGGCTCGGCAGCTCGATAATCTCGGGCAACAGGCCGTCGGGCGACAGGCCGGAGAACACCAGCCCCGCTTCCTCGAGCCGTGAGCGATAATTGATGTTGACCTCGTAGCGGTGGCGGTGGCGCTCGCTGATGGTGCGCGCGCCGTAGATGCGCCCCGCCAGCGAGTCCTCGTCGAGCTCGCAGTCATAGGCGCCGAGCCGCATGGTGCCGCCGAGGTTGTCGCCGATGCCGCGCCGCACGATGTCGTCGTCCTTGATCCATTCGGTTAGCAGGCCGATCACCGGGTGCGGCGTCGCGCCGAGCTCGGTCGAGCCCGCGCCCTCGATGCCGGCGAGATTGCGCGCCGCCTCGATCACCGCCATCTGCATGCCGAAGCAGATGCCGAAATAGGGCACGTTGTGTTCTCGCGCGAAGCGGGCGGCGGCGATCTTTCCCTCGGCGCCGCGCTCGCCGAAGCCGCCGGGCACCAGGATGCCCTCGACCTCGGACAGGTGGTGGACCGCGTCCTCCGACTCGAAGATCTCCGAATCGATCCAGTTCATGTTGACCTGGACCCGGTTGGCGATGCCGCCATGGTCGAGCGCCTCGACCAGCGATTTGTACGAGTCCAGCAGGTTGGTGTACTTGCCGACGACGGCGATGGTCACCTCGCCCTCCGGGTCGCGGATGCCGGCGACGATCTCTTGCCAGCGCCCGAGATCGGGCTCGCGTTCGATGTCGATGCCGAAATGCCGGCACACCTGGATGTCGAAACCGCGCTCGTGATAGCTGATCGGCACGTCGTAGATGGTCGAGACGTCTGGCGCGGCGATCACCGAATCCACCGGCACGTTGCAGAACTGGCCGATCTTGCGCCGTTCCTCGTACGGGAGGTCGCGCTCGCAGCGGCACAGGATCACGTCGGGCTGGATGCCGACCGACTGCAGCTCCTTGACCGAATGCTGGGTCGGCTTGGTCTTTAGCTCGCCGGCCGATTTCAAATACGGCACCAGCGTCAGGTGGATGAACATCGCGCGGTCGCGCCCGAGCTGATTGGCGTGCTGGCGAATCGCTTCCAGGAACGGCAGGCTCTCGATGTCGCCGACGGTGCCGCCGATCTCGCACAGCACGAAATCCGCCTCGCCGGCATCGGCGGCGATGAACTTCTTGATCTCGTCGGTGACGTGCGGAATGACCTGGATGGTGGCGCCGAGATAATCGCCGCGCCGCTCGCGCTCGATCACCGACTGATAGATCCGCCCGCTAGTCACATTGTCCGACTTGCGCGCCGGCACGCCGGTGAAGCGCTCGTAATGACCGAGGTCGAGGTCGGTCTCGGCACCGTCGTCGGTGACGTAGACCTCGCCGTGCTGGGTCGGGCTCATGGTCCCAGGATCGACGTTGAGATAAGGATCGAGCTTTCTTAGCCGGACCTTGTACCCGCGCGCCTGGAGAAGCGCGCCGAGCGCCGCCGAAGCGAGCCCTTTGCCGAGTGATGAAACCACGCCGCCGGTGATGAACACATAACGCGTCATGGACCGACAGTGTACATTACCGAGGCGGGGTACGGAAAGCGAAAGAGACGCCGATTCCGTCGAATCCGATTCGATTCCGATTCGGAATCGGCCCCGACCGGTGAATAAGTAGGGTCAGGGACCTTTCAGCGTGCCGCCGCCGAACAAAGTGGGCACGTAGCGCGGCGCGCCGATCGCCTCCATGAAGCGGCCCTTGATGGCCACCGGGTCGAGCGTGACGGGCGGCGTGACGACCTCGATGTCGGGCGCGGTGGCAAGCGCCAGGAACGTCGGACCGGGGCTCGCGAGGGCATCCACGAGCCGGCCGCGGAACGCTTCCTCGGTGTCGACGTTCTCGGCCCGCTCCAGGCCGACCGCCCGACCGAGCATGGCGAAATCGACGTTCTGGTTAGTCAGCGCCTGACCGCCCGATGCGCCATGCACCCCGTTGTCGATCAGCAGGACCGTCAGATTGTCCGGCGCCACCGCGCCCACCGTGACCAGCCCGCCCATGTGCATCATGAGCCCACCGTCGCCCTCGACGACGACGATTTGCCGGTCGGGCCGCGCGACGGCGAGTCCGAGCGCCGTGGGCAAGGCGAGCCCCATCGCATCCTCGAGATAGAAGTTCTCGGGCGCATCGCGGACCACGGCCCAAAGATACGATGCGTTGCCGAGAGCGGTGACCACCAGCGCGTCCGCCGGCAGCGTTTCGGCGAGGGCTCGATAATAGGCCTCGCGGCTCGGCAGCGACGGGTTCACCATTGGACATCTCCGCGTGACAGGAGGAGAACGAACGGCGCCGAGGATTCCTCGGCATAGGTCGCCGCCGCCTCGACCTGGGGGCCGATCGGGCGGGAGACGTCGGCCACGGTATGGCCCAGACCGAACCCGCGAAGGACCGGCTCGGTCACCCGCCCCTTGGGAATGTGGAAGAAGATGGGGTCCTCCGGCGTGCCGCGATAAGACGCCAGGATCAGCAGTGGAAACTGGTAGCGCTGGGCGAGGCACACCATGCCGGCTCCGATGCTCAAGAGCCCGACGTTCTGGAGGATCAACGCGGTCCGCGCGCCGCCCAGCCGCGCGCCGCAGGCGATCGCCAGGGCCTCCTCCTCGTGGGTCGCGCGGACCAGCGAAATCTCGGGCTCGCGCTCGATCCGGATCAGGAGCTCGCCGAGCCAGCCGTCGGGAACGGTGACCGCCACGCTTATCCCGAGGCGTTTGAGCGTCTCCAGCACCGTCGATGGCCGATGGGTTTCTTCCGTCATCCGGCGCCCCCGTTCATTTGTCCGCGCGATCAGACCCCGCGCCGCCGGTCGCAACAAGACCCGCCCTCGGCCCCGGCGTCAAGCGCTCGCGGCTCTAAGCTGTATGAGCCCTTCAATTTTTTTGATTTCGCCGCTTCGTTCGCCCTACGCTTCGAATGTGAAGAACGGTTCCGGGCATTCGACCGCGCCAATCGCGGGCGGTCGAGGATCGGCACCATGAGAAAACGGGGAGCGCGGGGTATTCGGTCGATACGGTTTTGAGTTCGCGCGCACCGTACCGGCCTTGTCCACGTGATTGTGGGCGATCTCTTTCGATTTGCATGATGCGGAAAAGCATCTCCCCAATTCCGGTCGCGGAATCCACCGCGCCGTATCGGGCCGATGCCCGGGAGGAGAAACAGGATGAAAAACGTGTCGCGTAGCTTGAAAATTTCGGCATCGGGGCTGCTGGCCGCCGCAATGATGCTCAGCGCCGGCGGCGCAAGCCAAGCCGAACCGATCAAGATGACCATGGTCGGTTCGTGGCCGCCCAAGGTGTCGTCCGCGGCCGACATGGGCATCAAGTTCATGGAGACGGTGAATAAGCTCGCCCGCGGCAAGCTCATGATCACGTTCAAGGGCTCGCGCGACGTCGTGCCGACGTTCGACCAGCCCGAGGCCTTGGTGCGCGGGCTGTTCGACAGCTGGTACGGCGCGCCCAACTATTGGGCCGGCGTGATTCCGGGCGGCTACGTGATGGAGCTGTCGCGCGCCGAATACCTCGACAACGGCCCGGGCAGCGAGCTGTTCGAGTTCATCGCCAGCATGTACAAGCGCCGCGGCGTCCAATATCTCGGCCACTTCTCGGGCGAGCCCGAGACCGGCAACCACTTCTTGTACACCCAGAAGAAAATCTCCCGCATCGCCGATCTCAAGGGTATGAAGATCCGGGTGCCGCCGTTGACCCGCCATTTCGTCAAGGCGATCGGCGCCGAGCCCGTGACGCTGCCGCCGGGCGAGGTCTATCTGGCGCTCGAGCGCGGCACCGTCGAGGGCTTCAGCTGGCCGTTCTATGACGGCTTCACCTCGTTCGGCTGGGAGAAGGTATCCAAGTTCGTCATCCACCATCCGCTGTACCGCAATGGCGTCAGCGTGATGATGAACATGGCCAAGTGGAACACGCTTTCGGGCGATGTGAAAAAGGCCGTGCTCGAGGCGTCGCGCAAGACCCAGGCGTGGTCGCAGGGTTGGGTGTCGGCCTTTCAGGCGACCCAGCTCGCCGGCATGCGCAAGGGCGGCATGAAGGTCATCAAGCTGTCCAAGGCGGAGACCGCGCGCTGGAGCCGAACCGCCGATGACGCGCTGTGGGCCCACTTCAAGTCGGTCATGAGCGCCAATGACTACGCCACCGCGCGGCGTCTGATTGGCGGAAACTAGGGGATCGACCCTGACGCATGACCAACCGGCGACATGGGTAACAGATCTGACCGGGAACATGGGTAACAGTTTTCCTTTTTTGTTCATGGTCCATGACCATGTCCTTGTTGATGTTG
>PVBE012869323.1_pt1 | contig 12197 bp, 6 predicted proteins | sample 1631181 | NCBI WGS metagenome assembly PVBE01 (sample SAMN08397723, study PRJNA350692) | Marine metagenome, whole genome shotgun sequencing project. | isolation source: water | place: Pacific Ocean | collected 2012-04 | reverse complement strand
CGGGATACTTCTGATCGAACGCGAGTCGCTGGTCGCGGTTGAGATCGGAATAGGACTCGATGGGTACGGGGCTTTGACCGGATTCGGTGGTTTGATACCGGGGAAGGATGCCTGCTTCTTGATCTTTGGCGATTTGAGTGGTGGTCTGGAAGAACGGCGAGTAGGGCGAGAACGAGGCCCCGAGGGCATTGAAGGAGATATCCGCGAGGAAGTCATGGAAATCGAGACCGGCGTCCATTGCGTTTTTGACCGATTGGAGAACCAGTGGCGAGGACTGGATGCCCAGGTACGTCAACTGCTGCATGAAGCCTTCGAAGCCGCCCTTGGTGTTGATTTCGGCATCGAAGAAGTCTTTGTTGCTGGCGAGGTCGAAGCCGGTGCTGATTGCGGGACTGACTTTGTACCCGATGCCGGTTTTGACTCCTTCGAACCAGCCATCGTACTTGTCGGTCGGCATGATCATCCGGAACGTCGAGCGGTACGGCCCGCCGAGTCGGATCCTGCCCCAGGGGGTAAAGGCCGTGAGGAAGTCTTTAGAGGTGGGATCGATGATGTTCCGCCATTGTTCGGAGTAGCCGGACGCGGAGGAGATTGCAAAGGCGAGCGTGGTGCCAGTGATGGTGGCCTCGACGGCGGACATCCGGGCGAACTGTCCGCGCGGGGAAGTGAAATCGAAGAGGTCCTTCACGAACTGTTGGGGCCCGACCCAGTAAGACGGGGAGATGAGTGGCGCACGCTGGAGGCGCTGCTGGGTCTTGGTGAGCGCCAGTTCCTCAAAGTTCATCATCGGGATCATTTGATTGATGTTGCGAATGGCGTCGCGGGCGGCGAGTTCGGGATCGACATCGCGACCGAGGGTGAAGAGGGTCTTGCCTCGGAACCCACGGGTCTCAGGCAGACCCCGCTTCGTGGTGCTGCGGGTGACCACTTCGAGGAACTTATCTCGGGCTTTGCTGGACTGGATCCGCTGGATGCCATTAGCCTCCGCGAAGCCGACCAGTTCCAGGTTGCGTCGCAGCATGGCGGCGCGTTGGACCGTGATCGCCCGGCCAAAGCCGCGTTGGTTGATGGCAAAGACGCCGCGTCCGAAGAGGCGTTGCGGTCCACCGAGGTCCACGCCGAAGAGTTTCGGGTGGGTGCGGGCAAGGCGGGCAAAGATGTCAGCGGAGTGTTCGGTGGTGGTGTTGGCCAAGCCGAGTTTGAATCCGCGTTCCGAGGCCCACGCCAGGAACTCGCCGTTGTTCGCGAGCCACTGATTCCAGTAGGCCGTGGACCCGAAGGCCGCAGTGGCTGCTGGGAGGGCACGGATGGAGGTCCGGGGTTTGACTAGGAACCCCAGAAGGCCTGAAATCGACATGAAGGATCCGTCGAGCGACAAGACCAACTCGCGGAATGTTTCCAGGGCATAAAGTTTGTCATCAAGGATCCGAAGCTTGTCATCGTCACCAAAGAAGTTGGCGATTTGTTGAGCGTCGGTAGCGGTGAAGTAGTAGTCTTCGAGGCCGGAGACTCCTGTGGCTTTGAACCGGACGGGATCAGCGACGTCTGTGATTTCGTCGAGGGAGCCTTTGGCTTTGAGGACTTCGGAGGCTTGGAGTCGGGCGCGGGCACGGGCGCTCGCGAGAAGACGGGTCCGGATCAGGACTTCGACATCGGTAATGACGCGTGCGGAGAGATCGTCGGAGGCGTCGATTGCGTCTCGGAGGGTCGGGAACGTCCGGCTGTTCTGCGAGTTCACATGGAACTTCGACCGGCTCCGGGTTCCTCGGTCGATGGCGCGTTGGATATCACGACCGACTTCGGGTTCGTAGATGTGCGCGATGTAATCGTCCATGATCTTGCCCCAGTCTGCGCCGTAGGCGCGGGTGAGGTTGAGATCGTTGGTGAAGAAGGTCTGGAGTTCGTCCAGGAGGGCCAATTGTTCATCGTTGAGATCGTAGAACTGTTTGTTTTCGATCACATCGGCAAACTTCCCGGAGACTCGGTGGGCAGTACCGGGGAGTGGGGTGGCGAGCAAGGCGTCGTCGAGGCCACCAAAGAGAGCGTCGGCGCGAGGGAGCCATCCCCGGACGAAGGTCTCGGCGCGGATTACGTCGGCGCGCAGAGTATCGGCAGAGGCCACGTAGGAGATCCGGGTGAGGCGGTCTTGGAGTGGGGCGGCGATCGGGATGGCGAGCGCGATGTTCTCGATCATGTAGCGGGCGATGGGGACGTGCCCGAGTTTTTCGATGACGGTATCGAGCATGTGGCGCGGGAGGCCGCGATCGGTGCGTTCGATTGCGCGGAGGATGCCGGGGTGGACGGCGCGATTCTGGGCGGCTGCGCCTGCTTCCACGAACGCACGGAGGTCAGACACGTCGGCCCCACCAGCAATCCGATTGACACCAAACCGCATATCGAGAAGGAGTTCGTGGATGACCTCGGTCGCGCGTTCGATGGTGAAGAGGGCTTCCGCTTGTTCTTGGTTGAGTACTCGTTGCAGCCGATCGAGCGTATCGTCTTCACCAGGGAGGCGTAGTGCATCACGGACTGCTGTTTCAGAGAGATCCTCCAGTGCAGCGGCGCGTTGTGCCTGGACTGCGGGCGAGGCTTTATCTGCAACATTTTGGGACGCATCAGCGGCTTGTCGGATTTCTATCTCATCCCTAAGCCGTCTGGCGAACTCTTCAGCATCGAGGTTCCTACTGCTGCCGTGTAAGAGGTTCGGATTGTTTACATAGTCGATCGGACTGTAGTCGCCGGAGCGGATTAGATCAGAGAGTTTTGCTCCGCGCATCGTGATTGGTGACCCGGCAATGTGCGGGAACTCGGCTTCCAGACGATCAGCAACTTCACTCCGGATGGCATCAAGTTCGGGTCCGGAACGATAGACGTATTCAGTAGCACCGGGTTTTGCATCTGCCACGCCTGGCATTGTTATCAAGTCCGGGTCTAATCCGAAGTCTCCAGTAAAGAGACTGGACTGCGCAGCACGTCGCGCCCGCCCCACTGCGAGTATCTCTGCTCCACCCTCTGCTGTGGTTACTGCATCTGCCACGCCTGGCATTGTTGATTCGAAATATCCATCCAGGAACTCACGGGTACGAATGAGATTATCAACACTCGGGAGATCGGCACCGCCGAAGATGTTGATGCGACCTGACCCTTCGCGGAGTGGGGCAGTGGCGCGCATAATCGCGTCTTCTTGTGCCCGCATCGTAGCCTCGTCGATTGCGCGGCTGGCGAGGAGCATTTCTGCCGGGTCCTCGATATCCGCCGCTCCGCCAATCGGGCTGGCGAACATCCGCACATCATCGTCGGTCATGTTGAGTGCGCGGCCAAGCTCACTCATCTGGTCGAAGGTCAGGAACTCGCCTTCCTTCAACCACTGGCGTCGGCCTTGGGCGGCGAGGGCGTGATTGAGTCCGCGCTTGATCTGCGGCCAGACGCCGACGAACGGGAGGACGTTGGTGATGTCGCCCGCGAGGAACGCGCCTTCTTTGATGAGGTCGACGTTGCCCAAGGGGACTTCGCCGGAGAGTCCGAAGGCTTGATCGAGGCGGGCAAGTCCAGTCTGTTCCGCGATCCAGTTGAGGGTAATGCCGGATTCGGCACGGCCTTGCTCCCGACCGAACTCGAACATCTCAGAGAGGACGGCGTTCGTGGAAGAGATGTCGGCTTCAAACCCTGCGGAGGCCACGCCGTAGGGATCACGGATTAGCCCGCCAGTGAACTCGGTGAAGTGCGTGAAGCCTCGGAGAGCACCAGAGAGGATTGTGGAGCCGGAAGGGGCGAGTTCCGTCAGGAGTTGGTCGCGTACCGCACGGATGGTGTCGACGCTGGAGCGATTACCGGGTCCGAGGAGACCAGCAAGGTGGCGGGCGGCTCTATCAACGGCGAGGGCTTCCACACTGTCGAATCCTTGCAAGCCTGCCTCGTCACGACCTCCGGGGAAGGACTGCTGTTCGGCCCCGAAGAGTCCGGGGACCCAGGGCTTGGCTTGCCGCAAACCAGGGATAAAACGGTTGACGGACTGGGCGAACTCTAAGGCGTCTTTGTAATCGAGTCCTGCGAGGTTGGATACGAGTTGGGGATTGCGGAGCGATGTGAAAAGTCGCTCCACGGCCTGGTTATGTGAAGTACGCGGATCGCGGGCATAGTCGAGCGGGTGCATTTGGGGTGGAGCGACCGGCAAGACGTTCTCGCCGAAGAGGCTCCGGTTGATAATGTTCTGCTGGCGGGCCTGTTCCTCTTCGCGAAGTCGTTCACGCCCGACACCCGGTTCACGCGGGAAGCCCAGGAAGCGATTGGCGTCCGGGATGAAGGAGTCCTCCAGGTCGGCATTGAACGTGAGGTCTTGGGTATCGTTCTGTGTGGCGAGTTGCTGCGCCATGTGCATGATCTCTTGGGCCTGGATCTGACGCCAGAGACCGACCGTGGTGATGGAGCCGTCAACTGGGGCTCCGGCAGGCGGGATGCTTTGGTTCCCGCGTCGGCGTATCTCGTCCGTCGTCTCTTCGATGAATTGATCTATGCCTGAGAAGAGATCGGACCGGGAGCCGAACGGCAGCTTTGGATCGCTCATAGATATCGCCCCTCAGAAATTTCCGGAGTTTCTTCGTTTAGTTCGTACGAAGAAAACCCCCCTCAGAAATTTCCGACGGTTCAGAAACTTCCGGGGGGTCTCAAAATTTTTTAGTGTCAGAATCCTGCCGCTATTTGTGGGCCGGTGCGGATGCCGGAGCCAATGCTTCTCGTGAAGAGATCCGGGTCGCCGAGGCGGGAGGTGATATCGCCGAGGACCGTGGCGATGTTGGGGTTTTGATTCAGGAAGGAGAGTTGTTTGAGGCGGAGGGTGCCGGGGGTGGTAACTTGGTGTCCGCCGATGTTGCCGGATACGCCGGTACCGAAGATGCCGGGAACCTTACCTCGGGCTAGGGCGTTGACGAACTCGAACTCGTTGGTGCGTTCGCCGCCTGCGCCGAAGAATCGGAAATCCGCTGCGGCTGAGGGAGAGGTGCGTGCGAGGTTGACCAAGGCATTGATAATGCTGACGCGTTGGTCGACCGTGGCGCGATTGGCGGCGTCTGCGGACAGGAGGTTTTCGAACATCTGCTGGAAAAGGCCGACGCCTTGCGCGACAGGGGTCCCAGAGCCGGATGCGCCTCCGCCGAAGTCGATCCCGGTGGCGGGATTGGCGATAGTGGCGGCTGCGTTGACCCTGGTGACTGTGGAGCCATCTGTCGAGCCATCTGTCGCGCCATCTGTCGCCGCATCTGTCGTCTCCGCCGCCTGCCGCCGAGTCACATCCCTTGGTGCGGCGTGCTGGGTAGTGTTGGTAAGGATGTTGATTGCCCTGGTGAGCGTGCGGTGTTTGCCTCCAGTCAAGGTCCCGGTGGCATAGCCGCCTTCTTCGATTTGGTGAGGATCATATCCCGTTAGGGCTCCTGTATCAGTGAGTTGAACAACGGCCTGATGGAAGATTGCACTGGGGTCGGTAGGGTCCGTGACGCCGGTCGTGGTGGTACTGAATCCACCTCCTGTGGATGCAGACTGGAGTGTATTCAGTAAGCTCGTTTGCTGTTGACGGGTCAGACCCTTGACGATTTCCGAGAAGGTCTTGAGGGGATCGAGGTTAGAAAGAGTGACGGGTCCTGGAGGCATATCAGACATTCCCTAAGATGGCATCTACATTGGTGCTGGCTTGTTGTCGGGCGGCTTGGAGACCGGGGACTTGGGATTGGAAGTCGGACGCACCAAGAACGGCGGCAGCTTCGGCTTCAGGATCTACAAACCCGACCGGGAGTTCGAAGTCTTCGGGGTCGATCGGACCTCCGGACAGGCCGGATAGGGACATCGCGATTTGTTCTGAGAAGGGGAGTTGGGTGACGGTTTCGCCGTCGCGCTGGATGAGGGAGGAACGCTTGACGGCAAAGCGGTAGAGTTCTTCTCTGGATGCGCGGCGCTGGGTGAGCGCGGTATCTATTCTGGATAAGTTGAGCGCGGCCTCATCGTGGGTCATCTGGCCGATTTGGACGAGACGGTTGAAGTCCTGGCCGATGGCGTTGATCTGGAGCCCCGCGCGTTCGAGTTGGAGGCCCTGCACGTCGATTGCGAGTTGCTGTTGGGCGAGGCCGAGCCGGGCTTGGGCGTCTTCGATGCGGAAGGCGAGGTCGGCGGACAGGCGGTTCTCGCCTGCGATGGCGACTTCGAGATCGGCCACATCTCGGGCTGAGAGATTGTTTAACTTCATTAGGTCGAACTTGAGCGACTCGTTGAACTCGAATCCGCGCTGAGCGATAGAGGCAGCCGTGTCTGGGGAGACGTTGAACGTGGTGAAGCCGCCTACAAAATTAGGAACGGTAAGGGGGACGGTGGCACGTCCGCCGTTCTCGGGCTTGTTTTGTTCTTTGAGGTAATCCTGCATACTGGTCCACATGTTGAACGCGGCGACAGCGGCTTGGGCCTCGGCAGTTACCGCTTCGGCTTTAGAGGCGACGGCAGCACTACCGGGGATTAGCCGAGTCTCGCGCCATTCATGCTCGCCGAAGCCCGCAACGAATCTTCCTACGAATCCTGCGGCTTGGCTTAAGACGGGATCAGGGCCTTCGCCGATATCCGCGCCGGTATCCGCCCACACCCACCGATCCTCGGTTTTCGAAGTTCCGAGGAAATCCTCACCAGACAGTGATTCGAGAGCACGCTGCGCCTGGAGATAGTGAGCGAAGAGGAAGTCCTGTCCGGGGGGATTGCCGGTCGGTTGCGGAATCGGGCCGGGTGCGCCGGGTGGGTTCTGCGGGGTGGGGCCTGTCATGGGTGCTACTCCAATCCCGGAGGTGGTGCAGTACGCAGATCTGGCTGTGGTGCGGTTTGTGATGCTTGCTGCGCTTGTAACTGTTGCATACTCGGGTGGTTCAGGAGGGATTGCGCGGTATCGCCGGGTTGGGTGCCTGCCTCTTCTTGGGCGGCGAGGCGGGTCAAGCCCTTTTGGTACAGGTCGAGATCCGAGCCTTGGAGCTTGATGAACGGGTACGGGACGCGGGTATTTCCCTCGCCCCACTCGTTGTCGCGGACGAGTTTGTTTATGCGGTTGACGCGCTGATCGGCTTGAGCGTCAAGCTTTTGGATGAGGTCTGAATCGGAAATCACGAAGCATTACCCTCCGGAGATAAGGGCGGGTTGCCCGCCGATGGCGTCCTGGGAGCTTGGGTTCATGCTGCTATCTGCAATGTTGTCCGGGCCTTTGCCGGTATCACCTGGGGAACCGACCCGGCCTGGTGGGGTACCGGGACCGGCTTGCTGTTCTGCGCCGCCGCCTGAGATGAGCGCCATGTGCTCCTGGGCGGCAACTTGAAGTTGGATTTCCAACTTGACCCGCTCGCGTTCTTCCACGTACCGCGACATACGCTCACCTTCTGCATCATCCACGAAGGGCACGAGATTATGCTCCACGGCCTTCCGGTATGTCATGTCGCCGTTTGCGCGCATCTGCATCCCGAGTTGATACCGGGCGGCTTGGTCGATGGGCAGGTCGGGCCGGATCTCGATGGTGATGTTTTCGGACTTGACATCCTCGCCGCTTAGAGAGAGGGCGATGTTGATAAACCGTCCGATGTCCTTTTGGGTGTCGCGGGCGACCGCCCAGACGTACAGCTGATCTTTGTGGACATCCCGGAGCCAGCGGAAGAACACCCGCCACTCGTCCTCTAACTGTTGTTCCTTAGCGATAAAGACGTTGTTGAAGTTGCGCCGGGTTTCGTGCTCCATGATGTGGGCGGTGCCGACGTGGGTGTTTTGGTTGACGCCCTGGCCCATAATCTGCGAGACCGAGATGCCGGACTCTTCGTGCTGGGCACGGATGGCTTCATATCGCGGCATGAGGTCATGGAACTCGAACGGGGAGAGTATCCATTCCGTACCCGGTCCCATGTTGGGTGGGGGTTCGGCCATGTTGTAGATGATATGTTCGGGTGGGGCTTCGGTGCCGAAGTTCGCCAGGGGGATTTGAGATTGCGTATCTTTCTCGATCAGCTGCCAGTGCCGGAATGCCGCGCCTGCGGCTTGCAAGTCGAGCATCGTCGCGTAGAAGTTGCGGAGATTGGTAAGCTGCGCCATGCGGTCGAGAGGGGAGCGCCAGGGGCGTTTCGAGATGACGGTCGGGAAGTACGATGGACGCCCCAGGGGGTTTTTCCAGCGCGTGATTACCCGATCGGCGGCTTGGCCTTTGGAGTGCTCGTCTTGGTTATCGATGACGACAAGGGCTCCATTGTCGAGACCCTCCACTACTGTGACGTTCAGCATCAGTTTGGTATCGTGCTGAGGCCAGGCGTCGGGATCGTCTTTGGAGAGCGCGGTACCAAAGTCATGGAAGTTGGCGATTTGTTTGGCTTTTTCAATCCCGAACTCTTTGGCGATCTCGCCGACGTGGCGGGTAGATTCGGAGGTAATTACCAGGGGCTCGCCGGTAGGATCTTCAATGCACGCGAAGCCGATCGGGTCGATTCGTTCGCGTGACCAAGCGTCTTTGAGGGAGGAGCCTTTGACGTAATCATTGCGTGCTTTGTCTTCGGTTGGCATCTTGTCGAAGTAAGAGCTTCTCGGGCCACTTCGGACGATGCTGACTCCGCATTCGGCGAGATCTTCGTCTACTTCGAATGCCCAGTTGTGGAGTCCTTTGCCGCGCATGAGCATTTTCTCGCCTGCAACGAGAAAGCGTTCCTGGGCGTCCGTACCGCGCGAGACGGTGGGGGACAAGCCCCCAGGTTGGACACTGGCACGGATCTTGGACATCGAGATCCAGTTGGCGAGTTGCAGGATGCGTTGATCGAGGACGCCGGAGCCTTCGTGATTCCGCATCGTGGAGAGGTCGGCGTGCGTTTCGGGGATGTCGAGCGGATCGTTACCGTCCCGGAGGGCGCGGATCTTCTCGATGTACTCGTGGTGAGAGACCCAGATGGGGCGCTTCGGGACTGTTCTGGCGAGATGGAGAAAGGCTTCGTCGTCGAGGTCGCTATAGGAGGTGACTTCGTGCGGCACGGGTAGGTCGCTTCCGCTTCGTACTGGGCTTCAGGACGCGCCGAGGTCCGGTCGAGCGGCGAATGGTTCGCCTCTCTAACATTGGCACACTGAAGCCTGCCGCGTCAATGCTGTGGTCGTCCATTTTCTCGATGTCCTGGAAGCCACGCTCGTCGGCGGTATCCTTGAGACGCGCGAGATTGAGTTCCCGCCAGTAGTTGATGCAGTGTGAGGCGATGAAGGCTTGGGGGGAGCCGTATTGACCGGCCTTCGGGTGCCAGACCGGGAACATGCGATCTTCTTGGGGGGTGTAGATGCGTTGCAGGGTGGTTAGTCGAACTTCTCGATCTTGCATCCCGTGTGCAAGGACGATTCCGTCTGGAGTGCCTGTACGATCTTCTGGAGGGTCTCCGTTCCATGCGTATTCGTCGGCGAGTGACCAAACCATATGACCTTTGCCGCGATTGACCCGCCACATATTTGGGTCAGCATACGGGACGACGGCCTGGGATTGATCTCGCTGGAGGTAGGTTTTGACGTTTTCGATGTGAGTCCCGACTGCGGTGTTGGGTTTGTAGTATTCGAGGTAGGTGAGGAAGAAGCCATCGGGGTCTTCGACCGTCCAAAGCGCGCAGGTGGGAGCGACTTGGCCGTGGTCGAGGCCGATTACGACCGGCCAGTCGACCGGCCTGGGCCGCATGGACCCGGATTCGGTCTGACCGAATAAACGGCGCGGGTCGACGAGGTGGGTATCAGCATTGAGCATTTCGAAGGCTTTACCGGCAAAATAATCCCAGTCACCTTCGAGAAGCTGCTTTCGTCGGGCCTCAGATAAAGATGCCAATGTGGCACTGTATTGGCGTCGGTTGAGCGACGGATTATCCTTGAGAGCCGCTGGAACATACATCCTCCTGATGGCGATCGGGTCGGGGTCGTTGGGGATCTCGACCAGTTCTTCCCAGTAGGGCTTGTCCGGGTTGAGGTTGGCCTGGACGCCGGGATTGACGAAGGTCTCTTTGAGGTAGGAGTGGCCTTTGCCGCCAGGGTTGGCGGTGAGGAACAAGCACGGGAACCAATCCTCCCAGTCAGCTTCTTGGCCGTCTGTGGGTGCCCGGACTCGGGACTTGAGTTCGTCAATCTCTTCCTCTTCGAACTGCTCAACCTCGTCAATCATGCACATGGCCCACTCGACGGACTGGTAATTGAATACGTCGTCGAAGGTGGCCGCGTGGTTGAATTCTATCATGCTGCCATTTGGCAACTCTATCTGGTATCGGGACCGGGAGAAGTTGTACTCGTGTTCGGGGAGTTCTTGCATGAAGGCCCGGACGTGGGTCTTTTCGAGTTCGGCGTAGACGCGCCGGAAGATCGCAATGTGCGATCCCGGCCACTTGTTCGCATAGTGGTAGGCAATAGCTCTGATAAGATGCGACTTACCTCCGCCTGCCTGGCCCCCATACAGGACTTCATTCGGATGGTATGTCTCCAGGGCTTCCAGGAGGTCCCACTGACGGGCGTGGAGTTGGTAGACCGGAATCGCGTCCTTCGGCGGGGTCGATACTGTCGTCATCAGGCACTACCTCTCCGGTCAGTTCGATTGGTGTGGGCTCATCTCGGCGCACGACTGCGGTGTAGATGTTGTGGGTCCGCATATCGTTGATGTTGAAGTTGATGCCGCCTGCTTCTGGAGGGCGGATTTTGTCCAGGTTGATCCCCATTGCAATCATCACATCACGCCAGTCTTTGAAGGTCATCGTTTCGGCGTCGTGATTGCGTTTTACGTCCACCATGATCAAGTCCCAGACTTTTTCGAGGTCGGCAGACCGTTGCCCACGCCGAATCACCTCAATGCGGGTCATCATGTTCGGGTCCGGAACGATAGACGTATCGTGCTTCCAGGCGTAGAGGGTAGAGCGCCCCGGAAGGATAGGTTCCTCACCCTTCGGTAATCCCGCCCCCCATAATCGCTTCAACCATTCGAGGGCTTCATCAACGGATCTCGTTGACAGCGCAATCGTTAGCGCCTGCGATCGCTGATCCTCGGTGAATGGTACTGCGCCTGCAACGGTTCCTGGATGCAAAATAGGAATCCCTTCAATACATTGTCTAAGTCATACCAGTCCAGACCATCTGGAGTCAAGGCGGCGCAGACTTAGACAATTCGGCCAGGTGGGTGTTGAAAAATAGTAAATCTGGTGCGGTCCGGAAGGAACTATATAAGGAGCAATGCGGCGTTCCCTTCGGGGTTGGGAGGGGAGGGGATCCCTCCCTCCCTCCCTCTAAGAAGGGAGGGATCTTATCTCCTTATGGCGAACAGCATGACGATTCTCGTGATCATACCCCGACAGGCAATACGCTAGACATACAACGCCTGTTCGCAGGGTAAACGCGGGCAGTGTCCGAACGGCATAAACAGGCACAAAGCCAGCGAGCCACCCAACATGCACCCACACATAACGTGATGACACTCGATGGGGAATACGCCCGTTATGACGCCCCAACTCCTTCGTGCTACACGAACTATGTGGTTGCGCACCCTGCCCTAATTTGACACGGTGGCAGCGTCCGAACAGCCCACCGGTAATCCGGTACCTAGTGGCGCTAGGTGCGAGTTCCCCATCTGAGGCAGGCTACTAGCACGCGTCATCCCTTCTTTAGCAGGATGATTAGCCCTACAAGGTCCATGAGCGTCGGAATCCGACGTAAAGCGCATGATGGGACAGAAGCTAACCTGGTGGTAATCAAAGCCACCCAGTCCGCATGTACCGAACATGCCTAATATGGCCCAACCCAACCCCAACTACAACCGAAGGACCTAACCATGCACCTAACACTAGCAGAAGCGTTGATCCTCGACTTCTTAGAAGACTGCGGACAAGAACTTGACAGCGAGACTAGCTGGTCGATTAGTGGAGATGCGCTAGCGACAGGCAACGACGTAACCACATTCGCCGATCTCGTGGAGGCGTTGTGCAAAGAGCGCCAAGAACCGACCAAGGTCGCGCGAACTCAGCCATTTTGATAAAGAAAGAACGTAAGACTATCCTAACGATCAAACTCGGATCGGACGACGTATGACCCCTTCGCTTGGCTTGACCTACCTAAACACACTGATTGACGAACGGATACCAACCATGCAAACGATTACTTCCATAGTGGCGCGTTCTGCAGCGGGTACTCCCGACACTGAGTCCGACACGCTT
>PVBE011435906.1_pt1 | contig 12197 bp, 8 predicted proteins | sample 1631181 | NCBI WGS metagenome assembly PVBE01 (sample SAMN08397723, study PRJNA350692) | Marine metagenome, whole genome shotgun sequencing project. | isolation source: water | place: Pacific Ocean | collected 2012-04 | reverse complement strand
GCGCGGGAATTCATCATGAAGGATGCCTATAGTTTCGATGTCAGCGACGAGGGCGCCATGGTCAGCTACCAGAAAATGTACGATGCGTACGTGAGCATTTTTGATCGATGTGGACTGCAGGCTTTTCCGGTGGAAGCTGATACGGGCGTCATGGGCGGCAAGCATTCGCATGAATTTATGGTTCCTGCTGAGACGGGTGAAAGCGAAGTCGCTTATACTGGGGACGGTAGTTACGCAGCCAATCTGGAGAAAGCTGGAAGTCAAGGTCCGCAAATCGCTACACCCGCCTCTGACACGGGGGAGCTGGAGAAATTCGCCACGCCTGGCGTGAAGACCATAGAGGACCTCACAAAAGAGCCCTACAATGTTCCTGCTGGGGCGCAGATTAAGACTTTGGTTTTCATTGCCGAAGACCAACCTGTAATTGTTTTGGTGCGTGGCGACGACCAAATCAACGAGGCCAAGCTTGTGTCAGCACTGGGTACAACGGTTTTTCGGGCTGCAGAAGCCGAGGAAATTCATACAGTCTTGGGAGCCCATCCCGGGAGCCTTGGCGCGGTGGGAGTGGCGGGCATTCCCATACATGCAGATGAGCAATTGCGGAATGCCGCAGGCATGACGACTGGCGCAAACGAGGATGGTTTCCATGTCAAAAACGTATCTATTGCGCGGGACATCGGTGAAGTGCAGTGGGCTGATTTACGCACGGTACGCGAAGGTGAGTTGAGCGAAAGCGGGCAGCCCCTGAAAATACGCCGCGCGATCGAGGTGGGCCACGTGTTCAAACTGGGCACGAAATACAGCAAGGCACTGGGATCAAGTTTCCTTGGTGAAGATGGCCAACGGCATCCGCCGGTAATGGGTTGCTACGGGCTGGGTGTGACGCGCACGCTTCAGGCCATTATCGAATACAGTCATGATGACAATGGCATTATTTGGCCGATCAGTGTGGCGCCATACAGGGTTTGTGTTACCCCGCTTGATATCAAGCCTGAGAGTGAGGTGATGCAGGCAGCGCTCAAGATCCATGATGAACTGGAGTCGCAGGGCGTTGATGTGCTGCTTGATGATCGCGATGAGCGCCCCGGGTCCAAGTTCAAGGATTCGGAGTTGATCGGGATTCCGGTGCGTGTGGCCGTTGGCGGGAAATCTCTGGCAAACGGGGAGGTTGAATTGACGGTTCGACGTGAAGGCGGCAAGACACCCATCCCGGTTGGCGAAGCGGTGGAGCGCGTTCTTGCGTTGCTCTAATGTTCGAGCTCTTAAAAACAGAAGGTGGAGCGCGGCGTGGTCGGCTCGCCACTGCTCGCGGGGCGATCGAAACCCCCATGTTCATGCCTGTTGGCACACAGGGAACCGTAAAGGCCATGGCGCCTGGTGAATTGCGTGAAGTGGGGGCCCAGATCATTCTTGGCAACACGTATCATTTAAACCTTAGGCCCGGCATGGAGGTCATTCGCGCGGCGGGTGGGTTGCATAAGTTCAGCAACTGGCCACATCCAATTTTGACCGACAGTGGTGGTTTCCAAGTTTTTAGCCTCTCTAAAATCCGAAAGATCCGGGAGGATGGTGTGGAATTTCAAAGCCACATCGATGGCGCGCCATTGTTTCTGGGGCCGGTCGAGGCAATGGATATCCAGCGGGATATTGGCAGTGATATTGCGATGGTTTTTGATGAATGTCCGCCATACACAGCTTCCAAGGCAGAAGTGCAGGTGGCGGTGGAGCGAACTCTGGGTTGGGCCAAAATCTGTCGTGAGCAGCCACGAGCGGAAAACCAGTTGGTTTTTGGGATAGGGCAGGGCGGTATTTTTGATGAAGAGCGGCAAGAATGTGCGCAAAAACTGGTGGAATTTGATTTTGATGGATATGCCATTGGCGGGCTTAGCGTGGGCGAGCCTGAGACGGACATGATGCGGATCACGGAACTGATCACGCCGATTTATCCAAAAGATAAACCACGATACGCAATGGGTTTGGGCACGCCTCCGCAAATTGTGGAACTGGTGGCGCGTGGAGTGGATCTTTTTGACTGTGTACTGCCCACCCGCGCCGCCCGCCACGGGACCGCTTATGTTCGAGACGGGCACCTCAACCTTAAGGCGGCGCAGTACAAGGCGGATTTTTCGCCCATAGAAGAGGATTGTGGGTGTGTCTGTTGTTCCCAGTTTACTCGTGCCTACGTGCGCCACTTGTTGCACGCGGGCGAAATACTTGGCCAACGCCTTTTGACCCATCACAACCTGGCTTGTTACCTGAACTTGATGGCTGATATTAGGGCGGCCATTGAGGGCGGAACGTTTGAAAACCTTCGAAAAAACCGAGGTTTGTCTTGCAAAAAAGAGCCTTCCCAATAGACTGCCCCGCTCGTTTGTTTCTATCGATGAAAAGACAAAAGACAACTTGGTTGCGCCTTTGGCCGATGGCCCTGCTGGTTCTATTAGCTGCCTGTATGCCACCCCAATCAGGAAAAGATGGGCAGCCGCCGGACATGAACAGCATGCTGAAGATGTTTGCGCCCATGATTTTCTTTTTTGTGATCATGTGGGTGCTGTTGATCCGTCCACAGCAGAAAAAACAACGTGCGCATGATAATCTGGTAAAACAACTGAAGGCGGGAGACCGGGTGGTTGCCAGCGGCATGGTGGGCACAGTGATGACGGTGAAGGATAATACCCTCACACTGCGTTCGGGTGATGCCAAGATTGAAGTGCTAAGGCATGCAGTAACCGAGGTTTTTGAGGACAAACCCAAGGGCGAACAAGGAACTTAAGGGATGCGCAGTAAATTTTGGAGATTGGTAGTTGTTGGGTTGATCACTTGGTGGGCGGTCTCAGAGTGGACTCCGCTTGCAGATCGAAACCTGTTGGACGAATTTGATCAACAGGCCAAGAACAAGGACGGCGAGTTTGCTCGAATTCTCGAGGAGGCCCGGCTCAAGGCGGATGACTCTGGTGCGATGACCTACGAGGACTGGTCGGTAGTGCTCAAAGAAACGGAACTTTCCAAATATTTCAAAGTGCCTCGTCGAATGGAGGGAGCTGACACCAACCGGGCTATTCTTCGTGATTTGGAGCGTAAGGCAGCCGGGGAAGTTCAGCTTGGGCTCGACCTCAAGGGTGGATCACAATTCGTGGTGGAACTAAAGGTTGATGGTTTGGATGACCCTGAGGGCGCGGTGAATCAAGCCATGAATGTGCTTCGCAAACGTGTGGATCGTTTTGGGGTGGCAGAACCCGTGATCCAGAGCATGGGGGGCAATAAAATAATCATCCAAATCCCCGGCATTTCCCAGAGCAAACGTGAGGTGGCAAAGCGCAATATTCAGCGTGTGGCCAGTTTGCGTTTTCAGCTCGTGGATGAAAATGTGGAATATCAGCCGGGCATTATTGTGCCAGGCAGCACCAACCTCATCGACAAATTTATCGCAGATGATGGCACTCCCGGGGAACGTCAAGTGATGGTGGAGACCAAGGTTCAAATGGGTGGCGAACACGTAACCCGTGCCTTTGCTACACGCGATCCCCTCTCAGGCGCACCGGTTATTAATTTTGCCTTGGATGCGACGGGCGCTGGAGTTTTTCAAGATGTGACCAGTCGCAACATTGGTCGCGGGCTGGCAATTGTGCTCGTCGACCTAAAGGAGGATGGCAGTGAGCAACAGGAGTTAATTTCTGCCCCTACTATCCAGAGTGCCATCGGTGCGCGTGGCGAGATCACTGGCATCGATACTCCCAGTGAGGCACGTGAGATTGCCAATGTGCTGGAGAATCCCTTGTCGACTCCTCTGAAGATCATTGAGGAGCGTGACGTGGACCCCTCTTTGGGTGCGGACTCAGTCAGCAAAGGTTTTGAGGCGGCGCAATGGGGGATCATTTTGGTGGCGCTTTTCATGCTTGGCTATTACCTGCTCTCCGGCCTATTTGCCAACGTGGCGCTGGCGCTCAATATTGTCATTTTGCTCGGTGTGTTCTGTTACTTTGGCTCCACGCTTACACTTCCGGGTATTGCAGGCATCGTGTTGACCATCGGCATGGCAGTGGATGCCAATGTGCTGATCTTTGAGCGTATCAGGGAGGAGCAACACGCAGGAAAATCATTAAAGGGAGCCATCGCCTCAGGGTACGGAAAGGCGTTTGGGACCATTTTTGATGCCAATATAACCACGGTCATCGCCTCGCTCATCCTTTACTGGAAGGGACACGGTCCGGTGCAGGGCTTCGGCATCACGCTCACCATCGGAATCCTTACCAGCATGTTTACCGCCTTGGTGGTGACTCGGTTGCTGTTTGATATTCTGGTCGATAACAAGTGGCTTAAATCGCACCCCAAGATGTTTGCCTTTGTTGGAGACACGAAAATTGATTTCCTCAAATACGCCAAGCCGGCGTTTATTGCCTCGTGGGTGGTCATAATTGCCGGAATTGGCGGCGCGCTAATGCGGGGACCCGACTCAATGCTGGGTATTGATTTTGCTGGCGGGCGGAGTCTGGTGATCAAGTACGACGAGGCTAAAAAGGCTGAGGTGCGGGAAAAGATACCCGAAATCCGAAAACACTTGGCCGGTAAAATTGATGACATCGAGTTGTCGCAAGTGAATGTCCGACTCCAGTCGGCGATGTCGACGGGCGATGAATTCATGCGGGTGGATTTTCCGGACGTCGAACGCCCCGAAGGCGGTAAGCCGATTGAGCAATCTATTGAAGACGAACTTCGTTCGAGTTTTGCGGGCATGGATTTGGCTCCCGATGCGGATTTGGCTCCCGATGATCTACTGGTCACAGATTTTGAAAGTGATACCTATGGTGACTGGGTGGTCACCGGCAATGCCTTTGGCTCCGGCCCAACGACGGAACATCATGTTGCCAACCATCATGGGAAACGCGTCGTAGACACCTTTGTAATAAACGGTGAGTTAAATGCGACAGGAGAACTCACCTCGCCAAAATTCAAGATCGATCGCAACTATCTCAATTTCATGATAGCCGGCGGCAAGTCAAAGGGTAAGACGTGCGTTAATTTGTTGGTAGATGGCAAACCTGCCTTTAGCGCGACGGGTTTAGCGGCAAAGGACAGCCAGGGCCAAGAGTCTATGAACTGGGTCTCGTGGAACGTCTCGGAACTGAAAGGGCAGGATGTTCAAATAGTAATTGTTGATCAAGCGACTGATGACTGGGGATACGTTGTGGTTGATCGAGTTTTTCAATCTAACAAAGCTGCTGTGGTCTTATCAGCGGAGCGAAGCTCTTCGGAAAAAGTCGGGGCATCAATTAGCAGTGAAATTCAAACGGCGGCGATCGTTGCCACTATCCTGGCCATGTTTGGAATCCTTGTCTACGTTGCGTTTCGATATGAATTCTCATTTGCCATCGGGGCGGTATTGGCAATTGTGCATGATGTGCTGATGACTGCGGGCCTGTTCTTTATCGCCGGCATGGTCACCGGCATTGATATTGCCAGTGGCGAACTCAACGCGCCGGTTGTCGCGGCCTTCCTGACCATCATCGGTTTTTCAATCAATGACACCATCGTCATATTCGATCGAATCCGTGAGGCTCTTACCACAGGCGCCCGCGGCTCGTTTGCCAATGTGATGAACCTTGCGCTAAACCAAACGCTGGCGCGCACCATTATAACTTCTGGAACCACCTTGCTGTCGACCGCCATGTTGTATTTCTTCGGAGGCGTGGTGATTCATGACTTTGCCTTCTGTCTGTTGGTGGGCGTGATTGTGGGTACCTATTCCTCCATTTACATCGCCTGCGCCATCGTCCTGTGGAAGCACAAGGGCAAGCGGCCTGAGCTGACCGTCGGAGATATTGAGATATCGCCGGACCCCGTGTCTGCCTGACATGCTTGCTTACGCCGGCATAACCGCCGCGCATTACGGCCTGTTCATAGCCGCTGTGGTGTTTTTCTTGGCACTCGATCTTGGGCTTTTTAACCGTAAGGCGCACAAGATCGGCTTCAGGGAAGCAATTGGCTGGACTACATTGTGGTTTTCCTTGGCCATGGCTTTCGCCTTCTTTTTTCTCCCGGCAGAACTGGACGCTGGCATTGAGAAGCATCCGCGTATGGCCTTTATCACCGGCTACATTCTCGAGCTGTCACTCTCGATGGACAATGTATTCGTGATCGCGCTTATTTTTACCTACTTCCGTGTGGAATTGAAATACCAGCACCGTGTGCTTTTCTGGGGAATTCTGGGAGCAATCATTATGCGTGGCCTCATGATCGGCGTGGGCGCGGTGGCAGTAGCCCAGTGGGGATGGATATTGTATCTGTTTGGGGCGTTTCTTCTTTTCACCGGGATCAAGATGCTGTTCGCCGGTGACGACGAGGGCGTGGAACCCGAAAGGAATATTTTGGTTAGGATTGCCCGGCGTTTTTTCCCTGTTCACGACCAGTACAATGAGGATCATTTTATCATCATTCGTGAAGGCAGGCGTCTACTTACGCCAATGGCTATTGTTCTCATTACTGTAGAGTCGACCGATGTGGTTTTTGCTGTTGACTCCATCCCGGCAATTTTTTCAGTAACGACCGATCCCTTTATCGTCTTTACCTCCAACATGTTTGCAATTCTCGGCCTGCGTTCCCTGTATTTCGTGCTGGCCGGTGCCATTGAATATTTCCATTATCTCCAGTACGGGTTGGCGCTGGTTCTGGCTTTCATTGGGGTAAAAATGTTGGGAGAGCATTGGTTGGAGCAACGATTTGGAGAAATCCCACACTGGATGCCGCTGGCAATTGTTGGTGGGATAATTTTGGTTTCGATCATTGCGTCGATTATCCGTAAACTGTGCGGCAAAGGCAACGAGTCGGGCTGATTTAGGGCAGTTAGTGTCGCCCATTGCACCGTTGGCCAGCCAATGCGGGCACCACTTTCAACCACGCTCAGGGACCTGGTTGCCAAAGGCGACAGTGAGTCTCCATGCAGCTTGAATGGTCTGCTGGACTCGGCAGGTGAGGCGGGCGCAGATTTGGTTATTATTGTGCTGGCACTTCCATTTTGCCTGCCCATTCTCCCCGGTGTTAGCGCACCTTTCGGTTTGGCCATTATCCTCCTGGCATTACGGCAAATGCTGGGGAAATCGGGGCGCTTGCCCGGTTTCATCGGTGACCGTGAGTTTGAACCAGCTACCTTTGAGAAAATCATTAATGGTGGCATTCGTATACTGGATCGTGTGGAGAGGTTTTCGGACTCCCAGAGAAACCGTCTGCCACGCTTGGCCAAAACTCGATTCAACTTGTTTCTTGTTTTCCTGATGGGGCTCTTGATGGCCCTGCCTATTCCTTTCCCTGGCACCAACACTTTCCCCGCATGGGCCATTGTTTTTCTCGCCACGGCACAGGCTGAAGGTGATGGCGTCCTTGCATTATGGGGGTATGTTGCGGTTTTGTTTTCCTTTGGCTGGTTCCTGTTCTTTGGCAAACTCATCTGGGTGCTGACGGCTTGGGCCTTCAGCGAGATTGGCGCACTGATTCAGTAATGGCATCAAAACACCAATGGGAGATCGCATCGCCAGAGCCCGTTGCTGCGGGAAGACTGGTAACGGCGCTCGGGATATCTCCGCTCTTAGCACAGTGCTTGGTGAACCGAGGGGTAACCGATCCTGACCTTGCGGCACGATTCCTTGAACCGCGACTCAAGCAACTCGCAGATCCCTTTCTTTTACCCAATATGCGTGTTGCAATCGACCGACTTTTCAAGGCGCGTGAAGCGGGCGAGACTGTCACCATTTTCGGGGATTATGACGTTGATGGAATCACTTCCACCGCGTTGCTTAAAGTCTCGCTGGAAAAGCTTGGCTGGAAGGTTCGCCACTATCTACCCCACCGCATGGATGATGGTTATGGCCTGAGTCGGGAGGCCGTGGAGAAGTGCCTGGAGAACTGCACAAACACCATGTTTCTGGCGGTTGATTGTGGTTCCACAAACACAGAGTCGATCACCTGGCTCGGGGAGAAAGGTGTGGATGTGCTGGTGCTTGATCATCATCAGGTGGTTGATCCTGCGCCACCGGCCTTGGCGATAGTGAATCCACAGTTGGCTGCGGATGGGGAACCCTGCTTTCGTGAGCTTTGCTCAGTCGGACTTGCATTCAAGATGTTGCATGCCGTGATTAAGGAGGGTCGCACCCGTGGTGATGAAGCCATGGCGGATTTTGACTTGCGACCATATCTTGATTTTGTCGCCTTGGGTACCGTTGCCGATCAGGTGCCTCTAATCGGTGAGAATCGGATCTTGGTTGATAGTGGCCTCAATAGATTAAGCGAAACGATTCGGCCTGGGCTGATTGCGTTGAAGGAGGTGGCATTGAGCAAGCCTGAGGTGGGCGTTTATGAGGTAGGCTTTCAACTTGGCCCACGTCTTAATGCCGCGGGCAGACTGGAAAGCGCGGATGCTGCGCTGGATCTCCTGTTGGCTCCTGATGCAGGTGCGGCACAGAGGCTGGCAAGGGAGATTGATGAACAAAATAAGGAGCGTCAGAGCACGCAAAAGGAGATTACCGATCACTTGATTGATGGACTGCGCCTGCGGTTTGATCCGGAAAAGGATTTCGCCATCGTGGAAGGCCAGGCTCATTGGCATCTTGGTGTGGTGGGCATTGTGGCGGGCAGAGTAAAGGATGAATTTTATCGGCCGGCAATCGTTCTGGGTGGTGATGGGAGTTTGTTGCGTGGTTCCGGGCGGAGTGTCCAGGGTTTTGATTTGGCGGCTGCCTTGCGCGAATGTGATGATCTATTGATTGATCACGGAGGTCACGCGATGGCGTCAGGGCTAACGATGGAGCCTGGGAAATTGGATGCCTTTCGAGAGCGCTTTAATCAGGTGGCGCGCCAACACACGGAAGGGGTTGTTTCGCAACCAACGCTTAGAATTGATGCGGAGACAACGCTTTATGAGCTCACCATGGCGCGGCTTCGGGAGCTGGAAGGGTTGCAACCCACCGGTCAGTCCAATCCGGCGGTGCAGCTCATAATTCGTAACCTGGAATTACAGCGTCCTCCGTTTCGCATGGGTCAGGACCAACGGCATGCCAAGTTGCACGTGACAGATGGCGCGATCACCACTGAGGCGGTCATGTGGAATGTGCCTGAGGGAGAAACGCCGGAGGGACGTTTTGATTTGGCGGCGGCGGCGTCAATCAATGAATTTAGAGGGCGTACATCGGTCCAGCTGAAGGTGCTCGACTGGCGTGTGGCAGGCAGTTAGCGTGCGCGGATGGTTGCCGCCATCATTGTTGCCGCCGGCTCCGGCACCCGCATGGGAGAGGGGGCAGACAAGCTCTTTCTTGAACTGGCTGGCCGACCTGTGGTGGGTCACACGTGGGCTCGATTTGATGGTTTGCCGGAGATTGACGAGATTGTGCTGGTGATTCGAGGAGACCGGCAGGGAGAATTTGAAGAGCTTGGGGCAGCGTTGAGTGTTACCAAGCCACATCGGATTGTGGAAGGCGGTGAAGAGCGACAGGATTCTGTCTGGAACGGGCTTATGGCAGTGTCTTGCGGGGTGGATATTGTGGCTATTCAGGATGGTGCCCGGCCCTGCACAGATGCCGGGCTAATTGTCAGGACAATTGAGGCTGCGCGCGAGACAGGTGCTGCTGTCGCGGCCGGCTGTGTGACAGACACTATTAAGGAGTCAGATGCGGACGGTTTAGTTGCGCGTCATATTAACCGGGACTCACTGCGCGCGGTGCAGACACCCCAGGCGTTTCAACTAAAGGTTATCTGCCAGGCCTTAAAGGCCGTCAGAGATCAGGCGAGGCGCGTAACCGATGACACAGCGTCCTGTGAACTTATCGGTCAGCCAGTCAAGCTGGTGGAATCGGATGCTCCGAATCCAAAGGTTACCAGAGCTTCTGATTTGCCGTGGATCGAGCAACTTTTACGCGGCCAGTAAACCCAGCTTGCCAAGATTTCAGGTGAGCAGTATGGTGTTTGGGAAGGCAGTTTATTCATGAAACAACGTATTCTAACCTCAGTGCTCGTGGCGGTTCTCGGGCTGAATCTTTTCCTGGGTGCGCGGTTATATCTCAACAGCGCCGAAGTCAGTGATCGTGACGATGTCTACCAAAACATGGAAACCTTTACGCGAGTGATGGAGATCGTTCGCCGGGAATATGTGGACGGTAACAAGGTGAAGTATGAAGATCTTGTGAGCGATGCGCTCAAGGGCATGCTCAGTCGACTTGACCCACACAGTGAATATATGGATGCGCGTCGGTTCACGGCGCTACAGACCGATACACGTGGCGAATTTGGCGGCGTGGGGATTGTGGTAAGTATGCGCAACAATATTTTGACCGTAATCGCGCCGATGGACGGGACCCCGGGTGCAAAAGCTGGGATTCTGGCGGGCGACCGGATCATTGGGATTGAAGGCAAAAGTACCCGGGGAATTACACTTCAGGATGCGGTGGGCAAGCTTCGGGGCAAGATTGGGACCGAGGTTAACTTTACATTAGCCCGGACTCATGGAGGCGAGGTCAAAGAAGTGAAAATTTCGGTTAAGCGTGCTGTTATTCAGGTCAAGACTGTGCGCGACCTTGCCGGCAAAAGCGGTTATGGCCTGTTGGATGAAAAGATTGGCTATGTGCGGTTGGCCTCCTTTGGTGACAAAACGGGCAGTGAAATGGAAAAGGCACTGCAAAAGATGGAAAAGGTGGGCCTTAAGGGACTGGTGCTCGATTTACGCGACAATCCAGGAGGACTTCTTGATCAGTCGGTGCGGGTGGCTGAGAAATTTTTGCCCAAGGATCAGTTGGTTGTCTCCACTGAAGGGCGTAAAAAGGAAGACATCGACAAACATCATGCAACTGGGAGCGTCAAGGTGCGTAAATATCCCGTGGTGGTTTTGGTTAATGGCGGAAGTGCGAGCGCATCCGAGATTGTCGCCGGTTGCTTGCAGGACTTGAAACGTGCTGAATTGGTTGGAGAAAAGACCTTTGGCAAGGGTTCGGTGCAGAGCATCCTCCCTTTACGTAATGGCGCGGCACTGCGTTTGACCACCGCCAAGTATTATACGCCCAGTCACAGGGTAATTCACGAGAAAGGCATCATGCCCGACCATGAGATAAAGATGGCTCCTGAAGTTTTGCGTGATCTGGCACTCCAGCGATCCCCCGACGGGATGGAAGCACTGCCTGCTGAGGATCGTGCACGTGTGGTGAAGGCCAGAGACACTCAATTGGAGAAAGCAATGGAGTTACTCAAGGCCAAGCTCGCCGTCGCGGAGTGATCCGTATATGGCGTTATTGGCAATCGAAACCTCTTGCGACGAAACCAGCGTTGCGGTGGTATCTGATGGCCAAATCCTGGCCAATTCGGTTTCTACACAAATCGAACTCCATGCCGAATATGGCGGGGTTGTTCCTGAGTTGGCGACTCGCGAACACCTGCGCAACCTTTTGCCCGTTGCTAAAGCAGCATTGAGCGAGGCCGAGTTGGGGGTTGAGAAGCTTAAAGCCATTGCGGCGACACGGGGCCCTGGCTTGCCCCCGGCATTAATGATCGGCTGGAGGGCTGCGCAAGCGACTGCTTATGCCCTGAATTTACCACTAATCGACATCAATCATATTGAGGCGCATCTATACTCGCCCTGGATTAAAGGAGGTAAATCCGCGACCAATTTTGAAGGCTTCAAACCCAACATTTCGCTCATTGCTAGCGGAGGGCATACGCAGCTGGTGCATGTGCGGGGAATGCTTGATCACGCGATTCTTGGGGGAACCCTTGATGATGCTGCGGGCGAGTGCTTTGACAAAATTGCCAGACTGCTTGGACTTGCCTATCCAGGTGGCCCTGAATTGGATAGATGGTCGGAAAAGGGCAATCCTGCCGCCTATGAATTTCCGCGACCACTCCTCAATGACTCCAGCGATAACTTTAGTTTCAGCGGCCTTAAGACATCGGTGCGCTATTTTTTGGAAAAGAATCCGAAGCTAAAAAAAGATAAAGATCACCTTCCTGACCTGTGCGCCAGCGCACAGGCTGCGATCGTGGAAGTGCTTGTGAAAAAGACCATTCGTGCTGCGGGTCGCGAGGATGTCAGCTGTGTGACAGCCTCTGGTGGGGTCACCTGCAACCGTTCGCTGCGAGCGAAATTGGCCGCGGCTTGTGAAGAGCAGGGGATTAGCCTCCATCTGGCGTCCCCGCAATTTTGCACCGATAACGCCGCCATGATCGGC
>PVBE010824900.1_pt1 | contig 12201 bp, 11 predicted proteins | sample 1631181 | NCBI WGS metagenome assembly PVBE01 (sample SAMN08397723, study PRJNA350692) | Marine metagenome, whole genome shotgun sequencing project. | isolation source: water | place: Pacific Ocean | collected 2012-04 | reverse complement strand
TCTCCACCCATACTGTTGTTGCATGGGAGACAGGATGAGGTCGTTCCATGTGAAGCCGCCAGGAAATTGCTGATTTCTTTCAGAACAAAGAAATCAGATATTGATCTTGTTGTATTTGAAGGTGGTCATACAATTCCTCCAGAGTTGCTTTTAAATATTCAGCTAGTTCTTGAGAAATGGTTTATTTGAGATGATAATTAAATCTCAAACAAAAGCATATTCATACTCTTCGATCTCTTCCCAGTCATCTGCAGTAAGTTCAAGACCTTCGAATATGAGAGCTTCCCCTATAGCGTCGACTATTGATCTAAGTGAGGGGAATAAAAAATGATTCTCTTCAGCGTATTGAGCACTAAATAATCCTTTCTCACCCCAGAAAAACCTGTCAGTAGTGTGCTCGTTGCGGCGTACGTTAAGAATTGCTGGAGAACATAGCCCTATTTCTGCTATGTAGCGACGTGCTGCTGTAACAGGTTTGTGTTCGCCAGTTTCTAGGTGAAATGTTGGAACATGAGCCAAGACTCTCTGACCAGCTAGGCGTCTGCGGCTGATCCGCTTGCGCTTTTTTGACATTTAAGGAAACTCGTTAGGGAGTGAGATGAGGGGATCAATGACAAGCGGCTTAATGCCGTTGCTTTAAAAATCTCGCGCTTTTGCGCGAGTAGCGAGAGCCACAAACGTCAGAGATCCTCGAAAGGTTTGTCGGAGTTAAGACTGCGACAGATTATTGAGCGAAAAAATCAATACGACCACTTGCTAGAGGGAAATTATCTGCCTCTGCTGTAGCTTTGATAGCACTTTGAGTGCAATGCTGCCGAGTCGACCTTTGAGCAAGAAACGGGGAAGTGTTGTGACTATCGATACGTTCATCTTAATACTTTTTTCTGGATTTTCAAGTTTCTGGCCCTTCAGACCGTATAGCAAATCATCCGGAGATCAATAAGTATGGAGTTGTCAGAAAGGTTTTTGAATCTGGTACAACAGCAATTGCACTGCTTTGAATATGAGCCTGGTATTCAACATTTGGTAGTTTATGTAGCGCAATCGAAAGAGGGTGAGTCTCCCACCTTGGAAGCTGTGGGGGAATGGCCCAATCTTGGGAAGGCCCTGCCTCCTGTCGAAGCTGATCCAGAGCTTCGAGCACCGTCCTCTGATAGACGATGGTATCCCCTGCAAGAAGGCTCCATATTGCTCGGCGTCCTTAGAGCGGAACGTTCTGGCATTGAGCATTCATGGTCTGAGGTGCTTGATCAACGATTACAAGCGACTGCTGCGGCACTGGCACATTGTCTGGGGTTAGAGCTTGATCGAATAAGGCTCCTGGATGAATTAAATCAGCAACGAGATCATTTGGGACTAATGGTTCATCAATTGCGTAATCCATTAGCTGCATTACGAACATATGCCCAATTGTTATTGAGGAAACTTGGGCCTGAAAGCGATTACCGCGCCTTGGTTGAAGGCTTATTAAGTGAGCAAGCTCAACTTAATCGATATGTATCTGCCATTGATGAATTGAGTCAGGCCAAGTTTCCTTCATTTAATGGATCTCCCACTCCATTACTTCTGCCTCCAGTCCTTTCAAAAGGCCCTTTATTAACTGTGAAGTCTTTGATTAAGCCATTGATCGATCGTGCTTCTGCTACTGCGCATTTGCAAGGTCGCACATGGTCTGGCCCCTCTGAGTGGCCAGATTGGACAAATCAGCCAAGGCCTTCCGGTGATGGAGTAATAGCTGAAATTGTGGCCAATCTTTTAGAAAACGCATTTCGTTATAGCTCTGTGATTACTCCCATAGGCCTTTATATAAATAAGGATGGCATTTGTGTTTGGGATCAAGGTATCGAAATCTGTAATGAAGAACGCAAAAGAATTTTTCAGAAAGGTGTAAGAGGAAAAAATATTGATAAAAGCTCTGGTAGTGGTCTTGGATTAGCCCTGGGTCTTCAATTGTCTGAACAGTTAGGTGGAAAGCTGAAATTAATAATTCCTCCTGAGGGAGTGGACTCTTCGCTCCCAAAACAAGGCAACGCATTTTATCTAACTCTTCCTACCAAATCATTGCCAGCAGTAGAAGCATGAATGTTTCGACAAAGACAAGAGATGCACCGTATGAATCACCACTGTGGCCACCAAGTTTCCGACCAATTAATTCAGGGACAATAATTGTAGGAAGGACTCCGATAGAAATACCAGTCATTAGAGGGACGCGGCTAATCAAATTGATTGGAGTGACTTGTAAAGTCAGAAAAGCAATAGTGAGGACTAGCAATAAAGGCATGAACTCTTTCCATTTTTTCCAATGAACTTGATGGAATGAGGCTGATTCGTTTTGATGAAGGTATGAAAACCTTTCGATTGCCCATAGAGGAGAGCAGCGCCCCCAAAACGTTGCGATTGGGATAGCGAAGGGGGTAAGAGTATCGAGCTTTATTAATGCCGCTAATTGAATTAGAAGAACCAGAGTTAAGGCTTGCACTCCGCTAGAACCAACTCTGCTGTCTCGCATTGCTTCTAAGCATCTGTCTTTGCCGGCGGCTAGTCCATCAGCAGTGTCCATTAGTCCATCCAAGTGAAGACCCCCAGTCATCCAAAGACCAATTCCGATGGTCAAAAGAGCCGTTGGCTCTTTTGACCATCCCATGTGGGCAAGTAGAAGCCATACTCCTGCTTGCAAGAGACCTATAAGGATGCCGATGAGAGGAGCGAATCGAGCAATTCGCTCAAATCGTGGTTTTAACCATGGCAAACCAGGTAAAACTGTGTAGAAGATCCATGCCCCAGCTAGATCCCTTGACCAGTTTGAATTGTGCACGATTTATAACCTCCTTAGTGCTACAAGCTCAAACTAGGGTTGTTGCTACTCCAAAGCTCTGATGATCTTTGGACGTTTTTGCCAAGTTGAATGTGTTTAGTTTTCAAATCAAAGCTCATTGCCCGAATACTCGCGCTCGAGTTGGGTGTTTCAGTACTCCACATGGTTCTGTCTTTACGCCGAGGTTTATGCCAGTGGGCACACTAGGAACTGTGAAAGGCATCTCCTCCAGTCAGCTAGTCGAGACTGGTGCTCAAATGGTTCTTGCCAATACATATCACTTGCATTTGCAACCAGGTGAAGCAGTTGTAAAGGGTGCTGGTGGATTGCACAATTTCATGTCTTGGTCTGGACCAATCCTTACTGATTCAGGTGGTTTTCAAGTGTTTAGCTTGGCGCAGTTAAATAGGATTAACGATCAAGGAGTCTCTTTTCGAAATCCTAGAAATGGCAGCCATATTCATTTGACGCCTGAAAAGGCAATTGAGATTCAGATGGATCTGGGTTCTGATGTTGCTATGGCTTTCGATCACTGTCCTCCTCATCCTTCAAGCGAAAATGATGTTGAAGAGGCGTGTAATAGAACGCATCATTGGTTAGAGAGGTGTGTTGAGGCTCACAACAAATCAGAGCAAGCACTTTTCGGCATTGTGCAAGGAGGTTGCTTCCCTCATTTGAGGGAAATGAGTGTGAAGGTTGTTTCTAGCTTCGATCTGCCTGGTATTGCTATTGGAGGAGTAAGTGTTGGAGAGCCTATTAATGAAATGCACAAAGTAGTTCGTGAGTTGGCTCCTCTTCTTCCACTGAATCGCCCTAGGTATCTAATGGGCATTGGTACTTTTCGAGAAATGACAATTGCTGTTGCAAATGGTATTGATCTTTTCGACTGTGTTTTGCCAACACGATTAGGCCGACACGGCACTGCCTTGGTTAGAGATGAACGTTGGAATTTGCGAAATGCATGTTTTCGCGAAGATCACAAACCTTTGGATCAAACCTGTAGTTGTGAGGCATGTAGTAATCACAGCAGGGCATATCTTCATCACCTTATTCGGAGCGGAGAGTTGCTTGGGCTTACGCTTTTGAGCTTGCATAACCTCACTACTTTGGTCCGATTTACCACGGCTATGGGGCAATCAATTGCTGAAGGATGTTTTTCAGAGGATTTCGCTCCATGGGAATCAGACTCGAAAGCACATCACACGTGGTAGCGTCAGTCGAACGACCAATGATTCCTAGGGATGGCAGCCTTTACTTTTGACTTGATGGCGCAACTGCCTGAGGCTTATCAGGCCTATGCGCCAACTGTGGATGTGCTTCCACTGATCCCTCTGTTTTTCTTTCTGCTTGTTTTTGTATGGCAGGCTGCAGTGGGCTTCCGCTAACTGCTACTCAGAATTAGAGAGCGCGTAGCAACCTTTCCTTATCTCCGGAATTTTAAAAGGAAATTCTGGCAATTCAAATTTGCCAAAATTTTCTTGTGCCTTTAATAAAAGGCTGAAATCTTTACTTGGTTTGCTTTATTGGACTTCCTTTTAAGGTTGTTTGGTGGATTGGATTTAAGGTGAATTAAATATATTGGATATTGGTTTCATTTCTAAATAAGGCTGATTTCATATCTTGTTGACTATGTATTTATTTAAATTTTAAGAGCTGTAATTCATTGGATGATTGAGTTAAATCCATTCTTCTAAGCATATTTCTTTGGAGGGTTGCTCTACTACTTTTTCAATCAGATCAGCTAGTTGAAGTGCTCTTGAGGCTTGTTTCCCATCCACCGCAGGTTTTTCACGACCACGTACACATTGTAGAAAATGTTCGAGCTCTGCATATAGAGGCTCTATTGAAGTTGTACTTACCTCTTCTACAAATCCATCATTTCGATATAACAATTCTCCATGATCTGCAGAGTACCATTCATGTGCACGACGATGAATTTGTAAGGTGTGATTTAGGAAGTCCGTTTCAACAAGACTGCCACGACAATGCGCGCTGAGATTCCGAATCTTCCGGTGGCTCATTTTGCTCGCACTAAGGCTTGCAATTACACCATTGTTGAAGGCAAGAGTGGCATTTACATAATCGATAGGACCATTAGTACTTCGCCCGCCAACTGCTGATAATTTCACAACTGGTGCTTGTGTTAATTCCAGAACTAGATCTAAATCATGAATCATTAAGTCGAGAACTACTGATACATCATTCGCTCGATCTGCATTAGGGCTATGGCGGCGTGCTTCTAGCACTACCACTTCTTCATTGGCTACTACTTTTATTAACTCTCTAAAGGCTGGATTGAACCTTTCAATATGACCTACTTGGAGAAGACGCTCTGCTTTCTTTGCTTCAGTGATAAGTGAAGAGGCTTCTTCTTGGCTTGCTGCTATTGGCTTTTCGATTAAGACATGTTTACTTGCTTTAAGGCAATCAAGCCCTACTTTGTGATGTAGCAAAGTAGGAACTGCTATACAAACTGCTTCTACCTCGTTTAAAAGGCTTTGATAATCTTTGAACCATTGACATCCAAATTGCTCAGTTGCTAGAAGCCCTCTTTCCTTATCTGGGTCGGCAACCCCAATTAGCTCAGCATCTTTTAGGAGGCTAAGAACCCTGGCATGATGCCAGCCCATGTTGCCAACACCTATAACTCCAACTTTCACTGGAATCATTGGTGGGGTTATTCGAGATGCTTGGTTATTCAAAATTGATGATCGGCTATTGATTTTCCTCTGGAGCGTTTATTGCAAAGCCCAATTTTACAAGATCTATTCGTGGTCCTTTCATAGAGCAGATTTCGAATTTAATTTCTTTGTAAATCAAGGTTTCACCTGAAACAGGAATATGTTGGAGTTTCTCCAGTAGAAATCCAGCAAGTGTGTGATGGTCATCCGATTCAGGTAAGTGCAGGTTGAGGTGTCGGTTGAGTTCAAGAATCTCAAGATCTCCAGTCGCGAGCCAGTTGTCTTTGTGGCCTTCTAAAGGTTGGAGCAGAGTCTCTTCGCTATCTGCCTGAATCTCATCGCCAACAATCTCCCCAGTTAGGTCTGCAGCGGTAACAAGACCCTCTGTTCCTCCATGTTCATCCACTACTACGAGTAATGGGTTGCCACTTCGTATTAGTGGTAATAGTTGGGCCAGGGTGATTGTTTCGAGCACCATTTTCGCTGGCTGAAGATAGGGCTTAAGAGGAGTTTCAGCTTTCATTGAACCTCTAGATATGTGTTCAGCGAGTTGTCGCAAATCAAGAAGACCTTTTACATCATCTAATGAGTCACCTATTACTAAAAAACGCGCATGACGAGTTCGATGGACTTCTTTCATTAATTCTGCAAATCTCACATCTATCGGGAGAGTTACCATCCTTGACCTAGGGACCATTACTTCTCGTACTTGTGTATCTCGTAGTGCAAATACACCTTCAAGAATGTTTTGTTCATCTGGGCGTAGGCCAGTTACCCCACCTGTTTCTATAAGAGTTTCTAATTCCTCTGCTGATAACACTGGGACTAGAGAATCCCATTTTGCATTTAATCCAACTAAACGGAGAAGTAGGGATGTAAATACTTCAAGAAGTGCAAGTATTGGTGCTAGTGCTCTCATTACAGCTTCTAGGAGAGGCGCTAGTCGAAGAGCTGCAGCTTCTGGTCGATTGAGTACAAGAGCCTTTGGAAGCAGGCCTGCAATGATTGTCGCAAGGAGAACAATCAAAAGGAAAAGTCCCGTATCCCAAATTCGACTAGTTGAATTCTCGTCAGGCCACCACCGCTGACCTAACCCTCTACCTATCCATCCCAGTGTGACGAGTGCCAGAGTTCCCCCTAGTTGCGAAACCATGAGGGCTCGACGCAACCGAAGTTGAAGACGATTAATTGCTTTCGCACCTGATTTCCTTTCTTCAACCAATCGCTGAACACGGCTGGGGCGTAACCTTAAAAGGGATACTTCTCCAGCAGCAAAGAAGGCTGGTAGAACAAGCAATATCCCGAGGATTATCAGTCTCATTAATTGGGTTGATGGGGGTCGCGAGGATCGAACTCGCCTTAGCCGAATTATGAGTTCGGTGCATTCACCAGATTGCTAGACCCCCTTCTGTTGGATCTACTAAAGTTGCTTGATAATAATGAAGACTTTGCAGAAATAACAATTGCGATCCATTAACACCAAACTAGGCAATGCATCTGAGAATCAATAGCCACTATGACTCCTCCCGCAACAACTAAGGAGGCTTGTAAAGACAAGCTTCTAAATATGCTTGCAAAAGGGGCTTACCGTTCTGGTGAGTTCTCTTTGGCTTCTGGACGCAGTAGCAAACATTATGTGAATTGCAAACCTGTAAGTCTTAGTGGGGTTGGTTTGGCCTTGATCAGTTCAATGCTTTTAGAGCATGTTGAAGAAAACTCTGTTGCTGTTGCAGGGCTGACACTTGGAGCTGATCCTCTTGTGAGTGGAGTAGCCATGAAGGCTGGTCAAATAAACCGTCCTCTCGATGCGTTAATAGTTCGCAAGGAGGCTAAGGGACATGGAACAGGTGCATGGCTTGAAGGGCCTCTCCCTCCTGCGGGTTCGTTAGTTACTGTTTTGGAGGATGTCGTTACAACAGGAGGATCCTCTCTCAAAGCAGTCAATCAACTTCGCGAACTGGGCTTTTTGGTAAGGCGTGTGGTCACTATTGTTGATCGTGAGGAAGGAGGCCATTTGGCAATGAAGAATGCAGGTTTAGAGCTGGTTAGCCTTTTCCTTTTGAAGGATGTCGCTTTAAGAGCAAATTCACTTGTGAAATGATTGCTGATCACACATCCCTTTGGGATGAAACTATGCCCCTTTTGAAATTAAGGGGAGAAGGCTCTAGGGCTTTTTTAAATGGCCAAACAACAGCTGATTTTTTGCGGGTGAAGAATGGTTCTTTTACTCGTGCTTGTTGGTTAAATACGGCCGGTAAAGTTAAAGCTCTTTTGGAAGCTCGATTGACAGATCAAGGAGCAGAGCTTGTAGTAATTGGAGGACAAGTTGATGATTTAGTTAGAGCTTTTGAGAAGGTGATATTCCCTTGCGATCTTGTGACTATTGATCCTCTTCAATCAATTCGCAGAGTGCAGAAAGTAGCTGAAAAACAGACCATTAGATTCCAAAATGTTGCATGGCTTTCATCTGATCAGCAATTACCGAATGAATTTCAGGAGTGTCAACCTCTAGCTCTCACAAAGCTTCATCGATGGAGGATGATATATGGCTTGCTTTTGGGAAAGGATGAGTTAAATGGTGACTATAACCCTTTTGAGCTAGGCCTTTCTGATTTAGTGAGTCTGGAAAAAGGGTGTTATTTAGGCCAAGAAACAGTGGCCAAATTAGCGAGGGTAGGACAAGTCAGAAAGCAAGTGAGGTTTTGGGAATCTGATGCGTGCCTTCGTGTTGGTCAGAAATTGATAAAAAGTCTTCCTTATTCAGTTTCAAATAAGATTGTTGGTGTGATCACCTCTTCCATTAATGATGTTGAGAAAGGGGTGAGTTTTGGTCTTGCTATCGTTCACAGCTCAGCTTTTTCAGAGCAAGAACTTACCGTTACAGATGGGATAGTGAGATTGCATTTGCAAGTCCCTTATGGTTTTGACAGTATTTCTGATTGTGACTGAGAATTGATTTTAGTTAGGGTTGAATCTTGTTTTAATAGCCATTCTGCTACTGCCCAAGTAGCTAGACAATCATCCTGATTATATTGAAAAAGCCACTTTAAAAGATTAGATCTGTAGGGAGAGCTTTTCTCCGACCCTCTCCATTGACGCCACCAAAGTAATGCTCTAGCTCCGTCTAGGCCTTCTTGATGCCATTCAAAACCTGCCCAATTAGCTACTTTTTTTAATCCATAACTGTTAAGAGGTAATCGCCAATGAAGACGTAAACGAGCATGAATATCAATGAAGCGATTGCGAAGACACGATAACTCTTCTTCTCCTTCACCTTGCTCTTGGGCTAAACGAAGAAGACTTATGATCTCTGTTTCGCCATAATGCAATATTGGCCAGTTTTTGTATAAGCTAAGCTTGCGTTTTAATCTTTTCCAGCATAAGGACTTGCCATGTTCTGAGAGAGCAAGTATTGGTTGATATTTTGCTCCTTGCAAATCCCAATTATTATCTTTTTTGCATTCTAGATGAATGAAACCATGAAGGAAATCATCATGTGAATCTGGATCTGATTCGATATCATATAGCAAAAGTCCAGGAGCATTTCTTAGCTCGGGTAAGGAGAGTTTCCCGCCTAGTCTTTCTTTCTGCCCACTATTTTGTGCTTTTGCTTGACCTACAAGTTGTTGGGCAACCTCTTCATTTTGAATTCCAAGATGTTGAAGGCTATTCCTTAAGTCTTTTGGATTAGTTATTGCTAAATCTTGAATTGTTTTAATTCCAATCTCTTGAAGCTTTTGTCTTCTTTTGGCGCCTATTCCACTGACTTCACTAAGGTCACCTTGTAAAGCAGCTTCGGCGTTACAAACTCCCTTCCACGAACAAAGAGAACACTTACGTCGATCAGATGTTAAGGAGGGAGGTTCGCTTTTCTTTAGTGCAGCATTCAGTTTTGCCAGAGTATCTATTAGTTCTTTTTGTAACTTTGTATTTAGAGGAACTGATTGAACTTCAAGTTCATTATTTACTTTAGAAATAATCAGACCTTTAGTAACTGGTGTTTTTTGGAGTTGTTCTAATAGGAGTCCTGTGAGGCTCAATGTGAGTCGGTGTTCGCGGGTGACTTTTCGACCCTGACGTGCAAGTACAGGCCGATAGGCAAATCCCCCCCAGCAACTTTCTCCTGCTATTCGTTGTAAAAGGGGTGGATGGGCATGGATTGATTCGCCTGAGGCGCCGATGCCTTTCAGCCTTAAACCCATTACATTTTCACAGCCTATTTTACAGGCCTCTATTCCTCGAGCGGGTTTATTTGGGATTAGTTTCGCAAAGCTACGTTGTTGATGATCTAATTGAAGAGTCCTATGCGCTGACCAAACTCTCGATGCTCCATCGCCATAACGGTCGAGCCAAGCTTTTCGTTTACAGCGAATCCAGCTTCGCAGTAAACGATCAGTAAGCACAGTCGAGTAAGAAGGTAGGCTCCACATTTGTCGACATTAAGTTGTTTGCCTTTTAGTTCAAGGTCATTTAATCCTCAGTTATGGAGAAGAATCCACTTTGGCTGAATTCTGAGCCTATTCAATTTGGTACTGATGGTTGGCGGGGTGTTCTAGGGGTTGAGGTCACTCTTGAAAGGCTTTTGTTGGTTTCTGCGGCTGCATCAAGAGAGTTGGCCAGTCGTGCACCCTTAGACTTAAAAAGTCGCTTGATTATTATTGGGTATGACCGTCGTTTTCTTGCGCCTGAACTTGCGGAAGCCATTGCCGCAGCTGTTAGAGGTTGTGATTTAGAACCTCTTTTAACGACAACTCCAGTCCCTACTCCTTCTTGCAGTTGGGCAGTAGTGCAATATCAGGCTTTGGGTGCATTGGTCATAACTGCTAGTCATAATCCACCTGAGTGGCTGGGATTAAAGATCAAGGGTCCGTTGGGCGGTTCAGTTGATGGCGATTTCACTAAAGCTGTTGAGCAAAGGCTTTCTGTAGGAGGTGTCAGCTGTCCCACTCAGGGGATTGTTGACCGTTTTGATGGGAGGAAAGAGCATTTAGAAGGACTGCGTAGAAAATCAGATATACCTACACTTGTTAATGGGCTGGAGTTAATGGGTTTAAAAGTCATAGTCGATCCTATGCATGGCTCTGCAGCTGGATGTATCGGTGAACTTCTTCAAGAAGGCCGCCATCGTTTTGTTACTGAAATTCGTGGTGATCGAGACCCCTTATTTGGTGGAAATCCACCTGAGCCTTTAGAGCCATATTTAAAGCAGTTAATCAAAGCAGTTAAGGATTCTGCTTTGCAGGGAAAACCTGCTTTGGGCTTGGTCTTTGACGGCGATGGAGATCGCATAGCGGCTGTAGATGAAAAGGGAAGGTTTTGCAGTACTCAATTGCTTATGCCTCTTCTTATCGATCACCTCGCAAGGACTAAAAAACTGTCCGGGTGCGTCATTAAAACTGTTAGTGGCTCTGACTTGATGCGTTTAGTTGCTGAGGACCTAGGACGAGAAGTTCTTGAGTTGCCCGTTGGGTTTAAGCACATTGCTGCAGAAATGTTGTCTAGGGATGTCCTTATAGGTGGCGAAGAATCTGGTGGTATTGGTTTTGGTAATCATTTGCCTGAACGTGAAGCTTTGTATGTTGCTTTGCTTTTATTGGAAGCACTTACTGCGAGTGGACAACTACTTGGAGAAAAACTGGATGCGCTTCAACAGCGCTTCGGAGTTAGTCATTACGAACGTATAGATTTGAGGCTGAAGAATTTGAGCGTGAGGCATCGATTAGAAGCCTTGCTTCAAGCGACCCCTCCTTCAAGTGTTGCAGGGAAACCAATTAAAGATGTAATTAAGACGGATGGGGTAAAACTTCGATTGGACATCATGCATTGGCTGATGTTTCGCTTTTCAGGTACTGAACCTCTCCTGAGAATTTATTGTGAGGCTCCTACAAAAAATCAAGTTCATGAAGCACTTTGTTGGGCCAAGGAATTAGCTGAAAAAGTATGAGAGAAAGAAACTCAACTAAAACTTGTTTGGTTATTGCTAGTGGGAACTTGGGAAAAATCAAAGAATTCCGCAAATTCTTTGATTGTTTTCCTTTCAAGATCCTTGGTCAGCCAGTTGGCTTTGAAGTTAATGAGACCGGCCAGACCTTTGCTGAAAATGCGCGGTTAAAGGCGCTAGCAGTTGCAAGAGAGACTGGGGAATGGTCACTCGCTGATGACTCGGGATTAAGTGTAGAAACCCTTGCGGGTGCTCCTGGGGTGCATTCAGCGCGATATGCAGCTAGTGATGAGCAACGAATCAGTCGCTTACTGAGTGAAATGGAGCTTTGTAAGAATCGAGCTGCTTATTTTAGTTCTTCTCTTTGCATAGCTTCTCCTGATAATGAGATTCTGTTGGAGGTGGAAGGTCAATGCCAAGGATTGATTACGAAGGCTCCTAGAGGAAAAAGCGGTTTTGGCTATGACCCAGTTTTTGAAGCGTTGGAAACTGGCTTAACTTTTGCTGAGATGGAACCAGAAGAAAAGCATTCTATAAGTCATCGAGGGCGGGCATTTGCTTTGCTTGTTCCCGAGCTAATGAAATTGCTTGACTTATAATTAATGCTCTAGAAAGAATGACATCTCTAGATATACTTTTGTCAAATACTTTTTAAATTAGTCACTTCTTTTTGAGGGTATTTGACTCATTAATGAAAGATGCTAATACTTTAAGCCTGGCTTGATGATCATTTATTTACCCAGCTTCCATGTAATCCATGTGGA
>PVBE010715427.1_pt1 | contig 12201 bp, 7 predicted proteins | sample 1631181 | NCBI WGS metagenome assembly PVBE01 (sample SAMN08397723, study PRJNA350692) | Marine metagenome, whole genome shotgun sequencing project. | isolation source: water | place: Pacific Ocean | collected 2012-04 | reverse complement strand
GCCTCCTTGGCACATGCTTAACCAAGCCAGAATTGGTGTCACATTTCGAGTTTTGATTGGCAACCCGAAGGTCTCCGTCTAAGGACTGCCCAATGACTTCTGGCGAAACTATTCCAGATTTTTCCATAAAGCCATTGCACCCCCAGCTGAGCTAAACTGGCCCGCGGATGAGGTGCTTAGCGTATGCCCCTGCCATCGGCAAAAAATGGCCCGGCAAGTGCCGGGCCGGTGAATTCCATGGAGAGTGTCTATTAGAACTTAAAAATCACATCAACCACAATACGAGTTGCATCATCGGACTTGTTGTTCATGGACTCAGACAAAAAGGCTGTAGCCACTGCCTGCATGGCATTATTGATCTGATATTTGCCCCTTACCATGTGGCCCTTAATATCTGTGCCGGCTTTGAAATCACTTGCGGTTCCTCCAACGCCCCACGCCCCAAAGTCCGAATCCGTCCAGTTGTCCCAAAGGGAATCAGCCTCCAAACGACGATACTGGTAACCTAACTCCCAAGAACCTGGTTTTTTGGACTCGTTGAAGGTAATCCCGAGCAAGTAACCGCTATCATCCTGATCAACGGCTGGATTAGTGATGTAGGATGCTCCCAGCTTGATGGGGACTGATGATTCTTTATAGGTCAGGGCGCCATCAATGATAATGGGGTTATATTGTCCGGTAGCAGAGTTGCCCCCGTTCTTCGAATCTTCGGTATGCCCCGCATCTGTATTGATAAAGGTATAGGTTCCAACGCCCAGATGGCTGGACATGGTGGAACTCAACGTTGAGTCCAGCGTCGCCTGCAAGACCAGCGCATATCCATCCTTGGTCGCGTCTTCCTCCTCTTCAATTACCCAGCCTGCAGCACCCAGTCCAAAGCTGTGATTCTCAGCAAGATCCTGCTCATAATTGAAGGCAATACCCTCGGGAGTGTAGTCGCCATCAATGATTGCCTTATCGAAGGAGAAGGTGTTGACCATCTTACCAAATATGGCTGTCATCGAGTCATTTGGAGTCCACTTGGCATAAGCTTGGTCGATATTCAGCATATCGTTCTCACCATCATCATCAAGGGTCTGATTGGTTGAAATGGCATCATCCTGACCTCCTGAGGCCAACCGAAAGCCGACCATCCACTCACCGTTGAACGTGGCGGCTACACCATAACGCAGTCGATAACGCCAGCGCATGCGATTTGCCGTTCCCGTGTCATCATTCATGCTGATGTTATCACTGCGAAGACGCAGGTCGCCATTCATGCTGAGTTTTTTTACCCATGAGGGCACGTAATGCTCCTTTTGCCACATGGTAAATTGCTGGTCTGCCTCCCTCTGGGATTCGGCGAGAAGCTCATCGGCTTCCTTTTGGGTCAAGACACCTTTCTCGACCAGCTTGTGCAGCAGCAGATTGCCGCCAGCTTCCTGTGCCTGAGCATTTCCTGTCACGGCCACTCCGGCCAGAAGGCCGAGGGTCATGATTTTGTTTATCGTTTTTTTATTCATTTGCTCCTATGTGATTCCTAGTTATCCAAGACGCCCGCAGGCTATTGACGCACTGTTACGAACCAAGGCCGCAATTGTGACAATCGAGCAACATGTCATCTGACTAATTCTTGGCCACGAAAAAGGCAAGTTTGGATTACCCAGAATGAGGTGCACTTACCAGACGGTGTATCCACCATCGATGAGAATGGCGGCACCGGTGACGTAGCGGGCGGCGTCACTGGCCAAATAGACGGCCAGCGGGCCAAGGTCCTCTGGCTCGCCAAATTTGCCGAGCGGGACCTGACTTTTGAATTTCTCGATGACCTCGGGCTTTTCGTCGGCCCAACGTTGGTTGGGCTCGGTCATGAAGCCGCCGGGGCAGATGGCATTGACGGTAATGTCATGCGGCGCCCAGTCCACAGCGGTGGCACGGGTGAAATTAACCACCGCCGCCTTGGATGCCTCGTAATGCCGACCGCCGATGCCCTTGGTGGCAACGAAGCTATTCACACTGCCGATATTGATGATGCGACCGCCCTTCCCGCGCTCCACCATCGCGCCACCAATCAGCTTGGTGCAGAGGAACACGCTGGTGAGGTTGAGATCCATCAACTCGCGCCAAGTCTCCAGCGGCATCTCCGCAGTGGGCGTGGGCACGCGGCGTCCACCAACGTTGTTGATGAGAATGTCGATGGGGCCATGATCGGCCAGTGCCTTTTGACACGCGGCCTCGCAGCCGCTGGGATCACCGATATCCGCCACCACGGGCACCGCCTCGCGACCCAGAGCACGAATGTCGTCAGCGGTTTTCTCCAGGCTCGCCTCCTCGCGCCCCGTGAGGATGACATTTGCCCCTGCGTCCGCAATGGCCAGCGCCATCTCCCGCCCCAAGCCGCGACTGCCGCCGGTAATGAAGAGGCGTTTGCCATCGAGACGAAAGCGATCAAGAACACTCATGGCTTACAGACTACCGAGGCGCACACAAACCCAGGGAGGAACGCGCTCCCCATCGTCCCTGTTCTTTAGCAGGGAAAAGAGGCTTCATGGAAGCCACCCTTCCTCAATTGTTACCCCTCAAAAATGTCGTCGGCGAAGAGTGGTTCGCCAAGGTGGGCGGTCATCTCCTTGAGATATTCCGCGTTGTCGGCGCGTTGCTCGGCAAGCTTGGCGTCATCCAGAGCCATGACCTCGTTCCACTCCTCCTCACTGAAGTCGAGCCCGGTCCAGTCAATATCGCCGTAGCCGGGCACGTTGCCGATGCCCGCCTTCTGGGCGTCGGCCTTGCCCTGCACCCGCTCGACGATCCACTTGAGTACGCGCATGTTCTGGCCAAAGCCGGGCCACAGGAATTTGCCCTCGGCGTTCTTGCGAAACCAGTTCACATGGAAGACCGGTGGCGGGTTGTCCAGCTTGGCGCCAAAGTCCACCCAGTGCTTCATGTAATCGCCCATATGATAGCCGCAGAAGGGCAGCATCGCAAAGGGATCACGGCGCAGCTTGCCCACGGTGCCGGCCGCCGCAGCGGTCATCTCGCTACCCATGGTGGCAGCGGTGTACACGCCGTGGTTCCAGTTGAACGCCTGATAAATCAATGGCACATCGGACATGCGGCGGCCGCCGAAGATGAACGCGCTGATCGGCACGCCCTTGGGATCCTCCCAAGCCGGATCAATGGTCGGGCATTGCGAGGCCGGCGCGGTAAAGCGGCTATTCGGATGGCTGCTGGTAGTCTCACTCTCGGGCGTCCAGTCATTGCCGTGCCAGTCGGTCAGGTGCCCAGGTGTTTCGTCGGTCATCTCCTCCCACCAAACATCGTTGTCATCAGTCTGCGCGACGTTGGTGAAGATGGAATTCGCCCGGCAGGATTCCAGCGCATTCTTGTTTGTTTCTGCGCTCGTGCCCGGTGCCACGCCAAAAAAGCCAGCCTCCGGATTGATCGCATAAAGTTTGCCATCATCACCCGGCTTGATCCACGCGATGTCATCACCGATGGTCGAGATTTTCCAGCCCTCCATTTCCGCCGGCGGAATGAGCATGGCGAAGTTCGTCTTGCCACAGGCACTCGGGAACGCCGCCGCCACGTAGGTCGTCTCACCCTCGGGACTCGTCACGCCGAGAATCAGCATGTGTTCAGACAGCCAACCCTCCTCACGCGCCATCGTTGATGCGATGCGCAGCGCAAAGCACTTTTTACCCAAGAGCGCGTTGCCGCCATAGCCGCTGCCGTGGCTGATGATCTCGCGCTTCTCAGGAAAGTGTGTGATGATAATGTTGTCGGGGTTGCAGGGCCACGGCACATCCGTCTGGCCTTCGGCCAGCGGCGCGCCCACCGAGTGCAGGCACTTCACAAACTCGCCCTCATCACCCAGTTGATCCCAAACCGCGTCGCCCATGCGAGTCATGATGCGCATGTTGACCGCCACGTAGGGCGAGTCGGAAATCTGCACGCCAATGTGCGAAATCGGTGAGCCGACCGGCCCCATCGAGAACGCCATCACGTACATCGTGCGCCCCTTCATACAACCCTCGAATAGCCCGTCCATCTTCGCGCGCATCTCCGCCGGCGCCGTCCAGTTGTTGGTCGGCCCCGCGTCGGCCTCATTCTCGCAGCAGATAAACGTGCGATCCTCCACGCGCGCCACATCCTTGGGGTCCGATCGGCAAAGATAACTATCGGGACGCAACTCGTCGTTCAGCTTGAAAAACGTGCCCCCTTCGACCATCAACGCGCTCAACCGATCGCGTTCCTCAATCGATCCATCGCACCAGTAAATATCCTTGGGTTGAGTCAGGGTGGCAGTCTCCTCCACCCACTTTAGTAATGCTGTGTTATTTGTTTTTGCATCCATAATAGATAAAAAATCTTAAAATTCGGGTGGCCTTGGGTACGTTCAGAAGCCTCTCATGGCAAGCCTTTTCGGGCAAAATCAAAATTAGGCTGCTACCATAATATGTGCTCCACGAATAAAGACATCGGCCATGACTCCATCTAAAGCTTATTGGGGGGAAAGATATGGTGCCCCTCAACCTTCAGATTGATCCGATACAATCCCCAGCGGGTCGGGCCACCCTCCTTCTTTGGCACAATGGCCGTGATGTAGAGTGTGTTCTTTTCCCTGTCGCCACCAAAGACACAATTGGTAGGCTGGGTGGTGGGGATAAACGCCAGGTGCTTTCCATTCGGAGAAAAAACATAAATGCCCGCGTTTTTATCACGGCCTGCGGTGGCGTAGATATTGCCTTTGGCATCCATGGTCATGCCGTCAACTCCGCGCCGATCCGGGCCGAAATCATGCAGCACGCGCTTGTTGACCAGTGTGCCGTTTGCTTTCACATCAAACGCAGTGAGGTGATGATTACCCTTGGGATCATTATTGTTGTCGGCCACATAAACCCTCTTCCCATCCAGAGAAACCAGGATTCCATTGGGTTTCTGCAATTGCCTTGTCGCAACCTTCACTAACCCATTGCGGTCCACGAGAAACACGCCCTCAAAATCTATCTCCCGCGGCTCATCACCGACATAGCGCGGGTCGGTGAAATAGACGCGATCCTTCTCGTCGATGGCCAGGTCATTGGGCGAGTTAAACCGCTTGCCCTTCCAGCGATCCGCCAACGAACGGGTTTCCCCATTCGACGAGGTAACCGATATACGCCGCCTGCCGCCATTGGCGCCTTCACACGCAATGAGGCTGCCTTTGGTATCCATCATTAACCCATTGGACTTGCCGCTATCAGCGCGAAAGACCGTCGTCTTTTTGGTTCGAGGATTAAACTTTAAGGTGCGGTTGCCGATGTCGGAAAAATAAATCACGCCATTGGGCCCCAAGGTTGGTCCCTCGGTAAATTCACCTTCACCCCAAAGAAACTCCACCTTGGCACCCTTGGGTACTATAGAGTCTTGGGCAACCGGCACGAAATTCGCAGCGTGAACCTGATAAGCACAAAAAAGAAATCCACCGACAATCAGTCGTGAAAGAGAATTTGCTGGCATACGGAATATGACTGCAGAACCCACGAGTTCCGTCAACGCAGCAGTTGACAACCCTTGATTACTTGCCGCCTTTGTGGGCCGCAATCCAGGTTTCGGCAAGTTTTTGGCCCTCAGCGATTTGGCTGGGGTTCATTTTCTTTGCCAGTTCGGCTTGGGCTTGTTTGGCGGATTCGTCGCCGGCATTGGAGGCGAGCGTGAACCATTTGGTGGCCTGAATAAAGTCAGGCTCGCCGGTTTTCCCCAAGGCAAGCATCATGCCCAGTGCGGCCTGGCCCTCGGCATGGCCCTTCTCGGCTGCCTGTGTGAAAAGTTTCAACGCCTCGGTATTGTTCTTGGCGACACCTTCACCCTCGTTGTACATGACCCCAAGGTTAACCTGCGCCTGCGGGTAGCCATGGTCGGCGGCCTTACGATACCAACTGGCGGCCTGCTCAACGCTGCGCGGCAGGTCTTTGCCCTCATAATACATCCAACCAATGTCGAACTGCAGTTGAGCAAAGGCAACGCCCGGCTCGGGTCGGGTAAGCGAGGAAGCAATATCTTGAAGTGCCGCCGCCTTCTTTGCCGGGTCGGGAATTTGTATTACCAATATGAGAGCTTGAACGAAAATTTCCTCCGCGTGCTCGAGGTTCCCAAGCTGGGCCATGGCGGTGGCAATGGTCTTAAGAGCGGCGATCTTCTCAATACTGTCGGTAATCTGATCTGCCAAGGCAAGGGATTGCTTCAACACTGCCTGCGTCTGCGCCTGAATTTGGCGCGCCAGGTCCAGTGATTGCGCCAATACCTGCTTTGCCTGCTCGGTATCACCAACTCCCTTAAGAGCCCCAGTAATACTCGCCAGCACAGCAATTTTTTCATCGACGTCCTTAATGGTGTCGATGGTCTCCAGCACTGATTTTAACGTGGCCTTGGCCTCCTCAGCCTGGCCAGTCTTGATGAGGGCCCCCACCAAATGAGTAAGGGCGGAAGCTCGCGCGGATCCAGCCTCAAGGCTCTCGATGATCTCCTTGGCTTGGCCAAGAACCATCACCGCACGATCCATATCACCCGCCTGCGCAAGGGTGCCGGCAAGATTGCAGAGCACACGTATTTTCCCGACAGGACTCTCAATTGCCTCGACTAGAGCAAGAGCTGGATCCTTGGGTGGTTCCGGCTCCGCTGGTGGCTCCACCTCTTCCGGGGATTCCTCAGGGGTTCCAGTCTCCGCAACCTCCGCTGGCTCTGTCGGGATATCTCCTGAAGTTTCAGGTTCCGATTCCTTGGAGGGTTCTGACTCCTTAGCAGGTTCTGACTCCTTAGCAGGTTCTGACTCCTTAGCAGGTTCTGACTCCTTAGCAGGTTCTGACTCCTTAGCAGGTTCCGATTCCTTGGGGGGCTCTGGCTCCTTGGTTGTCTCCGACTTTGGCAGCTCGGGTTCCGGTGATGCCAAGTCAGCCGACAGCATCGGCTTTGGGGCCCCGGCGGTGGCGGCTTCAGTTTCTTGAGCTATGTTTCCTGCAGCCACATGCGATGCAGGAGAAGGCTTGAAGATGAACAATGCGGCGATACCTGCGAGGAGGATTCCGCCGACAATTAGTTCAGTGCGTAGTCCAGTACGTTTTTCTTTCATGGCGAATCTTTCTTTTCTATGCCCGTTCACGGACGACGTGGGTTAATCAATTTTTTCAGGTGATCCTTCTCTTCAATAACCCTGCGAAACGCTGAGATATCCTGTTCCATGACGTTTTGCAGGGCCTGGTAATATTGTTCTGAATAGAAAAACCCGCGGGCAACATCGCCATCAATCAATTCCACGTCCCTGGGCTTCACGGTGGGCATCAGTAGCAGGCGGCCTCGAGTAAAGTTGGATAGCTGCAACACCTGGCTCTCAGTGTTTAATTCCACGGTCTTCTTCATCAACACCGCATACTTGAGTCGCTCAATATCCCGGGCATTGCGCAAGAGCACGGTGAAGCTCGGTTTGTTCTCAGGATCAGGCTTGTTCAAATCCCACAAGAGGCGACTCCATGCATCCTCATCAGGGCAGTCGACAAGCTGTACGGCTGGCACCGGTTCCTTCAGGATGCTGTGCGCCGCATCACTGGAACGCTGGAGGATAAAGGTGATCGCCAACGCAGTCTTGCCGCCCTTGTCGGTTAGGATATGCGGGGCGTTGGCGGCAAGGTATTGTTGAAGGAACTGCACACGGAAACCGGACTGGATATTTTGGTCGGGCTTGAAGAAGATGAGTTTGTTGGCGTCGAGTTTCAAGGCCGTCTTCTGGCGCTTCAACACCTCGTAAATCTGCCGATGACACAGGATGCCCTCCCCGGGGATGGCCGGCCCTACAAAACGGTTGTACGGGTACTGCTCGGCCAACCCAATATCGCCCGCGATGATGCGCGTGGCCAGGGCCTTCATGCTGCGAAGTTGATGATTCTCTGTGAGGTAGTTCAGGTCAAACGTGTCCTCGGCGCGGATGCGATAGGCATCCCGGAACAGCTGATTGTCCACGCTATCAAAAGCATCCTCATCCTTCGGCATATTTCTGCCCCTGACATGTTTCTCGGGCAACACGAAAGGCGTGAGCACGATAATCACCTCACGCTTCACAGCCGTGTCCTTTTTGCTGCGGAAGAGAGCGCCCAGCAAGGGGATGTCACCCAGAATCGGCACCTTGTCGACGGTGCTCTGCTTGTCCTTGGCAATCAGGCCACCAATGATAAATGGCGTGTTATTGGCCACCCTCACATAGGTCCTTACCTCCCGTCTGGAAAAGGTCGGCGAGCTGGCAAGAAGCACGCCATTGTGATCCCTCACCTCAAGATCCGCATCGGGCACCACGGCCGACACCTCAGCATTCACCTGCATACTCACCTCCTCGCCTATGGCATCGATTCGCGGCCGCAGAGCCAGGGTGATGCCGACCTTCTCTTTCGAGAAGCTTGTGCTCTGGTAGTCTGCCTTGGCATAACTGCTTCTGGCAATGGGTACGTCCTCCGATACGCTGATGTACGCCATGCGATTGTTGAGCGCCAGCACGCTGGGGCGGGAAAGCACCTCAGCCTGTCCATCACGCACGAGCGCTTTAATCTGTGCATTGATATCATGAAAAATACCCTTGGTGGTAAGGGCCAGCGCAGCATCCGTCGCCGGATGCTTGAGGCTGCCGATGGACAATTCACTAAGATGGGAATTAATAAAATTCCCACTTTCCCTGGCCCCTGGAGCCCGACTCCATTTCACTCCCATTTCCCTCAACGCAGTGGAGGAAATCTCCAGGATCATCGCCTCAATGATGATCTGTCGTGCGGGCACATCAATGTGTTCCCGCAACGTGGCAATCACGGAGCTAATTTGACCGGGTTGATTCTCATCATAAAACACCACCAATTCTCCAATGGGGTCCGTCTCGGTGAGTGGAAATTTTTCGCCAACCTTCGGGATGGCCTCGTGGAATGTGGTGCTGGGCAGCGGCACGATGACCGGCAGCTTGGTTTTGTCTATCTTCTCTTCGGGCTTGCCGACTACGAATCCGTGCAGGCTCAGCATCTGCCCCGCTCGAACCGGGTCGATGTAGCTCAGCGTCACGCGCTTCGAGACAACCTTCACCTCGTTGGTGCCGGCGCGGGTAGAGAGTTCTGTAAGCGCCTTGGATAGCCACGGCTTGAGGGGGCTGCGGGGAGGGGATTGCGCAACGACAGCAGATGTATCCGCCAGACATACGACTGCGATGGTCAATCCAAGTATTTTACGGGCCATCAATTATCATCCTCCCCCTTGTCCTTTTCTTTTTCAGTCTGCTCAAAGATGCTCGTGAAGAACGTCTGAATGGACTTAATCGGTGATTTTTTCTCCGGTTTGGAGTTGGATTTTCGCTTTCTAATCGCAGCTTCTTCCTTCTCCTTAATCTTCTTTGCCTGCTTATCGGCGCCCTGTTCGAGTTGAGTCTGAAGATCGGTATGCTTTTCCAGCATGGGGGCAAGGTCTTCCCTGTCGATCTCGTACACGAGCACATCTGTGCTGGCGATAACGGTGCTTATGCGACTGATGTCGCTTAGAATGTTTCCCTCTCCAAAATGCTGTCCCGCGCGGTAGGTCTCCACCCCGATGTCCTTCTGCCCGGGCATGGTCACTGAACTGGTCAGCAGGCCCTCAAGGCAGACGAACATGGACTGCCCTTCTTCATCCTGACGGTAAAGCTCCTCCCCTTCTGCCAAGTTGCGTTTATGCATCTTGGGAAACACCTCCTTAAACTCCTTTGCGCTCAAGCTGCGGAACAATTCCGTGCGCGTGAGCAACTGGTGCAAATCCTCCTCCTGCGACGCATCAAGCACGCGCTTTTCGCGCCGGGCCAGGAACACCTCCTCCTTAGAGTGTGCCGGCATAATACCCGAATGGATTAAATGATCAAGAACCGTTTGATTCACCACATGTGAGGATTCATTGGGCGAGATGTGCTTGGGCAGGATGAAGTAACGCACTTCATAAACCATTCCCTCCAGAGTGGATTCCCTCATGCGCACCTCTGGCTCCGGCTTATCCAAAATTCCCTTGTTTTCACAAGCCGCCCGAATGCCGGCGGTCAGCACCCGGATCGCCCTCTCTGATGGGACCTCAAAATCAATGGTGAAATCCAAATCCATGCGGAAATGCGGCTTGGGTTCCATGTAGTTGGTCACAATGGTGTCACCCAGCTTGCTGTTGGGAACGACCACCATGTTGTTCTTTGTGGTCCTTAACCGGGTGGTTCGCCAGTTGATTTCAATCACCTCGGCCACGATGTGTGTCTCCACGCGGTTTTGGTGCACCATGATCCAGTCGCCCATCTTGAACGGTCGATCCACGTGAATGGCCAGACCCATGAAGAGGTCGAGGATCACCGTCCGCAATGCCAGGCCGACCACAATGCTAACCGCGCCTGAGGCGGCTATAATCTTGGTCGTGTCCTTGTGGAATACGGTGGAGGCAATGGCCAGGCCAGCAATGGAAAAGATTAGAATAGCGGTGATATCCTTGGGTAACCTAGTCACCGGACGATCTGAAATCCCTCCAATAAAACCGTCCCAGAAGAAAACCGTAATCAGGCGATTGGCCAGAAAAGCCGAGGATAACCACGCACCCATCTGCACACCGTAGATGAACATACCCTCAGAGACAAAACGACCGTTCGCAATAAAGCCCTCATAGAGCTCTCCGCGGTTCAGAAGCGCCAATAAAAACGCCACGAATACCGCTGCTGGCAGCCAGATGCGACCAATCAACTTCATCATATGACCAAGGAAGGAAATCATGACACTACGACATTACGACACGAGATAGCTCACGCGTCGCCATCGAGCAGAAATTAACCTCCCTTGAGTAGTTGCTTTCTATCGTAATATAGCGTTTTGGGCAATCCAAATTATGTTGATTTTCTATTTTTTTGTATAAAACCGCTGTTTTCAGACGGCTTCGGATCCGGTGTAATTCATCCTCCTTCATAACATGTTGTTCCTTGGCGGACAAAGCACACGGCAAAATCCATTCCAAATGATTAGAAGACTCAAAAATCAATCTTCTTCTACGGATTTTGTGATTATTACACCCAATCCTTGCGTGCTGTAAAATGGAAAATCACCATAAATGGTGATTTAGTGAGTTTTTGAGTGAAAAGCGTTATTACACCAATTCTTGGATTGGTGAGCCGCCCACGATGGCGTTGATGACGGGCTTGGGGATGCCATCGGTAATGCTCAGTCGGCGGAGGTCGAAGAGTGTATGCATGATGGTATTCATCAGGTGCTTCGGATTATACGGCCGGGTGGCGGGCTCGGCGGCAGTGCGGTCACTTCCGCCGATCACCTGCCCCATCTTCAGACCGCCGCCAGAAACCAGTAGCGAGGTCAGGTTGCCGTAGTGTTCCCGCCCTCCATTCTTGTTGATGCGCGGCGAACGCCCCATTTCCCCGGTCACCACCAGCAGGATCTTCTCGCTCAACCCACGTGCGTGCACATCCTCAATAAATGCGCTGAGCGCATGGTCCACCTGCCCGCCCATCGGCCAGATGCCCGCCATTTTTTTCGGGCTGTTGTTGTTCGCGTGATAATCCCAACCGCAGTCGCTCACCGTTACAAACCCACAACCGCGCTCGCACAGTCGCCGCGCCATCAACAGTTGCAGGCCCAGCAGGTTGCTGACGCGTTTCATGTCGTGATATTTCTGCAGTTTCTTTTGGTCAAAAAGATGCCTGGTATCATAACGCGCAACGGTCCTGGCAGCCTCTTTGCTCCAGTCAAACGCATCAGCGACACCGCGGGTGATGGTTTCAAACGCCTGCTGCTGGTAACGATCGGCTGACTCCAGCGCGCCACTGGCGTCAACGTCGCGCCGCAGCAAATCGATGCTGTTTAAAAGCCCGCGCCGATCCGTCAGTCGATCCGGCTTGATGCCAAGGCGCATGTCGGCATTCACCTCACCGCCACCCGCCGGGTTGAACGCCCGAAAGCTCGACCCCAAGTCGCCGCCCTGCGTAAGGGTCGGCAACGCCTGAGTCTCGAAGTTGGCATTGAGTTTCAGGTCCTCATCGATGGCTTCAGGCAGAACCAATGTGTTGGTTGGCAGGCCGGTGTCCGGGTGATTGGTGCCAAACACCCGCGAATACAGCGCGCTCATCGACGCCTTCAATGGATTGCCCGCCACCGTCACCGGGTCATACCGATGCCCCGAGTTGCGCGAGGCGTACGAGCGCACCACGGAAAATTT
>PVBE012907038.1_pt1 | contig 12202 bp, 8 predicted proteins | sample 1631181 | NCBI WGS metagenome assembly PVBE01 (sample SAMN08397723, study PRJNA350692) | Marine metagenome, whole genome shotgun sequencing project. | isolation source: water | place: Pacific Ocean | collected 2012-04 | reverse complement strand
CGGCTCCAAGAGTCGAATGCGGACGCGTTCGATCTTGCGCTCTCCCGCGCTCACCACGGTTACCTCGAGTTGCCCGTACTGGAAGCTCTCGCCAGCGCGCGGTATGCGCCCCAGTTCGCTGAACACGAACCCGCCGATCGTCTCGTAGTCCTGCGACTCCGGCAAATCGGAGCCGAGCTTCTTGTTCAGCTCGCCGATGCGGAGCTTGGCGTCGACCTCGGCCGCGCGGCCGTCCGCATCGGCGACGAAGGGGCTCTGCCGTTCCGGGTCATACTCGTCCTCGATGTCGCCGACGATCTCTTCGAGGATGTCCTCGATCGACACCAAGCCGGCAGTGCCGCCGTATTCATCGACGACGATTGCGATTTGCACCCGGCGTGTACGAAACTCGCGCAGTAGCTCCGCGACCTTCTTGCTTTCGGGCACGACGTAGATCGGATGGCGCATCGACTCGGCGACCGGGGTCGCGAGTAGCTCCGCTTTGCCTTCTGCCATCATTCCGACGGCATCACGCAGATAGAAAACGCCGACGATGTTGTCGAGTTTCTGTTCGAACACCGGCAGGCGCGAGTGCCCGGCGTCGACGCCGATGCGGACCGCGTCGCCGAAGGCCAAGCCCGCCTCGACGCACACCATGTCGGTGCGTGGGGTCATGATCCCCGCGGCGTCTTCCTTGCCGAAGTCGACGATGTTCTCGATCCACTCCTTCTCTTCGTCGGCCAGTTGCTCGGTCTCATCGCTGTCCTCGACTGCGGCACGAATCTCGTCGGCGAGTTGCTCGTGCCCGTTGGCGTTCTCGAGCTCCTCGCGGATACCCAGCACGTTGCGGACGACGAGTTCGGCGAGCTTGGCCACAGGCGCGGTGATCGGCAGCAGGAGGAGGCGTAACACGCTCATGACCGGTAGCGTCCGCTCGACGATGGACTCGGCGCGGAAGTCGGTCACCTTGGCCGGCAGCACACCTGACGCGAGCACGGCCAAGACGAAGAGCAGAACGGGTCCGGGCCAACTGCTCGGCCGCAGCGTGGCGCCGCCCCAGAGGGCGTAGGCTCCGATGAGTGCGACCGCGAGTCCGGTGAACTCGAGCAGGACCGCGGTGGGGAGGCACTTGTCAGCGTCGTCGAGTTCTTCCTCGAGGCTCTCGGATTTTTCCGCCTTCTTCTCCATGCGCATTTGCAGGAGCGAAGGCGAGAACTTGTCGAGGGCGTTGCGGATCAGTGCCGCCGTGAATGCCAGCGCCAGCCCAACCGCCACCCAGGTGCCACCGCCAAGCGGCGGCCACCCGTTGCTCTCGAGCGCGGGAACCAGAAGGAAGGCTAAAAGGGAACTGTGCGCGAATCGGTGAGCCCTCGGGCCCCCGGCTGCCGGAGGTGGAGGCTCGTCGGGCGATTCAGACGCGGGGCAGGAAGACCCGTCCGCCGTCGCTTCTGTCATGTCTGTTTCGAGGCCTCCTCGGCCACGCTGCGGCTCGGAACACCTTCGAGATCTTCCGCCGTGGAAGGAAGGGGGCTTGCCGCGGAGTCACCCTCTTCAAATGGACCATAAGGTGAAAGAACGCCAGCGTGCAAGGGGATCGCGGCCTTGCCGACCGGGAGCTGCACTCGAACATGCAGCCGGGCCCCCTTGACGTCCGCCTGAAGGACCCCTCCGAGGCAACGCGTCATCGACTGCAGCACCGCCAGGTTGATCGTGTCCAGGTCGTTCCACAGGTCCATCTGTTCGTCGACCTCGCGCCACGGTGGCGTATCGATCGGCACGCTTCCACCGCGGACAGCCAGGAAGTCAAAGCGCAGCGCCTCGTCTTCCTCGACGAGGCGGACGGCAGTCTCTCCCGACTGCGATGCCCCCTCTGCGGTGCAGTGGGCGAGCCCTGCGAGGATCACGTCGCTGAACAAGCGCGACAGGGTCGTGGGCGTGGTTTGCAGCAGGACGCCTTGGTCCGGCAGCGACAGGCGCTGCTTGATTCCGGCTGACTTGAAGCGTCCTCTCGTCGTTTCGATCAACTCGCGCAACACCAGCGCCACGTCGACGACTTCCCGTCCCTGTTGACCGACATCGGCGAGCGATGTGGCAGCGAACTGCTCGAGGATGCGGCGACATCGGAGGCTCTCGCTGGCCAGCTCTTCGACTTCCTCCTGGTAGCTCACGTTGCTTTGGTGTGAGAGGAACTGAGCCAAACCGACCACTCCGGTCATGGGGCCCGTGAGTTCGCGGACAAGGTGGTGCGCTAGTTCGCCCTGGAGGCCGAGCTTTTGTGTTCGCGCCAGAATCAGCTTGGCGCGTCGCATTGCTTCCTCCGAGAGTTCGGTCAAGTCGCGGTCGGCTTCACAGCGTCGTAGAGCATCGAGGCGCGACACCGCCAGCCGCAACGCCGCGGTCAGGCCGTGCAGCGACATGCTCGTCTCCTGCGTGAACGCCGCGCCGGATGGCACGCGAGCAGCGACCAAGCAACAGGTCTCCTGCGATGCCGTCACGCACAACTCGGTCTTCATGACGTGCTCGGTCTCCGGCGAGCCGGGCTCCTGGACGGCGCCTTCGAGGAGCCCTTCAAGCTCGTCCGACAGGCTCCCGCGTGGGCCGATCCACGTCTCCGTCCGCCACTTGACGGCGATGCCGTCCGCACTGAGCACGCGTGCCGCATGTGCGAGGACGGAGTCGAAGATCTGCTGCTCGGTCTGGACCGTCTCGATGTCGGTGATCAGGTCGACGCAGCCGGTCAGCACGCGCACCCGCTCCTCGAGCATGGCCTCGCGTGCCCCATCATTGTCGATGTGCTTGAGCAGCCTCAGTCGGTTGAAGAGCCGTTGCGCAAGGAGCCGCAGCATGACGAACAACGACGCCGCGGCCAGGATGGCCAACACCATGACGAACCACGAGCCCGCGATGAGGTCTGTCATGGGTGCGAGTCGCTTGGATCGTGGGGGCCGTGCGACTCGGTGGAGTCGCCCGGATCGATGGAGTCGATCGAGAAGCGGTTGCGGCCGCGGTGCTTGCTTGCGTAGAGCGCCTGGTCGGCGCGTTTGAGCAGCGACTCAACCGTGTCGTCCGGGCGCAGATCGGTGAGGCCGATCGAGATCGTGATCGGGACGTCGAGTTCGCGTCCGGCGGCTTCGACACCCTTGTAGATGCGTGCCGCGACGATGGACGCGTCTTCGATGGTGGTGTCGTACTGGATCACCAGAAACTCTTCACCGCCGTACCGCGCTGCGACGTCCGAGCCGCGCAGGGACTCGCACAATACTTGTCCGACTCTGGCCAGCACGCGGTCGCCGGTCAGGTGGCCGTAGGTGTCGTTGGTCTCCTTGAAGTGGTCCAGGTCGAGCATCAGGACCGCCATGGGCTGCTCGCGGCGGCGCAACCTGTGAATCTCGCGTTCGAGTTGTCCCAGCGCGGCGCGGCGATTCAGGAGCCCGGTGAGGCTGTCCGTCTGCGCTTCCTTGCGCGATCGCAGGTCGCTCTTCTTGAGCACCAGCGTTGTCATCGTCTGCCCGCAGACACCGGCCATCGCCAGCGCCTTGGTCCGCTCGTGCTCTTCGGTGCCTTGCTTGACCGAGTAGCTGCCGTCCAGCAGCAGGAGGCCGTGTGTTGTCGAACCACCAAAGACTGGAACCACCAAGACCGAATCGCTCGCGAGATGGTCCAGCAGCCGGAAGCGGAGGTCTTGTTGACGACCGAGAACTTCCGGTCTTCCGAGGCCTGCGACGCGCCCCATGAGCGCGGCTTCGGCCGCCGATGGCACGACGAGCCGGCCGCCGACCGGCACCGCCGTACGGTCGTACTTGGTCTGGATCAGCAGCGTTTGCCCCTTGCCGATCCACTGGACGAAGAACGAGCGGTCAAAGCGCAAGTAGTGGCACACCGCGGCTACGAGGCTGGTCAACACCAGCCGGTCGTGTTCCGAACCGCCGAGTTCCTGGAGCTTGACGATGCCGTCCTCGAAGCGTGGCAACGAACGGAGTTCGGTGCTGGCGAGTGTCTCGCGCGGTGCCGAGCGCTCGAGTCGTGCGAGGTCGATGTGCGCGCGTGCGAGTGCCTTGCGAACACCGACGCGAACTTGATCGACGAGCCCGGCCAGGTCATCGCCCGCCAGGCTCTTGACCAAGTCAACCTCGACGCGGGACGTCGAGCCCGGGTGTGTGTAGCCCGCGAGGATCGCCACCGCTTCTCCGGCGACGACGACCCGGACCAGGTCCTGGTGGGCGTGCGTCTCCGACGTTCCGCAATGGGCGGCGAGCCAGCAGGTTTGCACCTTCTCGGGCAGTCGCCAGAGCTTGCCCCACTCGAGCACGCCGACGTGTGATCGCGTACCGGTGGTCGCTTGCGGGCATAGGTGTCCCCACAGTGGGAGGTCGTGCAGCAAGCCGCAGGCGTGCGCCTCGTCGGGGTCGACGCCCTTGGCGAGCGTTCCGATGCGGGCGAGGCTGCGTGCTGCGACCGCGCTGGCGACGGCGTGGAGCCAGAGGCGAAAAAGCGATCCGAGGTCACGCGCCTGTGGTGCAGGCGCCTGGACCATGCTGAGGAGCGCCCCGCTGCCGAGCTTGCTCAGGACGCTGTCGGGATGCAGGTGCTCGACGCTGCTGCCGAGGATCGGTGCGTTCGACCCACGCAGCGCGCGAAGCAGCAGCACCGGGTCGACCGACAAGGCGGGGATGATGTCGCTCCGTTCCAGGCGCGGAGCTGCCGTGCCGGCCACTCGGCGCGTCAGGCTGAGCAGTGAGGGCAGGCCCCCCAGTGGGTCCACGTAGTCAGGGCCGGCTTCGGGCAAGGTCGCCAAGGCTGTTCTTCTGGTGGCTCGGTTGCAGGTGCGAAACGCTGGTCTTTGATCGACCAGTGCGGCGTTGACCCTGGATGGCGACCGACTGCCTGCCAGCCCTGAGCAGGTGCGCCCATCGTGGTCGTCTTCGCACACCTGATGCCGAGATCCGCACGGCACCGGCACAATCGCCGACCACGGTCAGATCCGGGCGGTTTTTTCGTAGCTCCTTTAACCGGCTGCAGGGAACGGAGATACGTGGAGTATTCGGTGAGAACCGGTGCTTTTCGGCGGCGCTTGGCAGAGTCTGTGCACTAGCGCTCCCCATGACCCTGGCGCAGGCAGTGCGACAAGCCGGTCCGGACCCCATTGCGGTTCGGTGCACGGAGCTCTTGGCGAACTTTCAGCACACTGCCGATCCGAGCGACTTCGATGAGCTTGCTCGAGTGGCGGGTCCGTTCCTGCAGCGACGGGCGAGATTCGAACTGTCGCGTTGTGGTTCAACGATCGACGATGCCGAGGTTGTCCAGGAAGCGTTGCTGAACCTGTATCGCTATGCGCACACGTTTCGCCCGAGAGTGCCACACGCGTTCTCGAGCTGGGCGGCGCGCGTTGTGCGCAACGTCGTGCTGCGTTGCTTGAGGCGACGTCGGACTGTAGCGACTGTGTCGTTGGAAGAGCTTGAAGGCGTCGACCTGCCCGATGCGACGTCGCACGAACCCATTCGCAGGCTCGTCGACGACGAAGACCGTATCGAGCTTCGACGGAGTCTCTCCGTCTACTTGCAGTTCTACTTCATGGCCTACCTTGGTCTCACTGAGCTGCAGCGCGTCGTGCTTCACCAGGTCGAGATCTCCGGCCGCAACTATCGCCAGATCGCGAGCGAGCTCGGGATGCGCGTCGAAGCGGTGAAGATGGTTGTCTATCGCGCGCGCAAGCGGCTCAACGCGAACATGCAGCGAGCTGCCGCTGGCTGAGTCGGCTACTTGAGGAAGCGCAAAAACTTGCGCGACTGCGACGGCGGCTTTTCTTTCGGACCGACTTCCTGATATGAGCCACAGCCGCAGCCCGCGAAGCGCGGCATCTCGGTGCCGAACGGCGGTCGCTCCACGCTCCGCGCCATACCTTGCTCATGTGCCTCTCGCCCGGTCGAAACCGTGTGGCGACTTGGCGACAACTTTGCCACTATCCATGAACGACCACAGTGGCCCGGCATCGGTGCGACAGCTATCGTTCCCAGCCTCTCGCACGCGCCAAGGGCAAGAACCGCATGACGTCGACGCCTGATTCCCTGATCCGACAGGGCTTTGGAGCAACTTCTCGCAGCGACACGTGGTGGCTCAAGCCACTGCTGACGTTCGGTGGTCTTGGCGCCTTCGTCGTCTACTCGACGTGGGCGGCGTTTCAGGCCGAGCACTACCACTCTGGTCCCTACCTGTCGCCGTTCTACTCCCCGGAGTTGTTCGGCGATTCAACGCACGCGTGGTTCGGGCCGAAGCCATCCTGGTGGCCGGGGATGATCCCGTGGTCACCGGCGTTCCTGATCCTGTGGGCCCCCGGCGGCTTCCGCCTGACGTGCTACTACTACCGCGGCGCCTACTACAAGTCGTTCTGGGCCGACCCGCCGGCATGCTCGGTTGCCGAGCCGCGCAAGTCCTACCGCGGCGAGAACTCGCTGCCGCTGATCCTGCAGAACATCCACCGCTACTTTCTCTACATCGCGCTCATGTTCATCGTGTTCCTCGCGCACGACACGTGGAAGGCGATGTGGTTCGAGAACGCGGGGACCAAGAGCTTTGGCATCGGTGTCGGCACGATTGTGTTGATGCTCAACGTCGTGTTTCTCGGCGGCTACACGTTCGGCTGCCACTCACTGCGCCATCTCGTCGGCGGTTTCATGAACCGTCTGTCCAAGCACCCGGTGCGCCAGAAGGTGTACTCGTGTGTCAGTTGCCTCAACAAGCGACACCAGGTGTGGGCTTGGTGCAGTCTGTTCTGGGTCGGATTCTCGGACTTTTACGTACGCATGTGCTCTATGGGCAACTGGTCGGACTGGAGGCTCTTCTAGTGGTCGATTGTCAGACCCATGAGCACGACGTCCTCGTAGTGGGCGCTGGCGGTGCCGGACTGCGCGCGGCGATCGAAGCGGCAGCCAGCGGCGTCTCGGTCGGGCTCGTCTGCAAGTCTCTGCTCGGCAAAGCGCACACCGTTATGGCCGAAGGCGGTGTCGCGGCGTCACTCGCCAACGTCGACGACCGCGACGACTGGAAGACGCACTTCGCTGACACGATGCGTGGCGGTCAGTACGGCAACAACTGGCGGATGGCCGAACTGCACGCGCGCGAGGCACCCGAGCGCGTGCGCGAACTCGAGGCCTGGGGGGCATTGTTCGACCGAACCAAGGACGGACGCATCCTGCAGCGCAACTTCGGTGGGCATCGCTACCCGCGACTGGCGCATGTTGGCGACCGCACGGGCCTCGAGATGATCCGGACTCTGCAAGACCATGGCATCCACCAGGGGATGGAGGTCTTCATGGAGTTCACGATCGTCCGCTTGCTCAAGAGCGGCGATCGTGTCATCGGTTTGTTCGGCTATGACCGCGAGCGCGGTCGCTTCCGTGTGTTCAAGGCCAAATCGGTCGTGCTGGCGACCGGTGGTATCGGGCGCGCGTTCAAGATCACTTCGAACAGCTGGGAGTACACGGGTGACGGGCACGCGCTCGCCTACGAGGCGGGTGCCGACTTGATCGACATGGAATACGTCCAGTTCCACCCTACCGGGATGGTCTGGCCGCTGAGCGTGCGCGGCATCCTCGTGACTGAGGGCGTGCGTGGCGAAGGTGGAGTGCTGCGCAACAGCGAAGGCAAGCGCTTCATGTTCGATGACATCCCAGATCTGTACAAGAACCAGACTGCCGACAACGAAGAGGAAGGCTGGCGCTACACGCAGGGCGACAAGGGGGCGCGCCGGCCGCCCGAGCTGTTGACGCGCGATCACGTCGCGCGCTGCATCCTGCGCGAAGTGTCGGAGGGGCGTGGTAGTCCGCACGGCGGCGTCTTCCTCGACATCGCCTGGATCGGCGAACGCCTTGCGAACGGCGCCGAGCACATCCGGCGCAAGCTGCCGAGCATGTATCACCAGTTCAAGGAGCTCGCCGGGATCGACATCACGGCTGTGCCGATGGAGGTCGGACCAACGACTCACTACGCGATGGGCGGCATTCGCGTCGACGCTGACACGCAGATGTCGACGGTGTCCGGGCTGTTTGCGGCCGGTGAGTGCGCGGCTGGTCTGCACGGCGCCAACCGGCTCGGCGGAAACTCGCTGTCGGATCTCCTGGTGTTCGGTAAGCGCGCCGGCGAACACGCCGCGTTGTTTGCCAAGGAACACAGCGCTGCGCCGATCGACGGGGCCGAGATCGATGCCGCCGCGGCCGAAGCGCTGGCGCCACTCGAACGCGGGGCGGGCGCCGATGCGGAGAGCCCGTATTTGATCCAGCAGGAGCTTCAGGAATCGATGCAAGACAAGGTCGGCATCGTGCGGCGCGAGTCCGATCTATTGGCTGCCATCGAGACGGTCGCAGCATTGCGCGAGCGCGCGCAGCGCGTCGGCGTCGCTGGCAATCGCGAGTACAACCCGGGCTGGCATACGGCGCTCGACCTGAAGTCGTTGCTCGTGGTGTCGGAAGCGGTCGCACGCGGCGCAGCCCAACGCAAGGAGAGCCGGGGCGCCCAGTTCCGCGATGACTACCCAGAGAAGAGCGAGGAGTTGGGCAAGATCACGCACGCCGTGCGCAAGGGTGGCGACGGCCGCATGCAGGTCGAGGCGGAGCCGGTGCGCGAGTTGCCGCCCGAGATCCGGGCCATCATCGTGGAGAATCAGGAGTGACGCGGGCGACATTCTCCATCTGGCGCGGCGACCGGGGCGGTGGTCGATTCGAGGACTACCAGACCGACGTTTCCGCGGGCATGGTTGTGCTCGATGCCGTGCATCAGGTGCAGGCCGAATCGGCCGGCGACATGGCAGTGCGTTGGAACTGCAAGAGCGGCAAGTGCGGCTCGTGCTCTGCCGAGGTCAACGGCATGCCGAAGCTCATGTGCATGACGCGCATCGACGACCTCGATCTCTCACAACCCGTCAAGATCGAGCCGATCAAGGCCTTTCCCCTGCTCAAGGACCTCGTCACCGACGTCTCGTGGAACTACGCGGTAAAGAAACGCATCAAGAAGTTCAAGCCACGCACACCTGACGCGTCCGATGGCACCTGGCGCATCTCCCAGCAGGATGTCGATCGTGTGCAGGAGTTTCGCAAGTGCATCGAGTGCTTCCTGTGCCAGGACGTCTGTCACGTGCTGCGTGAGCACAACAAGCACGACGAGTTCATCGGACCGCGCTTCTTCGTCTACACGGCGGCGCTCGACATGCACCCGTTGGACGTCGAGGACCGCCTCGAGGACCTCAAGAAGACCGACGGCATCGGCTATTGCAACATCACCAAGTGCTGTACGGTCGTTTGTCCGGAGAACATCACAATCACCGACAATGCGATCATCCCGCTCAAGGAACGCGTCGTGGATCGGTTCTACGACCCGTTGCGCCTGTTGTGGCGCAAAATGATGGGCAAGTGATACAGGAGTCGAGTGATACCGGAGTCGTTCGAACTCAAGCCGCTGATCAAGGAGGGTGCCGCGAGAGCCCTCTCGAGATCGAAGACGACAGGGGCTACTACACCGGCATCATCTTCGAGCGCCGCGGCTACTGGAGTAGCGGCGTGCTGCACGAGCTAGCGCAGCCCGGCGGCACCTGCCTCCTCCGTCCGCACTCATAGCGCAAACTAGCACCTTATACCTGAAGCACTTGCGGAGCTTTACCGGGCTCAAGGGCACACTTTCGCCAGTGTCTCTTGCATTGTCCGCTCAAGGTGCTTGCTCGCCAAATGGGTTAGCGTGAGCCAGAACGCTACCGACACGGCGAGGCCAATGAGGGCGGCGAGGGTGAGGGTCAGCGGATTTGGGACGGAGCCACTCAGCCACACCGGCCAGGCGATCACGAGCGCGACCAAGCTCGCCGGGATTACGGCGACGAACGAGAAGATCAACCGCGCGACCGAACCCACGCAGCCTTCGTTGCCCGTCCGATCCTGGCCGAGCGCGCGGCGTCCGCGTTGGCCGACGCGCGCCGGAAACAAGACGGAGATCAGGTTGCTCGACCCGAGCACGGCTGGCAGCACGACGACGTCGATGAGCGTGATCATCGCTACGTCGATGATCGGAATGCTCTCGCCCGAGAGCCACGACGTCGCGGCCGCGAGCCCGGGCACGAGTAACAGGTTGACGATGCCGAGGATCTCGAGTTGAGCGAGGTTCTTGCCACTGAGAATCGTACGGCCCTTGAGCGGTAAGGCCGCGGTTTGGGTGAAGCCGCTGCCTTCCAGACCGAGCGAGTTCAGCAGGAACCCCGATTGCATGAAGACCAGAAGTGCTGCGGCACCGTAGAAGCCGGTCGACTCGTTGCTCGTTCCCCACAGCGTGCTACCGAGACCGACGAACAGGACGAGACCTATCTGCTGCAAGAAGAGCACCTTGAACCACGGTTCGCGGCGCAGCACCAGCATCTCTTTCTTGTGGATGGCAGCGACGCCATGCGGCAGCAAGCGGCCCGCCAGGGCGCTGATCAACGAGCGTCGCCGTTTGGCCGTGGCCTCGGTGGTCGTCATGGCGATCTCGCCGTGAAACGCGTTGTACGTCAGGCGAACCCCGGTCAGCGTCAGGGCGAGGCCGACCAAGAACAGCGCCGTAGCTCCGCGCCAGGCCTCGGCCCCGGGTGGAAGGGCCCGGCTGTACCAAAGCGGCGGCAGAAACGACACCAGGTGGTCTAGCTGTACGCCATCGAGGAACGCCGTGATGTTCTGCAACGAGCGCTCCATGCCGCCTTCGCCGAGCAACAGGAAACGCATCGAGGCATACAGGCCTAGGCCGACTACGGGCGCCAGGATCGCCAGTAGCTCCGACAGTCGGCGGCTGGCGAGTAGGTTGAGCAACAACAACGTTATGCACTGTGTGGTGCAGAACACGATGAAGGCGAACAGCAGCGTGATGAGACCTGCGCTGAGCGCGCCGGCGGGCGTCGTCTGCACCGACACCGCCGGGATCAAGAGGATTGGCAGCAGCAGCACCGCCGTGCCGCTAACGAAGTTGCCCGCGATCGTCGACAGGAAGACTGCGGTGGGTCGCACCGGATAGGCGAACAGCTTCGAGACGTCCATGAACTCGTTGCTGCGGAACCCGAGCAGCGGGCTGAGCACGAGCAACACGGTCGCGCCGAGCGCGGTCAGGTCGAACAACGTCTGTGATGCGCGTGGTGCCAACGAGTGCTCGTGCAGCGATGCGACCACCAACGACATCCACAACGAGAAGCCGAGCCAGAACAGGAGTGCCAGGCCGGTGAGGATCATCAGGCCTTTGCGGCCGGAGTAGCGGCGCAGGCCGAGCTTGATCCTCAGTCTCAGGAGGATCCAGAAGTGAGCCACGACAGGCTGCCCTCGGTTTGCGGGCGCGCTTCCACGAGTTGTAGGAACGTCTCCTCAAGCGGTGCATCCGCTGCGAGGCCGGCGGCCAGCGCGAGTTCCGGCAGCGTACCTTGAGCCTTGATCTCACCGTCCTCGATGATGGCGACGCGCGTGCACAGCTTCTCGACGAGTTCGAGGATGTGCGAGGAGAAGAAGATCGTCGTGCCAGAAGCAACGAGTTCGTTGAGCAGACCGCGGATCGTGATCGACGTGCGCGCGTCGATGCCATTGAACGGTTCATCGAGGAACAGCACTCTGGGTCGATGGATCAATGCGCATGCCAGCACGGCTTTCTTGCGCATGCCCATGGAGCAATCGAGTAGCAGCTTGTCGCGGTCAGCGTCGGCCAGCTCCATGAGGTCCAGCAAGTCGGCCGAGCGTTGCCGAATGTCACGTCGTCGAAGTCCGTGCACGCGTCCGGTGAACTCGATCAGCTCGTTTGTACTTAGGCGCTCGTAGGTCTGATACTTTCGGCAACACCATGGCGCTAGGATATGGCGGAATCGAGAGCTTAGAGCCTCAGTGGGTATTCACTCTTGATGAGGTCATACCGACAACCGGTTCGAACTTTACAGGTTCTTCGCCAACCACTGGCATAACAAACGCCACATGGACATCTGGCTCGATGAAGACTGTGAACTCTTGGAACGCCCTCGATTCTCTAGGCAAGGGCGCTGCCCGATATCAGAATATCTTAGATTCCAAAATCAATCGATTCACTTCGCCGATGTTTGGTGGCTTTGATGGTTTCGACATTGTTGAACGAGATCCTTTCCGGAACACAAGAATCGATGATAATGAAGCAGAAACAACAAACTATACTTATTACACTATTAAGCGGGCAATCGATATGGTTGCAGACCCAGAAGTTCTTTCAT
>PVBE011725216.1_pt1 | contig 12202 bp, 10 predicted proteins | sample 1631181 | NCBI WGS metagenome assembly PVBE01 (sample SAMN08397723, study PRJNA350692) | Marine metagenome, whole genome shotgun sequencing project. | isolation source: water | place: Pacific Ocean | collected 2012-04 | reverse complement strand
CTACACATGTAAGGCCCTGCTGGGCCCAGTGAGCCTTTATGGACCTTGTGGGCTCCATTTAGGAATTCGGGACCCTGCAATACGTGTTGACCAAAATATTCACGATCGACCTCCCTTGAGAATTCTCTGAAGACCAACCTCAATGTACGGATTCTTGGAAGCCCTGACCTCCCTGTTCACTCCGGCGACTTTCTGCTGGATGATGCTGGGCACGTCTTTGGGAATCGTCGTCGGGGCGGTACCGGGGCTGACCGGGGCGATGCTGATCGCACTGACGCTGCCGCTGACGTTCGCCATGCCCTACAACGACGCGCTGGTGATTCTGATCTCGATGTACGTCGGCTCGATCAGCGGCGGACTGATCACCGCCACGCTGCTGCGAATGCCCGGCACGCCCGCCTCGATCATGACCACGCTCGACGGCTACCCGCTCGCCCAAAGCGGACGCCCCGGCCGGGCACTCGGCCTGGGCATCTCCGCCTCGTTCGTCGGCGGGCTGGTGTCGTTCGTGTTCCTGTTACTGCTGGCGCGGCCGATCGCCGTCTGGTCGACGAAGTTCGGCCCGTTCGAGTTTTTCTCGCTGGTGCTGATGGCGCTCGTCTTGATCGCGTCGGTCTCGGGGCGATCGCTGCTGCGGGGCGTGCTCTCTGGGTGCCTGGGAATTCTGCTCGCGATGCCCGGCGTATCACCCGTGACCGGGGAATTTCGGCTGACGTTCGGCTACGCCGAGATGACCAACGGGCTGCAATTGCTGCCGGTGCTCATCGGGCTGTTCGCCATCAGCCAGATCATCAACGACATCCTGACGATCGACCAACCAGGAACCGCAATCGCGATGTCCCGTCGCGGGATGTTCCTGTCCCTGAGCGACTGGAAGGATCAAGCCGTCAATCTGCTGCGCTCGTCGCTGATCGGAACGTGGATCGGAATCCTGCCGGGCATCGGCGCGAACATCGGCTCGGTCATGGCCTATGCGACCGCGAAGACGTTTTCGAGAAAGCCGGACGAATTCGGGCACGGATCGGAGGAGGCGATCATTGCCTCCGAAGCCGCCAACAACGCCACGATCGGCGGCGCGCTGATTCCGCTCGTGGCGATGGGCATTCCCGGAAGCGTGATCGATGCAATCTTGCTCGGCGCGCTCGTGATTCACGGCTTGCAGCCGGGACCGCTGCTGTTCACCAGTCATCCCAAAGTCGTGTATACGATCATGGCGACGTTTCTGGTGGCCAACGCGTTCATGGTGCTGTTCATGGTCGCCTCGTTGGGTTGGCTCTCGAAGCTGGTGAACGTACCCCGCGCGCTGTTGATGCCCGTGATTCTCGTGTTCTGCGTCGTCGGTTCGTTCGCGCTGAACAACCGCATGTTCGACGTCTGGACGATGTTGGCGTTCGGACTCGTCGGCTTCGGCATGGAACGGCTCAGGATCCCGCTGGCACCGTTCGTGATCGGCTTCGTCCTCTCGCCGCTGGCCGAGGAGAATCTGGGCGCGGGGTTGATGCTCTCGGACGGCAGCCTGCTGCCGATCGTGACCAGACCGCTGTCGTTGCTGTTTTTCAGCGTGGCCGTGGTAATGGGCGTCGTGCCGGTTTGGAGACGGTTCGCCCGTCGCCGGCGTGTCGACGACAACGAACCGGGCTCGCCGAAATTGTTCGATACGATGGGTGGCAGGGTCAGCAGCGAAGCGGATGGCCCTGATTGATCGACGCAAGTACGTCTTCCAGCAAAACAGCATCGGCGAGCCCCTTCCTCCTCTGTCGAGCCGAGCGGAGATCACGTGCGGCAATCGCTGGGGCGTCTCAACACACGATCCCCGGATGAGGCCGAATTCGGTTCTCTGACGATTTGCAGCGGAAACTGCCCTGGATGCGCCCTCACGAATCGACGAGACTGGAAGACGTGTGCTTTGCCTGCTTCGTTTTCGAAGTTACGAGTCCGATTATGCTTCATTCGACAATTCAAACCTGCCGGCTGTTGTTGACGGTGCTGCTCTGTGCCTGTCTGTTTTCGCAAGTCGACGCCCAGGTCGACAGGCGGGACCGGAGTTCGCGCGCGACCGATTCGGCCGGTGCTCGCCCCAAGATCAAAGAGACCGACGTTCGTTTCGAACTGATCCGCGAACCTGGCACCGACGGCGTCGCCGCACAACGCTGGGGGCGACTGTTTCAGAAGCTCGGCATCACACTGCGGATTCGCAACCCACTGATCAACGACAAAGGCGAGATCAAGGAGTCGATGCTCGGACGCATCCGTCAGGTCAAGGCGATCGGCGTGTTGCGGGCCGACGGGACGATCGCCTTTCCGGGACGGAGCTACTCCACCGGCGACGCGGGCCGGCTCAAGGAGTGGATCGATGAGTTGAAAACCTACGGCGCGCAGGGAGCTCCCGCGGGCAAGCCCGCCTTCGGGCTCGATCAGCGGCAATTCGCCCTGCTCACGACCTCGTTGAGTCAGGTCGTCGAGGGTGAGACCGAGGAGTTGGGGTTGGCCGAAGCCCTCGACCAGTTGGCCCTGCCCTCGGAGTATCCGGTCCGCCTGACGGAAGACGCCAAAGCATGGCTGGCGGTCGTCTCCTCCCGGAAAGTCGGCAGCGAACTCAAGGGGTTTTCCAAGGGTACCGCCCTGGCGGTCGTGCTCAACGAATTCGGGCTCGGGTTTCGCCCGTTGCGCACGCCGGACGGATCGCTCCAGTTGACAATCGCCCCTCTCAAGAAGCAGCCCGAACGCTGGCCCGTTGGCTGGGAACTCGAACAACTCAAGCTCAAGCGGACCAGGGTCGCGCCGAAGTTGTTCAAGATGGTCCCCGTCGATCTGAAGGACGTGCCGCTGAAGGACGTGCTCGATGGCGTCACCATCGCCTCGGGCGTTCCCGTGCTGATCGACTATTACAAAATCGAGGCGATGGGGATCGACGTACGGAAACTCTTGGTCTCCCATCCCCCCAAACGAACCTCCTGGAGTCTGGTTCTCAAGGGAATTACCAATCCGCACAAGTTGACGCGCAAGGTGCTCGTCGACGAGCGGAATCGTGCGTTCGTCTGGGTGACCCCGCTTGTCACCAAACGGGCGAAGTGAACGGCGTTCATTGCCGATTGAAACGAGAATGGAATCCATGTTCTCTGGTGCTCAAATCGCCGACGTGCTCGCCGAAGTCGGCGTCACCCATGTGGTCCTGCTTCCCGACAGCACGTTGGGGCCCTGGGAGAACGATTTGCGGGCAGCGCCGGGAATCGAAGTCGTCCGCGTGTGCCGCGAGGGCGAAGCCTGGGGCGTGGCCGCGGGGCTGTTTCTCGGAGGAGCACGCCCGATCGTCATGATCCAATGCACGGGGCTGTTCGAATCGGGCGATGCACTCCGCAACGTGCTGTTCGACTATCAACTCCCGTTGTTCGCCCTCGTCGGGTACCGCAGCTATTCCAACCAGGAGACGCTGCCCGGCGATACCGCGCGGATCTACACCGAGCCGCTCCTTGAGGCCTGGGGCATCGATTATCGTCTGATCGACGCCCCACGGAAGATCACACTGTTGAGTGAGCACTATCTCGAGTGTCGCGATCAGGAGCGGCCGGGCGTTATATTGATGGCGGAGGGCCGGGCATGAACGTTTCGAGTCATTCCGAACAGGGCATGTCGCTCGTGGACAGCCTTCGCGAATTACACGCCGTCCGCGACGGACAGATCGTCGTCACGACGATGGGTTCCTCGCGGGAATGGATGAAGTTCGAGCCGCATCCGCTCGATTTCGTCTACGTGCCCTCCAGCATGGGACAGGCGACCTCCGTCGGGCTGGGCCTCGCACTGGCCCGCCCCGACAAGGACGTCATCGTCTGTAACGGCGACGGTTCGATGCTGATGAATCTCGGATCTCTCGTCACCATCGCAACGGCGGCTCCGCCCAATCTGACCGTCGTACTCTTTGAAAACGGCGTCTACGAAGTGATCGGCGGTCAGGCGATCCCCGGAGGCAAATCGCTGGGTGATTCTTCGGCGTGCCTCGATTTCGCGGGCCTCGCCCGAAGTGCCGGACTGCGATCCGTCCACGAATTCAAAACGATCGACGAGTGGCGTGCCGCGATCGCGGACGTTCTTGCCGAACCGGGGCCGACCTTCGTCGTGCTTGACGTCGCCCCCATTCCCGGCGCGCCGGGCCCAAAGTCTCCGGGACCGGCCGGGGAGCGTGCCGCGGCTTTTGCGGCGGCACTGCGAGAAAGTCGGTGATCGCGTCGGATGTGGTAGCTACGTTCGCCAGAACGTGGCCGGAACAACCGTCGACAAACCACGTTCTGGCGAACGTAGCTACCAAACTGGTGAACAACGCTGGTTAGTCCCGTCAGACCGAACTCAACGCGTGGAAAACAGCCAGCCCCCCTTGGGTTTGACAATCTCGTCTCCCGCCCGCTCGGCCGGCATCGGCGGATAGGGCGTCTGAAGCGCGGGCGGGTATTCGCGGCGCACCTCCTGAGGTTGAGCGAGCGTCAATCGACGAACGCTGACCGGCTCGATTCGGGCCGTGGTTGCGTCGGGAGCCGGCGGCAGCGTTTCGCGGCGCGGCGCTGGAGGGAGTTCGAGCGCCGGTTCCGGTGCGACCGGAGGCGGCGAAGCCGATTCGCCGGGAGCCTTCGAGGGCGGCGCGAGATTCCGCGTTGCATCAGGATACACCGGATTTGAAGGGCCGATCGGAACGATCACCTTCTCACCCTGGACGATCGCCTCCGGCTTGGGATACAGGTCACGATACTTTGGCCTCGGGCCGGGATCGTAGTTGTACATCCAATTGAAATGCGCGATTTCGGGCTCGCGATAGTCGTTGTGGTTCATTCCTTCGACGCTCATCGAGAACGCGTTGTGTGTGTTGTGATCCGCCCAGAGGCGCAACCACCCACGTTTGCCGTGCAGCGCGCAGCCCGAACTGCTGGCGATCAGCCCACACAGCAACAACGCGGAAGCAAATTTCGCCATCGTCGGCACGTTCCGTCGACTCACTATCGTCAAGGCAAAGAGAGATCTCGAACGAGTTCTTCCTGCTTCGATGATCGTCACTCCGAACGCCCGGCGCTAAGAAATATCGGTTACGAAGACTGCAAAAACTGAACAGAGGCTGCCGGCCAGCAGCCATTGCGTTGCCCATTTTGCGCAACCGCCCCAAGGCTCTGGTCGCGACTGGGTGCATGAAATCGACCTGACTTCCGTGCGAATCGCTGCCGCTCGATTTGCGAATCCACGCCGGCGTCACCAACAATTCGCATAAATTCGCGGTTCTCAAACTGGCGTCGTTTCACCACCAAGCCCCCACCAATCCCTCGACGAGAAGAATCATCCCCGACATTGCCTCCAACCCGCGCGTCCGCAAAAATGGTTCGAGCAACGTGGCAGCAATCGAAAGTGCTTCTGCTCTCGACAGTCTCCTCCCCTCGGCGCAAAGTCATGGCCCCACCCCACAAAGCAATCGATCCAGTCTGCGGCATGGAAGTCGACCCGAATTCCGCCATTTCAGGCGAGAAGGAGGGTGAAACGTTCTATTTTTGCTGCGAGCATTGCCGCACGCAGTTCCTCGAAGGCGGTCCGCCGCTCGTGCAACTGACGATCGGCGGCACCCCCGTCGCGGGCACCTGCTGCCACGGTGCCAATGGCGGACAGGCCGTCCTCCCGGCGGCGAGTGCCAGCGGGGCCGCCTACATCTGTCCGATGTGCCCAGGCGTCGAGAGTGACGAACCGGACGCCTGTCCCAAGTGCGGCATGGCCCTGGTCCCCACGGCACCTTCCGCGGACGACGAACAGCAGCACGCGAGCGAGTTTCGAGACATGGTGCGCCGGCTCGTATTCTCCGGCCTGCTGACGGCCCCCGTGTTCGCGTTGGCGATGGGCCCGATGGTCGGCTTCTCCATCGGACGCGGAGCCGCGACACCCGCGCTGGGCTGGGTCGAATTGGTGCTGACGACGCTCGTCGTGTTCGGCCCGGGCTGGTTCATTCTGCAACGGGCGCGACAGTCGCTGGCGACCCGTCAGTTGAACATGTTCACGCTGATCGGACTGGGAACCTCGGCGGCGTACTTGCTGAGCGTCGGCGCCGTCGTCTTCCCGCAGGTGTTTCCCGAGCCCTTACGCAATGCGGACGGCGAAGTCGGCCGATATTTCGAGGCGGCCGCCATGATCGTCACCTTGGTCCTGCTCGGCCAGGTCCTGGAACTGCGCGCGCAACGCAAAACGGGAAGCGCCGTCCGCGAGTTGCTCTCCCTGACGCCCCCCCGCGCCCTCGTCGTTCGCGACGGCCAAGACGTCGAGGTCGAATTGGACAAAGTCGAAGTAGGCGACCTCCTGCGCGTCAAGCCGGGCGAAAAAATCCCGGTCGACGGCACCCTCGTCGAAGGACGCAGCAGCGTCGACGAGTCCATGCTCACCGGGGAACCGCTGCCTGTCGAAAAACAGACAGGCGAGAGCGTCGTCGGCGGTACGCTGAATCAGCGCGGCTCGTTCGTGTTTCGGGCGCAGCACGTCGGAGCGGAGACGATGTTGGCGCGCATCGTCGCCCTGGTCAGCGAGGCCCAGCGAAGCCGGGCACCGATTCAACGATTGGCCGACGTCGTCGCCGGCTACTTCGTCCCGGCGGTGGTCGGGATCGCGCTGCTGGCCTTCGTGGGCTGGTCGATCTGGAGCCCCGACCGCGGAATGGCGCATGGCGTCGTCGCGGCAGTTTCCGTTCTCATCGTCGCCTGTCCCTGTGCATTGGGGTTGGCCACGCCGATGTCGATCACCGTCGGGATCGGACGCGGCGCACGCGAAGGCATTCTCATCCGGGACGCCCCGTCGCTGGAGCGACTCTGCCGCGTCGACACCGTCGTCGTCGACAAGACGGGGACGCTCACCGAAGGCAAGCCCGAATTGGTCGCTTGCATCCCATCCGATGGAGTGACCGAGGCGGAACTTCTAGGCAAGGCCGCCGCGATCGAACGACACAGCGAGCACCCGCTCGCCCGGCCCATCGTCGACGAGGCCCACACTCGCGGCATCGAGTTGGCGGCCGTGCAAAACTTCGAATCCTTGACCGGACGCGGCGTCCAAGGACGTCTCGACGGGGAACGCGTGTGGATCGGAAGCCGGCCGTTCCTCGAAGATCAGGGAACCGCCGAGCTGTCGCATCTGGATGAGCGCGCACACGAGCTCGCCTTGCAAGGCCACACGGTGATGTACGTCGCAGTCGACGCACGTTTGGCGGGAATCGTCGCCGCGGGTGACCCGCTGAAGGAAACCTCACGCAACGCCGTCCGCCGATTGCATCGTCTGGGTCTGAAGGTCGTCATGCTCACCGGCGACAACGAGGCGACCGCGCGGGCCGTCGCCCAATCATTGGAAATCGACGCCTTCGAGGCGGTCTTGCTCCCCGAAGGCAAACAGGCCCACGTCGAAGCCTTGCAAGCCGACGGAAACGTCGTCGCCATGGCGGGCGACGGCATCAACGATGCGCCGGGACTGGCTACCGCCGACGTCGGCATCGCCATGGGCACGGGAACCGACGTCGCCATCGAGAGCGCCGCGGTAACGCTCGTCAAAAGCGATCTGCGGGGCATCGCCAAATCCGTCGAACTCTCACACGCGGTCATGCGAAACATCCGGCAGAACCTGTTTTTCGCATTCGCCTACAACGGCTTGGGCGTGCCCATTGCCGCGGGCGTCTTCTACCCGGTGTTCGGTTTGCTGCTCAATCCGATGGTTGCCGCCGCCGCGATGAGCTTGAGTTGCGTGTCGCTGATTTCGAACGCGTTGCGGCTGCACAGAGTGAAACTCAACTAGTGTTGCGTCACGGCTGAAAATTGGGGTTGGATCATCTGTGCGAGCCCGACAACGGAGGGCGGATTCGTTTTCCTCATCCCAAAAGCAAGGCCTGACAAGGCACTAGCGATTTGTGCTTTGTCGCATCTGTTGTCTTTTCTCTGCTTACTCTGCGACAACAACATTCCCGGATGACCCACATTCCCTGGAGTCATTGCAGAAGATGAAGAGGTCCCTGGCACGGCCTTCGGCCGCAACCAAACACGGGCTCAGTCTCCCGTTGCACCATTGGATTCGTCGATTCCGTCTGCTCAAGTTCGAACAAACCGGGAATACTGGCGTTTGGGGTGGCGGTCATCCGCCACAACGTCAATAATCGGTGTAGAAATTCCAGCCGGGGCAAAATGAGGCTGGAGTCGCTTATCCCCAAGCACTCACGAACGCTTCACTGACGAGCGGGCCAAAGAGTGATGAAGATCGTGCTTGTTGAAGATAACGATGCGCACGCGATGCTGGTTGAACGATGCATCGAGTGTGTCAATCCGCGCGTGGACGTCCTTCGACTGCGTGACGGGGAAGGTGCGCTGGATTTTCTCGCGAGTTGCCCTTCCGACGACGACGTCGTCGATTCCAAGCCTGCCCTCATGTTGCTCGACTTGCGTCTGCCCCGCGTCAGCGGTCTGGAGGTCTTGCGCGAATTGCATTCCACGGGCCTACCGCGTTCGATGCCGATCGTCGTGCTCTCGTCGTCCGACTCAACGAACGACGTGGAGCAGGCCAACGAATTCAACATCGACGGCTATCTCGTCAAGCCCTATGAATTTGGGGAGTTGCAGCAGTCAATCCGTGCTCTCATGGAGCGGTTCGAACTGGTGTGAATCCGCAGGACGTCGGCACCCGCAATCCCGTTCTCCCTTGGAAACCGCGTAATTCCCGCCGTTTCTATCGGCGACGCCCTCCGTTCGTTGACCGTTCCCACACGGTTCCTGCTATACTCGTCCGCACACGAACCCAGTCCGAAAGTCACGTTTTCAGGGACCCCTTCATGAGAATCCTGGTTGCGAGTTGTATTGCGGCGGTCACGATTTGCCTGGGCGTTGTTGTTGGACAGGCCGCCGAGTTTTCGCAGTTTCGCGGGCAGACGGGTCAAGGAGTCGCCGCCGGACGCGATCTGCCTCTCCAATGGAGCGAATCGAAGAACGTCGATTGGAAGCGGCCGATCCCCGGCAAAGGGTGGTCGTCTCCCGTCGTCGCCGACGGACGCATCTGGCTCACGACCGCCATCGAACAAGCCGCCTCGGACGAGCAACGTGACAGCCGCCTCCGCGACCTGCCCCCCAACAAGCAGCGCGAGCTGCGCGTCGTGGACGGAATCGAACTCCTGGTGCTCAGCGTCGATCTGGCAACAGGCGATCTTCTCAAAACGGTCAAACTGTTCGACGTCGAAAACCCCGACCTCATCCATCACGTCAACAGCTACGCCTCGCCGACTCCGGTCCTCGATGAGGGACGCGTTTACTGCCACTTCGGCACATTCGGAACCGCGTGCTTGGATGCCTCCAGCGGCGATGTGATCTGGTCCCGCCGCTTGCCGCTGGAGCACGGCGTCGGTCCCGGCAGCTCCCCGATCGTTTTCGAGAACCTGCTCGTCCTGGTTTGCGACGGTACCGACAAGCAATACGTCACCGCGCTCGAAAAGAGCACCGGCAAGACCGCCTGGAAGACCGATCGGCCGCCGATTCGCGCCGAGCGGGGCGATCTCCGCAAAGCATTCTCGACGCCCTTGCTACTCGGAACCGGTGCCCAAACGCAGATGGTCATTCCCGGCGCGCAGTGGTTCATTTCCTACGATCCCACAACGGGCAAGGAATTGTGGCGCGTCGATCACGGTCGAGGCTTCTCCAACGTCCCCCGGCCCGTCGCCGGCAAGGGCATGGTCTTCCTCTGCACGGGATTCTCCAAGGCGCAACTCTGGGCAATCCGCACGGATGGCTCGGGCGACGTCACCAGCACGCACGTCGCCTGGAAGGCGACCAAGCAGGTGCCGCACAGGCCCTCCCCCTTGGTCGTGGGCGATGAGCTTTACATGATCACCGACGGCGGCGTCGCCACCTGCCTGGACGTCCTCACCGGCGACCAACGCTGGACGCAACGCATGCCCGGCAAGTATTCCTCCTCGCCCCTCTCTGTCGACGGCAAGATCTACTTCTGTAGCGAGGAAGGCAAGACGACCGTCATTCGCCCCGGAACAGAGTACACCGAGCTGGCTCAAAACCACCTCGACGGACAACTCATGGCATCACCCGCCGTCGTCGGAAACAAGTTACTGCTCCGCAGCGACAAGGCACTCTATCGCATCGCCAAACAGAGCGCTGCCGCGGCGGGACGATAGCTCGAGTGATTCATGAGTTTGTAGCTACGTTCGCCAGAACGTGGATTGTCTGTAGGTGTTGCGCCCATGTTCTGGCGAACGTGGCTACGGCAATGTGTCGCCCGCTTTCCAGACTCATCAACCATCCGAGTTAGTCGCTTGTTGAAGACGAACTGACAGGAGACAACACCGTGAGACGATGTATTCTCGCCCCTCTGGTCGCGATCGTCCTCGCAACCGTCGGCACGCGCCTCCCAGCAGACGAATTGCCGCGTGCCAGACCCGAACAGGTCGACATGTCGTCGACCAAACTGGCCGAGGTCGACCGCACGTTGCAGGAACTCGTCGACGCCAAACGCCTCGTCGGCGCGACCGTGATGATCGCCCGCCGGGGCAAGCTCGCCCACGTCACATCGGTCGGAATGATGGACGTCGAAGCCAACAAGGCGATGAGACCGGACACGATCGTCCGCATCTACTCGATGTCCAAGTCGATCACCACCGCTGCCGCGCTGATGCTCCACGAAGAAGGCAAACTCGAACTCGACGCGCCCGCCTCGAAATACGTGCCCGAGCTGAAGCACCTCAAGTACGACCGCGACGGAAAAAACGCCCTCCCTACGCGGGAAGTGACCGTCCGCGATCTGATGCGGCACACCTCCGGCATGATCTACGGCTCAAACAACGGCTCCCGCGTCGCCCGGCTCTACGAAAAAGTCAACGTCATGGACAAGCAGACCGACCTGCACGCCATGTCCGTCAAACTCGGCAAGCTTCCGCTTGAGTTCGAGCCCGGCACATCCTGGCAGTACGGACTCTCAATCGACGTCGTGGGCCACATCATCGAACGCGTCTCGGGAATGCCCCTCGATCAGTTCCTCCAGCAACGCGTCTTCGACCCGCTCGACATGCGCGATACAGGCTTCTCGGTCCCCAAATCCAAACGCAGCCGCTTCGCCGCGAATTACACCAGCAACGGCAAAGGTAAGCTCACCCTCCGCGACGCCCCGCAATCCAGCGCCTATGCCAAACCGGCTACCCTCTTCTCCGGCGGCGGCGGGCTCCTCTCAACCGCCCGCGACTACACACGCTTTCTCGTCATGATTGCCAACGGAGGCCAACTGCACGGCACACGCCTGCTCAAACCGGAAACCGTCCGGCTGATGACCACCAATCAAGTCCCCTCCAGCGTCGGCTGGATTCGCTTCGGCAAGCAACTCCGCGAAGGCGTTGGCTTCAGCCTCGGATTCTCCGTCCGCGTAAAAATGAGCGACTGGGATCCCTCGGGCCGCGTCGGCGAATACGGCTGGGGCGGAGCCGCCGGCACGCACTACTGGGTCTCGCCCAAGGACGAACTGGTCGTCGTCACGCTCGAACAGACGATGCCCTATTCCTTCATGACCGAGTTCGCCCTCAAGAAACTGATCTACGACGCGATTGAGGAGTGAGGCATCCTGTCGTAGCTACGTTCGCCAGAACGTGGCCGTGGCACCCGTAGACAAACCACGTTCTGCCAAACGTAGGTACAAGCCGATGAACAATCCGTTCTAAGGCTGTGGCTGCCCCCGGAGCGATTGGTAGCCTTCCTCGTGCATGATCCTGAGTTCCGCCAACTGCTCCGGCGTGAGGATCTCGAGGGCCTTCTTGGCTGACTCGCGACGCAGTTTTTCGGTGGCTTCCGCGAGAGCCTTGCGGTTCTCTTGGATCTTCCGCACCTGCTCCTCGCTAAGGGCCAGTCGCTCGACGGTGCGGGGATTACTCAGGTAGTTCACGCCCCGGCTTCGCACCTCGCCCATCTTCAGTTCTTCCAACTGCTCGCCCGTCAGCACGTCTTCGATCTGCTTGGTGAACTCGCCGGACATCTTGCGGCGTACTTCGTTCATCTCGGCGAACTTCTTGGCCCGTTCTTCGCGGCTGAGCTTCTGCCAGTCTACAGCGCTGAAGTGTTTCCGTGATTTCTCCGCGTACTTCTTGCTGATCGCTCTCAGCTGCGTCAGCTGCTTTTCGGTCACCTTCAGGTCTTTCTGGACGTAACCGTTCACACCCCGATCACATCAACTTGGT
>PVBE010708678.1_pt1 | contig 12203 bp, 8 predicted proteins | sample 1631181 | NCBI WGS metagenome assembly PVBE01 (sample SAMN08397723, study PRJNA350692) | Marine metagenome, whole genome shotgun sequencing project. | isolation source: water | place: Pacific Ocean | collected 2012-04 | reverse complement strand
GGATTGGCGTAGGCTGGGCCGCAGAGAGGGCCTGAAGGTGCTCCCAGAGCATAGGGACCCGGGAAGGTGCCCTTGAAATCACCCATGAACATCGCATAAATCTTCCCCCACTGGCTCAGTTGGCTCGTGCAGGAGATGCCGCGCGCCGTCGCCCGGGCTTTTTGCAGTGCCGGCAGAAGCATGCCAGCCAAAATCGCTATAATCGCGATAACGACGAGCAACTCTATCAGGGTGAAGTGTTGCTCTCGCTTTGTTATGGTCAACGATTTCATTTTATGATTCCCCCTCTCAGGATTTCAGAGATTAAGTTTTCGAGTAAATCGTGTCCAAACCACGTTGATAGACGATAGTTTAACACAAGGCCGCAACCATGCAAACCGGACAGGGTCCACGTTCAACGAATTTCGCCGGTACCCATATGACAAAAAAAGATTTGATTCAATTGCTCGTCGATCTCGACCTCCGCCCGAGCCGCAAGCTCGGACAAAATTTCCTGGTCGACAACAACATCCTCGACATCATCGTCGGCCACGCCGCCACCGCTGCCACCGGCAATTTCATTGAAATCGGCGCCGGCACCGGCGTACTCACTGAGCGCCTCGCAGCCCTCGGCCGGGTGACTGCCATCGAATATGACAACCGCCTGGCCGAATACCTGCAAAACCGCTTCAACCACAACGACCAGGTGACCATTGTCCACAAGGACGCTGTTCGTCTGGATTACGATCAGCTGGCGGACGGGCCCTACGACTGTATCGCCAACCTGCCCTATGCCGCCAGTACCGCCATTCTCGGCCGGCTCCTGGCCGCCGCCAATCGCCCGGCCTTCATCCTGGTGCTGCTGCAACGGGAGATGGCCGGACGCCTGACCGCAGAACCCCGATCGAAAGCCTATGGCAGTCTGACCGTGCGGTTGCGCTCATGTTATGATGTCAAGATTGTTAAACAGGTTTCCGCCAATGTCTTTTGGCCGACACCTGAGGTTGATTCCTCGCTCGTTGCCATGCAGCTCCGCGACGATGCCGCCGACGGCGACCTCTGCCGTCGCCTTTCTACACTGACGCGGCTGGCCTTCAGCCAGCGCCGCAAAAAACTCCCGGGCGTCCTCGCCCGTCATTACCATCCCTCGACCGTTGCCGACACCTTCGCCCGGTTCGGAATCGACGCTGATGTCCGCGCCGATGCCCTGCCGATCGCCGGCTACCGCCAGTTGGCCGAGACCCTGCCGGCCCCGGAACAGCATAATGCGGATTCAGACACGCAGGAATAATGCCGAAACCCTGCGTATGCCGCGCAACTCATTCCAACAATCTTTGTGTCAGGCCGTCGATGATTGCCGCAATTGTGCCGGCGCCGGTTGAAAAAATCCACGAATTGCGTGAAAAACACGCTTCCGCACCCAACGCTAAAACCAGGGTAAGTATAGAAAAACGATCGATTTTGCAACTTATTTCGACTTTTGCAGGCGATCCTACACGGCGAAACCGGTAAATCACGATGAAAATCAGAGAATCCGTCGCTGCATGGATACAGGTCACCTGGATCGGGAAAGAAACCGGTACCGAGCCGGCCGTGCCACAGCAATACTCCGCCGCAGCATCATTCGTTCGTATCGAACCACGGCAGCGCCTGCCACACCCGGACGTCGCGACCGGAGCCGGCAAGCGCCAGCTTCAGGTTGTCCGGGGACAGGGCCACCGCGCGAACTGGATTCTTCCCCGGTATGGTGAAAAGCTCATCGCCGCCGGTCACCTCCCATACCCGGGTCAGTTGGTCGGCGCTGCCGGAAAAAAGCCGTCTGCCGTCAGCTGAAAAGGTCATGTCCGTCACTGCCGCATCGTGTCCCATCCGCCGCCAGAGGACGGTGCTGTCGAGTTGCCGGACTTCGCAACCGCCGTCGCGGTACCCTACAGCCAGCACCCCTTGAGCCCCGACCGCGACAGCGGATACCGGGGCGCCGCCGTCGAATCCCCCGGTTGCCGCCCCGGTTGTCAGGTCCCAGAACCGTACGTTGCCGTCGTCACCGGCCGAAACTGCCTGGCGGCCGTCGGGAAGAAAAGCGACGGCCCGTACCGCTCCCTGGTGCTGGTTGAACACCTGCAGCGTTTGTCCGCCAGCCGTTTCCCAGAGGCGCGCCGAGCCGTCGAGGCTTCCTGTCAAAATGGACCGGCCATCGGCGGCGGCGGCGGCGGCGGTCACCAGGTCCGCGTGCCCGTTGCATTCGATCGGCGCCAGGTCGCTGTCCAGGGTCCAGATCCAGGCACTGTTTCCGGCGGCCGCCAGCAGCCGGTTGTCGTCGAGGAAGACGACCGCCGCCACGGCCGTCTCGTAGCGTGGTGTAGATCGCGCTTCAGGGCCTCTCTGGGGCCATAGATAGACCATGCCGTCGTCACTGCCGCTGGCCAATCGCCGGCCGTTCGGGCTGTATGCCAGGCAGCGCACCTCGCCCGTGTGCCGGCGATAGGTGCGGGGCATCGCATCGTTGGTGAGCCGCCACACCTTGATGCGGCCGGCCGCGTCGGCGCTGGTAACTGTGCCGGCGTCGGTGAGCACTATGCGGCTGATTGCCTCGCCCTGTCCGCTGATCGTGTGCCGCAGCGACTGCAGGCCGATATCCCAGATGCGGACAGCACCGTCGCTGCTGCCGGTCGCCAGGACGCCCTTGGTCGCTGCCACGGCCGTGACCGGGCCGGTATCCTCGTTCATTGTCATGACCGTGCGAACGTTCTTCACATCCCAAAACGTCACGCTCCCGTCCGCTGCCACCGTGAACGCATGCGGCGTGTGCCGGACGAAGCCGATATCGACAAACCGGCCGGCCAGGGTTTCGTGCCGGCGGTTTCGCAAATCGTGGACTTTCGCTTCGCCGCCCGCACCCAGGCTGACCAGCCAGCGGCCGTTGATTGCCAGCGCCGTGACGGCGTTGGCGTGTGAATCCGCCAGCACCTGACTGTTGCCGAAATCGTCGCCCGTCCACACGCGCAGGCTGCCGTTGTCGCTGCCGGCAACGATGACCCTGCCGTTCGTTGACACGGCGACGCATGTCACCGCACCGTCTTGGCTGCCAAGCGTCTGGAATTTGCTGCCGTGCCAGATGCGCACCAGGCCGTCGTCGCTGCCGGTGACGATCCGGCCGCTGCTGTCGAGTGCCAGGCATCGGGTGCCGGCGGTGACGCGCCCGAGCTCGGCTGCCGCCGTGCCGGCAGCGGTGTTCCACACGACCACACTGCCGTCCGGCCCTGCCGTGACGATCCGCTCGTCGTCGTCGTCGGCGGCCATGGCGCGCAAGGGCCCGCCGGTATCGATCTGCGCCATGAGGCGGTCCGCCTGGCGCCGCAGCCGGCCCCATTCCCAGTGGCGCGCCGACGCCGGGCACAGGTCCAGTGCCTGCATTACCGCGTCGTAGCGGCGGTCTTCAAGCGCTGCGGTCGCGAACCGGAGCCGATAGGCGTAGACATACCGTGTGCTTGCCTGCTGCAGCTCGGCGATCCTGGCGTCGCGCGCGGTCACCAGTTTTTTCTGTCGCTGTGCGTCGGCGCGGACGATCGCGGCGTGATGTTCCAGCGCTTCGTTGTAGCGCTTGTCCCAGGCCGTCATCTGCTGTCGCCGCTCGAGTGCGAAGAAGAACGCCACGATCAGCAGGCTGATGATCGCAATACTGGCCGCGATCAGGCTGGCCTCCCACCGGTTGCGCTTGAACAGCAGCCACGATCGCTTCCACAGGCCGGCGCCTTCCACCGAGGTGGCGAATCCGGCGAGGTGCGCCTCGATGTCGGCTCTCAGATCTTCGACGTTCTGGTAGCGCTGCGCTGGATTCTGGGCCATCGACTTCATCACCACCGCCTCGAGTTCCGGCGGGATGGCGTGGTCCGTTCGCTGGCCAGGCGGCACGATCGTGCCGCGTCGCGTCTGGCGGATCATCTCCTTCGGCGTCTCGCCGACGATCGGGCACTTGTGCGTCAGGATCATGTACAGAATCGCCCCGAGCGAATAAATGTCCGTACGCTCATCCTGCTGTGCCACGTTGCCTTCAGCTTGCTCGGGAGCCATGAAGCCCGGCGTGCCCCGGATGACCCCGTCCCGCGTCGGGGCGCTGCCGTTGGCGGTCTGGCTGCCGGTTGCCGTTCCTGCCCGCTGTGGTGTTTCACGGCTGAGCTGTTTGGCCAGGCCCCAGTCGAGCAGGATCACCTCGCCGTAGTCTCCGATCATGACGTTGTTGGGCTTGAGGTCCAGGTGAATGATGCCACGCGAATGGGCGAAAGCGGTGGCATCACACAGTTTAACGAAGTCCTCCAGCATCGAGCGCAGCGGTTTCCTGGCGACGATGTCACCGTCGCCGTCCTTCAGACGCATCACCAGGTCATAAAGATTATCGCCCTGCACCCAGGTCATGGTGAAGTACGGGTCGCCGTGGATCGACCAGCCGATATCATGGACCGGCACGATGTTGGGATGTTCCAGGTGGGCGACAATCCGCGCTTCGCGTGTGAATCTGTCGATAAGCTCGAGGTTGCCGCTGGCGCGCAGTACGACTTTCATCGCCACCTCGCGTTGGGCGGCCAGGTCGCGGGCCCGCAGGATGCAGCCCATACCGCCCAGGGCGATGACATCGAGGATTTCGTACTTGCTGTCGGGCTGCCAGGCGTCGCGCGCGATCGACACCGCCTCCTCCATCAATTCGGCGTACGAGCGGCCGTCGTGTTCAGCTTCAGCGTTGACACGGCTGGTGTAGAACTGCGAAAAGTCCGGCAAGTCGCTGCTCGATTCGGGCCCGTATGTACCGCTGTCGCTGGTCATGGGCGTGCTCGTACAATTATTTGGTGTTTTCGCGAGGGTGTCGCATGGTCTTAGGTCGGTGATCTGCGGCTTAGACAGCGGTGCGTTCGGCGAGACCGAGGTCGGCGAGTTTGGCGGTGCCGCCTGCCGCCGGCATGATGTTGTCAGGCTGCGTGGGTGGGTGACAACAGCCTGCCATTTGCAGCAATATACAGCCGCAGACGCAGTCTGACGAATCGCCCCTGATCGAGGCGCCGGCAGTGCTGTGGCGATCGCTGCGAATGCCCTTGCACTGCACGGAGGGTGGGTCTATCTTGCCAGCTTACCATTCCGTTTCCGTGGTGCCGGACAGGCACGGGCGGCACCATTCTCACATCACGCGGTCATTGACCATGCCGTCGCTTCGAGATTATCTGCAACTGACGAAACCGTCCATCATGATGCTGGTGGTGGTTACCGGCGCCACCGGATTGGTGATGGAAAAGGCGTTCCTGTCGCAGCCGCTGGATTTTCTGCTGGTTCTGGTCGGGTTGTTCCTGACCGGTGGTTCGGCGAATGCGCTGAATCAGTATTTCGAGCGTGAGCTCGACGCGAAGATGACACGCACGGCGAAGCGTCGGCCGTTGCCCACCGGCAGGATCAGTGCGGGCAGCGCCCTGGCGTTCGCCATCCTCATCGGCTTAGCAGGTGTGGCACTCTTTGCCTGGCGCTACAACATCCTCAGCGCCGCCCTGGCCCTGGGAACCGTTCTTTTCTACGGCTTTTTCTATACGTTGTGGCTCAAGCCGAACACGACACAAAACATTGTGGTCGGCGGTGTCGCCGGTGCCATGGCGCCGGTCATCGCTTGGGCTGCTGTCGCGGGGACCGTAGCGGGTCCGGTGCCGTGGATTCTCTTCGGTATCATCTTCCTGTGGACGCCGCCGCACTTCTGGGCGCTGGCGCTTTATCTCAAGGACGATTATCGCAAGGTCGATCTGCCGATGCTGCCGGTCATCAAGGGCGATGAAGCCACGCTCACACAAATCTGGTACTACACGCTGGCGGTTGTCGCCATCAGCCTGTCATTGCTGTGGTGGGCTCCCGGGATTCTCTACGCCGTCGCTGCGGTGTATTTCGGTGCGATGTTTATCAACAAATCCTTCATTGCCCGACGGGATCGGACCGAGAGTTCCGAGCGCCAGCTTTTCGGCTACTCGATCCTTTATCTCTTCGCCCTCTTTTTCAGTATCATTATCGAAGGGCTGGCGACCTTCGTCATCTGACGCGCTCGGCTGTATGTATCCCCCTCTGGAGCGCCGTTTCTACGGGCTTCCATGTCAAGGATCGCGATGCGGCCGTGGCCGCCGCCCGGTCATGATTACACGCTGACATCCTCGGCCATGGCCGCCGCACACTCGTGCTCGGCAAGCAACGGATCGACGACTTCCGCGACAAACTCCTTCACCTGCTCCGGAGCGCGGCCGATGAATTGCGACGGGTCGCTGGCAAACGTCTCGAGCCGGTCATGAATCGCTGCGAACAGGGGATCGCCGGCAATGCGCTCGAACAGGTCATTCTCCACGCCTTCGTCCTTGACGCGCTGGGCGCTGGCGACCGAATGCAGGCGGATTGCCTCGTGCAGCTCCTGGCGGTCGCCGCCGGCAGTGACGCAGGCCATGAGGATTGCCTCGGTCGCCATGTACGGCAGTTCCTCATCGATGTGCTTGCGGATCATTTTTGGCCAGACCCGGAAACCGTCCATGACATTGGCCGAGATTTGCAGGATGACGTCGGTACCCAGGAAAGCTTCCGGCAGCGACAGCCGGCGATTTGCGGAGTCGTCCAGGGTGCGCTCGAACCATTGGGTGGCATGGGTGTTCGAGGCGTTGGCTGTCAGTGACATGACGTAGCGCGCCAGCGAGCAGATGCGTTCGCTGCGCATCGGGTTGCGCTTGTACGCCATGGCACTGGAGCCGACCTGGCTCGAACTGAACGGCTCGTCCACTTCCTTGAGATTCATCAGCAGGCGGATGTCGGTCGCCGTTTTGTGGCAGGACTGCGCAATGCCCGAGAGGGTCGAAAGCACGCGATAGTCGATCTTGCGGCTGTACGTCTGGCCGCTGATCGCCAGCGTCCGCTCGAAGCCCATCTGCTCGCTGACCAGCCGGTCGAGCTGTCGCACTTTTCCGCCGTCGCCGTTGAACAGTGCCAGGAAAGTCGCTTGTGTGCCCGTGGTGCCTTTAACGCCACGAAACGGCAACTCCGTGTGCAGCCGCTGCACTTCCTCGAAGTCGAAGACAATATCCTGCAGCCACATCGCCAGGCGCTTGCCGACGGTCGTCAGCTGTGCCGGTTGGTAATGGGTGAAAGCCAGCGTCGGCAGGTCGTGCCGGGCCATGGCGTGATCGCGAGTCAGGCGGATCAGCCGAATCAGCCGCTGCTTGACGATCTGCAGGCTGTCACGAATCTGGCACAGTTCGGTGTTGTCGGTGACGTAGCAACTGGTGGCGCCCAGGTGGATGATCGGCCGGGCCTCAGGGCACTGCTCGCCGAAGGCGTGGACGTGGCTCATGACGTCGTGCCGCGTCTCCTGCTCGATCTTTGCGGCCCGCTCGAAGTCGATGTCGTCGACGCAGGCTTCCATTTGCGCAATCTGCGCCTCGGTAATCGTGTCGACACCGAGCTCGCGCTCGGCGCGGGCCAGCGCCACCCACAACCGGCGCCACGTCGAGAACTTCTCCTGCGGCGACCAGATGTAGCTCATTTCCGCGCTCGCATAGCGGTCGACCAGTGGGTTCTCATAGCGATTCTTTGTTTCGCTCATTCCGTCATGAAGCCCCGTGGTTGCATTTCACGTGTACCCGTGCATTTTTAGACAATGCGGCTACAATATGAGTCTCGACCGCGACGTTGCAAACTGCTCCGAGACTACCCCTTGCGTCGGAACTGTTCAGTAGCTGGAGCAGAATTCCTTCGTACCGTGGCCATGTTGCCGGCGGTTGTCTCGAACCGTCGTTGCGAACGCCGCAACTCTTGCGCATATATGCTGTCTCAAAAGCAACAGAACGCCACTCGTCATTACGGTGTGGTTATCCAGGTGCACGACCTGGCCCAGGTCAAGGAGTTTTACCGGGACACCTTGAAGCTGACGGGGCCGACCGTCGACAGCACGTTCTGGGTGGAATTTTCCTTGCCGGGCAATGGCATTGTCGCTCTCGAGAAGTGCGAGAATGTCGTGCCGACAGCGCGAAAGCGGGAAATCTCATGGCTGTTGCACGTCGACGATTTCGAAGCAAAAGTGAATGATCTGCGTGATCGCAATGTACCGGAAGTCCGACCGCCACTCGATCTTCCCGGCAAACGCTGTCACACCTTCGCCGACCCGGAGGGCAATCCCTTCACGGTCTACGCCGATGTACCGGACGCCGAATAGGAGTGCGCGGTTTTCCCGGCGGCCGGCCGCCTTCACCACCTCCAGGTTTGTCTGATGACTGATGGCCAGTTGCTTGCCGCTTACCGCACCATGTGCCGCATCCGCGCCTTCGAGCTGCGGCTCAATGAGCTTTTCCTGCAGGGCATCGTCCCCGGCACCACCCACCTGTGTGTCGGCCAGGAAGCCTGCGCGGTCGGCGTCAATATGGCCCTTACCGCCGACGACATGGTATTCAGCAACCATCGCGGCCACGGGCACCTGCTGGGCCGCGGCGGCGATCCGGCGCGGATGCTGGCGGAGATTTTCGGACATCCGCACGGTTACTCCGGCGGGCGCGGCGGCAGCCAGCACATGGCGGTCAAGGAGCTCAACTTCATGGGCACCCACGGCATCACTGCCGGGACGATACCGTTGGCTGTCGGTGCCGCGTTGAACCGTAAAATCCATCGGCAACCAGGCGTTGCCGTGGTCTTTTTCGGGGAAGGCGCCATTGGCGAAGGGATCTTTCACGAGAGCCTCAACATGGCGGCGATCTGGAAACTGCCGGTGCTCTTTGTCTGCGAGAACAACCAGTATGCCATGTCGACCAGGCACGGCGACATTTCGCCGGTCGGCAACGCTGCCGACCGCGCTGCCGCCTATGCCATGACCTGCCGCATTGTCGATGGCAACGATGTCGTTGCGGTGCATGAAACTGCCGCCGCGGCGCGCGCCGCCGCCGCCGCCGCGGAGGGTCCCGTCTTTATCGAGCTGCAGACCTATCGCATCAGCGGTCATTCGCGCGGTGACGAGTGCCCGTACCGCAGCCGCGAAGAGGAAGCACAGTGGGCCGAACGCGATCCCATCGTCCGGCTGCGCCAGCGCCTCGCGGCTGCCGGGCTGTGGACCGATGCCGCCGACACGGCGCTCGAAACACAACTCGCTGCGGAGCTTGCGGAAGCCGAGGAGAGCGCCCGGCAATCATGAGTACGACCCGACAAATCTCCATGTCCGCCGCTATCCGCGAGGCGCTGACGACGCTGCTGCGTGAGCACGAAGAAGTGTTTCTCATCGGCGAGGACATCGGTGTCTATGGCGGGGCGTTCAAAATCACCCGTGGCATCGTCGACGAGTTCGGGCCCGAACGCATCATCGACACACCGATAAGTGAAGCCGGCATCGTCAGTGTCGCTGCCGGCGCCGCGCTCATGGGCAGTCGGCCGATCATCGAGATCATGTTTATGGACTTCATGGCGCTCGCTTTCGACGGCATCATCAATGTCGCGGCAAAATGGCAGGCAACCTACGGTGACGAGTTCGCCACGCCCTTGATCATTCGCGCCCCCGCCGGCGGCGGCCGCAACTACGGGCCGACCCATTCCCAGAGTTTCGAGGGCTTGTTGCTCAACGTTCCGAACCTGGCCATCTGTTGCCCGTCCAACCCCGCCGATGCCGCCGGCTTGCTGCTCGGGGCCTACGATGCTGCGACGACCGTGATCATGGTCGAGCACAAGGTCCTGTATGCCCGCCAGGGACCTGTGGCGGAGCACCTGCAGCCGGTGCCGCTGGGGCAGGGCGCCAGGCTGCGCCGCGGCAGTGATATTTCGCTGATCGCCTACGGGCGGCACGTCTCGGCGGCACTGCAGGCGGCCGAGATTCTCGCCGCTGAAGAGGTGCAGGCCGATGTCATCGACCTGCGCACCGTCAAGCCGCTGGATACCAGCCTCATTCTCGACAGCCTGTCGAATACCGGTCGCGGCATCAGCATCGAGGAATCACCGGTTGTTGGTGGTGTCGGTGCCGAGATCAGCGCGGTGATCATGGCGTCGGCTTTCGAGTATCTCGAAGCGCCCTTCGCCAGGCTCGGTGCCGCCGAGCAGGTCATCCCGTGCAGCCCCGCCCTCGAGTCCGCCTGTTTCCCGTCGGTCGACGGCATCGCGGCCAAGGCCCGCGAGCTGATGAGCTACTGAGTTGGCGCGACGGTCTGCGAACAAGCGGCGCCCGCAACGGTGGCTGCACACGTGTCTTTTGACCGGTTCAAGGCCAAACATGTGACCCCGGCGTCGAATAGCGTTCCGGGCGGCGACGGATCGAACAGACAAGGGCACGGACGCGGGGAACGTGGAGTACGGAAAAAGCGCCGCGCCGGCTCAGTTGATCGAGATGGAGTAGCTGGCGTAGTCGTTTTCCTCGGCGTTCTGCAGGGTGTAGAAGAAGAATTCGTAGCCCAGTACCAGCCCCATATCGCCATCGCCGGTGAGCTTGCCAATCAATTTGCCGCGCATCTTCCGACTGCGCAGCCGCACCACCCGCGAACCCCACGGTCCGCGGATCCTGGCATGCTTGATGGGGCCGGAGAATTTGACGTCCTGATCCGTGTACTGATAATATTTCTTGCGGGTCCGGCCGTCCACCAGCTCGCTGGTTTCCAGCACGAAACGCTTGAGCATGTTGTCTGGTACGTCGAGCGTGTATAAACCGTCCTCGTTCGGTTCGTTCTCGCTGTCGCTGGCCAGCGACGGGATTGCCGTGTTGATGATGAATTGAACCGGATTGCTGATTCCGGCAACCTGCTGGTGGCGCCCGGTGGCACGTATGGTCGATTGAACGAATTCGTACTTGATCGTGAAATCGAGATTGCCTTCGAGTCGCCCGGTCAACTCGACGCTTTCAGGATTGCGCACCGGTTCTGCCGCGTCGTAGTATGCCGCCACGTTGCGACGCTGGATCTCGCGCTTGGTGCGATGATAGTAATTGCCCGCGGGCTGCCCGAAGACGATCGGCTTGCCGACAATCTCCCCGTTCTGCTTGAGATAGATGCGCATGACGCCGTCGGTGTGCAACCGGGCGATGAAGTTCTCCCGTTCATACAGGGCGTACGTCGTTGCATCGGCACCACTCTCTTCGAGTGCCGGCAGCAGCAATTTCGCCGGGCCACTGCGCGGCTCGCTGCCGAAGGCGCTGGCGGCGAGCACGAGTGTGATGATCAGGTGCCTGGTCATCTCAACCTATAGCAGTTATTGACTTGAGCCGGCGGAACGAAGGAATCGGCCGGTACACAACCGCGTTCCGCCTTAATGTGTCCAGTTTGGTTTCTGATCTCTTGCCCTGCAAATTCGCGGCTTATTGTCAGTTTTGGAAGTACAACGTGCATGGCAACACAAACTGCCACTCACTCCTTGATCTCTTTCCTGGCTTCCCCAACCGTCAGCCGCCTTATTCAGACACCATGGGTGTTGTGCAGTTCCCCGGCGAATCGCTCGGCCAAATCGGCATATACCGCGGTTGTCTCGGCCGGGTTGACCGCGACATCCGCAGCGGGCGCCGCGAAGTTCGCGAAGAGTTCGGGCCAGTCGAGGTCGGTGCAGGCGTGGGCCGCTCGCAGCGCCGCACCGAGGCCCGCCGAGTTCGAGACGTCGATGGTTTGCACCCGGGCGCCGAAGACATCAGCGAACACTTGCAGGATGCCGCGGTTTCTCGACGCTCCGCCGGTGGCCAGCAGGGTATCCGGCGTCTCGTCGATCCAGGCGGCATGCAGGCGCATGCTGACGGCCTGGGCCTCGACGATGCCGCGAGCCGCGGCGGCAGGATCCCGCCAGCTCGTGAAGCCGTCGTCGCCGATCAGCTTGAGTTGCGGTTCGAGGATGACCGGGGTGATTTCCGACTCGATGTACGGCAGCATGAAGTTGCCGTTGTTACCAGGCGCAGTGTCGAGAATCGCGTCGCTGAAGGCGTCCCAGTCCATGCCAACGCGGTTGGCGACGTGTTCGCGGGTGAGCGAGCCGTTCTTGAAGCAGATAAGGCTCATGAAGCCGCCGGCAGGATTGCCGAAGACATGGCCGTAACCTTTCGGATCGGTCCGCGGCGCCCGCATCGCGCCGAAAAACGTGTCGCCGGTGCTGAGGCTGATGATCGCCGAGCCCGGGGCGGCTCCGCAAGCCTTGCACCTCGGGCGCGAACAGGTGGGCGCGTTTCGGATCGAGGCCGAGGGCCTTCCAGTCGATCTCGAGCCGACACTCCGCCCGCTCCTTCG
>PVBE012019488.1_pt1 | contig 12204 bp, 10 predicted proteins | sample 1631181 | NCBI WGS metagenome assembly PVBE01 (sample SAMN08397723, study PRJNA350692) | Marine metagenome, whole genome shotgun sequencing project. | isolation source: water | place: Pacific Ocean | collected 2012-04 | reverse complement strand
AACCTGGTATGTCCCGCTGAATTTGATATCGGTGAAGATGCCCGGGTCGTCGTCCTCAGTGTGACAGAAGGTGAGGATAAACCGTTAAAATACCCGTTGATGTTCCGGGTATGCGATGCTGCACTGTTAAACAAAACCGATTTATTCCCTCATCTTGATTATAATCGAGAATCGGCTATTGATAATATCCTGCAAGTACATCCGGATATGCCGATTTTTGAAATTTCAGCGACAAAATCAGAAGGTTTCAGCCCTTGGATAGATTGGATCAAGCATAGGTTAAGAGAAAAACTAAACTTAAGTCCCACCAAATAGTCCCTATCTTTATTTTCGGAACACGGTGCTGTGGGTTACTGCTGAAAAACAGACTACAGTCCAGCCACATCTTTTCCACAGTGTTTGCAGATTTTGGCTCTTTTTTTTATCATTTCAGCACAAAACGGGCATTCCCGCGTAAAATACCTGTCATGGATCTTATTGACTCCCTCCTCTACGGCTTTTTTGAGAATTTCATTGCTGACCTTTAGATTTCTAATCGGCTCAATCGCCTCTAATTCACCGATGTCACCAATCATTTCCGCGGCCTTGACTCTGACACTGATCGGTTGAGTTGCATCCAGCAGCATTTCAAGAATGGCCATCGGATCCTTGGCCACATAGCAGTTTGTCAGCATTGAAATTCCGCGTTTGGGCGCTCTTTTAACATCTCTGCGGTAGTCAACGCCTGGTCATCGATAATTTGACCCTTCGCTCCTATCGGGCTGAATACAGGCATATATTCAAATTGTGTTGTCCCCGGATAACAGATACACCGGTGTGAGGCATTTTGGGTATAATTTTCCCTTAAATTATCCCATCCCCCCTCATATAAAGGACAATTATAATTAAAACATAAATATAGATAGGGGACCCCCCACCCCAGTCCATCGCTAAAATTAATCGGAGGGACTTCCCACAGTCCCATTTCCGTACCGCAATAAGGGCATATCGGTTTCTCCAGTGAGAGAATCTATTCCAAGACCTGCTCGTTGGTTTCAAAGGCCATATTGTCCTCTCCAAATTCGTGGTAAGCATCGACAAATCAAGCCTAGCCGTTATGTTTGTCAATGAAACTCCCCGCCGCAAGCGGATGGGGTATTAAAAAACCATAATAAAAGCGATTTACCAGTCGATTTGGGAGTCTGAAATTTGATTAATTGCTAAACAATATTTGTCGATTTTCCATCCAAGCTGAATGCATTTTTCTTTTTCCAATATTGCCTTATCCCTTCTTCGCCCTTTTTCTCCGCGACCTCCTTTAAGTCTCTCCTATCTGCAACAAAGTCAAAAAATGGTACCCCCATGCCGCAGGAACGCTGCACCAAATCAATCGACAGATCAAATATCTGTCTTGATCCGGCAATTTTCGGAAATAACTTAATCAAACCAGGCCATTCGGCGTCCTTCGGGTGTATGACTTTAGCTTTCCCATAGAACCTCAAAATCATCGGCTTACCCTCAAAAGCACAAAACATCAGTGTCATTATTCCATTTTCCTGGACGTGGGCAGATGTTTCATTGCCACTGCCGGTCAGATTAAGCCATATCACTCGGTTAGAGCCTAAAATCCGTAGAGTATCCATACCTTTTGGTGATATGTTAACCCTGCCACCGCGACTGGCGGTGGCCACAAAAAATATTTCTTGTTTCATAGCAAAATCTTTCAATTCTTTGCGTATTTCAGAATATCTTTGGCTCATTGCTATTTATTCTCCTCAAATCATTTTCGATGGTATTGTGAGCAACGGTGAAAAATAGCTAAATACACGGTCGCTTGTGAGCATTGACCGGAGCACAGCACTGTTTTTTGGAGATTAAAGCAGAATATCGAAATAGTTTCTAATAGGATACATAAAAATGTCCTTTCTCACAAGAAAGCATAAAAAAAATATCAATGACCCCCGGTTGAGCCTGTTTCCGCTCAATTGGAGTTATAGAAGGTGCAATTTTATGATCATCCAAACAAGCTGTATGAATTTTGTTTTAATTTCTGGTTTACCCGAGTTAATTGATGGTATCTTCTGGATAGGTTCCCTTCTGGATTGCCAAATCAAATCATAAGATTTTTAAATAATTTAATTCGCTTATGATAAGACACAGATCTCAGATTTTGTCGGCCGTAAGTCTGGTTGTTTCGGGCATACTGCATCTGGTCTGGCTCGACTGGCCGCACAGTGTGGTATTTGACGAAGTGCACTTTGGGAAATTTATCAACTCCTATTGCCGTACCGGCATGCGCTTTTTCGTTATTCACCCCCTCCCCTCATGCCAAGTTGCTCCTCGCTGCATCCACAAAATTGGGCGGCTGTGACGGCACCTTTGCATTCAAAAAGATCGGCGACGACTATAAGAACATCCCTGTTTATGCGCTACGTATCGTCCACGCACTGGCCGGGACCATGCTAAATTTTCTCTTTTTCATTCCGCTGAATCAATTCGGGGCTTCAAGACCGCTGACCCGAAGGATGCGTACTGCAGGCTGTACGGGAGTTTTTTGACCAACAGCTCCAAAATTCACGGGGCCATGTTCAGGTACAATTACTATCTCGGGACAACCCGCCATGATGTCAGCAAATGGTGGAGTTGGCCACTGATGACCACACCGATTTTCTACTGGATGGGGTCGAAAGCCGGCATCTATTTTTTCGGAAATCCGGTTGTGTGGTGTGGTGGCAGCCTGGCGTTTCTTACCTCTCTGGTCATGGCGGTCCGACAGATCCTTCGCCGGATGGTCAAAAAGTCTGTTTTAGACAATTTTTTGAAGCGAGTCCCGGTAGCGGGGTTTTTTATCGCCTTTTTGTCTTACACCTGGATACCCCGCGTCCTTTGCATGTACCACTACCTTCCACCACTTCTCTTTTTCCTGTTTTTCACAATGCTCTACCTGGATCGGTCTGGTTGGATCAGGGATGGGGGACTCAAACAACAGCACTGGTCCTACTGACGTACAATCGCGCTTTTGATTGCCGGTTGTATCTTTTTTGCACCGCTGACCTTCGGCTGGCAGTATACCGACTGGTACGATCGCCTGATTTTCGGCACCTTTTCCGGTTGACGGTAGACCTGGGATTTAATGACAACTTGACTTTGAAGCGAGATAATGGCAAATCACGATTTACCACCTCATCTAACTGGGGGATTTTTTTAAAATGATAATCCATATTTTGTTTTAAGTGGGCAACGCAATGGTTAGTGCGATCTTGATGGCCGGATACAACAACAAAAGGGAAGTTAAAAGATACAGCCGAATCGTTGCAGAGCATTATGGCGAACGATTTATTGAGACAGATTATCGGCCCTTGAGGGAATTTGAAACAGTCAATAACGGTAAAATAGAACGCAAGCCCTTAATACAACTTACGCTTGAAAAGCTATTTGAGAGCGATTTAGTTGATGAAATCGTAATAGTCGGCCATCAGATGCTAATAGAACAGCACCTTGGCAATTTCATAGATGAATTCGAAAAGCCGTGCCGTATTGTTAACCAAAATTCGAAAATACTACTTAATGCCATCAAGTGTTTCAATATCATAAATCGAAAAGTCAGATTCAATTCAATAGCGGGGAATTTAATAAAAGGGTACGTTGCCAGCACCGCCCATAAAAATAAAAAGCATGCCTTATTTGTTGCTTCGGATTCACCGTTGACAACCAAAGAATTTATTGAACGTTTTGTGCATATTGCCCAAAAGTCTCAGGATCAGGCCAGCATTATTGTTCCCGTGGTATTAATGAATGAAAATAAAGATCAACTTGACAGAAAGCCGCTTAAACTGCGCAATGACACAGCGTATCAGCTCTCGGAAATTAAAGATAAGCACAGCAGACAAGGTTTTAGGCCTTCTTCCCTGATGTTTACGAACCCACATCTATATGATGTTAACACAGTTAATACCGCATATAGTCTTCGTAAATGGATGAGCCCAAACATTCAGATGAAGTTGTTTAAAATTACGCATAACCTAGGATACCCAAACGTTTATTCCAAATATTTTTTAAGGAAAGATCTGAGCATAAAGGAGATAGAAAACATTGGTTCAGCATTTTTCAAAGGTCGGCTTAAATTAATTCCAACATTCGGAGAAGAATCAACGTATGACTATGACGGCACTGAATTTGAATATTGCTCGATAGCCAATATGATCAAATCCTCATAGAAGTATTTCGATAACAATTCATTCCCTGGGTGTAACAACTGATTTCCCCATCACCATGCCCTTAAAAAAAGCCCAACGACTCCCTGTTTATTTTGCATCTATTTTTTCATTTAGAGTTCATAATTGTTTCACACTCCCGGTTTAATTGAACATCAAAACAAGAGACTGCATTTGTTCATTAAATCAAAACTCAAATTCCGGGAGGGCATGTTTATACTAAATTTCTCCTCGAAACAACCCAAAAAAAGGTCATAACTATGTTCGAACAACCGCGCTAAACACTTATAATTACTTGATATCATAAGATATTTTTTTACTCCCCGGCACGGACTCGAACCGCGGACCCGATGGTTAATCCCGCTTGCAGCGGGACTCTGCCAACCGAGTTTGCAAATATCTGCCGATTCCCCGCTTTTTTATTCTTCTTTCGAGTATTACAGCCTCAGTTCTGTTGGGGCATTCAAGGGTCCAGATGAGTTCCCAGGGGCCTTTCCATACCTTTGTCGTGCGGGTTGTTCGATAGTCCGGATCGTTATGCTGACAAATACGACGTTTTACATTATCACTATAGCCGCAATAATATCTGCCTGTCGATTGACTCTGAATGATATATACCAAATAGCTCAATGATTTTCACAATGAAAAGGCCCAATCTGTTATGATTGAGCCTCGGATGTTTTGGCTCCCCAGCACGGACTCGAACCGCGGACCCGATGGTTAACAGCCATCTGCTCTGCCAACTGAGCTACTGGGGATCAAGTGCGTTAAACCAAATAGCAAGGGTTGCTAATAATAGAGCGCAGAAAAAAAGTCAACAGATAACGGGGGTGAACTGGTGAAACTCTATAAATGCGTCCAAAGGTTCAATTATATATGATTTACCCCTTTATCCAAAGAAATTTTGGTGCCTTTTCCAAAATTGAATTTCCGAAAAATGATGCTCCTGTGTGCCTTTGTACTCTACCGCATAGCTGGCACAGGTAGCGCCCATGCGTGCCGCATCGGTCAAACCTTTTTCTGTGGCAATCCCTTTCAGCAAACCGGCCCGATATGCATCACCCGCCCCCGTGGGGTCAATCACCCGGGTGGCATCTGCCGCTGGAATCCGTATATTCTCCTCGAAAGTAGAGACCATGGAACCTTTATCTCCGAAAGTTGTGATTAGGGCCGTATTAACACGGTTTAAAATTGATTTTTTATTCATTTCCGTGGTTTTATTGACCATCTCAAGTTCATAGTCATTGGAGATGAAGATATCAGCTCCGGTAAGAATTTCAACCAGTCGGTCTTTTGGAATGATGGGTAGGGATTGTCCGGGATCAAATATGTAGGGGATCGCCAATTCTTTGAGGGTGCGGCTGTATGCGAGCATATCATCAATATTTCCCGGCGAAATAATCGCCAGGGCTCCCTCGATCGTTTTTGAAAAGTTATAGAGGGATGGATGCCTCATGGCACCCAGGGTAAACCCGGTGATCTGATTGTCTGACTGGTCGGTAGTGATGTATGCCGAGGCGGTAAATTCTTCAGGCATGATTCGAATTCCGGTTACCGGCAGGCCATTTTTTTCAAGCCAAGCGCTGTATCCATTGAAGTCCTTGCCAGCACTTGCCAATATCAGTGGCGTTTCCCCCAGCAGGGAAAGATTGTAGGCGATATTTCCAGCCGTACCGCCAAATTTTTCAGAAAGGTCATTTACGGTAAAACACACGTTTAAATCGTGAATTTTTTCTGGAAGGATATGATCCGTGAATTTGCCGGGAAAATCCATGATTCGATCATATGCCAATGACCCAGATACAAAGATCTGCATATCCTTGCCCCCGTGGTTCAACCGCTACCAGACAAGCGCTTCATAAATCCACCCCTTGTCACCGTCCGCATGCTCGATGGAAATCCAGCTGCCTTTGCTTTTTATGACTCTAAAGGGACTACCCTGTTCAGCCGTAAATACTATTTTGTGGCGGGTCCCCGGCCCTGATCGAATATTGGATTTCTTTTTTTTGGTAATAACCGTTCGGATCTTGCTGACAAGTGATTTATGTATCCACCCTTCATCCTGTTCAAAATCGCGAAAACGGTACCATGCGCCTGATTTTTTAATGATCTGGATCGGATGATGTGTTTCTACCTTCCATATAATGTCATACTCTGTACCCGGTCCGGAACGGATATTGGCCACAGAAGCTGAGACCGCCAGACGCTCAGCCATTGCGACGCTGCTGGATAAAGTAATAAAAAGGGTGATAATGATGGCGTAGATTCTCATTGTTAAACCTGATAAAATTCGATTTCGGGTAATTTAATACATGTAAGCTTATTGCCATAAACCGCGCCGGTATCGATCCCGATCTTATTTGGAAGAACGAGCGGTTCTTGAAATGGGGTATGCCCGAAGACAACCTGTTTCCCAAAATCATAATCCGAGTGGATGAATTCGCTCCGTATCCAGAGAAGATCGTGGGTGTTCTGAAGGTCGAGGGGGATCTTTTTTTTCAGGCCAGCATGAACAAATATGTATTGATCGGTCTCGGAAAAAAGGACCAGTGATTTAAAAAAGTCGAGGTGCGAATCGGGGATTGGAAATGTTTTCGGCGTACGATCCTGGTCCAGATAACTATCTAGGGTCTGCTGACCGCCGTTGGCCAGGAAGGTAAATCGATCAACTCCAGAGAGGTACTGCTCGAGCATGTCTTCATGATTGCCCTTCAAAAAAATAGTATTCTGATATCGCTTTTTAAAATTGATCAGGTATTCCACCACTTCAAAAGAACGGGGGCCGCGGTCGATATAATCGCCGATAAAGACGACCGTGTCGCGCTCAAATTCGATATCGAGTTGATCGATGAGCGTACCCAACTTGTCCATACATCCATGGATGTCTCCGATTGCAAAAATTCTTTCCATAACAAAATGAAAATTCGGTCATACCGGTTAGGCTTTTACAGATCGGTCACTATAAAACAGATAAAAGATTTTATCCGAATGCCTAATATGCCGTAAACACACGCCTCGGCCGATCGAGACGTAAAATCCCTTCTTCTTTTGCGGACCGCAATGCGAGTTGGTAATCATCGGACTCCAGGTGAACTGAAAGTTCCTTTATCTCATCCGCCCGACCGCAGGGTCTGTACTGTGGCATGATATTAACATAACTGTTCGGCGTTAGTCTACATGAAATAAATTTCATTATTTCTCGAGTGCCTGAAAGTCCTTTTGGTAGGACCAGATGCCGAATCAACAGACCGTGGCGGGCAATACCCATACCATCTAAAACAAGATCTCCCACCTGCCGATGCATCTCGATCAGCGCCTGTCGTGCGACTTCGGGATAATCTTTGGCATTGCAAGTCGTTTCGGCAATCTCCGGATCCCAAAACTTGAAATCAGGCATATATATATCAAAAACACCTTCGAGGAGTTTCAGGGTTTCAACACGATCATACCCCCCGCTGTTGTAAATCAACGGAACAGAGAGCCCCTGATTGACAGCGCGTTCAACCGCTGAAAGGATCTGGGGGACCACGTGTGAAGGGGTGACAAAATTAATGTTATGGCAACCGCTTTGCTGCAGCAACATCATGATGGACGCCAGACCTTCATCCGAAATCTCCTCACCACGGCCTTCATGGCTGATATCATAATTCTGGCAAAAGTTGCACAAAAGATTGCAGTGGGTAAAAAATATGGTACCGGATCCATGGGTGCCGACCAGAGGTGATTCTTCTCCAAAATGAGGGTTATAGCTGGACAGATAGGCTTTTACTCCGGTTTTACAGATTCCTGTTTTACCTGCAATTCGATCAATTTTGCACGCTCTTGGACACAGTGTACATGATTTCAAAATGGCGTATGCTTCCTCTCGCTTTTTCCTCAAGAGGCCTTTTGGAAAGGTTTTTATATATACAGGCTCAGTGGTTGGCATCTGCATACTCAAATCGTATTGTTTCCGGGTGATGATTCTGTATCATATTACACACTTCTGTTAGAAAAAGAGGTTTGGCTCAATTTACCCTCACTGATGAGCTTTGGCCAGCATCTCACCGGCGTGGTCGAGTGTTGCTCGGGTGATTTTTGCTCCGCTCAACATTCGGGCAATTTCTTTGACCCTTTCCTTTTCATTGACCGGTTCAATTGTTGTTTTTGTTCTTCCTTTTGCAACATGTTTGGCTATTAGGAAATGATGATCACCAAATACCGCAATCTGAGGCAGATGAGTGATACAGATAATTTGATGAAAACGGGCAAGGGAAGAAAGTTTTTTTCCGACAACCTCAGCCACGCCCCCTCCGATCCCAGCGTCAACTTCATCAAAAACAATGGTTTCGAGGGATTCTGTCCGGGCCAATATGGCTTTTAGAGAAAGAACTACCCTGGAAAGCTCGCCACCCGAAGCAATATCGGAAAGGGGTTTCAACGATTCCCCAACGTTTGGGGCGATCATAAAAGTAGCATGGTCAATACCGGTTTCATCGATACAGTTTTTATTCAAGACAAGATGTGGATCTCTATTTGGATCGGCTGTTATGCAACCGATTGACACATCAAACTTTGTTTGTGGCATTTTGAGTGTGGCCAATTCCTTTTCCATCTTTTGGGAAAGAGCTTTTGCGGTTTGCAATCTCTTTTCTGAAAGCCTTTGGGATGAGTCAGCTAAAATGAGGTGCCGCTTTGAAAGTTCGGCTTCGATTTCAGCGATAGTTTCGGATATATTTTCGATTCCCAAAAGCTCATGCTCAATCGATTCAAGATGTTGAGATACCGCATCCAACGAGCCTCCATATTTGCGTTTCAACTTCTGAAGCGTATCGAGTCGGGCCTCAACCGCCTCCAGGCGCTGATCATCGATCTCTATATTTTTAAGATAGGACCTAAGCGCATCAACCGTATCCTCTATCCGATGTGTTGTATCGGAAATTTTTTGTGCTTCTGAACAGAGGTTGGGGTCGATCTGGCATGCCCTTTCCAACTCCTTTGTGGTCTCACCAAGTCTTTCAACAATAGCGCCAGGTGCCCCATAAAGAGCTTCAATACTGTCATGAACCGCTTTGTAAAGGGTTTCTCCATGCTTTAGGCGGATTCGCTCCTGTTCAATGGCTGAATCCTCCCCGGCTGTTATCGAAGCATCAAGGATCTCTTGTTTTTGGAATTGGAGCAATCCAACATGTTCAGATTGTCGGCCTTCTTTTGTTTTCAAATCCTTTAGCTTGTGAATCAAAGGGACGATTTCATTAAAGATGTTGAAGATCTTTTCGCGAAGCGGCAAAAGACCACCGAATTGATCGAGGATAATCAACTGTTGATGGCCCTTTAAAAGTCGCTGATGTTCATATTGTCCTGATATACTGGCCAGGTTTTCGGTTATCAAAGTGAGCACCTGGATGGTGGCCATACGACCGTTGATATAGATCCGGTGCCTCTCATTTCTGGAAATTATTCTTCTGATCAGCAGTCCTTCGACAGAATTGTAACCATTGCTCTCCATAATTTCAGCAATGTTGCTTTTTGGTACAACCTCAAAGAGGGCTTCAAGTTCTGCAGTTTCGGCACCTGTTCGTATCAGTCTGGACGACGCTCTGCTGCCGAGAAGAAGGTTGACCGCATCGATAATGATCGATTTTCCGGCACCTGTTTCTCCGGTTAAAATGGTCAACCCTTTTGAGAAATGGATATGAAGATCATCGATGATGGCAAAATTTCTGATGGAAAGTTCTTGAAGCATAAAGGCAAAAATGAAAATATTTAAAGGGAAGTCCTATTTTTTTTATCTCACAATCATCGCGGCTTGTAAAGACAGTTGTCTATTTCAAAAATTCGGCATCGATATTGATTCGCGGCATGTGTAATTTGGATTTGACCGGGTGGGATTGATGTTTTATGTATCTTTTTGATGGTCAAGAATGTAAAAAGATAACAGCGGAAAGAGATGAAAGCAACTAACAAAAAAAACATTTTAAACCCTTTAATCCACATCAATTCGCATCCGGGAATAGGTACTCAAGCTTATCGGCATGCCGCTTTATTTTGTAGATGGGTTGTTCTGATGTCAGCCTTTCTTTTCTTATCGTGCACCCCCAAGGACGTCATCAAGCCGGAGCCGGTTGAAATTGATCCGGGAAATGCGCTTTTTTCAAGGGCAGAAAAGATGTTTCAGTCAAAATCGTATGACAGGGCCTTTGAACTCTACCAACGATTTTTTTTTCAATTTTCATACAGACCACAAGCGGATGATGCTTTAATGCGGATTGCTAAAATCTATGAGATGGAAAATAAAACCTTAAAAGCCAGAGAAAGTTATCAACGGTTGACGACCGATTACCCAAAAAGCCCTTTTGTCCAGAATGCAATGATGAAGATGCTTTTCATGCTTTACAAAGAGGGAAAATATACGGAGGTTATACAAAATTCAGCCAACGTACTGGGAAAAACTATTTTGAAGGATCATATTTTCAGAATACACCTGCTTCTTGGAGGCTCGTATTTAGCGGTTAGCCAACCGGAAGAAGCGGCAAATTCTTTTATCGTGGCATATCAGCAATCGAAGAAGGGAGAAAAAGCAAATGTGATTCAGAAACTGACCGGAGCAATCGGCCAACTGGAGCCCGACAGGTTGATATTTCTCTTTAAAGAGATGGATGATAAATTGCTGAGTGGGTATCTTTTATATCAGCTGGGAATTGGTTGTGTTGATGAAAAAAAATTTGAAAGTGCCGTGCAAATGCTGTCTCTTTTGGTTCAAAAGTTTCCCAAACACGAAAAGACTCACCAGGCAAAAGCATTGTTGGAAGAACTTCAAAAAAAATCTCTGTATCAGCGGTATACCATTGGTTGTTTGCTTCCGCTCAGTGGTCCATATAAAATTTACGGTAACAAGGTTTTGAAAGGGATCGAGTTGGCTCTGGGACAATACACTGATGTAGACAGCGGTCCCACAATAAAGATAATCATCAAAGATACGGAATCTGATCCACAAAAAGCCGTCCAGGCTGTGGGGGAGTTGTATGAGGAACGGGTCGCCGCCATTATCGGCCCCCTTGCCACGGCTACACAGGCTGCGAGTGAGGCTCAAAAAAGGGAACTACCGATTATCACACTCACTCAGAAAAGAGAAATTACCGATGTGGGCGACTATGTTTTTCGAAATTTTATAACGCCCGGGATGCAGGTTAAAACCCTCGTATCCTATGCAATAAAGGAGCTTCAGTTAAAGCGGTTTGCTATACTTTATCCGGATGAGAATTACGGGAAAACCTTTATGAACCTGTTCTGGGACGAGGTGATCGCCCTTGGCGGTAAAGTGGTCGGTGCAGAGTCCTACAATATAAACCACACGGATTTTGCGGATCCGATCAAAAAGCTGGTGGGTCTGAATTATGACATCCCTGAAGATCTCAAATATCCGGGCGAACAGGTGGCTGATAAAGAAATTGACCACAATGAAAAAGAAAAAAATGACGGGACCGACGATCGGGAAGCCATCGGCAATGACGAATCTGAAACTGAAACCGCGGAAGAAGAAAAGGAACAAGACTCTGAAAATCCGGAAGCGATCGTTGATTTTGATGTCATTTTCATTCCCGATGCGCCAAATAAAGCGGGGCTGATAATCCCTCAGCTGGCCTTTTATGATATCGAGGATGTCTATCTTTTTGGGACAAATCTTTGGCATTCCAAGAAGTTGATCAAAATGGCTTGGCATTATGCACAGAACGCGATATTGGCGGACGGTTTTTATTCAGAAAGCACATTAAAGGTGGTTAAAAATTTTGTTGAATCTTTTGAAAAGACCTATGGAGAAAAGCCGGGATTCATAGAGGCAGTGGCCTTTGACACCGCCAGGATTCTCTTTAAAATGGTCGGTCGACCTGATATTCGATTAAGGACCAAACTCAAAGACGAACTGATGAACTTTCGCGATTTTGAGGGGGCCAGCGGGAGGACCTCATTTGATGATCGTGGCGAGGCATGGAAAAAGCTTTACCTTCTTAAAATCAAAGGCGATAAATTT
>PVBE011345145.1_pt1 | contig 12205 bp, 10 predicted proteins | sample 1631181 | NCBI WGS metagenome assembly PVBE01 (sample SAMN08397723, study PRJNA350692) | Marine metagenome, whole genome shotgun sequencing project. | isolation source: water | place: Pacific Ocean | collected 2012-04 | reverse complement strand
GCCTTGAAGGGCTTCAGTGGGTGTGGAGCAGATCTTCTGTGCCATGGTGGTACGATCGTACTTTCGTGTTTCAATTGGGCCCAGCAAGCCGAGGATCCAAAGTGATGTCGCTGTTCACATGCGTCCTGCAGCATAGCGTGCGATGTGGGTTTGGGAGGTGGCCGTGACGTCGGAGCGAGTTGAGTTGCATGCTGGCCGCGGATCGGTCCTCATGGTGTGCCTACTCGTTGGGCTCGCTGCGCTACCGGACGCGATGGTGCCCCTCGCGCTCAAGGATGGCGTGATGGATCGCTGGGGAGTGTCCCCATCGGCGGCGCACTGGTTTGTCGCCGCATCGTTGGTTGGCGCTTTCGTGGCGGTTCCGATGCTCCGCAGGCTGCAATTGCGGTTCGGCCCCGGACAACTTGTAGCGGGGGCCGCATTGATCAACGGCCTTGCATTGGTCGCATTGTGGAGTCCGATCGGATTTGGCACGGCGATGGGTATTCGGGTTGTCGAGGGCATGGCTGATCTACTCTCATTGGCCGTTCTACTTGGGCTGCTTGAGGCCGGAAGTCAGAACCGCGCTGGCCGCCGATTCGGGCCAGCCGGACTCGCGCTCATGCTCGGGCTGGCGTCAGGCGCTGTGGTCGGTGGGGTCACCGCGCCATCGATCGGGAGCGGTGTCTTTCTCATCGGAGCTGCCATGTGCCTGCTGCTGGCCTTGGCTGCAGTTAGATGGTCCGGCCCACTTGATGGCATTGCTCAGCGGCAGGCGAGAGTGGCCGCAGCCATGGTCCGAGCCGGGCGGAAGAGGCCTTTGTGGCCCGCGCTCACATTCGCATTTGGTGATCGAGCGCTCGGGGCAGTGGTTTCGGTAACGGCGACGTTGTATCTGGTGGATGAATTGAATCGTTCGAGTAGCTTTGTTGGAGCTGCTGTCGGCGTGTCATTGGCAATCCTTGCGATCGGTGCCTGGCCCGCTGGAATCCTCGCCGACCGCATTGGGGCGATGCCGGTTCGAGTCGTTTCGGTCATCGGCTATGCGGGCGCCTTTGCAGCGATTGCGGCGGCGCCGTGGATGACGATGACTTCGGTCTTGTTGGTCTTGATTGTGCTCGGGATAGCCGGTGCCGGCCTGTACCCAACGACGCTCATTCTGGCCGCCCGTGCCGGAGGTGGTTCCGTGGACATGGGCGGTGTGCATGCGATGGGGTCGCTTGGATACCTCGTCGGAATAGTGGGCGCTGGCATGATGTTGACTGGCGACTCAGGGGCCGGGCAGTATCAGGCAGTTCTGCTGATGTTCGCAACGGGATATGTGCTGCTCAATCTGCCGGCAGTAGTGGTGGGGGCAAGGTAGGCGTGAGGCCTCATCTGTAGCGAATCCACCGCAGCAGTTCCAATGGTGAGGGGGGCTTGCCCTGCATCAGCACGCCAACTCGGAAGATTCGCCCTGCTGCCCAGATCATGCCGCCTGCGCAAATGATCGCCCAGATGAGCGCCAACAGAACTTCAAGGAGCGGTAACGGCTCGGGTGACGCGGCGATCCGCAGCACCATGACGTATGGGGAGAGTGGCGGAATGAAACTGGCGACGACGCCGACAGTGCCGTTGGGATCTTCGGTGATGACCGGAATGAGGAGCAGGGGAAGCATGAGGATCAGCATTGCCGGTCCCATCAGGGACTGCGCCTCGGTGACATCGCTCACGGCGCTTCCGATCCCTGCCATGATCGCCGCCATCATCAGATAGGCGATTCCAAAGAAGGCAATGCCCAGGGCAATATCTCCGGGTGACACGATGTCGAGCGCGGCAAAGAGAACCATCATGACGACAGCCACGACCAGGTACATCGCGAGCATGACAGCAGAGACGCCAGCGAATCCAAGAATCTTGCCTGCAAGAAGTCCCGTTGGACTTGTGGCGCTCAGCAGTACTTCGATGACCCGCGTTGATTTCTCCTCGATCGTGGACATCAAGAGATAGTTCCCACCGGTCATGACGACAATCCACATGAGCCCCATGAATGCAACTGGCACAAGGAATCGTGTCAGTTTGGACTCGCTTTGCTCACCACCTTCGCTCCCGATCCGGATGGTCTCGATCGATGGACGATCGACCGCGGCTCGAATGACTTCCGGCGACATGTCCATGTTGCGTAGCCGAGTGTCGACGACGGCTTGTCGAGTGCTCTTGGTGAGTAGGTCGACATGACTCGCCGCGGCAGATGGCGCAAGCCAGACGACCGCCGAACCACCGTTTGGCGCACTGGATTCGAGGCTTCCGGCATGAACTTCAATCGCGCCAACCCATGTCCCTTCGCGGATGCCCTTCTTGATAGTTTCAAGTTCATCCGATGGTCGCGATTCAATCGTCAGATGAGTTGTGTCGGGCCGAGTCTTGGCTTCGGCCTGCTCGGTCGCTTGTTCGATGGCTGCGCCGAGCATTTCTTTCGGTCGTTGGCCGGACGCCGCTGGCGTGGCGGAGGAAGGGGTTGGCAGCGCGAGGTTTTCTGCAATCGCCTCGGTGAGTGCGGGACTGCCATCGATGACAGCCAAGGGCCCCTTCATTGCCGGGATATTTGGCTTGAGGAATATATCCGCGCCGATTGAAATGAGGACGATCAGGATCGGTACCACCACCGAACCGATGAAAAAGGCCTTGGTCAGGACGGTGTGCCGGAACTCGCGAAGGGCCACAATTAACAGGCGGTTCATGAGGCATGGTCCTCGGTGACCAGACGTGTGAAGATGTCGTCGAGCGATGGCTCTCGGAGCGAGACGGCCCGGACGGGGGCGGCCTCGACGACGCGCCGCATAATTGTCTGCTCATCGACACCATCTTCGACATGCAGTTCCAGCACATCGCTGGACTGATCGCCTTGAAGATGTGTCCCTGAGATTTCTGGCAGCGTTGCTCCATTTGCGAGTTCGACATTGATTATTCGTTCGCGGAATCTATCCCGAATGTCTTCGATGTCGTCGTCGAGAAGTTTGACACCGCGGTCAATGAGGAAGATGCGATCACACAGCAGTTCTGCCTGATGAAGCACGTGGGTCGAGAAGACGATGGTCTTCCCCGATTGGTGCATTTCGCAGATCACGCGAGACAGCAGCGCTGCATTGACTGGGTCGAGCCCGGAGAACGGCTCATCAAGCACAATCAGATCGGGGTCATGCAAGACGGCAGCGACGAATTGCACTTTCTGCTGCTGTCCCTTTGAGAGCTCTTCGCATCGCCGCGTGAGGGCTTCGGGCAATTCCAATCGCTCAAGCCATCGAACCGCAGCCTCGTCGGCACCTCGGTTTGTCAGCCCCTTGAGTCGTCCGATATAGCGAAGAAATGCGCGAACCCGCATTCGGCGGTAGAGCCCACGCTCTTCAGGGAGATAGCCAATGCGGTCCTTGGCGTCGAGTGCTGTCCGGCCGAGGACCTGAACAGTTCCAAAATCCGGATAGATGATCGACATGATCATTCGGATCGTCGTGCTCTTGCCAGCTCCATTTGGACCGAGGAATCCGATGAGACACCCCGATGGCACGACGAGATTCAAGTCGTCTACCGCGGTTACATCTCCAAATCGTTTGGTCACGCCTTGGACGGCGATGGCGGGAACGGCACTGCTCATTCTGTTTCGACTTTCGAGGCGGGTACGACTTCGGGACGCGCGAATGCGGCAGCGGGGATTGGCTCGAGTGATACTTTCTCGAATTCAAGCTTCAACTGCAGGTCAGCATGATCGATCGAAACGCTATGGAAGAGTTGTAACGATCCGACGGGTTTCCAATCCGAGAACCGGATCGTGACGTCGGCCGGGCCAAGCGGGCCTTGTTCAATCAGTCGAACACCGAGCAGGAGGTGCGAGTCTGTATCGAAGAACAAGTGGTGGACTCGTCTGCTGGGATCAAGCATTCGGACTTCGAAGGTCTCGGTTCCATCGAAACTGGCGCGGCCAATCGTGTGGAACTCCGTCGCCCGGACTGGGAGTGTGAGGGCTAGTTCGAACCAATTCGCCTTTCTTCGCCGCCGATCTATTTCAGCGAGTTCCAGATCCCTCTCCTGCACGGCATCATCAAGTTCGACAGACTCCCATCCCACGACTCCGTCGCTCCCAAATGAACGACGCCCGAGTTGCGGAAACTCCATGTTGAATCGGCACCGGTTGTTGTCGGCCACGATCCAGTTGAAGGAGCCGACTTGGTCGCTCTTGGGAAGGATGATTTTGCCTTGAGCGGACATCGCGTCGATATTCCGGATCGCTGCCTCCCCTCCAACTGCTCGAATGAATCTCTGGAGGAGCGTATTGGCTTTCGGTAGCGGGGTTACCGGGTTCGGAGCGGCTGCCAGTCCACAGATCACTGGGATCAGCAGCAGGTAGCCTCGAAGGTGGTCGAAGGTGGTGCGTGGGTGGCTCAAGAAGGTGGGGATCATACGCCCGGATCCTCCGTGATGGTAACTATCCGCCTATCCGGATGCACGGTTGAAGCAACTTAGAAGTGGCGCTATGCTGCCCCGCATGCCAGACCAGCTGCGTGACGTTATTGCTCGGCGATCCCTCGTCCTTGATGGTGCTATGGGTTCAACCTTGCAGGGCATCGACCTGGACGTGGAAGATGACTATCTCGGCCACGAGAACTGCGTCGACCTGCTGGTGAGATCACGGCCGGAACTCATTCAGTCCATCCACGAGTCATATCTCGAGGTTGGCTGTGATGCTGTCGAGACCAATACGTTTGGTGCCAATCGTCTCGTTCTTCATGAATTTGATGCTTCACTTGCAGAGTGGACCGTTGATCTCAATCGAGAAGCTGCCGAGGTCGCGCGGGCGGCGTGCGATGCGCATGCAACCGCCGCGTCGCCGCGGTTTGTGTTCGGATCGATGGGCCCAGGTACGAGGCTTATCTCGCTGGGGCACGTTGATTGGGACTGCATGCTGCACTCATACGCCGATCCAGCCCGAGGACTCCTTGCTGGCGGTGTGGACGCGTTTCTGATCGAGACGGCGCAGGATCTCCTTCAAGTCAAATGCGCGATCAATGCGTGCCTCTTGGCTCTTGAGGAGGCAGGGCGATCCCCATACGAGAAGCCAATCTGTGTGAACCTCACGATCGAGGCGGCGGGGACCATGCTTCTGGGGACGGACATTGCTGCTGCTGTTGCGGCGCTTCGGAGCTTTCCTATTGCGGGGTTAGGCCTGAACTGCGCGACCGGGCCCCGCGAGATGCTTCCCCACATCGAATACCTCTGCCGGCACTGGGATCGGTGGGTGTCCTGCATTCCCAATGCTGGTCTGCCTGTGCTTGTCGAAGGTCGAACCGAGTTTCCGCTCGGGGCGGAGCCATTGGGAGAAACAGTGGCGGACCTGGTGAGTCGATTGGGCGTCGATCTTATTGGGGGATGCTGCGGGACCGGCCCCGCGCACATCGCGAAACTTGCCCAGATTGCCGCACAGACACCTCGGGCGACACGGGCGGTCGTGCCGCAGGCTTCCTCATGTGCGAGCCTCTACACGGCAATGCCCTACCGTCAGGAGCAGTCCTTCTTTATCGTTGGCGAGCGAATGAATGCGTCGGGAAGTCGCCGATTCAAGCGGCTCTTGGAGGCCGACGACTTCGATGAAATGGTGTCTCTCGGCCGCCAGCAGGTTCGCGAGGGGGCCAACTGTTTAGACATCAACGTCGACTACGCGGGGCGTGACAGCGCTGCGGATATGGCGCGGGCCGTGTCGGAACTCGTGCGGCAGGTTGATGCGCCCATCATGATCGACTCCACGCAAGTTTCCATTATCGAAGCGGGCCTCAGGCACGCTGGCGGTCGGTGCATTATCAATTCCGCTAACTTCGAAGACGGTGACGAGAAGTTTGATCACCTGTGCAGGTTGGCTCGGACCTTCGGGTCGGCACTCGTCATTGGAACGATTGACGAGGATCCTGAGGAGGCGATGGCCCGAACGGCGGATCGCAAGTTTGAAGTCACTCGCCGCGCCATCTCGCGGGCCACGGAAGTTCATGGGCTGGCTATTGAGGACATCTTCATCGATCCGCTGGTCCTTCCCGTTTCAACGGGGATGGACAGTGACCGACGGAGCGCGTTGGAGTTGGTCGACGCAGTCCGTCGGATTTCGTCCACTTGGCCTGATGTTCAGATCACCTGTGGTCTCTCCAATTGCTCTTTCGGCTTGAAGACCGCATCGCGGCAGGTGCTGAATTCGGTGCTGCTGTGGGAGTTGCTCGACGCGGGGTTGTCCAGCGCGATTGTGCACGCCTCGAAAATTCAGCCGATGAATCGAATAGACCCTGCGCACAAACAGGCCGCGCTTGATGTGATCTATGACCGGAGAGCGTTGACGCACGGCGGCACCGGTCTTCCTCCTGGAGCGACGGATGAAAGCCACGATCCACTCCAGCACTTCATCGATCTGTTCGCCGAGGTTGAAACGACCGATGAGCAGCACGCAGCTATTGAACGATCCTTGGAAGAGCGTTTGCAATCACATGTTGTTGACGGCGAAAAGCGAGACCTCGAGGCAAATCTCGATGAAGCGATGGAGCAGTATTCACCGCTGGAAATAATCAACGACCATTTGCTGGCCGGCATGAAGACAGTGGGGGATCTCTTCGGGTCAGGTCAGATGCAACTTCCCTTTGTGCTGCAATCGGCTGAAGTTATGAAGCGGGCGGTGACCTATCTCGAAAGGCATATGGATCGAGTGGACGGGTCTACCAAGGGTCGCGTCGTATTGGCGACCGTCAAAGGTGATGTGCACGACATCGGCAAGAATCTCGTAGACATCATTTTGACGAACAACGGCTGGACTGTTCAAAACATCGGGATCAAGCGAACGATTGATGAAATCGTGCAGGCGTGGCGAGAAACCGGCGCCGATGCGATCGGTATGTCTGGGCTTCTCGTCAAGAGTGTGATGGTGATGGAAGAGAATCTCAGGACGCTCAACGAGATGGAAATCGACGTGCCGGTTCTTCTTGGTGGTGCGGCGCTCTCACGCCACTACTGCGAGTCGCACCTGCGAGGCGTATACGGCGGTCCCGTCTACTACGGGCGCGACGCATTTGCCGGATTGGACATCTGCAACGCATTGGCAGAGGGACGAAGTGCTGCGATCGATGCTGAAATTGATCGGCGGCTTTCCGCTCGCGCTGCGGCGGCCACCCGAGTCGAGAATATGGAGACCGCCGAGCGGGACGAGGGAGACATTGCCACAATTGAAGTTGGACGCAGTTCTGTCGCGTCGATCGAGGAGGTCCCCGATCCGCCGTTTCGTGGCCCCCGAGTCGTGTCCGACATTCCTTTGTCCGAGGTCTATCCGTATGTCAATACGACGGCGCTCTTTCGGGGGCAGTGGGGATTTCGTCGCGGCCAGCGAAGTCGGGGTGAGTTCCTTCGCGTGCTGCACGAAGAAGCGGAGCCGGTGTTTGAGCGGCTCAAGACGGAGTGTGCGCAGTCGGGGATCCTGCAGCCTGCCGCGGTGTATGGCTGGTTCCCCTGCGGGAGCGACGGCGACGATCTGGTGGTCTTTGACCCTGAAAATGCCGAGGCGGAAGTCGAGCGATTTACGTTTCCGCGGCAGGGTAAGCGTCGGCGGCTTTGCATTAGCGACTACTTCCGGCCTATTGATTCGGGCGTGCGAGATATTCTCGGTCTGTCGTGTGTCACGATGGGGTCTCGGATCAGCGAGATTGCAAGATCGCTCTTCGAACGTGACGAATACACCGAGTACCTCTACGTCCATGGCATGGGCGTCGAATGCGCAGAAGCGCTGGCTGAGTTGTGGCACAAGCGAATGCGGCAGGAGTTGGGAATTGGGGGCGAGGACAGCCCGCACATCAGCAAGTTGTTTCAGCAGCACTATCGGGGAAGTCGATACTCATTTGGCTACCCTGCGTGTCCGGACATGGCTGATCAGGAAAAACTGTTCCGCCTTCTGGAGCCTGAGCGGATCGGATGTGCGTTGACGGAGAACTGGCAGATCGATCCGGAGCAGAGCACCAGCGCGATTGTTGTGCATCATCCGGATGCGAAGTACTTCAACGTCTGATCATCGGTGTTGCGAGGGGGCCAAGAGTGAGCGACTCGAAAAACGAGCCGGCCGCCGCACCTGAGTGCGACGGCCGCTCGATGTTTCGTTGATGAAACCGGTCTCAACGCGTCTTGGCGTGTGCCTCGTTGACGTTGATGCCACGACCGTCAAGGTCGGAGCCGTTGAGTGCTTCAATAGCCTTGCGGCCATCATCGTCACTCATTTCGACGAAACCGAAGCCACGGGAGCGGCCGGTGTCGCGGTCCATCACGACGTTTGCCGAAGTGACATGACCATGCTCGGAGAACATTTCGACGAGATCGTTATCACGAACGCGCCACGGAAGATTTCCAACAAAGAGCTTCACGGGAGTAACCTCGAACCAGAGCCGTCACAGGGGAGGAAGAACTCGGTTTCCGCCTGTGACGCCAGAAACCGGGAGAGCGACCACATGGCCGCGCCGCGTATTGTACTCGACCTCTGCTATGGGCGTGCATGTTCTGCCAAAAGTCACGGATCGGGCAGAAAATAGTGCAGAACAGCCGCTGAAAGGCCAATTTCGAGGTCTTTGGGAGTCCGCACTGCAAGCATCACTTTGCCGACGGGGGCGAGCCGAGGGAAGCCATTTCGCCGTCCCGCGGCAACTTCACCGAGAATCTTGACTGGCTGGACGGCTCCGGCTTCCCCAGGGCGGCGGCACAGGAGCGTCGGTGTTTCGTTGATGAGATCAACCCAGCGGGGTTGCAGGGGTGTCGCTGCGGCAAGCAACACTGTGAGGTGAGTGTGAGTTGAATCATTTACGGAGTTTCAGGAACATCGTGTACGTGGGTGCGCTTTCCTGCCCAACCGCTCAGGATCTCGACCGCAACCTGCGCGCCGATGCCAGCGGCAATCGCAAACTGGCTCGAACCGCCGCCGAGCAAACTGGCGACGTAGAGGGTGTTATCGATCCTGTAGGCGCCATCATGTTCGAGCATGATGCGGTCTGGTTTACCTCCACGCGGATGCGACTGCGGGCTGCAGGGAAGCCCGTCGATCTCCCACCGCTTGAAGCCCGTCGCGAGTACGAGCACTTGCGATTGCCAACATCGGCCGGTTCGGCTCCGGGCGAGCCAGTGCTCGCCAGATCGTTCGACCGAAATGATCTCGTCCTCGATCAATGCAGCGGAGCCATACTGGTCCACCTGAGACCGCATTCGCTGCAGCACCGCGCGGCCAGTTGTTCCCGGTTCGATACCAGGCGCATTCCTGAGAACTGCCTTGTCGAGATCGCTTTGCGCATCATCGACAATCAGGATTGTCCGATCGCCAAACCACCGTTTGGAGTGGGCCGACGCGAGCGTCATGCCGCAGGACAGGCCTCCAACGCCGCCACCAATGATCAGGACGTCCACGCTTTGCATTGGTAGATCATATCTGCCACAATCGATCGGCCCGCATCGGTGCGGGCGAGATAAGGAGTCGGCCATGGTGCGAATTCTGGTAGCAGCGGCAGTGGCGTGCGTGGTGGGCAATGCACTGGGGGGTGCCCCGTTCCTAGATCTCTCGTACGAAGCCGCGCTCAAGAAGTCGGTGGTTGAGCAGAAGCCGCTGTTCATTGACTTCTATACGACGTGGTGTGGCCCCTGTAAAAAGCTCGATCGCACAACGTGGAAGGATGAGAAGGTCCAGGCTTGGCTGCATGAGCACACCGTGCCACTCAAACTCAATGCCGAGAAGCACGTGCCACTGTCGAAGCGTCTCAAGGTTCGTGCGTATCCGACGATGGTCTTCTTGGACGGCAGTGGAGAGCCGATCGGTCGCTTGGTCGGCTATGTCGACGCGAAGGCGTTTCTCAAGCAGGCTCCGGCGGCGTTGAATGGCGACACTCCGCTACGCCGTGCTCGTGAAGCATTCGATGCGGAACCGCAATCGATGATCGCTCGGCTCAAACTCGCCCAGGCGCTCGCAAGGGCCGAGAAGAATGGTGAGGCCTTGGATCACTACCGGATCTGCTGGGTTGACGGACATACGGACCCACCATTCTCTGGCGTGCGGCGGAGTTTCCTGCTCAGCGACCTTTCAAGTCTGGCGCGGGTCTATCCCGCGGCCGCTGCCGAGATGCAGCAATGGCATGATGCTGCGGAGCGGGCGGTTGCGGGTGGGGATGGCGACTATCAAATGGGCATGGACTGGGTCGCATTGAGCAAGCAACTGGGGCGCGGCGCTGCCGAGAGGCTTCGGATTGTTGATGCGATGGATCAGGGAGTCACCAGAAATGCGGTGCTTGTGATGATGACCGACGACTTGTACGAAACCGGGCGGTTTTTGGAGTACGCCTCTGCTCGTCCGCTGGCGAAGATGCTCGTATGTTTGGAGCCGGTGGCTCTAGGCGATGACTTTCCGGACAGGAAATCATTTCAAGCAAACATTAACCAACGCGCCGCCGTTCACGGCGTACGGGACTGGGAAGTGTATGTGGCGATCGGTAAGCCTAAGGATGCCGAGCAGATCCGAAAAACTATTCTTAAACTCAATGCCGAGGGCAAGGTGCGGGGCGCCTTCACTGAGGCGGCGAACCGGCTCCGTGAGCGAGGCATCGTCGACATACCAAGCGAGGAAGTGATTGCTGCGTGGCAGGCAGAGTGATAGAAATCACTCGGGCTGCTTCATCCAGTACTTGGTGCCAGGGAGCCCGTCGATACTCTCTTCGTTGAGTCTCTGCGTGAACGAACGGACCTTTTCCTCGCCCCATTCTTCGGCGTAGTCGGGCAGTTCGGTGCGATGGCCTTCAAAGGTGTAGCGGGGGATGCCGAATCCGCACGAGGTCGCGACGCGTGAGACGTTCAGTCGAATGATTGCGCGGGTGCCGGGCAGTTCGGGAAAGTGTGCGCGAAGCGATGTGAAGTTGGCATGGTCAGGCTCGATGGGTTCGCCCTGTCCCCAGAGACGAAGGGTTTGCGGCTTCTCGCCGAACGAACAGAACATGACGCACACCCGACCGTTCTCTCGCAGGTGGGCTATGGTTTCGATGCCACTCCCATACGAGTCGAGGTATGCGACGGTGTGCTCGTCAATGACGGCAAAGGTTCCGGCAAGCCCCTTGGGCGAAACGTTCACGTGACCGTCCGGCGACAACGGCGCTGTCGCGACGAAGAACATCTCCTGCGCTGCAATGAAAGACTTGTGGAGTTCAGAAATGAAGTTGGAATCCGGCATGGCTGCTCCTGCTTCGGCCCGACGAGTGGTTTGTCTCATTGCAAGGCAATGGGTTTCGATGCAGTTGAATTGATGCATCCTTTGCTGGCAACGAGATACATTACCCATCGGCTTGGCACGCTGCTGGGAGGCGTTGGGTGCTCACATCTACTGTGTAGGGTCGGCACTCATCGAATGGGATGCCGATTGCAACAGTGACGGCATCGTGGGCTATGGGCAGATTGCCGACGGCATGCTGGCGGACGCCGATGAACTCTTGGTCATCATCAGCGTGTCGACTACCCGCAGTCTCCCCATGCGGCGATCAGAGCGAGCAGGTCGTCGGTGCCGACGACGCCGTCGCCGTTGATGTCGGCCGGGCTGTCCGTGGCGCCCCAGTCGGCGATGAGTTGTAGGAGATCGTCGGTTCCCACATCGCCACTTCCGTCGATGTCCGCTGGGCACGGATCAGGATCAGTGCAGTCGATGCTTCGAGCCACCAGTTGCACGTGATCGATGTGCCAACCTCTGTAGTCATTGAGGAAGCTGTCAACCGAGTCAAAATCAAAGGCAATCGTCAGCGTGTCGCCGCTAATCGTCGGCAGTTCAATGGTCCGTGTCTGCCAGTCCCCCTCAGGCGGCTGTTCGACGAGGACGCCATTGACGAGCACGCGAGCGGTATCCCAGCCGGTGTCGTTTTCAGTTTCGAGTGCGGTGCAGTAGGTGAGTGTGAATGGACCGGCGATTCCGCTGAGCGAAATGGCCTCCGATGAGATTGTGCCAGCAACGGCTACTCCTGTATCAAACGTGCAACTGCTGTCTATGCCAAAGTACATCACCGTGCCGTCGCCGCAGCCACCGGTATCAACGCAGGCAGTGGTTGCCGAGTGCCACAAGCCACCAGCGGACCATGTGGGGGGGAGCCCCGCATCAAAGTTGGTTTCCAGCAGCACTGTCTCGACCAATTCGCCAATGAGGAGTTCGTACTGCGTGTCGGGCGCATCAATG
>PVBE010393445.1_pt1 | contig 12205 bp, 11 predicted proteins | sample 1631181 | NCBI WGS metagenome assembly PVBE01 (sample SAMN08397723, study PRJNA350692) | Marine metagenome, whole genome shotgun sequencing project. | isolation source: water | place: Pacific Ocean | collected 2012-04 | reverse complement strand
GGCTTCGTCGCGGTATCGGATATTCAGGCGGCGGGCCTGGAATTCGTAGAAGCGGCTGGCCGAGTGCGTCTCGCCGTAGCTGTCGCGGCTGGGCATCCAGGTTTCGATATCGAACTTCTGGACCTGGCCCTGGCCCAGGTCGCCGGTGCACACGTTAACCACACGATACGGAAGCTCGAGGGCCTTGAGCACGTCTTCGGAGTTGGCCAGTATCTCCTGGTGGTAATCGATCGACTGTGCTTCATCGTTGGGGCCTATAACGACCTGCTCGACCTTGTCGAACGTGTGTATTCGGTACAGACCGCGGGTGTCCTTGCCGGCGGCTCCGGCTTCCCGGCGGAAGCAGGTGCTCACGGCGATGAATTTTTTCGGCAGGTCCGACGCGTCGAGAATCTCGTCGCTGTGATACGCCGTCAGCGGGACCTCGGCGGTTCCCACCAGCGACTTGTTGTCGCGTTCGGCCAGATACGCCTGGTCCCTTCCCAGCGGGAAGTAGCCCGTACCGTACATTACGTCCTCGTTGACCAGCACCGGAACGGTCATGAGCTGGTATCCCTTGTCGATCATCTGATCGATCGCAAGGCGCAGCACGGCCTGGTGGAGCATCGCCCCGGCGCCCTTTAGGATGAAGTTCCGGCTGCCGGCCAGCTTCACGCCGCGCGGAATGTCGATAATGTCCAGCGCCTCGCCGAGTTCGACGTGGTCCTTGAGTTTGAAGTCGAACGAAGGGATTTCGCCGACGATGCGGAGCTCCACGTTCTCGGTGTCGTCCTTACCCAGAGGCGAATCGTCGGATGCCGGTTGGGCCACCAGCAGCATAAGTTCGTCAAATCTGGGCTGGATCTGCTCGATACGGGCCTCGAGATCGGCGATCTGGGTCTTGAGCGACTTTACGGACATTATCGCGTCGACCTTGCCCTGGCCGGATAGTTCGGCGATCTGCTTACCGGCTGCGTTCTGTGCGGTCCGGGCGTCCTGGAGTTCCTGGTTAATGCCCAGCATCTCCTTGTCCGCCGCCAGCAGCGCCGGAATGTCAGCCGAGATGTTCTTATCCACGGCGGCTTTAATGTACTTGTCAGGGTCGGAACGAATAAGTTTTATGTCTATCATGGTAATTTCCGGTGGCTAAGACCAAATCAATCTCGCGGGTTGACCCTAGAGAGTACAAAACGACCTGGCTGTTGGCAATTGGCAATTGGCGGTCTTTGTCAATTGACCGCCGTTAACAATTGCCAATTGCCGTCGGCCAAAGTATACTGACCCCGGGCGGTCGCTCTGAGACATTGCACCGACTTATTGCCGGACACACCATGAAATCCAAGGACAATAGATCACTGAATAATGCGATCAGGGCTGTCATAGCGATGGCTCTGGCGTGGATTGTGCCCGGAGCCGGGCACGCCTTCGTCGGGCGACCCTGGCGAGGGGTCATCATATTCGTGACCATCGGCATAACATTCTGGGCCGGAGTCGCCATGGGCGGCGTAATGACCGTGGACAAACAAGGCCAGAAATGGTGGTTCGCCGCGGAAATGCTAACCGGCGTTCACGGCCTGGTGGGATGGCAGAGGCAAGAAGAGCAGGTAAGAGAACTCGAACCAATAATCCAGAAAGAGATGGCCCAGGAAGGCGCCTCGCTCCAGAACCGTATCCAGGACAATCGACGCGAACTGAACGAATATCACACCCAAGTCGCCAGGCTCAAGATAAGCATACAGGCCGCCACCGACGCCCAGGAAAGGCAGATGCTCCAGGAAGACCTGAAAACACGTCTTGAAGCCCAGAAGAACATCGAAGCCGAAGTAATTGGACTGCACAGACAACTGTACAACCTGCGTAGCGCCCATACGGTGAAAGTCCTTGCCAGAAAGAAACTTGCGTTGGTTGCGCCCATGTCGACCCTGGCGCGGGCCTACGCGGGAGTAGCTGGGCTGCTGAACCTGATGTGCGTGTTCGATGCGGTTATGCTCGCACTTATCGGAACTGTGGTGGCCAGACCCCGGGAGGAACAGCTATGATCGCTGAACTGTTCGTGCATCCTCTGATAGTCCCGTTCCACATGACCCTCCTCCTGCTCCCACCGCTATGTGTTTTAGTGGCAATTGTTTACAAGACAGTTCGAGTCCATGATCTCAGGATGATGCCCAAACAGGCGGGCATACTGATTATTTACATGCTCGCAGGTCTGACCGCTCTGGGCGCCGGGCTGTGGGCGATACATGAATTCATGCCGTAAAGGCCGCTCTAACCACCTCTCTAATCGTCATTTACACACGGTCGATAAAAATACCTCTCCTCAGTCGGATTTTTGCCCCGAAATCGGGAATTGTGGGATATAATTGAATAGTGTATAGGGCGTTGCCTATGATCGGTTCGTCCCCGCCGCCACAGACGGGAGGATAAGATGGGTTATGAGCGTATATTGCTGGATATGGAAGTCCAGAAGGACTTCTTCTGCAGGGTGGGGAGATTCTACAGTAAGGCCAACGGACAGGTGCTCAAGCACATCAAGGAGTTGCTCAGCTGGGCCAAGGGCCAGCCGGTTCCAGTCGTCAGCACAATGCTTAGAGTTTATCGCAGCGCATCTGGGCTCCACTACCCGCCATACTGCATAGAAGGCACCGAAGGCGAATTGCGGGTACCCAGAACAACCCTTTCAAATTACATCGCATTCGGAACCAGAAGGACCACAGATTTACCTGAATCCATTCTCGATCACTATCGCCAGGTGCTATTTGAAAAACGCGAATTGAGCATACTCAGCAATCTTCGAATAGAACGTCTGCTAACCCAACTTGCCGGAAACGCGACTTTCATACTCTGCGGCGCCGGTCTGGCCGACGGAATCGCAAAGGCGGCGATAACGCTTAGAAGTCGCAGATTCGGAGTGATCCTGGCCACCGACGCGGTGGCGGACCTTGGCGACCCCAGCGCGGAGATGGCGATGCGGAGGATGGCGGCAAAGGGGGTCGTATTCTGCACGACAGCGACGATTATCAAACCGCCGGCGCCGGTGAAACGCAAAGCGAGATTGCGCACCGCCAGGCACGCCGCGACCGGCCGTCGGAGATAACCTGCGGCATGACCATCGGCGGGACTTTACCTTGCCAACAGGCCCCTCTTGTGATACTTCCATAGTATGAGCAACGAATCGCCAGCCCCATGGACGGTGCTGAAACTACTGGAGTGGACCAAAACATACTTCGCCGACGCCGAGGTCGATCAACCCCGTCTCTGCGCCGAAGTGCTGCTTGCCCGCGTACTGGGATGTGAGAGGATCGAGCTTTATACGCGATTCGACTACTGCCCCGATCCGGATGAACTGGCCAATTACAGGCAGATGGTCAAGCGGGCCTCGGAGCATGAACCCACGGCGTACCTGGTCGGGTCTAGGGAGTTTTACTCAATTAAATTCAAGGTCACCGGAGACGTTCTGATACCGCGTCCGGAGACTGAACAGTTGGTCGCCGAGGCCGAGGCGCACCTCAAGGCCCTGGGGCGCCCGGGCCTTATGTGGGATATCTGCACCGGCAGCGGGTGCGTGGCGATAGCAACGGCGATGCAGGTCCCCGACGCCCGTGTACTGGCCAGCGACATCTGCCCCAAAGCGGTTGCGGTAGCCCAAACCAATATCGAAACGCACGGCCTGGTCGATCGCATAAGCTGCGGCGTGTCGGATCTAGCCAGCGTTCCGGACAATTGCGGCGATTTTCAGGGAGTGCAGTTCGATGTAGTAACCGTAAACCCGCCGTACGTATCTGACTCCGACCAGGTCGGGTCGTCAGTGAAGCACGAGCCGACAGGAGCCCTTTACTCCGGCGCCGACGGTCTGGACTGCATAAGAAAACTCCTGCCCCAAATCCCGCCGGTGCTGCAGGAAGGCGGTATACTGGCTATGGAATTTGGAATGGATCAGCACGAGGCGATCTGCGCAATGATCGCGGAGATCGACCAGTTCGCCGAACCGCGAATACTTGTCGATCACCAGGACATTCAGCGAACGGTGGTCGTAGCGAAAACGGGATCATGAGCAAGCAGACCGAAGATATGAAGGATTTCGACGCTCGGGCTCAAGCCAACCGGGCCGCCAAAACCGCCCGGGAATATCGGCGGGAGCCCGAAAAGGCGATGCACCTGGCCAACGAAGCGGCCAGCAAGGCCGAGCGGAACAAAGACTCTCTCGGTAAGATCAGAGGCGAGTTGGCGACACTGGTGCGGTTAGTCCGCGCCTGGTCGCAGAAAGAGTACGCGCAAGTGCCATGGACAACAATAGCCATAGCGCTGGGCGCGGTAATCTACTTCGTAAATCCGTTCGACGCGGTCCCGACTTCATTCCGGGCGTCGGTTACCTCGACGACGCACTGGTGATCGGTGTGACGGTGAAGTCAATACAATCAGCTCTGGAGGCGTTCAGGATCTGGGAAAAGAGCGGAAAGAAGTAGCCGGAATGTTCATTGCGCGACAACGTAAAACGCGCTCATCGATAGGGATATTCCGGCCAGCAGCGATAGGAAAAACACTGCTATTCCGCTCAAGCCGACAAGTAACCGGCCTCGACCCCTGCGGCTGACAATCTCGCTTGCCAGGAGCCCCAGCGGCAAGCCCGCCATCGCCAGGATATAGCCGGAGTAAAAGAGGAATTCGTTGTAATTCTCCATCCCGAGCTTGCGCATTCGAGGCTCCAGTCCGCAGAAGGCCCCGTGCGAAGCGATAAGCCAGAACGGCGAGAACGGCGAGAACACCAGAGTCCACATGAACACCCACGACAGCGAACGGAACCAGCTATGCCGGTAACACTGGCCGCTTATCTCTATGGAAGATTTCTTCGCTGAAGCCATGCGTATCGAAACTCCAATCGCAATCCTACAGGCCGTATCGATCAAACTCCAAGTCATTTTCCGCGAGGCTTCGAACCATTCTCGCAATTTTTGACTATCTTCAAATGTGCGCATATAGTACCCTGTGGGGCTTGTCGGATTGCGAAACAGCAGAAATAACACGCTGAAAGGACATAATCATGAAGATTGCAGTAATTGGCGGCGACGGGACAGGACCGGAAGTAGTAGCAGAAGGACTCAAGGTTCTCGAAGCTGTCGCGGCGAAAGTCGGCTTTGAATACACCACCCAGGACTTCGACGTCAGCGGAGATCGCTATCTCGCGGCCGGCGGAGACCCCAACGCCGCGTCGATCCCGGTTATCACTGAAGAAGAGATCGACGAGCTGACTAAGTTCGACGCTATTTATCTCGGCGCCGTCGGTCATCCCGACGTCGCCCCCGGCATTCTGGAAAAGGGACTGCTGCTGAAGGCCCGCTTCCAGTTGGACCAGTACATCAACCTCCGCCCGGTCACGCTTTATCCCGGCGTTGAGACCCCGCTTGCCGGCAAGACCCCTGACGACATCGAATTCGTAGTCGTACGCGAGAACACCGAGGGGCTCTACTCCGGCATGGGCGGCAACCAGTACAAAGGCACGCCGAACGAAGTGGCGACCCAGACGATGTGCAACACGCGCATGGGCGTCGAGCGGGCCATCCGCTACGCGATGGACCTCTGCATGCGACGCGATGACAAGAAGCTGATCACGCTTGTCGGCAAGAACAACGTGCTGACGTATGCACACGACCTGTGGTTCCGTGCGTTCATGGAGATCGGCTAAGAGTATCCCGAACTTGAGAAAGACTACAACCACATCGACGCGGCGTGCATGTGGTTCGTCAAGAACCCCGAATATTACGACACGATCGTTGTCTGCAACATGTTCGGCGACATCATCACCGACCTCGGCGCGATGATCCAGGGCGGCATGGGCGTAGCCGCCGGCGGCAACATCAATCCCAACGGCGTAAGCATGTACGAGCCCATCGGCGGATCGGCTCCCAAGTACACGGGGCAAAACGTCATCAACCCGATCGCCGCGATCGCATCCCTGGCGATGCTGCTCCGCGAGACCGGCACGATGAACGGCGACGCCAAACTCGTAGACGCCGGAAACCGAGTAGTCCAGGCCATCCGCGCGACGACCCCGAAGATGCAGAGCCAATCGGCCGGCCGAATGGGCTTCTCGACCACCGAGGTTGGCGACCTGATCGCCAAGACAGTAACCGAAGCCGAATAAGCCACGACACAAAACGCAAAACGCTTATCAAGAGGCGCCCCATCGCGGGCGCCTCTTTTTTTATACATTCGACCGGTCCAGCGGCAATACGGCGCATCTACGATAGAAATCAACCACCGGACCAATTGCGTCTGCCGACGATTTGAGGTAATCTGCATGCGCCCGACCCGCGGGAGAGAAAGCTCGCCAGCCAGTGGGAGCCCAAACATTGCCCAAAAGCACATCGCAACACGATTCATACCTGTCGCGCCGCGACAAACAGGGAGCTTTACTCCATGAAATCAATAAGCATCTTCTTCCTGATCGCTACAATCGCGGCCGTGATAGTCGGCGGCGTCTGGCTGGTGTACACATACACCAAACCGCTCGAGCACGGGACGAGCATCGTATTTGAGTTCGAATTGCCCTCCGACAAGCTCCCGGAGCTTAAGGCCCGACTTGACGAGTCAAAGAAGTTGCTCGACAGCGCCGACAGCGTGGCCGAACAGCAGGCTCTCCAGGAATCGTTCGAGCTGAACCTGCTCAAGCTCACATTAACCAAACAGGCCGCCGCCTCGGAGGACTCGTTGGCTCTGGAGATGATCCAGGTACTCAAGGATCGCATCGCCGCGCTCGGATCGGGCCGATTCGAATGGAGCCCAGTCGGCAAGAACCGCCTGGAAGTCCGCATGCCGACGCTGCCGCCGGAGACGCAAAAAGCCAAGGACGCCTATCTCAGCGCAATCCGGGCCGTCGAAAGCCGCAATATTGAGAAAAGCGATCTGCGAAAACTCGAGAAGGGCCAAACGACAATCGCAAAACTCGCCGCAAACGACAAGGAACTGGCCGGTCTTCTGGACGAGTTCATGTCGTGCTTTGAGAAAATGAAGACCGCCGACGACACCAACAAACAGCAGCGAATCAGCAATTGGGAGCAGACTGAAGAGCGGATCCTCAAACGCAACGTCAGGATCGAGCTCCTCAAGAGCATTCTATCGCGTTATGTCGGCCGCGCGGACATTGCCAGCCTGAATCTGAAACCTAAGGCCATGGTCGACCTGCAACGCAGGCGGCAAGGATACGAAACCGCCGTTAGATATTTTCTCGACAAGCACAAAGACAGGCCCGAAAGGCTCGCGGCGATAAGGAACATTATCCAGAGCTACATCGCCTGGACTTCCATGCGCCGGGAAATGGAGGACCCGTCGGATGTGATCAACCTGGTTACCAGAACCGGCGCTCTGGAGTTCCGGATCGCGCCAATGTCATCCCAGGCAGCCGAGTTCGGCGGCGCAAGACTGTCAGCCTCGGAGAGGGACAAGTACATCAAGATTCTCCGCGACACGCTCGGGACCGAAGGCCCCAGGGGCCTGGCCAGGCGAACGGACCGCTACTTGTGGTTCCCGATATGCGACGGGCGCAAGAGCGGATACAGCCGGCTTATCACCGTTGACTGGGACACCAGGAAATACGTCCTGTTGTGCAACTACAGCGGCAAGACGCTCCTGCAGAGGGGGTTGGACAGATGGTCCCTGTCAAACGCCTTCATGACCAGCGACAGCAGGAAGCTGCCTGCAGTCGGATTCAGCATGGATGAAGCCGGCACCAAGCTCCTGCATGACCTCACGCAAGGCAACATGAGCGAGCACATGGCGATCCTCCTGGACGGCGAGGTATATTCGGCGCCCGTGATCCAGGGCGCCATATCATCAAGCGGCATCATCACCATGGGCACGTTCGACTCTCACGAGGTCAGCACCCTGATCGAGATCCTGCGAGCCGGCGTCCTACCGGCCAGGATCAAATCCGAACCGATATCGATCACGCCATTCGGCCCGGCGACCGACGGTGACCCGAAAGCTCCGACGACAAGTGCGGATTGATCGCATCGGGCCGGGCGATGCTGTTTTTCGCTTGATGTTTCGCGGGCCAGACGTATGCTTTGGGGAGTCAAGTCCGCTCAAACTTGCCTGGACGCAAGTCTGCTCAATTGCTCCTGACGACATGAAGGAGAAACGCTTATGCTTTCTGCATCGTTCACTCGTTATTTCTGTCTGCTTTCAGTCTGTTGCGCCGCGTTCGGCGTTGCTGTTCCTGAGGCCCAATCATCCGATTCCTTCGGAGCCGGCGAGAATCAGTTCACGATCGACTTCGTGACGATCTCTGGCGACGCAAGCGCCGCCAACGGGATAACCGTTATCGATGAGATTCCTTTTGGCGAAATTCACATGACGTTCAACGATCCGGTAAATGACTACCGCATGGGCGTCTACGAGATCACTAACGACCAGTGGAGCAAGTTCACCAACGCCTACGGCCAAGTCGTCGGCGCTCCGCCGATCGCCTACCAACAGGAGCCTTCTTGGCCCGGCCCAAACGTGCCGGTCGACAACTTGAGTTGGTGCGAAGCGGCGCAGATGGTCAACTGGCTGAACACCAGCACAGATCACCACGCGGCCTACAAGTTCACCGGCACGCAGGGAACCAGCGATTACACGCTCGACAAGTGGGACGCCTCCGAAGCCGACAACGGCACGAACCTCTACCGCCACAAGGACGCGTTTTACTTCATTCCCACCGAGGATGAGTGGATCAAAGCCGGTCACTGGAACGGCGTCGAGATCCAACATTTCGCCGCCAGAGACATCAGCACTCTCGACAGATGGACGCCGGATGGCGGTCCGAACTCAGACGGCCAGGCCGCGGGCTGGAACTACAATAGCGCATATCCATATCCCGACTATATCGACGAAGACGCTGAGCCCTGGGATGTCACCGCCGGCTACAGCCCCCTGGAGCTCAACGGCACCTACGACATGATGGGCAATGTCAATGAATGGACCGAGAGCCCGTTCGACGATGCGACTTACGGCATCGGTTCCGATCGCGCAGAGCATGGCGGGTCGTTCAGGATGTTCAGCATCGGCGGACCGTCGCCCCTGGCGTGCTACGCGCGATGGGCCTTAGATCCTTATTCCGAAACCAGCGGGTTCCGTGTGGCCTCCAGAGTCCCTGAACCGTGCAGTCTGGGATTGCTGGCCCTGGGCGGCCTGGCCGTCCTGCACAAGAACAGGAAACGGCGGCGCCGAAGATGAACCGATAGCCCGGGAACACCCGGGCAGCCGGAGTCCGGCTATTTTTTCTGTGCGCTGGCGAGTTTTCTGACCCAGCAGCTCTTGCACAGGCATGGGGTCCGCCCGCAGGTTCCGTCTATGTCTTTGTACTTCCGCGGCCGGATTGATGCTGTCACCAACTTGACCGCTCGCTTGTAGTCCGGATCATTCTTGCCGGCGAAACCGCTCTTGATCTGTCCCCATCCGCCGCCGGCGACTGGCAACGGCGCGTTCAGTATGCGACTGGCCGCGGGCCTGCCGACATTGACCAGAGCCGCAAACGGCTGGGCGGCCAGCTTGGCGTCGAACCGCTTGGCGATCCATGCTCGAAGGGCTTTTTCGCCAGCCGGCTCGGCGATGCGGTCTTCTATCCGGTTGAACGAATAATTTCCGCAATATTGGGCGTTCACGTCGAGCCAGTCGATAATCGGGGCGATTTCCCTGGCGGTGAACTTGACCTTGGCGTGCCCCTTCATCAGCAACGGAACGAGCTTGCCGGCGACTGCGAAGTAATCCCTGGGCCGCGTGGCGTGGGATTCGGCTTTGAATTTGGCGGTCTTTATCAGACCCGGTGCGTTGCAGATCGAATTGTACGATCGGGCGGTCTTCAGGATTTTCGAGACCATCCAGCCCCTGGGCTTCTTCGGCGTCTCGACGGTCCCGAGCAGGTCGAGCTTGCCTTCGATCTTGCCCAGACCGTGGCACCTGATGCAGTGCCGATCGAGAACCGGCTGGACCGAACGCATGAAGCTGAATCCGTCTGCGTATGACGGATCGCTCGGCGGGATGATCGCCACGGGCCTTCCCTTCATAGCCGTAGGAGCCGCCGGCGGCGCCGAGCCCTTCTGCTCGTGACAGCCTACGCAACTGCGGAACTCGCCCGGCTGGAGGTAGACGAACGTTCGCATGGTCATCACGGCCATCCCGTTTGCGTCGAGCGCCTGGAGTTGCAGCGGCTTGCCGGCCGGTGCGGTGAACATAACCGACCCGTTGGCTTTTACCGGTACGGTCCCGAGAATTCGCTTGGCCACTTCGTGCCGCACCAGGCTGGGCTGGTTCTTCCAGACCGCCGGCTGATTTACGATCTCGTTGATCCGCAGCGCCTTGATGAGGCCCGGCTTGAGGATCTTATCCGGATCGTTCATGGTCTCGTACACGTCCTGGACGGCGAAGATTCCGGTATTCGGAGCCCCAAGCTGCAGCGACGATGGGATCAGCCGCGGCGTCTTTCTCGCCCGGATCGGCGTCGGCGAGAAGCACGAGGTCTTGCCCTTGTAGATCAGTTCTCGCCCGCCGAACGAATCGACGAGATAGATCGCAAACGTGTCTTGCGGCTTGCGGCCCTGGTAAGGAAGCTGCTGGGGCGAATACGCCGCCAGGAAGAGATCCTCCGTGATCGGCCAGGGCGTCGAATAGCAGCCCTTGATGTTCCGCGACTCGGCCTCGAAGAACGCTATCTCCGGCGTGATGCGTTTAATGGGCTTGGATCCGTTTTCGCCGACAGTCGGATCGATCCTGATAATGCATCCCGTAGAAAAGCTGTGGTGTCCCGTGGCCAGGGCGACGACTTTTGCCGAGCCGGGTATCGGCGCGGTCTCAGAGATCATCCAGGGGCTCACGGTATCGGCGCCGAAGAAGTTCGCCTGCGTCGCTCCGTCGGGACGCGTGTACCAGAGCATGTGGAACATCGTGACGTTGCGGTTGATGTAGTCCCATCGCGTGTAGACCATTCGCCCGTCGGGAAGGACTACGGGATCGGCCTCGTTGGCCTCGCCGAACGAAATCTGCCTGAGCCCGCTTCCGTCTCGCTGCACGCGGTGCAGCAGCAGCGAGGGGGTGTACCTTCCGTTGTGGCAGCGCCCGAACCCCTGCATGCGCGTCGAGACGAACGCAATCCCGCCGTCGGGCAGGTAGCATGGATCGTTGTCTTCGATGACCACGGTTTTCCTGCCTTCCCAGCGAGCCATGGCGTCGGAGTCCGTACCGGTGACCTGCTTGACGCTCGAGCCGTCGATCGGGGCTTCGTATATGAAGTACCTGCGGCGATCGGTGTTCTTCTGGGTGTGATCGCAGAAGGCGAACACAATGCTCTTGGCGTCCCAGGAGAGTTTCGGCTTGTTCGTCGCGCCCGGCGGCAGCTTGCCTTTCAGCAGCAGTCGCGGTTTGGGGTTGTCCTTCCACGATTCCAGGATCGTGATACCCGGCCCGACGTTGCTGTGCCTTCCCAGATACTGATCGCAGTTGTGACTATAGCTCGGCGGCGGGGTCTGGTTGATCAGCAGTCGCTCGAATCTCAGCGCCGGGTGCGACATTATTATCCGCCGCCGAAGCTTTGCGATCTCGTCGGCGCCGACGTTGCGTTTTGCCAGGGCCTGGAGCTCTGCGGCCATCTTGGAGCGCGCCTCGACCTTTTGAACATAGACCAGCGTCTTGCGCGCCAATTCCATCGCCTTTTCGGCCTGCTGGGCCGGAGTGAGCTTGACGGGCTTGCGTCTTCTCCTGGCCGCATCAGCCGGGCTGACCAGACATCCAAGCGACAACACAGCCGCCAGCATCCCGGCGGTTACGATTCTATGCATTGGTTTCATGTATCATTTCACCTCGAGTCTACACCGCAGCGATCGCCAATACTCCTGATCCGTTTTGTACGGATCTATCGGATCTTTGTCGAGATCAAAATCCCGCGGCGGAGATTGCATTGCCGTTGTCTTCTGATGGTAGCTGCAGACGCGAGCCGTTTAGCCCCACTGTCGGGAATAGGCCAAGGCTTTCACCCCTGACTCCTTTGCACATATGCAAGGGCTGCCTTCACTATTCCCGAGACGTGGTTTGCCTTGAAGGACCGAAGGTCCGACGCGATCTTAGCCGGGGCCGGAAGGCCTTGTCTTTACCCACAGTTTTCTCCTTTGGCCAGTTCGAATCCTTGAGTCAGCAACATTAGTTTTCGCCAGCCACGCCAGATGGTGATCCATCCGGGACTACCATCGTTCTTACG
>PVBE011474179.1_pt1 | contig 12206 bp, 12 predicted proteins | sample 1631181 | NCBI WGS metagenome assembly PVBE01 (sample SAMN08397723, study PRJNA350692) | Marine metagenome, whole genome shotgun sequencing project. | isolation source: water | place: Pacific Ocean | collected 2012-04 | reverse complement strand
CTTTAATCTTCTACCACGATGAAGACAAGCATTCGGATAAGCCTTTATCTCATCAGGTGCTGAACGCATAACTATGTAAGAAGCTTTCGCTATGTCATATACGTAGTAGTCGCCTACTTCAGGGATTTCTTCTTCACGGCATGTGTACTGCCAGACACGGCTCCAAAGTTTTTCTACTTCAACTTCATGCCATTCACGCGTCGTGTAACGGGTAATGGGGATATCTTCGTCGCCTAAGAAACGAGGGGACTCGAGACGGAGAACATCTGGAACTTCGTGTGTGTCTGTATCAAGAAGTTCTTGATAGGAGATACCCGGAGATCTCGCCTCTCCAGACGGAAGAACTTCACTCATCGGTATTTAACCCCCCAGACGTTCATGCATTAATTATCGATCGTTTGAATAACTTTGTCTACTTTAAAACTATCGAAACTCTATCCAATTTTTTTCAAAGAGATTTCTAGCAAGATGAAAGTAATTTTTTATCCAGTTCTTTAATAGCATCGAGAGGGTCTATTACTTGAATGACCGACCACCCTGCTTCTTGAGCTGCAACCAGATTTGGTGTGAAATCGTCTAAAAATAATATTTTCTCACCAGAGACTTGTAAAAGTTCTTGGGTTCTTTCGTATATTTTTGCTTCAGGTTTTCGAGTCCCCTCTTCTGATGAAGCAACCCAAGCATCAAAATTAACTTCTGTTAGTTCTTTTTTTACAGTTGGATAAAACTCAGTAAAAAGGTTGGTTAAAAGAGCTATAGAAAATCCTTTTTGTTGAACTTCAATCGCTTTTTTAATCATGGGTTCAATAATTGTGTAAGGAGCCGTGAGACCAGTATTTGTATTCGAGTAAACGGTTTCTATCTCATCACCAAAAAGCTTTACAGAATATTCTGTTGCATAAGGTTCTAGTCCCTCTTGGATTTGCTCCAAGGGTATTTCGCCTCTTTCGGCACGATGCCATGGATGGTCAGTGGATACGCCAAGCGGTCCCATCACTACTTCTCGAATAATTTCTACTGATGTTTCAGCACGTTCAGCTAAGGGAACAAATTTGTTTGTTATGGATGTGATCATCACACCGCCGTAATCAAAAACTACGGCATCAAAACTATTATCCAAAAAATTTAGTCTCCCTCGACAGACCAGAATTTGGAACTTGCGACCCTGTCTTCTCCATAAACAGGATCATCTGCATCAATTCTAAATTTCCGCGTGTCACTACCTACCATGCCATTTCCTCCGAGAGTTTTACGCATGTTGTGATAGTTGTCGTGATCAAAGTGATCATCCAAACTCTCACCTGTAGTCCATAACTCATAGACTTGTATGCGAGTTGAGACACAAGGGTCAGCTGCAAAACAGTATGCAAGACAGCCTGGTTCATCGTCACGAGTTGCTTGTTGCAGAGGTCTACTTTGCTCTAAGGCATTATTACGATGCTCTTCGTCTTCAAATTCGATGGTTCCTGCAATAATGATCATTAATTTGTTCCTTTTAGATATTGAAAAATTAGTAGCGGTCCCATTTGCCAGCTTCTCGCAACATCCCAGAGCCGGACTTTATGAAACGATTGTTTCCACCAGAAGTTGTTTGTCCTCCATCAACTACCAAAACGTGACCATTAACTAGTCGGGCGTCATTACTAGCGAGATAAGCAGCTGCAGCAGCGATATCTTCAGGTTGTCCTGCAATTCCGAGCATCGATCTGGAAGCCATTCCTTCAGCAGTTTCTTCCAATTTTTCATGATCACCAGTCGTAACAGTCGCAGTCATAGCAGTGACAGTGTTGCCTGGGGCAATAGCGTTGCTTCTGACACCGTGTTCACTTAACTCTGATGCCACTGATTTCGCAAGACCGATAACACCATGCTTAGCGGCCGTGTAACCATGAGATCCAAGCCCTCCTAGCACTCCAGCAGTACTACTAGTTGAAATTATTGACCCAGAACCTTGAGGAATCATTACTCGGGCTGCGTGTTTACAGCCTAAAAAAACACCTTTAAGCAATATAGCGATCGTTGTATCCCAATCTTCGGTAGGTGTATCTGCAATCGGTCCTACTACGCCAACTATTCCTGCATTATTAAACATGCAGTCCAAACGTCCGAATCTTTCAACAGCAAGATCTACCGCAGCGGCAACTTGCTCTTCTTTCGTGACGTCAGTTTTAATGAAAACAACAGACTCTCCAAATTCGCTTGCTAGCTTCTCACCCGCTTCTTCTTGAATATCAGATGCTATGACTGAGGCACCTTCTTCCACGAAGCGACGCACAGTTCCTGCGCCGATACCGCTGGAAGCACCAGTTATTACAGCAACCATTCCTTCTAGTCGTTTTGTCATAAATTTTCTTTCTTCCTGAGTCGCCTAATTTGGCAACCAACTTCCATGAGCGCCATAAGGAACTCTTTGTGGGATGTGAATAGTAGCTACCGGATCTGATTCGAAATCTTGAGCATCAATGATAATAAATTTCGATGAATTTGTGTTTTCGTCATGCACAAGACACATAACCCAACCCTGATCTTCTGCTGCATCAGGTGATGCAGGAGCAAAAACTGGTTCGCCTCCTTTTACGCCAGAACCAAGTTTGTGTTCTAGGCGCACACCCGTAGCAAAATCATATTTGAATAAGGATTCTCCGTATTCGACAGAGTCTTTGTTATCAGGTAAAGACATCACATACCCGAAACGTGCTGGAAGTCCCACAAGACGATCATCAACACGACCGAAATCGCATGCTTTATCGTCAATCTGCTCTTCACTTACTTTGCCGGTTGTGGTATCAATTGTCCATTTCCATAGATGTCCTTGAGCTGAGTAGTCATCAGCGGAATCAGCAAAAGCTGATTCAAGACGAGATACATGAATAATTATATTTTCACCTTCTTCGTGAGCATTGACTGGGTGAAAGACATAGCAAGGATCGATCTCAAGCCAAGAAATTGAATTATTGTCACCGTTTCGTTTCATAACACCTAGGCGAGCACCGGCTTCAGGATCGAATCGAAATGGAAGTCCACTTTCATCGATCGCTTCAAGATTAAAAGTCAATGGAAGATCCATGAAAATCGTATGATTCCGAGTGATATTGAAATCATGCATCATGACAATATTTGGAATATCTATTCCCTCTGATTGGACTAATTCCCCAGCAGCATTGACTCGATGGTAGTTAAGGTAAGGGGCTTCGAAGTTGAAGTAGCTGAAAAACATCATTTCACCAGTTTCAGGACAGATTTTTGGGTGAGCTGTCATAGAAGTCTTCAATTTTCCATCAAAGTCCCAGGGGCCAACAGTTTCCAGTTCGGGTGTTAGCGCATATGGGAAGTGACCTTCCTCAAGAGCGAGAATTTTTCCAGCATGTCGAACAACATGGGTATTAGCGGTTCCCATAGTCAGGTCGCCCATAACAGCCATAGGATCATCTCCAGCTTCGCCTTTGTAAACACGTGTTTCGACAAAGCGATTCTTATACCAAAGGGCTTTTCCATTATCTAGAGAAATGCCATGCAACATTCCATCTCCAAAGAACCAATGAGGCGACCATCCGCTCGAAGGATTGGGTCCTACACGCAAATATGTTCCACTAAGTGCTTCAGGGATAACCCCGTCGACTTTCAGGTCGTTTGCAGTTATTTCCTCCAACATTGGCGTCCAGTTTCCACTTAGATGCCACAATTTTTGTTCAGTTTCTGTTGTTGTCATTAATCCCCCGATTACATTCTTATAAAGATCGTATCGTCAGGCTTTCCATTAATACTCGTTGGCGCTGTACGATATTTTTAAGAGTTGAAACCTTTTAACTCTGAAGTATTAATATAAACCTCTAGACAGCTACAAGGAAGGCAAGAATGACTCAGGTTTCAGTACAAGATACAGTGCTGATAGGAATTCCAGATGCGCCCCGATTGATAGGGGGGAAATGTCCAGATTGCGGCAACCATGTTTTTCCGATGCAAAAAGATTGTCCTAAATGCACAGGTGATCAGATAGAGAAAGTCGAACTTTCCACTAAAGGGGTTTTGTGGACTTGGACCATACAAGGTTTTCCTCCCAAGTCGCCCCCGTATATCGGTGAAACCGATCCAGAGAATTTTGAAGCATATGGAGTTGGGTATGTGGAGCTCCCAGGTGAAGTTAAAGTCGAAGCTCGTTTGACAGAAAATGACCCGACACGGTTACAAGTCGGAATGGAGATGGAATTAACAGTTGTTCCTCTCGCATTAGATGAAGAAGGTAATGAAGTAGTCACATTTGCCTTCCGACCAACTGAAAATAACTAGTATGTATATTGAATTTAGAAAGGAATCATAGAAATGCATGATGTTGCAATTGTTGGTATTGGCATGCACGAATTCGGTCGCCATGACGGAGTGACTGGGATGGATCAAGGCGTAGTGGCTGTCAGAAGAGCTCTCGCTGATGCAGGAGCTCAATGGGAAGACTTAGAGTTTGCTTTTGGTGGTAGCAAAGATGCAGGTTCACCTGACACTATGGTTTCGCGTCTGGGTTTAACCGGTTTGCAGTTTATAAATGTCCATAATGGTTGTGCCACAGGTGGGTCAGCTTTAATTTCTTCCTACAACGCCATTCGGTCAGGTACTTTTGAAATCGGCATTGCTTTAGGTTTTGATAAGCATGAAAGAGGTGCTTTCAGAGTTAGAACCCGAGGGGACAATCTTGAATGGTATGGAGAATCCGGAATGGCTCTTACCACACAGTTTTTTGGCATGAAGATAAATCGGTACATGCATGACTATGGGATAACCCAAAATACATTGGCAAAAGTATCGACAAAGGCTTTTCGTAATGGCGCATTAAATCCAATGGCATGGCGAAGAAAACCATTTTCTGAAGAAGAAGTTCTTGAATCAACAATGCTTTCTTACCCATTAACCCAGTACATGTTCTGCTCTCCAGGAGAGGGTGGTGTAGCTCTTGTTTTGGTAAGAGCAGATAAAGCTAAGGAGTACACAGATAACCCTGTTTACCTAAAGTCATGCGTCGTGAAGTCACGTCGATTTGGAAGTTTCGAAGTTTTCTCACCGCACCTTGCCAATGAATTTAGTGAAGGGCCAACAGTGGATGCTTCAAAAGCAGCTTTCGAAATGGCAGGAATAGGACCTGAAGAAATAGACATAGCCCAACTGCAAGACACCGAAAGTGGAGCAGAGGTAATGCATATGGCTGAGAATGGTTTTTGCGAACATGGAGAACAAGAGTCCATGATTCAAAATGGAGAAACTGAAATTGATGGCAGGTTCCCTGTCAACACAGACGGAGGGTGCTTAGCAAATGGCGAACCAATAGGCGCCTCAGGTCTGCGGCAGGTGTATGAAAATGTTTTACAACTTCGTGGTGATGCAGGAGAACGACAAGTTCCAGGAGAACCACGGACTGCGTACACACACGTTTACGGAGCTCCCGGAATTTCAGGTGTGACTATTCTCTCACGCTGACAGAATTATTGAGAATTTTATCTTGAAATAGGTTCTGATGGTTTGAACTTAACGTGAAGTTCATTAAGAGATCTCAGTACAAGGCCTGGCATGTGCTTGTAATCATTTTTTTCCTCGTTAAGAGATAATTCGGGAAGCCGATCCAGAATTACGTGCCAAGCTAGACGCTGCTCAGTGCGAGAGAGCCCTGATCCGGGGCAATGATGTTCACCTAATGAAAAAGCCATATGGCGTTTTAAATTTTTTCTTTCCAGATCAACTTGTTCAGGATTTTCGAAAATCCTTTCATCTCGATTAGCAGCTGCATATCTGATGTGAATGGTAGACCCTTTTGGAATCTCCATTCCATGGAATTCTTCGTCTTGTGTGGTTTCGCGGTATAAGCCTTGAGTTGGGGATTCAAGCCTTAGAACTTCTTCGATAAATGGCTCGACAAGGTTACGGTCATTGGAGACCTTTTCGTATAAGCCTTCTTCTCGTAAGAGAATCCAAAGTCCGGAGGTTAAGGCAAAAGTAGTTGTTTCATTACCGCCTATATACAAATGATCGATGATCCGAACAATTTCGCTGTCTGTCAGTGGACGCTCATCACCAAAAACCCCATGCGTTAAGTGGCTTATAACATCATCTTTTGGATTCTGGCGTCTGTCATGGACATGTTCGAGTATGTAGTTTTGGAATTCAACGCCTTGTTCGGCAACCCAGTTTTCTTTTTCTTCACTCAGGGGACCTGAAAATGGCAGTACCCATGCAGCAGACCATTTTTTAAGCTGGTCAAAATCGTCAAGAGGCATTCCAAGAATTGTTGTGATCATCATTGCAGGTAGAGGTAGGGCAAATGAAGATAGAAATTCGACTTCTCCATCAGCACAGAAATCGTCAATTAAATCGTTGGCTAGATCGGTAATCTGATCTGACCATTTTGCGGATCCTTCTATGTTGAAGTGAGGGTCAACCATATTGCGATACAACTTGTGAACAGGTGGGTTAGTTCCTAAAACTGATCGTTTTGGGAATCCTTTTTCCTCATAAATTTTTTGGCTTGATGGGTGTCTAGTAGTGGCATACCCATTTATAAAGCGATCCGGATGTCTGAGAACATGCATAACGTCTTCATATCTTGTAAGAACGAATATTTTGCTTCCAGGAATTTGATATATCGGAAATTCATCTCTTAGTTCTTTGTAAGTTGGAAACCAATCTTCTTGAGTCTCCGAAGCAAATAAATCAATATGGTCTGATGTTTTCATAAATGTCCAGTAAAATTTTTCTTTGGTCTTGTGTGAGGATATTAGATAGAAGATCAATTCGACAATAGGGAGTAAAATTGGCAACTTTTTTAGCACATATAAAAGTCCATGAAGGTAAGGAAAAACGTTTTGAAGAGATAGCTAGAGAACTTTTTTCTGCAACACATGAGAATGAAGACAATGTCGTTCGATATGAGTACTGGAGAGGTTCAGAAAATCAAACGTATTACACGTCTGCTTCCTTTAATGATTATTTGGGATTTTTGGAACATCAAGTAAGTTCTCATCATGAAGAATTAGCTTCTGAACTTCGCGAGATAACAACGGAGATCAAAATTGAATGGATTGATCCGATTCGAGATGCATCGCAATTAGTTGAAACTAACCACCAGACCCCTCCAAGGGAATTGGGAGAACTAGCAAAAGAATATTCGGAAAGATTGCCTGCTAATGCACAACCTTGGTGGTTAGAACTCAGAAATTAAGAAAGATACTTCTTCCTTTCAACCAGCTAATTTTCCAGCATCGACAGGAATTGTCACACCCGTAATCCAATCTGCCATTTCGCTTGCTAAAAACAAGACGACTCTGGCGACATCATCTGGGACCCCAGATCTACCTAAAAGAGAATTCTTGACTATTGAAGAAATGTCAATACCTGCTTCTTTTAATGGTTCTAGTTGATTTCTAACTCCAGGTGTATCGATTACACCAGGTGCAACAGCCACTACACGGATACCTTTAGGCGCTAGTTCGATCGCCAAACTTTTTGTTAAACCTACAACAGCATGTTTAGAAGCTGTATAAGCACTTATTCCTGGTCCGCCTGTCAAACCTTGAGTCGAAGCCAAGTTGATTATCACACCACCATTTTTCATTCTCAAAGCAGCTTCCCTCGAACCAGCAAAAGTGCCTCGTACATTAACTTCAAGCATTTCATCTACAAATGAGTCTTCTGCTTCGATAGCTGGTCCTGTTGTAGGGAAAATCCCTGCATTGTTTACCCATATGTCCAGATTTCCAAAATTTCTTAAACAGGTATCTGCAGTTTCAGCTAAAGAGTTCGAATTGCTGACGTTAACTTCGGTTGCAATGACCTTCGCCCCAGTCGATTCTGCGATTTTTTTCGATGTGCTCTCAGCTTTTTCTAGATCCATGTCAGCAACAATTACTGAAGAACCAACTTCAGCTAATCTTTTTACGATCCCTTCACCTATGCCACTAGCTCCACCCGTAACGACTGAGCTTTTACCTTTGAGGGAAAAGAGTTCTTCAATAGGGCGAGAAGAGTGGTCTGTAAAATGATTATCCACTTGCTATTTATTCCGTTAGAAGGTCACTCACACCATGGTCAATATAAGCGGCTTGGCAGCGTTCAATTACTGCTGTCCATAGAGAGACGGCTCTCTCACTTGAAAAATCGAGAGTTCCGACAGCGAAGACAGGAATTACCCATCCATATAACATCCCTATTCTGTAGTCTTCGCGGAGTTGATCAAAAGAGTAGTCAATACCACCCGAAGTCAATGCTCCGTGGTAGGTGCGTAGAAGGTCATCTTCGTTTTTGCGACGATCTTCTATCGATACATTTTGAGAAATGAAATAGCCGACATCTTCTGCATGTCCGTGGCGGCTAAAGGTTTGAAAATCTATCATTTTTACTGAACCATTTGATCCAAAGAACAGGTTGTCTGCCCTGTAGTCCATATGAGTTACTGTTAAAGGCATTTGAGCAAGGCGATCGAGCAGTTGATTTACATTGTGCCCAAATCTTTGAACTAGATCTTCATTTTCTGGTTCGATTGAAGAACCAAATGCTTCTATAAACCCTGGCAATGATTGTTTATATACCTCACTGCCAACTTTCATACCCTCGCTATTGATACTTGGTAACCAGTCAAAGTTCACGAGATCATTATTTCCCCAAAAAGTTCTGTGTAGCTTAGCTAAGGCTTCTAGGGCAGAAGAGGCGTCATCAACTGAACATCCGTTTAACTGGTCACCTTCGCGCATATCTGATAGATCTTCAAGAAGAAGTAGGTAGTCATCATTTTCCGTATCAATTGCTGCATATAAACAATTGGCTGTTATATCAGGTATCAGTGGTTGGGCTTGTTCGAAGAAGCGTGCTTCTCTTTCAAATATTCGTGCAGGAGCGAGCATGCTACGTATCTCAGGAACTTGTGTGGGGATCTTTGAAATTACAGTTGTTTCAGTCTCATCTGAAAATTTCAGTTTTAAGCGTGCCACTTCACCCATAAAACCAACACCTGCTGGGAGTTCTTCTACAACTACTTCAGAAACTTGTTGGTCTTCTTCAAGGGTGAGTACTGCCGTTAACCATTCAGCTGAAATCTGATTAGCAGATTTAGGTATTTCATTTAGATCCATGGAACCTCCTCAAACGAGCCTAAAGCTAGGACATATTTTCGAACGGTAGCAGCATAATAGAGTGTGCAACCATTGGGAAAAGGTTGATTATCCAAATGTTAAGGAGTGGTTTGGTTCTTATTTGGCATAATGGCATAGGTTTCGGAGGTTGTAATGCCAGAATTTGCAAAGAAATTAGCTAAAGAAAACTCAGATCAAATCGCAATACGAGATGATAATAAAGCACTTAGCTGGGATGATGTTGATGGGATTTTAAATCGTGTTGCAAACAGACTTCTTGAAAGTGATTTAGGAGAACAAAGACGCATTTCTGTATTTGCAGAGAATTCTAATGAAACTGCATTAGCTCATCTTGGAGGATTGTTAGCAGGTGCTTCTACTGTTCCAGTTAATTTCCACTTAACCGCTGAAGAAACTGCGTACATTTTAAGTGACAGCGAAACAAGTGTTTTGTTTCTTGGCCCTGAGACTTTAGACCGTGGGTTAGAAGCTGCTCAGATCGCAGGGGTCGAGCAAATAGTCGTGTGGGGCGAAGGAGTAGAAAAGTCCAACAATTATCAAATCTGGGACAGGTGGTATGGGGACGCGTCACCTGAAAATCCAGAAACAAATATTAAACCCTTACCTCACTTGCTTTATACATCTGGTACAACGGGGCGACCAAAAGGGACTGATCTTCCCCCAACAATGTTTGCTGGAGGTGAAACGATTCAAGAGCATGTTGAAGCTCTTCAAGAAAGTAGATTTAGCAAATATGGAAACCACTTAGTAGTAGGTCCTATGTATCACACAGGTCCACTATCAGGAATGCGCAATTTAGTAGCCGGAGTTCCTGTGGTCGTTCTAGGCAGATTTGATGCCGAAAAAACTTTGTCGGCAATTTCTAAGTATGACATTGAAAGCACGGTAATGGTCCCAACTCATTTTGTGCGTTTATTGGATCTACCTAAAGAAGCGCGCGACAAGTACGATGTTTCATCCTTAAAGATGGTTACCCATACGGGAGCGGCTTGCCCTGTAGAAGTCAAACGAGCAATGATTGAATGGTGGGGTCCGGTGTTATTTGAGGCTTATGGGGCTAGTGAGGTGGGAACTACCTGCAGTATCACTTCTGAGGAATGGCTTGAACATCCAGGCTCTGTTGGCCAAGCAAGACCACCTTTTGAAGCTCTTATTTTTGATGATGCCGGCTCACCACTCGGTCAAGGCGTTGAAGGAAGACTTTATTTTCGTGACAAAACTGGTAGAGGTGTTATTTATCACAACGACCCTGAAAAATCGGCAGAAGCGCACTTGGAACCCGGAGTTTTCACTCTCGGTGAGATTGGTTATTTGGATGAAGATGGTTATGTCTATATAACTGACAGATTTTCCGACATGATTGTTTCAGGTGGGGTGAATATTTATCCAGCAGAGTCTGAACAAGTGTTAATCACTCATGAAAATGTATTGGATGTTGCTTGTATCGGCATCCCAGATAATGAGATGGGAGAAAGGCTCATTGCACTGGTTATTAGGGATGACTCAGAGGTTGTAATTACTGAGGAGGATCTTCTTATCTACTGTCGAAATAATCTAACTCATTACAAGTGCCCAAAGAAGATTCAGTTTGTTGAGGATTTGGGAAGAACGACTATGGGCAAGATAAATAAGAGAAAACTCCGCGCTCCATATTGGGAAAATTTTCAGAGTAAATCAGATAAATAATTTAGGGAGTTGAAAAGTGAACACTTCAGTTTTGTTAATTGATGAACCAGAAAAAGGCATCAGACGTTTAACTATGAATCGACCGGAGAAACACAATGCTTTAAATGATGATTTACGTTTAGCTATTTTTGAAAATTTAAGAGATGCTGATTCAGATGATGGTGTATCCGTAATAGTTATACGTGGTGCTGGAAACTCTTTTTGTTCTGGATATGACTTGTCATCAGTGAACACTCCTGTTGAAAGAGCGGCCGCAAGAACGGATGGCTGGTGGTCAAGGCATGTTGTAGCGAATTGGTTTGAAATGTGGGATATGTCAAAACCAATTATCGGGCAGGTTCATGGTTATTGTCTGGCGGGAGGATCAGAGTTAGCTGCTGCTTGTGATCTCTTATATGTTTCTGAAGATGCACAAATTGGTTATCCGCCTGTTCGGCTGATGTCGCCTCCAGATATGCAATGGCAAACATGGTATTTGGGTTTTAGAAAAGCAATGGAGGCTATGTTGACAGGCGATGCGATGACAGGGGTAGAAGCTGCAAATTCCGGATTTGCAAACAAATCATTTCCTGTAGAAGAGCTTGACGGCGCTGTTACCACTATTGCATCAAGAATAGCAAAAATTCCATCTGACCTTTTAGCTCTAAATAAACGTTCAGTCCACCGTGCTATGGAAGTAATGGGCGTACGCGATGGGATCAGAGCGACTGCTGAAATACAAGCGTTAGGTTTTCATCAGAGATCATCAAAGGAATACATGCGACGTTTTAAAGATGAAGGCGTATCGAAAACTTTGAGTGATAGAGACAGGCCATTTGGCGACTACAGAGAGAAAAGCTCTGAAAAATAACTTTTTTACTTTTCTTTTAAAGGCATTTTGAGGCATTTATTCATTATTAATTGCTAAGAAAAGGTAACAGTAACTACTTTTAAGCGGTTTTTAAGGGATTTTTTTGTCGCAGGGTTGTAACAATTCCGACATTGACGTTTGTTAGTAAATTCCTTTAAACTCGAAAGTCTCTGAATACTGATGTGTATTCAGAGTTTTTGTAAACAAATGGAGGGGAATTCCTTTATGGAAAAGCTTATTAAGCGTCGAGGATGGCGGATTGTTTCTGCTGTTTTGGCGCTTGGATTGATTGCCGGGGCCTGCGGGTCTGACGGTGATGATGGTGCAAGTAGTTCGGCTAGCAGTTCAGCTGCTGTTGCTACTACTGCTGCGCCTGCGGCAACAACTGCCGCTCCAGCTGCTGCTGATGATCACGATCACCACCCAGGTGAGGGTGTTTCGTTGAGCATGTGTCGTGCTGACTGGGCTTCTGGTTATATCCAGGCCGAGATTGTACGTCAGATTTTGCAGAAGGCTGGTTTTGAGGTTTCTGATCCGGCTGAGAT
>PVBE011886969.1_pt1 | contig 12207 bp, 12 predicted proteins | sample 1631181 | NCBI WGS metagenome assembly PVBE01 (sample SAMN08397723, study PRJNA350692) | Marine metagenome, whole genome shotgun sequencing project. | isolation source: water | place: Pacific Ocean | collected 2012-04 | reverse complement strand
TTCTGGCATGGCTGGAGTCAACCACGGGAGCCCTGTTGTTTATTCCTCTTTATGCCATCTGGGTGACTCTGCTGCTGCCAGGGATCTGGGCTTCGATGCTGGCCGGAGCCTTGTATGGCACCTGGTTGGGAAGCCTGCTTGTGTTTGCCGGGGCGAGCCTGGGTGCCGAGGCTGCGTTTCTGCTGGGCAGGCACTGGCTCAGGGGCTGGGCGCAACAGCGACTGAGCCGTTTCCCGAAGCTGCTGGCGATTGAGAAGGCCGTCAGCAGGGAGGGGTTCCGTTTGGTGTTGCTGACGCGCCTGTCACCAGCGTTCCCATTCTCTTTGCTGAACCTGGCTTACGGACTCAGTGAGGTGAGTCTGCGGGATTACAACCTTGGCTTGATCGGGATCATTCCCGGCACGATTCTGTTCTGTGCTCTAGGTGCTCTGGCCGGCAGTGCCGCAAGGTTCGGCGAAGTGCTGGCCGGAGAGACTTCAGCGCAAGCCTGGGTTCTTCGGGTTGTGGGCGTGCTGGCCACGGTTGGAGTTGTGTGGCTGGTGGGACGTTCCGCTCGCAAAGCCCTTCAGGACGCAGGTGCTGATGCTCAGGATCCTGAGATCTGATCCGGATCAGGCAGTTGCCAGTCACGCAGAGCGGCGATCCCGACAAACCAATAAAGCCTGGCTTTGGCTGTGAAGCCTCTGCGGCTGCTGAGCTCGGTGTATTTGGCCCGACCGCACTCCGTTTTGATCCACCTGAAGATGGGGGGACGATCTCTCTCCGCATTGGTCATGACTTGATCATTGAGTCGATGGCAGCGCTGAGCTGTCGCTGAATTTATTGATCTGATTGGGAATCACGCTGATCGTGACCTTGGTGTCATCAAGGTTGAACTCTTCCTTGGAGCTGCGCACGATGGTTTCGGAGAGTTCATTGGCCAGGCCTTCGTTCAGAACGCCCTTCGGTGCGCTCAGAACCAGGTCCACGCTGGCCTTGTTGTTGATCACCCGCACATTGCTGAACAGCAGCCGCACCCTCTGCCACAGATAGGGGTTCTTGCTGGTGATTTTCAGTTGATTGACCTGACCGGCCTTGAAGGTGTCGAATCTGCTGACAATTTCCTGCCTGACGCTGAAGTCGTGCAGGGCGGAAGAGAGAGGGATGCACAACAAACCAAGCAGAGCCAGCCACACAAGCAGATTGCGCCAGCACTGAACAACGCTGCCGTAGCGCTGCACAAGGAAGATGAACAAGCTCGCCACCGTGATTCCGATCAGGTTGACCACGAACAGCAGGAAGGAACCTTCGGAGATCTGATTGGTGAGGCCGGCCACAGTGCCGCGACCAAACACCGCCACCACCTCATTGCCCATGCTCAGGCCGATGCCGCAGACGCACAGTGGTGGAACCAGTGCCACGGCGATGGCGACTCCGGCCAGTGAATTGGACAGCCTTTCGCGGGTCATGCTGAAGGAACCAGCCACGGCGGCCGCCACGGCAACGCCCAGGTCAATCAGGTTGGGCGCCGTTCGGGAGGTCATCTCCCGATTCACCTCACTCACATCCAGCAGTAACGACAACAAAGCTGCGGTGGCGATCACGGCGATCACACCGATCACCACAGTCATCAATGAGCGCTTCGCCAGCTTGTTGTTGCTGATCGAGAGGGCGAAAGCGAGGCTGAGGATCGGATCCATCAGTGGCGCCACGATCATGGCTCCGATCACCACTGCTGTGCTGTTGGAGATCAGTCCAAGCGTGGCGATCACCGCCGCGCACAGCAGCAGCACGAAGAAGCCGAGTGACGGCTTGGAGGATTCAATTCGGGCCTGGTAGAGCTCCTTGCGTGGAATGCGGTTCTCGAGGTTGATCTGCCATTCGCCGGACAGATTGTCCAGAACGCTGTGAAGGGGAGTTGACGAGTCCACAGGCCTAGATGCTGGGCATGATGACTGCTTCAGTCTCCGCCATCGCAATCATCGAGGGGATGTTTTGATCACCGACAAACGTTTTCAGCTTTCGATCGGTTCGAGCAAAGCGATCAGTCCGGCTTCATCGATCACCCTGATGCCCAGCTTGTTGGCCTTTTCCAGCTTGCTGCCAGCCTCTTCGCCCGCGAGTACGAAGGACGTCTTTTTGCTGACGGAGCCACTGACCTTGCCTCCTGCCGCTTCAATCAGCTCCTTCGCCTGAGCTCGGCTCATCGATGGAAGTGTGCCGGTGATGACCACGGTCTGACCGGACAGCGTCCCGTCCTCATCGCTGCGGCTTGCAAGGTCCTTGCGCTCCTGCTCTGTGGCGGCCAGTGAGAGCCCGACCTCCCTCAGCTGCTGAACCAGCGCCTGATTGGCTCTGGTGCTGAACCATTGCTGCAGGCTCTGGGTGATCTCCTGACCAATGCCATGCAGCTCAGTGATCACCTCAGGGTGATCAACGGCTGTCTGGGCGAGCGTGCTGACATCTGGAAATGCGGCTGCCAGGGCTTTGGCGTTGACTTCGCCCACGTGGTGGACGCCGAGTGCGTAAAGCTGGCGAGCCCATGGCTTGGAGCGGGATGCGTCGATGGCAGTCACGAGGTTTTCGGCGCTTTTCTCACCCATCCGTTCCAGGCTGCTGAGCAGTGCCACATCCAGGCGGTACAGATCGGAGACTGAGCGCACCAGACCTCGCTCCACCAGTTGCTCGATCAACTTCCCGCCCAATCCCTCCACATCGAGGGCACCTTTGCCGACCCAGTGGCGCAGAGCGCCTTGCAGGATCGCCGGGCAGCTGATGTTCACGCAGCGGGTTGCGGCTTCACCGTTTTCCCTGACCAGGTCGGAGTTGCAACTGGGGCACTGATAGGGCAGATCAAGCGGTAAAGCTCCTTCAGGTCTGAGCTCGGGAAGCACTCGCAGCACCTCAGGGATGATCTCGCCGGCCTTGCGCACAACGATGGTGTCGCCGCTGTGGAGATCCAGTTCCGCCAGTCGGTCGGCGTTGTGCAGGGTGGCGCGACTGACATTCGTGCCGGCCAGGGCAACGGGCTCGAATTCCGCCACGGGAGTAATCACCCCGGTGCGGCCCACCTGACAGGTCAGGCGCAGTAGCCGGCTCGGCGCTTCCTCGGCCGGGTATTTCAGTGCAATGGCCCACCGCGGCGCTTTCTGCGTGAAGCCCGCACTCTCCTGAAGACGCAGGTCGTCGAGTTTCACCACCACCCCGTCAGTGGCGTAATCAAGGTCGTGACGCCGGCTGTCCCAGACGTTGAAGAAGGTCTCCACCGCCGCGAGATCCGGCAGCAGTGCTGCGTTGGGATTCACCCGGAAACCTGCGTTGCGGAGCCAGCTGAGGCTTTCCCACTGGCTGGTTGGTCGCAGACCGTCCCAGGCATCGGGCAGGTGCACTGTGTACGCGAAGAAATCCAGTCGACGTGATGCCACCACTTTCGGATCGAGCTGACGCAGGGTGCCTGCACAGGCGTTGCGGGGGTTTGCGAACAGCGGTTCATCCCGCGCTGCCCGGTCGGCATTGATGGCAGCAAAGGTGCGATCAGGAATCAGGGCCTCGCCACGCACTTCAACCCATTCCGGTGGGTGATCGAGGTGCAGTCGCAGAGGAATCGAAGCGATGGTGCGCACATTCGCAGTGATCTCCTCACCCTTTTCGCCGTCCCCGCGGGTGGTGCCCCTGGTCAGCAGCCCGTTCTCGTAACTGAGGGCGAGGGCATTGCCATCGATCTTGAGTTCCCCAACCATGGGCAGCGCCGGCAGGGGAGCTTCAGCACGTGGTTCTTTGTCGAGCACCTTCAGCAGGCGGGCGTACCAGCTGCGCAGCTCTTCAGGGCTGAAGGCATTGTCGAGACTGAACAGCGGGATGCGGTGAGCCACGCTGGTGAATCCTTCGGAGGGCGTTCCTCCCACCCGCTGAGTCGGGCTGTCAGCCATCACCAGCTCAGGATGAGCAGTCTCCAGATCAAGCAGTTCGCGGTAGAGCCTGTCGTAGACCGAATCCTCAAGCTCCGGGGCATCCAGCACGTAATAGGCATGGGCCGCTCGGGTGAGCAGCTGCCTCAGTTCTGCGGCGCGTTCGCTGTCCTGATTCGATGCGGTTTTCGAGGCCGGCGCAGTCACGGTCGGAACGACTCAGCTCTGGACAGTGGCGATCCGCTCGATTTTCCAGCTGTCCTCCACCTTGGTGAAGGTGAAGTCAAGAGGCATTTCCTCCTTGCTTTCAGCGATCAGCTTCACGGTGAGAATCATGTTCCCCTCCTGCAGGCGAGGTCGGCCTGATTTGAGGTTTCTGTAGCGGTTGAGCTTCAACCCAGCCAGGAAACGAATGAACTGCTGGCGGTTGACGTGCTGCCGGTACGACTTGGTGGTGAGCAGATAAGCCGCGTCAACGCGCCCCGCTGCCACCTGGGTGAAAAATTGCTTGATCAGCGGGTTGATGCCGCGGGCGCTCAGCACCAGCTTGACCGCGGTGACCGTCCAATAGAGAAGCAGGGCTCCTCCGCCGGCCAGCAGGGCCTTGCTTCCGATCTCCCGCACCAGACCCAGATCCATCAGCTGTTTCCAAGTGAGTGCAGAGTCTGACTGACGAACCGCTGGATGGAGGCAGACTGGGCCGACATCATTGCTTGAGACCTTCGCCGTTCATGCCGCTTGAGCCTCTGCTCCCTCTGTTTCATCGCCTGAATAGGGAGCATTTCGAGGGAGCCCTCTGCCAAGGACATCAGCCTCTGATGGCATTGCGATGGAGTGATGGTCGCTTGCGGCGCACGGCTGGTCTTTACAGACGAGGGCCTGCAGTGGCTCCACCGTTCGGGCGTGAAATTGTTCTGTCAAGACCGTTGCTGGATCCCCTGCCCAGAGAGGCCACTGAAAGCACGCTCTGTCACGAGATGATCCATGCCTGGGTGGACCTTGTGCTGAAGCGAGAGGAGGGGCACGGACCCTGCTTTCGGCATCGCATGCATCTGATCAATGCTGCGCAGTCGCGTTTTGAGGTCAGTGTTCGCCATCGCTTTCCCGTGCCGCAGAGTTCCCCGCGCTGGATTGCGATCTGTCCCCGTTGCGGACACCAGACCCCTTATCGCCGCAGGATGCGTCAAGCGGCCTGTCGATTGTGCTGCGATCGGCATCATGGGGGTCGCTGGAATGCCAGTTGTCTGCTTCGCTACGAACCAGCAGCGGAGGTCAGCTGAGCGGGATGGAGGTTTTTCTCTGGGTGCTGGAAGCCGGTGGCGTTTCGATCGTTCTGATTGGTCTGCAACGGGAACGCTGGTTACAGCACAGACGTCGGTAACGTCTGGTTATGGATTCACGTCGACAACGTGTGCAGCGCAGTCCTGATGCCTTGGACCGGCGGCTTGACCGATGGCTGGATACCGGACGTCAGCTTGTTGATGGTGTCTCCGGAGCCAGGCCGGGCCGTCGCAACACGGACCGTCAGGACGGCTCTTCCCGGCTGGATGCGATGGGTCGTTGGGTCGGTGACCGAATCGACTGGTTGCTGGACGAAGAGGATGACTGGCGGGAGGTGGCTGAGCAGCCTCAGGGTCTGAATTCGGCTCGTTCGGCGCCTGAAGGCGTCTCATCATCGGTTGAGCAATCCGTTCCTGCACGACGCAAACGTCCACTTCAGGCGCTCTCCCGCCGACAGCCGGTGTTGCCACCGCCGGTGGTCTCGAAACCATCTGCGCAGTCGCCAGAAGAAGACGATGTCTGGCCGGAAGACGATAGTTTCCGGGTGGAGCGCTGGAAGCGTTCCGCCAGTCGTGATGTCGAGGCGGATTCCGGCTCTTCGTCAACCTCTCGGGCGTCGTCCCGTCGACCTTTGCCGCGTTCCAGTCGCCGTCGGGATTGAGCGACAGCATTTCTACCTATGATTAGTGTCGTTGCATCAACAACATGAGCAATCTTGTGGTGATTGGTTTCCCCAAGGTTGAGGAAGCGGAACAGGTTCGTCTTGAGCTGGTGGCGATCCAGGAAGAGCATCTGATCACCCTCGAGGACGCTGTGGTTCTCGAACACGGCAGTGACGGTCACGTGCACCTTCGCCAGGCCATCAACATGACAGCCGCAGGTGCCATGGGCGGAAGCTTCTGGGGACTGCTGATCGGACTGATCTTCGCCAACCCGCTGCTTGGCGTGGCAGCGGGTGCCAGTGCCGGTGCGGCTTCGGGAGCCCTCAGCGACATTGTCATCAACGACAAGTTCCTCAAGGAGCTGACCGAAACCCTGCCTCAGGGAAGTGCAGCACTGGCTCTTCTCGTCAAGGATTCAACGCCTGATCGTGTGATTGAGCGCTTGCGTCGTCATCTGCCCAATGCCCGCTTGATACACACCAGCCTCAGCCATACGGATGAGGAGACGCTCAAGGAACAGCTGGAGCAGGCTCGCAAGAAAGCAGAAGCCCTGCGGATGGCCTGATCTTGCGGTTTCAGTGCCGGTTGCTGAGCGGCCGGCACACCTGATAACGACAGCCGCGCTGGCTCAGCTGGCGGTTCACGTCTTCCACCAGATCGGTGGGAAGTTCTTCGGCCATCTGATCTGCCGTAGTGGTGATTGATGGTGATCCTGCAGTCATTGCTTCGAGAAGGTCTGTCCACTGGCCGATGTGCTCGGAGCGGGTTACTGGCCGGTACCCCTTTTTCTTCAGCAGATCCGCACAGACATTGGCGTTCCACAGCGCTGAGCGTCCGTGCTTCTTCGGCATGTGTTGATCAACTGCTCCCGCTTCAACCGCAGCGTCAGTGGGGTGTCCCTGCCTGTCCCGCCATCCCTCATGCTCGAGAGCTCGAGCGCAGTGGATCGAGGAAATGCCGAAACTGCGGCCGAGATCGTTGAGGGTTATCCAGGTGGAGGTCTCCATGGAGCCATTGCCGATGTGGCCATGATTGCTCCAGCACAGGAGCCGGCAAGTTGTCAAGTGAAAATCCGCATCAAACGCTGATTTTCTTCATGACGTTGCATGAAGCGGCCGTCTCGGTGCTTCACCCAGCCAGCGTTCGAGAGCGGGGCTGAACACCTCACGGATCACGGTGAGTTCCCTGCCCTGCCTGAAAAAGCGATAGTGACGGCTCCAGAAAGGTCCTCGTTCGCTGAACCCTTTTTCCAGCCAGGGATCTGTCACCAGTGCCAGTCCATCCACTTCACGGAAGAGTTCCGAACGCCCCTGCGTGAGACTGAGCCAGATCGGCTGTTCACGGTTGCTGAGATTGCGCTCAGCTTCATCCTGGTTCCACCAGCTTTCGGCCCAGGCCAACGTGGTGTCACCGCAGTTCAACCAGACCTGGCGGCGCAGCAGGGGGGGTGCCAGTTCCTGAACCTCGGCTGGCCGCGGTCCACCTCTTGCATCGCTGAGGTTGGTGTCCGCGTCCATCGCGATCAGGTTCACCTGCACGCTGTGGCCTGTCAGTAAACGCAGGTGTCTGGTGGGGCTCCCGTCTCCCAGCAGCATCAATCGCCAGGGACCAGGCAGCCAGCCAGGTTCCTCTCCCGCCAGAACGGAGGAAGTGGGGGCTTCCCACAGCACGGACGGGGAGGGGATCAGGGCGCTCATCGTGGTCAGAAGGCCCCTCCGACACTGAGGAGTTGTGTCATTCCGTTGCGCTCAATCACTGCACCGTTGGAGCTGACGCTTTGCAGAGTCCAGCCACTGTTACCGATCGATTCGCCGGGAACAGTGGAGAGGGAGAGTTCGCCGAGTTGAAAGATGGCCGAGCCCTCACTGTTACCGGCGTGAACCACACCGACCAACAGAGGTTGCGGTGTTGCTGCTGATCCTTGATCGGTCTTGGAGGTGGTGCCGGTGACCTCCTCTGAAGGCAGTGGAACCGTGATCGGTTCAAGTTGTGTCGCCGAAGCGTTCGGAAGTGCGGTGATCTTCAGTTCATCTGCTGTTGCGGTCTCTGCGGTCAGTGGCTGCGCGGCTGTCTTCGTTGGAGTTTGCCGATCGGGCCGGCCTTGTTCGTTCTTGCCGGCAGCTGGTGGGTTTCTGCGCAGTCGGTCGATCAACGCAAGGTTTGCTTCTCTCTGCAGCGCCTGCTGGGTGAGCCTCCAGTGGAGCACCAGTCCGCTGCTGCCCAGAACAGCAATCAGGCCAATGGCGGCAAGGCTGACCTGCGGCCAGGACAGGCCTGGTTGAAATTGTTTGTTGGCTTCTTGTTGTTTTGTCTGTGGATTGACCTGCACCTGAACGGTTTTCAGGATGTTGTCATCGTCGTTGAACACACGGTCGAGAATCTGTTCGGCGCGGAGGCTCCAGTAGGCACTGGACGTGGGGATGCGAGGAGGCAATGCAGACCAGTGATTGCGTCAACGCTATCGAGCGTTCACGCTTGAGGCGAGCGGGGTGCGCTTCTGGTCGCGGCGTTGTTGCAGCTCCAGCCAGACCAGCAGAGCGGTCAGATCAGCCTGGCTGACGCCGGGGATCTGGCTGGCCTGTCCCAGTGTGAGCGGCCGCACGTCGGTCAGTTTTTCGCGTGCTTCACGCGACAAGGTGCTGATCGTGGCGTAGTCGATACCAGCGGGCATTTTGCGTTTGCCCTGGCGTCTCACCTGGTCGATCTGCTGCTGCTGTCTCTGCAGATAGCCGCTGTATTTGATGTCGATCTCAGCTCCTTCCCGCACCGGCAGTGGCAGATCCGCATCGGCCAGGCCGTGACGCACAAGATCTGCAGCGTGCATGCCTGGCCGGCGCAGCAGATCAGCCAGGGTGATGGATCCTTTGATCGGTGCGCCGGTCTCCGCTTCCACCGCTGGTGCCACCGGGTCACTCGCCTTGAGCCGTTGGCTGCGCAGCCGCTGTTTTTCGTTTTCGATGCCATCAAGCTTCTGCTCAAACAGCTGCCACCGGCGCTCATCGATCAGGCCGAGTTCCCGCCCCAGTGGTGTCAGGCGTCGGTCGGCGTTGTCACCGCGCAGCACCAGGCGGTATTCACTGCGGCTGGTCAGAACCCTGTAGGGCTCGCGCAGGTCCTTACTCACCAGATCATCAATCATTGTGCCGATGTAGCTGCTCTCTCGGGAGAAGTGCACTGCTTCCTGACTGCGGACGCGCCGAGCGGCATTGAGTCCGGCGACCAGGCCCTGAGCAGCGGCCTCTTCATAGCCGGTGGTGCCGTTGAGCTGGCCTGCGCTGAAAAGCCCCTCCACCCGTTTGGTTTCCAGCGATGGCAGCAGTTGAGTGGCTGGCAGATAGTCGTAATCGACTGAATAAGCCGGTCTCAGCATCACGCAGTGTTCGAGTCCTGGGAGGCTGCGCAGCAACTGAAGCTGGATGGGCTCGGGGAGCCCGGTGGAGAACCCCTGCACGTAGATCTCCGGAGTGTCACGACCTTCGGGTTCCAGAAAGATCTGATGGCTGTCCTTGTCGGCAAAGCGAACGATCTTGTCTTCGATTGAGGGGCAGTAGCGGGGTCCCTTGCTGTCGATCACACCGCCGTAGATCGCGGTGAGGTGCAGGTTGTCCTGGATCAGCTGATGGGTTGCAGCTGTGGTGCGTGTGATGTGACAGCTCATCTGCTCGCCGCTGCTCCAGGACCCAGGGTCAAAAGAAAAGAAGCGGTCTGCGGCGTCGCTGGGCTGCTCCTCCAGCTGATCGAGGGCGATGCTGCGTCGGTCGACACGCGCCGGGGTGCCGGTTTTAAGCCGGTCGGTGTGGAACCCAAGCTGTTGGAGTGCCTCGGTGAGCCCCTCGGCAGCCTGCTCTCCGGCACGGCCAGCGGCCATCGACTGATGCCCGACCCAGATCCGTCCCCCGAGAAAGGTTCCGGCGGTGAGCACCACGGCTTTGGCGCCATAAATGCTGCCGAAATAGGTGCGTACGCCGGTGATCCGGGCCGCTGCTCCATGGCTTGGATCCCAGGATTCGCCGCCGCCGCTCGGATCACCTTCAATCTCCAAGCCGGTGACCATGGCTTCGCGCAGAGCCAGGTTGGGGGTGTGCTGCAGCAGTTGCAGCATCTGACGTGAGTACTGCCGTTTATCGGTCTGGGCACGCAGGGCCCAGACGGCAGGGCCGCGGCTGGCGTTGAGGATTCGCTTCTGAATGGCTGTGGCATCGGCGAGGCGCCCAATCACTCCGCCGAGAGCATCCACTTCATGCACAAGCTGGCTTTTGGCGGGTCCACCCACGGCTGGGTTACAGGGCTGCCAGGCGATGCGGTCGAGGTTGAGGGTGAACAACGCCGTGTTCAGCCCCAGGCGAGCAGCAGTCATGGCGGCTTCGCAGCCTGCATGGCCCCCTCCGACGACGATCAGGTCGAAGACTTCGGTTGGGGGTGTGCCGGCGGTCATTGCTCCATTCTCCGATGCCGCAGTGTTGTTTGCTTGCCGGCGATCATTCAAAGAATGTTTTCCGATGAGCCCCAGTTCCCGTTTTGCCTGATCAGGCCGCCAGGTTGCGGAAGCGAGTGAACTGGGGCTCGAACAGCAGCTTGACGGTGCCCACCGGTCCGTTGCGGTGTTTGGTCACGATCACTTCGGTGATGCCACGGTCGGGAGTTTCCGGGTTGTAGTACTCATCGCGGTAGATCATCAGCACCAGATCGGCGTCCTGTTCAATCGATCCCGATTCCCGCAGGTCGCTGAGCATCGGACGTTTGTTGGTGCGCGATTCCACGCCACGGCTGAGCTGCGAGAGGGCGATCACCGGCACGTTCAGTTCCCTTGCCATGCCCTTGAGAGCTCTTGTGATCCGTGAAATCTCCTGCACGCGGTTGTCGGGACTGGAACCTTCCATCAACTGCAGGTAGTCGATCACGATCAGCCCCAGTTCCTTGCCCTGTTCAGCCATCAGTCGCCTGCAGAGGGAACGCATCTCCAGAACGCCGGAGTTGGGTTTGTCATCGATGTAGATCGGCAGCTGGCCAAGGGTGTTGATGCCCTGGCCAAGCAGCGGCCATTCCTCCTGCTGGAGGCGGCCTGTCCTCAGCCGACCTGCTTCGATGCCCACCTCCATCGAGAGCAGCCTGTAGGTGAGCTGCTCCTTGCTCATTTCCAGGGAGAACACGCACACCGGCAGGTCATGCAACTGAGCCACGTTCTTGGCCAGGTTGAGCACGATTGAGGTTTTGCCCATGGCCGGGCGTCCGGCCACGATGATCAGATCACTGCGTTGCAGCCCCTGGGTCATGGCATCCAGGTCGTAGAAATTCACCGGGATGCCGGCCACGGATGTGCCCAGTGAACGGCTCTCGATCTCATTGAAGGTGCTGGTGAGAATCTCCGCCGTGGGAGTCAGACCCTGCGAGGGCTTTTCCTGGCTGATGGCGAAGATGGTCTGCTCGGCCTTGTCGAGCACCTGATCCATCGGCAGGCCCTGATCGAAGCCCAGCTGGATGACTTCGTTGCCCGAGCGGATCAGCTGGCGGCGCAGGTATTTATCCATCACCAGGCGAGCCACCTGCTCGATCGAGGCGGTGGAGGCCACGCGCTCCACGAGCTCCACAAGTCTGTTGCTGCCACCCACTTTCTCGAGCGAGCCGGTGTCGGCAAGCCAGGCGGTCATCGCTGTGAGATCGGTTGGTTTGCCCTGGCTGTGGAGCATCACCGCTGTGCGGAAGATCTCCCGATGGGCATTGAGATAAAAAGCTTCCGGCTGCAGCACGTCGGCCACGCGACCGATGGCGTCCGGATCGAGCAGGATGCCGCCCAACACGGCTTCCTCGGCCTCCAGGTTCTGGGGTGGGACCGAATCGGGCAGGGCTTCGAAGCTGGGTTCCTCACGCTGGCGGCCTTTGCCGAACCCGCGGCGTTGCCCTCCGGTGGCCTCACCACCCGGATCTGACACGGGAACGCTCACCATGGCGGCAGCAGCTCAGAAGGAAGACTCACTCTGACGCACCTTGTCGGTGACATCAGAGTCATTTTTGATCCGTATTCAGTAGCTGACCACTTCCAGGTTGATTTCAGCGATCACTTCACTGTGCAGCTTGACCTGAACCTTGTAGTTTCCTGTCCGATGGATGTCGGGCACGGTGATGTCACGGCGATCCACTTCCTTCTTGGTGGCCTCTTCGATCACCTCGGCCACATCACCATTGGTGACGGTGCCGAACAGCACGTCATCCTCGCCGGTTTGCTTCTTGACGGTGAAGCGACCGATGGTGTCGAGTGCGGTGCGGAAGGCGACGGCTTCCTCCTTGAGAGCGGCCTGGCGTTCGGCTTCCTTGGCGCGACGATGTTCCACCTGCTTCATCACAGCGGGGGTCACCGGCACGGCTTTGCCGAAGGGCAG
>PVBE010496834.1_pt1 | contig 12208 bp, 8 predicted proteins | sample 1631181 | NCBI WGS metagenome assembly PVBE01 (sample SAMN08397723, study PRJNA350692) | Marine metagenome, whole genome shotgun sequencing project. | isolation source: water | place: Pacific Ocean | collected 2012-04 | reverse complement strand
TGGAGAACCGCATCAAGCGCGCGGTCATCATGGCGGAAACCAATCGGATCACGCCGGTCGACCTCGACCTCGCGGACCCCGAGGAGATTCCCGAAGTCCTCAACCTCGCCCAGGCGCGCGAGGAGGTGGAGCGTCGCGAGATCCCGCGCGCGCTGTCCCGCGCGGAAGGAAACATCTCCCAGGCGGCGAAGCTCCTGGGGGTCAGCCGACCGACACTGTATGATCTCATGCGTCAGCATGGATTCCGAGTCGATTAGGCCGGTACCTCAACGCGTAGTATGAGCGAGAGCGTTCCGTTTGGTCCAATGTTCGATGTGAGGCGGCGGGCCAAACCGAATCAAGGGAATTTGAGATGTCGATGAAATTCGTCGCCAGATTGGCCTGCACATTGACCACCGCGGCAATCGTTTGCCATGTATTGGCGACGGTGCCTTCGACGGCCCTCGCCGCTACCGCGGACGAGCAACGCTCGGGAGAATTCTTCGACGAGGCCAAGGAATATCTCGCCGGCGGCAATATCAAGGCCGCCATCATCCAGCTCAAGAACGCGCTTCAGAAAAATCCCGACAACGTCGCCGCGCGCGAGCTGTTGGGCCGGATCTACATTCGGGTCGGCAACGGCCGCGCGGCCGAGAAGGAAATCCGCGCCGCGATACGGCGCGGCGGCGATCGCTCGGCGTTGCGGGCGCTGCTCGGGCGCACCCTGCTTCTTCAGGGCCGCTACGACGACGCCCTGACGGCGGCCGTCGACGACCTCGGCGAAGGCATGGAGCGCGCCGAAATCCTGGTTATCCGCGGTCAGGCGTATCTCGGACTGCGCCAGTTCGACCAGTCGGCCGACGCCTTCCGCGAAGCTGATCGCCTCAATCCGCGCGAAGTCCGCGCCAAGGTCGGTCTCGCCCAGGGGCTGGTCAATCAGGGCAAGGTGAAGGACGCCGAGATCGAGGTCGACATCGCGCTTTCGCGCAAGCCCGAATCGACCGAGGCCTTGGCGCTGAAGGGCGAGCTCCGGCGCCTTCGCCGCGACCTCAAGGGCGCCGTCGCGCATTTCGACAAGGCGCTCGGCGTCAACGGCAACAACGTTCTCGCGCGGCTCGGACGGGCGGCGTCGCTGATCGACCTGAACCGCGAGGACGAGGCCGCCGACGACATTCGGGCGGTGTTCCGACGCGTTCCCGGGCATCCGCTGGCGACCTATCTCAACGCGCTCGTCATGGCCAAGAAGAAGGACTGGGCCGGCGTTCAGGAGGCGTTGCAAAGCGTCGGGCGGGCGCTCGACAATCACATGCCGAGCATCTTCCTGTCCGGCGCGGTGCACTATGCCCAGAACCAGCTCGAGCAGGCGGTCCGTAAGCTCGAGCGTTATGTCGACGCGGTGCCGAAAAACCGACGGGCGCGCAAGCTGCTCGCCGCGGCGCTGTTGCGCACGCGCGCCCCCCGGCGGGCGATCGAGGTCCTGCAGCCGCTGGCCAAGCAGGTTTCCGATGACGTGCAGCTGCTGATCCTGTTGGGCAGCGCGCACATGCAGTCCGGCGCGTTCAACAAGGGCACCGAATATTTCAGCCGCGCCACCGAGCTCGCCCCCGACGTCGCCAATATTCGAACCAAGCTCGCGCTCGGAAACCTGGCGCGGGGCAAGGCGGACACCGCGGTCGGCCAGCTCGAGCAGGCCCTGTCGATCGATCCCGAGGCGCGCCAGGCGGCGGTGCTGTTGGCGCTGGTGAAGCTGCGCCGGGGCGATTACGACGGCGCGCTCGCCACAGCCAAAGAGCTGCGCGTCAAGATGCCCGACAACCCTCTGCCCGACAACCTGATCGGCGCCGCCTATCTCGGCAAGGGCGACAGCGAAAAGGCGCGCAAGACCTTCGTCGAGACGCTCGACCGCAAGCCCGAGTTCCACGCCGCGCGAATGAACCTCGGCCAGCTCGACCTGCGCGAGGGCAAGATCGACGACGCGCGCAAGCAATTCGAGACCATCCTCGGATACGACCGCAATCATCTCGGCGCCATGCTGGCGCTGGCCGACATCGCGGTTCGGCGGCGTGATTCCGACACCGTCGTCTCGTGGCTGACCCGGGCGAGTGACGCCCATCCCAAGTCGGTCGGTCCGCGACTGCGCCTCATCCGTCACTACGGCGCTCTGCGCGAATACCGCAAGGCTCTGGCCGTCGCCAGGGAGCTTGAGCAGAACGTCCCCAACAACGGTCGGGTTCTCGAGGCGCTGGGGCGCTCCGAAACCGCCGCCGGGCAGGCGTTGTCGGCGGTCTCGACGTTCCGGCGCCTGACCGCGTTGACGCCCAAATCGGCGCGCAACATGGGGCTGCTGGCCGCGGGCCAGATCGCGGCAAAGGACCCCCAGGGCGCCCGCGACACGCTGAAACAGGCGATCGCGATCGATCCGAGCTATCTCCCCGTCCGCGTCGCGCTGGTCGAGCTGGAGGGGCGCGACGGGAATTTCGGCGAGGCGATGTCGTTGGCGCGCGAGCTGCTGAAGCTGCGCCCCAAGAATGCCGTCGGCGACCTGCTGGTCGGCGACACCCATATTCGCCAGAAGCAGTACGACCAGGCGATCGCCGCCTACGACCGGGGTCTCGCGAAGTCGGATACATCGAGCCTCGCGGTCCGGCGCTACAACGCCCGCCGCCGGGCCGGTCAAACCGCCAAGGCGCTGGACGAGCTGCAGCGCTGGGTCGACCGCAAGGGCGACCGGACCGCGCGTCACGTGCTGGCGACCGGCTACATCTCGACCGGCGACCACGACCGGGCGATCAGCGAATCGGAAAAATTGCTGACCCGCGAGCCGAAAAATCCGGTCATTCTCAACAACCTCGCCTGGCTGTATCAGCAGAAAGGCGACGATCGCGCCACCAGCTACGCCGAGCGGGCGCTGAAGCAAGCGCCGAGATCGCCCGCGATCTTGGATACGCTGGGCTGGATTCTGGTCGGCAAGGGCGAGGTGCCGCGCGCCCTGGAACTGTTACGCAAGGCCAGCTCGCTGGCGCCCGAAATGGGTGACATTCAGTACCACATGGCGGTCGCGCTGCACCGAAGCGGCCGCACCAACGAGGCCCGGAGAGAGCTCGAGCGGCTTCTAGGATCGGACCGCCAGTTCTCGATGCAGAACGAGGCCCGCGACCTGTTGAACCGGCTGGCTGGAGGGTGATCGGCGTCGGCCCGGCCGCGCGCCCACTCAGGCGGCGGACAGGCTCCTGGCCTTGATCTCGCCCGGTGTCGCCGGCCGTCCCCCGAGCTCATGCGTGAAATAGTCGAAATAGCGATCGAAGCAGTCGAGAAACCGGTCCAGATCGGTGCGGTCGCGGACATAGGGCGTGTGGCCGGGCTCCAGCGACGGGCTGTGATAGGTGAAGCTGAACACCCGGTGTCCAGACGCAACCATTGCCCCGGTCAGGCGGCGCAGCTCCTCGAACGACTGGCCTTCCGGCGTCAGCCGGATGCGCTCGAACAGGCCGAGCCGCGAAAACACGCCGGGCAGGTGAAACCTCATGCCGAGCCCCGACCGGAGGCGTCGGTAGACCTCGTTGCCGGCGCCCGCGAGACTGCCTACAAAACCCACCGTCATGGGGATCTCGAGCAGCCGGCGGGTTCGCCCGAACCAGTATGGCCGGGCGCCGCAGACCCTGAAGTCCGGACCTTCGTCGGCCCGGAAGTCGCTTTCGGGAACCACGCTGGTGTCGATCTCGTAGCCCAAACCCTCGAGCGTTTCCGCCGTCGCCGGCCCGACGCCGTAGCGCCCCGCCTTGTAGACCGTCGGCCGATGACCGAAGCGCTGCTCGATCAAGTCGGTCAGGCGCCGCAGCTTGTCGTGCTCGAGCGCCGGCGCCAGGTTGCCCGGATAGGAGTTGGCGTTGGTCACCGCCTCGTCGTGCGGCGGGTTGACCCAGGGGTGAAGATGGGCGCCGATGTCGCACAGACCGTCCTGGTGCAGCTCCTTGAGGGGCGCGAATCCGGTCTCGGCGACGGGATAGTCGATGGTGTAGATCGGACGGATGCGGAAGCGCTCGAACACGCGATGGGCGCGGCTCTGGGCGGCGATGGTCGCCGTGCCGGTGTTGTCCCGGGCGAGCGGCTTCGACCAGTCGAACTCTTCTTCGGTGTCGATCAGCACCATCAGCAGCGGCGTGTCGTCCGCGAGCGTCGCGGTGTCGGAGCCCGTCGGGCTGAGCATTCTTCGCGCTCCCCGATAACTATCTGAGATAAAAAGGAGATATCACATTTCAGCTCCGGAAACGTCAACGCGCGAGCGGCCCGCCCAAGACCTTAAGACGCGCGCCGAGCCCGTTCCCGCCCCGCCCGGCCCGGTGCGCCGGCCGGTGGCGGCGCCGCATCTGGTCCACGTTTTCGCGTCGTTCTGCGCCGGCGGCGTGCCGATCCGCATCGCCAACGTCCTCAATGGCCTGGAGGCGCCCTACCGCCATACCATCCTGACATTGGACGGCGCCGCCGACGCCAGCGACCGGCTCGATCCGGCGCTCGACGTCGACGTGGTCGACCCGGCAATCGACAAGCGGAGGCCGCTCGCCGCGTTCGCCCGGATCGACCGCCGGCTCCGTGAGCTGAAACCCGATCTCCTGCTGACCTACAACTGGGGCGCCATCGAATGGGCCCTGGTCAACCGGTTCCGTTCGGGCGTGCGCCACATCCACGTCGAGAGCGGTTTCGGCGTCGAGGAGGCGGAGCACCAGATCCCGAGGCGCACCTGGATCCGCCGCATCGCGCTCGGGCGCTCGCAATGGCTCGTCGTCCCATCGCGCACCCTGGTCTCGATCTCGCGCGACGTCTGGCGCATCGATCCGGCCAAGGTGCGCTATGTCCCCAACGGGGTCGACCTCGACCGCTTCGCGTGCCCGCCCGAGCCCGGCGTCGCCGCCGGCTTCGACAAGGCGGACGGCGAGCTGATTGTCGGCACCGTCGCGCCGTTGCGGCCGGAAAAGAACGTCGCCCGGCTGATCCGGGCGTTCGCCGGGCTCGGGCGCGACCGCCCGGCGCGGCTGGTCATCGTCGGCGACGGCTCCGAGCGGGCCGGGCTCGAGCGGCTCGCGAGCGACCTCGGCATCGCCGACCGGTGCGTGTTCACCGGCTACATTGCCGCGCCCGAGAAGGTGCTCGGCTGGTTCGACGTGTTCGCGATCTCGTCCGATACCGAACAGATGCCCAACGCGGTGCTCCAGGCGATGGCCAACGGCCGCGCCGTGGCCGGTGTCGACGTCGGCGACGTCAGGCACATCATCTGTCCCGAGAACCGCCCGCTGATTGCACCGCGCGGCAGCGACGAGGGCTTGCGAGACGCGATCGCCAGGCTGCTGTCGGACGACGCGCTTCGCGCCGAGCTCGGCCGCGCCAACGTCCGCCATGTGCAAGAGCACTACGCCCAGGACCAGATGTTCCGTACCTACGCCGAGCTGTTCGCCGGCTGAGGCGCGCAAGCCGTCACAGGTCGATCCGCATCAGGTCGTGGGCGATGCGAAGCTCGCCCTTCCAGGTCTTGCGGATGTCGGCGACCACGTCCTCCATGAAGCCGGGGCCCATCAGCTCGGTCGGCATGTGTGCCGACATCATCTCGCGGACCACCGGGTTGGTCGATTCGAAGTGGCCAAAATGGGTCGCGACCAGGCTCTTGACGCCCGCCTCGACCGCGATGCGGCCGAGCTCGGTCGGGCTGGTGTGCGCCCAGGTGCCGATGCCGGCCTTGGAGCGGAACTCGATCGCCTTCTGGGGAAAGGTGCATTCGTGGATCAGCAGATCGGCGCCCCGGGCGAGCTCGATCAACCGGTCGCACGGCGCGGTGTCGCCGGAGAACACCACCGACTTGCCGTCGGCGGTGTCGAGCCGAAGCCCGAAGCACGGCGAGATTTCGCGCGGGATGTGCTCGACCCAGCACGCCGAGACCCGGACCAGGTCGTCCTCGAACACCACGCCGGGCTCGCATTCGCGCACGTCGGGGCTCAGCACGGCGATATTCTGTTGGCGCTGCGGGTACTGCGCGCGCGCCTCGATGTCCTTGCGGAAGGCGCCGTCGACCAGCAGCGAATCGACGAAAAACCCCGTGTCCGGCGGGCCGACGACGACCGGCGGCGTCTCGCGGCCGGTGATCCAGGTGGCGATCATGAAGAACGGAAACTCGGCGATGTGATCGTAGTGCAGGTGCGACAGGAACACCGTGTCGACGCGCGCCGGATGGACGTTGGCGCGCACCATCTGGTGGGTCGCGCCGTGGCCGCAGTCGAACAGGTAATGGCGGCCCGCCACCGTGATCAGTATGGCGGAATGGTTGCGGTCCGGATCCGGGATCGCCGCGCCGGTCCCCAGCATGATGATTCGCATGTTCCGATCTCCCCTGCCTGTTTCCCAATGTGATGACGTAGCGCGGTCACTCTCTCCCGTGACGCGGGCGTCCTACTCAGCCGACCGCCATGGTGGCGATGGTAACCCCAACCGCAAACGCCGGCGCCGGCCGGTACAGCCATAGCTCGCCCGTCGAACCCTCGGTGGCGCCGGCGACGGCGACGTAGGTTCGGATCTCGAACCCGCCATGACCGCCGTCGCGATAAATCTCCTCGTCCGAATAGGCGACCAGCTCGTCCCGCTTGTTGGCGATGAACCGGTCGAGGAACAGGCGGTCCCACGCCTCGTTGACGCGGCCCGAATCGGGCGTCGCCGGCCAGTGCGAGATGCCGCCGGTGCCGATCAGGGCGATACGTTCGGGCACCGCGTCGCAGGCGAGCCGCAGCGCCCGGCCGAACTCGTAGACCCGGTGCATCGGCGACAACGGCGGGCCCTGGCAATTGACGTTGACCGGAATGATCGGAAGATCGTAGGCCGGCGTGAGAAAATGGAGCGGCACCATGACGCCGTGATCGAACTTCCATTCCTCGGCGTAGGCGACGTCGGCGTGGTCGAGCACGCGCTCGATCAGGCGGCGCGACAGATCGGGCGCGCCCGGGATCCTCGTACGCGGGATGCGGAGGAACGCCTCGTCCTCGATCGGCCCTTCGTAGTGATCCGCCATGCCGATGCAATAGGCCGGCATGTTGTTCATGAAGAAGTTGGCGAAATGCTCCGCGGCGACGACCATCAGGGCGTCGGGCCGGACCGCCTCGATCGCCTGGCGGAAACGCTCGAAGCCATCATGGACGGCCTCCAGCAGGTCCGGCTCGGCGCGGTCGGCGCGTCCGGTGATGCCGGGGGCGTGGCTGCATGCGCCGGCGAACACCAGGGTCATTGCTCGATCTCCCCGACCATGGTGTAGAGGCCGGCGCGCACCGGGCCGTGATCCGCCACTCCCTGGCGCATGGCGTCGAGATATTCGTTCCAGGCATAGCCCCTGAGCGCCGCGTAATGCATCAGAAGCTGGCCATTGACGCCGAGCACGTAGAGCAGCCCGATATCGGGTTGCGTGATCGCCGCGGTTTCCTCCTCGGTCAGCTCGTACTCGCCGAGCAACCCGTCGAAATCGTCGTCATAGCGGGCGCGCGCATAGGGATCGCGGTTGAGCTGGTAGAGCAGCTTCTGGACGTAGTAGAGGCTCATCGTGGTGCTCCTCAGCCCTTGGCCCGCAGCAGCTGTTCGACGATGGCGCGGAACTCGTCGGCGCTCGAATAGGGCACGCCGAGCGCAAACCGGGTGACGCCGATCCCGGCGAGCTCCGCCAGCCGATCGCGAACCGCGCCGTCGTCCTCGAGCGGCAGACGGCCGGCGGCGACGATCTCGGGCTCGGGCTTGCCGGCGTCGGCGAACAGGCGGCGGAGCTCTGCGATCGGTGCGCGTAGCTCGCGGGATCGCTGCCCGTCGGCGCCCAGCCGTCGGCGAAGCGCGCCGCGCGGCGGAGCGCGTGTTCGCCCTTGCCACCGATATAGATCGGCGGGCGCGCGGGCCGCGGCAGGAACAGCATGGGCTGACCGTTGACCTCGACCTCGTCGGCGGCGAAGCATCGGTTGAACAGCTCCAGGGTCTCGTCGGTGATCGCGCCGCGCCGCGACCGCTCGACACCGAGGGCGCGGAACTCGGCCTCCATCCACCCGACCCCGGCGCCGATCCGAAGCCGCCCGCCCGACAGCATCTGGATGCTGGCGATCCACTTGGCGGTCAGCAGCGCCGGCCGGTAGGGCAGGATCAGCACCCGCGTGCCGATGCTGACGCGCTCGGTTATGCCCGCGACGAAGGCGAGCGTCGCCAGCGGCTCGACGTAGAGTCCGCCCGAGCCTTCCGATTCCTCGGGCGGAATGGCGAGATGATCGAACACCCAGAGATCGTCAATCGGCAGCTCGTCGGCGATACGCGCGCACTCCGCCAGCATCTCGCGGGTGGCATGCGCCCCGGCGTTGCGGAGATGAATTCCGATCTTCATGGCGGCGAGCCCCATCCGAGAGCGGCAGTATGGGACATACTATCCGTTGTCCGAGGCCGGCGCAAAATTGGGGGAGGCGCGCGACGGTGACGCGCCGATCACCGTCCCGGACCGCTTTTTATTCCAAGTTTCGTTGACCTCGAAGCATGGCCAACAGGCGAGGCCAACGAGCCCCGGTCCTATTTCAACGCGGTCTGTACGTCGACCAGTGCGACGCCGCCGCGCTCAACCTCGGCGACGGCGCGCTGGAAGGTGGCTGCGAGGTCGGCCGGGTCGGTAACCGGGCCCTCGCCCCAGGCGCCGTAGCCGCGCGCGATTGCCGCGTAGTCGGGCGCCGGGCCGGCCATGCGCTGGCCGATCCAGGCGTTCTCCATCGGGCGGTCGCGTTGCTCGGCGAGGACGATCTGGTGCTCCTCGTCGTTGCCGAACGAGGTGTTGTTGTGCAGCACGATCAGGTTGGGGATGCGGTAGTGCACCGCGGTCCAGATCGCCCCCGGGTTCATGGTGAAGTCGCCGTCACCCAGGATCGAGAGGCAGAACCGGCCTTGCTGGCGCGCCGCCAGCGCCGAGCCGATCACGCCGCCGGGCCCGTAGCCGACGCCGCCGCCGCCGTTGCTGCCCAAGAAGCGCCCGGCGCCCGGGAAATCCCAGATGCCCTCGTACCAGCTGCGCCCGTTCCGGAGCGTCAGCAGCCAGTCCTTGTCCTTCACCGCGTCCCACAGCGCGCTCATCATGCGCGCGACCGAGATCGGCTCGTAGTCCCAACCGGCCTGGATCGCTTCGTGCTGGCGCGCGCGCAGCGCCTCGTGGCGCGCGCCGAGCTCGCCGCGCCGCGCCTCGACGCGCTTTTGCCAGGCGCCGTCCGACGCCGCGCGGCGTTTGAGCTCGTCGACAAGCTGGCCGAGGCCGTGCAGCGGATCGGCGACGAGCTGGACGTCGTAGGGCACCGCGCCGCCGCCGACATTGGACCAGTGCTCGATCCGCATGTCGTTGAGCGACAGGTCGATGACCTTGCGGTCAGCGCCGGCAGTGCTCGCCGCGGTGCCTCGGGCGCCGGAATAGCCGCCCAGCAGGCCGGTCAGGTCGTGGCAGTCGATGCCGAGGACACAGTCGGCCTCGCCCACGATCTCGGTCTCGCGGGTCGGACCGAAGCCGCCGGTGAGACTCTGCGGATGCGCCGTCGGGAAGCACACGATGTCGCCCGAATCCTTGTACGCCGCGCCGGTCAGCTCGACCAGTTCGACCAGCGGCTGGGTCACCGCCGGGTTGGCGCCGAAGCGGCCGCCGAAGACCAGCGGCATCTCGGCCGCGACCAGCAGGTCGGCGGCGGCCGCGATGGCGTCCGACGAGGCGGCCAGCGGCGGCGGCGGCAGGTGGCGCGGCAGCGAGAGATCGGGGATCACGGCGCCGTTTTCGTACGGGTCCTCTTGCAGACCGGCGTCGATCGAGACGTAGACCGGGCCGTGCGGTGCGGTGTCGGCGATGCGCCGGGCGCGGACGATGGAATCGATGGTCGCCTGCAGCGTCGCCGGCTCGTCGGTCCACTTGGTGGACGGCCGGACGACCTCGCACTGGGTGTTGGCCGAATGGATCCAGTCGATGGGGCGCCGGTTGGCCGGATCGGCCGGCCCCGAGCCGCCCAGGACGACGATCGGCTGGCGGTCGACCCATGCGTTGTAGAACCCCATGGCGGCATGCTGCAGCCCGACCAGATTGTGAAGCACCACCAGCGGCGCCTTGCCGGTCACCTTGGCGTAGCCCTGGGCCATGTGGAGCGCGATCTCCTCGGCGGCGCACAGGATGATCTGTGGGCGATGGTTGCGGGTGTAATTGACCAGCGAATCATGCAGCCCCCGGAACGACGATCCCGGCGTCAGCATCACGTAATCGAAATCCATCGCCTGCAGCAGGTCGCACAGCACGTCCGAGCCGTATTCCGGATCCTGGCGATTGGCCGGCAGGTTGATCGGCGCCTCGGAGGTGAAGTCCTGGTCGCCATAGAGCTTGTTCGACATGTCCCATCCGCGACGCCCGCCCCGGCGGGCGTCCTCCCAAGTGGTTCGTTTCGTGATCGCGGAGCCGCCGTCATGAACGCCGAGCGATGCATCGCGCATCCCCGACGGCTTCGTCACGCCCCCGATGCTAGGGTATCGCCGGGGCGTTCGCAAGCTGGAGAGCCGCGCGGCCGAGCCCGAAAAATAGGCCAATTTCGGCTGTTTGGTTAACGCCGGGCGCGAAACCCGCGTCGTTGTCGGGCCGGCCCTTAACCCTGTCGCGAAGTTTCCATAATCCCGCCCGACGATCGCCGTTCTCCGGGGGTACAACGGTCAAGCTTTAGGAACGACTGGAGGACAAGCATTTGAGGTTATCCGCTTAGACATCTCTCACGTCGGCAGGCCCGCTTCCCGGACTTGCACTTGTACCCCCCCTTACCGACGCGTGTCGCGTGCGCGGGCCTCTGACGAGGGCGCACGCGGTGACCTCCGGAAAGGCGGCCGAGCCGACACGGACTTTGAACTCGCACCCTAAACTCCACCCCGCCCCGATGTGCGTGCCTGACCAGGGCACATCCGGGCGGGGATTTTTATTTTTCGGGGCGAACCTGAATCACCCGGAACAGGCCGAGGACCAGCACCCCCGAGCCGAAGAACGCGCCGCCGATGAGGATCGGCGTCGCGGCGCTTCCCGTAACGTCGCGGCCAAGCCCGGCGATCGCCGGGCCGACCGCCATGCCGGCGTAATACCAGGTGAAGAACACGCCGAGCCCGGCGGCGCGGCTCTCGGCTCGCAGCACCTCGGCGGGCAGCGCCATGATCGCCCCGGCCGGCGGCCCGATGCCGATGCCGATGAGCAAGCAGAGCGCCACCGTCGCCACCCCGGAAGGCATCAGGAACATCGCCGCCGCCGAGACGAGGCCGAAGATCGCGATGGCGGCGTTGGGGCGGCCGAGCCGTTCGGTCAGATAGCCCCCCAGCGGGATCGCGACGAGACTGATCCACAGGCCGAGGCTTACCGTTCGCGTTGCCTGACCGGCTTCCAAGCCACTCGCGGTCAGCAGGGCCGGGGCGAAGCTGAAATAGATCGCGAGGCCGATGTTGAGGACGGCCCACATGATTCCGCCGAGGCTGACGAGCGCGAATTCGCGGCCCGACAGCAGGAACCGAATCTTCGCGCCCGTCGGCGACGCGGCCTGGGCCGGCGTCCGATAGCGACCGGCGACCAGGATCAGCCCAAGTGCCGAAAATCCCGCCGTCACGGCCAAGACCGACGGCCATCCGGCCGCGTCCGCGATCAGACCCTGGCCAACCAGCCCGAAGCCGACGCCAAGCGGCCAGGTCGATGCGGTCAGCGCCATCGCGGTGACGATCTCGCGGCCGGCGAACCAATCCGAGACCATCTTGGTGACGGCCACGTTGAACACCACCGCGCCGGCGCCACTGACGGCGCGACCCGCGAACAGGGTCTCGGGCGTTGCCGTGGCGGCGGAAAACGCATCGCCGGCGGCCATCAGCGCCAACCCGAAGACGGCGAGCGACTTGTCGCCGAAGCGCGCCGCCAGCGCCCCGCCCGGCAGCGCGACGACGACGCCGGGCAGCATGTAGAGGCCGATCAGCGTACCGATCTCGGCGTAGGAGAACCCCATCGCGCGCACCAGATGGTCCGAGATCGAGGCGATCGACTGGAACTGGAATCCCATCGACGTGCGGGCGAGACACAGCGCCGCCAGGATCAGCCAGCGATCCCGGCCCATTTCGCGCGTCGCGGCCTCGGTCATCGCGCTTTCGCCATCGGGTGGGTCAAACCGGATAGATCAACGCGGTGGTGATCAGCAGCGTGTCGTAG
>PVBE010299069.1_pt1 | contig 12211 bp, 10 predicted proteins | sample 1631181 | NCBI WGS metagenome assembly PVBE01 (sample SAMN08397723, study PRJNA350692) | Marine metagenome, whole genome shotgun sequencing project. | isolation source: water | place: Pacific Ocean | collected 2012-04 | reverse complement strand
TGATTTGCTGCGCTGTTTTTTGACTTCTCTGATAAACATGCCGCAAAGGTGGAAAATAAACCCGAGAAAAGCACCAACCGTACATCACTACAAATTAAATTTGAAATTACAATCCCCATTTTTCAAGGGTTTCAGACTGAGAATGTGTGAAATTTAGGTGTTTTTCTTTGCTGGGGGGGCCAAGTTGGGTTAATGCGTATGTAAATTGAACTGAAGGCAACAGTTAAAAAATTGAAGTTCCGAATTTAAGAAATTGTGGAATGCTCTTGTTTTACCCTTTTTCTCAGATCGTTGCAAGCTAAAACTACTACCTCATTGGTTGCTGGCAATTCAAACTCCGGCTCATATGCATGATTGCCAACGGCTGAAATGGCATCCTTGATCGCCAACCAGGTAGAAAAAGCTAACATCAAAGGCGGCTCGGCTACTGCTTTGCTTCTCCTGATAGTATTTGGATTCGGTGCCCCTTGCAGCAGATTTGTGTTGAAGACTTTTGGAATGTCCTGTATCCCTGGAATCTTGTAGGTGTCAGGCGAGTGGTTCAGCAAGTTGCCTTTATCGTCCCACTTGCATTCTTCGGTAGTAACCCAACCGCAGCCTTGAATGTAGCCGCCTTCTATTTGTCCAATATCAAGGCGTGGATTAATTGATTCACCGCAATCATGGAGGATATCTGTCCTTTCGTTTTGTACAAAACCAGTCAATGTATCAATGCTTACTTCCGTTACGGCCATTCCAAAAGAGAAATAATGATATGGTTTGCCACGTCCATTTTCTCTATCGAAATGAACATCAGGCGTTTTGTAGAAACCTGTAGCGCTCAAAGAGGTTTGGGCGAAATAGGTCTTCAACACGGCTTCCTCAAACGTAAGTTTGAGTTCAGCGTTTTGGGAATCAAATACAAGGTCATTTTCAAAAACGATCGCATCTGCTTTTGAATTTGAAGAATCAGTTTGCACATTGAAGGTTTCGGCAACCACTTTGGCAATTCTGCTTTTCAATTTTTCAATGCCATTTTTTACCGCTGCGCCATTTAAATCAGTTCCTGCAGAAGCTGCAGTTGCGGAGGTGTTAGGCACCTTTGATGTGTTGGTTGCGGTAACTTTTATGCGCCCAACTGAAACACCCAATTCGAGTGCTGCAATCTGGGCTATCTTGGTATGAAGCCCTTGCCCCATCTCAGTGCCTCCATGATTTACAAGGATGGTTCCATCCTTGTAAATGTTAATTAGCGCTCCAGCCTGGTTCAAAAATGAGGTGGTAAATGATATTCCAAATTTTACCGGGGTAATGGCCATTCCTTTTTTGAAGAATTCATTTTTTGAGTTGAATTCTTCAATCTGTTTCCTTCTATTATGGTAATCCGAAGATTTCATCAATTCATCCCAAATCATGAAAAGGCGATTGTTTTCAATCGTTTGGTGATATGGCGCTAAAAGTCTGTCGTTTGAACCATTCAATCCTTCGCGATTTCCATAAAAGTTTCGAAGCCGAATTTCGGCTGCGTCTGTTTTAAGGAATCGGGCCATTCTGTCAACAACCTCTTCAATGCCTGCCATGCCTTGTGGGCCTCCAAACCCCCTGAAGGCTGTGTTGGAAGTTATGTTCGTTTTTAGGGCATGCCCAACAATCTTGATGTTTGGGATGAAATAGGCGTTTTCGGCATGCATCATGGAGCGTTCCAATACTGCCATGGTGAGGTCGGTGGCTGCACCTCCATCGCAATTCAATTCAACATCGTAAGTTGTAATTAATCCTTCATCATCAAATCCCACTTTATAATTGATGAGTTGCCGATGCCGCTTTCCAGTCATTTTTTGATCATCATCCCGAAAAAGGCGAATCTTTACCGGCCTTTTTGTTTTGTCTGCTAACAAGCAAGCCCAAAGAGCTGTGTGGTTAGCTTGGGTTTCCTTGCCTCCAAAAGCCCCACCCATTCGTCTGATCTGAACTTCCACTTCGTTTTTAGGGCGATCCAATACCTCCGCAATCAATGCTTGCGTTTCGGAAGGATGTTGTGTAGAACTGTAGGCTGTAATCTCGTTTCCTTCGCCCGGAATCGCTAAACAGACCTGGGTTTCAAGATACCATTGCTCTTGTCCCCCAACCTTGAGGCTGCCTTCCAAAACATGTTTTGAATCTGCAAAGCCCGTTTCGATGTTTCCTGATTCAATTTTCCTGGAAGGCTGAAGAAATGAATTCTTGGCTTTGGCATCTTCAATGGTCAGGATGGGTTCTAACGCTTCCATCTCAATTTTAATGAGTTTTTCAGCCTGTCTGGCAATTTCATCCGTTTCTGCCGCGATGAGAAAAATGGCTTGTCCCACAAAAGTGACTTCGTCTTTTGCCAAAACCAATTCGTCATGAATCACAGGTCCCATCTGGTTTGGACCTGGAATATCGTTGTGAGTTAAAATCGCATGAACACCGGGCAGCGCTTGTGCCTCTTCTAAATTGAATGATTTGATTTTTCCAAATGCCACAGAACTGGTGAAAGCATGCCCAACCAACAACTTTTCGTTCACTAGCATGTCGTCAATATACACGGCCTCTCCGGTTACATGAAGTTTCCCGCTTTCGTGTTCAATCGTTTTCATTTCAATCTATGCTGTTGTTGCTACTTTATAGGATTGTTCAGCCCAGAATTTCAATAGAAGATTACTTGCCATTACACTACGGGCTTCCTTCCCTGAGCGGGCATCAGAAATTGGGGTGAAGTCTTCATTTATAAATTCCTTGGCTTGCTCAATCGTATCCCTGTTCCAGGTTTTTCCTAACAAAAAAGACTCAGTGTTCTGAGCCCTTTTGGTCATGGCTGCCATTCCTCCATAAGCCAATAGAATTTCTTCAACTTTTTCCTCATCGTTCAATTTCAACTTGAAACCAGCGCTAACCGTACTAATGTCAAGGTCTTTTCTTTTAGAAACTTTGAAGGAATCAATAACTAATTCAGGGCTTGGTATCGGAATCTTGATGGCGACCATCAATTCATCTTTTCGAAGTTCAGTTTGGCGATAACCGGTGATGAAGTTTTCTACAGAAAGTTCGCGCTGCCCATTTTCACTTTGCAGCACAACTGATGCACCGTATGCCATCATTACAGGAGCCATATCACCGATTGGTGAGGCAGAGCAAAGGTTTCCACCAAGTGTAGCCAGGTTTCTGATTTGCAGTGAACCGAAAACACTGAGCATTTTTGCCAAAGCAGGAAGCCTGGACTTTGAATGAACATGAACTTGTTCCAAACTCAAACCAGCTCCATAGTTTACCGTTCCTTCCGCTTCGGAAATTTGTTTCATTTCCGATAACCCGCCAATGTCCAAAATCTCGGGAAGCCATGTATGTTTTTTAGTGACCGTCAGTGCCAAATCAGTAGCACCGCTCACAATTAATGCCTCAGGGTTTTCGGTTCGAAGTTTCAGGGCATTTACAAGCGTTTGTGGTTTGAAATATTGTTGGTCAGCGGTGCTTATCGACAAATCACTTTTTCGAATTGACTTCAAACTTTCAATTGCCTGCGATTCCATGCTTTCAATGAAATCCGATCCGTTTTGACCGCAACTTTTTGTGGTGGCTTCAACAATGGAGCGATAACCGGTACAACGGCACAAATTTCCGGTTAAAGCATCATCGATTGTTTCTCTATTCGGGCTTGAATGATTTTTATTCAGTGTGAACATCGACATCACAAAACCGGGCGTGCAGTAACCACACTGGCTGCCATCATAATCTACCATGGCTTGCTGAACTGGGTGAAGTTGATTTGAATCGCCAATATCTTCAACCGTGATCAGCCATTTTCCTTGCAGCATTGGTAGGAAAACCAGACAACTGTCAATGGCGTTATATTCAATTTCGCCTTCGGTATTTAAGGAGCCGATGCTAACTGTACAGGCTCCACAATCGCCTTCTGCGCAGCCTTCTTTGGTACCTTTTCGGTCTGGCAGACCTCTTAAATATTGTAGCACTGTGGTGGTTGGTCTTAAATGCGATTCCCTTTTGAAATCGATTTCAACCAACTGTTTACCCATTAAGAAAGTTACTGTGGACGAAGTTGAATCCATGAATTAAAAATAGGTTTTTTGATGAAGGAGAAGAGAATGTTCAAGTTTCGAATTCATGCAAGCTTATTTCTGATGTCGATCAATTTTGCCAAAATGGAAACGGCAATTTCCTCCGGAGTGACTACTTTCATATCAATTCCCATTGGCCAGTCGATGTCAGCCATTTCTTCTTCGCTTAGAATTTTTCCCGCCAAAAAAGCCTTTTTGGCCAATTCCACCTTACGTTGACTGCCAATCATTCCAAGATAAGCATGGGGTTGTTTTGCAAAGTGAGCAACAATTTCTCGATCAATTGCATGATCGTGGGTTACTACCACGATAAAGGTATTTTCATCCAACGAAAGTTCTTCAAATGCTCTTCTGTGGGAGAGATTTACTGTTTCGATATTTTTATTGGAAATGTGATCGAACATTTCTGGACGCGGATCAACTAACGATACCTTAAAACTTAGATTCATAGCAAAGGTCGCCAGGGACTTGCCAATGTGCCCAGCTCCGAAAATGTAGAGTTTATTCATGCCTGAAATGGGTTCAATAAAAATTTGAAGTGAACCACCACAACACATGCCGTGGTCGTTGATAAGAGAGTGTGTGAATAATTTCGCTGTTTTCGTTTCAATAATACGCCTGGCATTTTCTGTTACTACCAGTTCTAACTGGCCTCCTCCAATTGTTCCAATAGTTTCGCCATTGGCTTTCACCAGCATTTTGGCACCGGGTTTTCGAGGCGTTGAGCCTTTGGTTGACACTACTGTGCACAGGGCTGCAATTTCACCTGCAATTTCTGTTTTGGCAATTTGACCAAAGAGCGAGTTCATCGCTGTCAAAGGTTCAAATTTTGGTGGGAATTGTAAAGAGTGGGTTAAACAATCAATTTGGACAGCCAATGTTTTTTAAATGTGAAAGGTAGTTTGCGGTTGCCCTTTTGGTATTTTTGCCGGCCACGATGAGCGTAGAAAATCGAATGAAATTGGTGGATAATTTTGGCCGAAAGCATAATTATTTGCGCATTTCGCTTACAGAGAAGTTTAATTTGCGATGCACATACTGCATGCCCGAGGAAGGTGTGCCTCTCACCTCAAAACCACATCTAATGACTGCCATAGAGGTCTTTGAATTGGCCAGGATTTTTGTTGATTTGGGTGTAACCAAAATTAGGTTGACCGGAGGGGAGCCATTGTTGCGTAAAGACTTTCCAGAAATCATTGAAAAACTGAGTGAGCTTCCTGTTGAAGTGACTTTAACAACTAATGCTTTGTTGGTCGATCGTCACTTGGTAGCATTAAAAACTGCCGGTATAAAATCGTTGAATGTAAGCCTTGATACTCTTCGTGCTGAACGTTTCAAGACGATCACCAAACGGGATGAATTTCGTAAAACCATTGAAAATATCAATTTGTTGGTGGGTGAGGGTTTTCGCGTAAAGGTGAATGCCGTGGTTATGAAAGACTTCAATGAAAATGAAATTGTGGATTTTGTCAGGTGGACAGTTGCTTCCCCCCTTCATGTGAGATTTATTGAGTTTATGCCTTTCGATGGAAACAACTGGGCCTGGAACCGAATCCTTTCCTTCCGTGATATTCTCAATTTGGTTGAACCTGAGTTCGAAATTCACAAACTGAAAGACGAGCACCATGACACTGCCAAGGCATTTAAAGTAAATGGGTCTGCAGGGACGTTTGCCATCATTTCATCCATGACCAATCATTTTTGTGAAACCTGCAATCGCCTGCGTTTAACAGCAAACGGTAATCTGAAAAATTGCCTGTTTTCGAATCAGGAAGTTGATCTTCTCACTGAACACCGCACTGGTAGAGATTTAACCGATCTTATTAAAAAAGCTGTGTCAGAAAAGCACTTTAAACATGGTGGTATAGCAGAATTGGAAAAACTCAACGCTTCTAGCCCTGCTTTTTCCGATCGTAGTATGATATTGATTGGTGGTTAATGTCTGCTGTTTCAGTTAAATTTTCCATATTTGATCAGAACCTGCCGGATTTTCTGGATGAAATTTCATGAGCCAAATGTCTTTTCCAACCTCTTTTCTGTTAGATATTTCCAATATTACCAACCTGTTGTTTAACATGGACACAGCAATTGCAGCATTGATCTGCTTCGTTTTGTTTGCTTCCTATCTGTTGATCGGCCAGATTGTGACTTACCATGTTAAAAAACAGGAAGGTCTTGACGAGGATTCTGATCCTGAATATCGCTATGATCTCGGTGAAAAAATCGTCCTGCTCAGGCAGATAAAGGTTGTTATGCTTGTATTTCTGAATCTTTTCTTCTGGGGCTTCCTGATTTGGAGGATGGTGGCTGGTACTTCCATGCAAGGTCATGTATTGGAGTGGTTGAATTTGCTGATTCGTTGGGTGCACCTAATTGCCGGAATTGCCTGGATAGGTGCTTCGTTCTATTTCATTTTCCTTGAAAACAGCCTGAATCGTACGGAGAATCTGCGAGAAGGAATTGCCGGTGATTTGTGGGCCATTCACGGTGGAGGATTTTATTTTCTCGAAAAATTTAAAGTAGCACCACCCAAACTTCCCAAAGTGTTGCATTGGTTTAAGTATGAAGCTTACTTCACATGGATCACGGGTGTGGGGCTCTTATTTGTTGTTTATTATTTCAATGCCGAAGCGTACATGGTTGACCCAATGGTTCGGGAACTGACCGGAGCGCAATCCGTATTGATTGGCATTGGTTCGTTGATAGTATCATGGCTGGTTTATGACCTGATGTGCCGTTCACCGCTCATTCACAAAAGAGGGATGTTTGGGCTTGTTCTTTTTGTGTTTACGGTCTTTTCTGCTTGGGCTCTCTCTGAATTGCTCAGTCCACGTGCAGCTTACATTCATGTTGGTGCCATGTTAGGTACCATTATGGCGGGTAATGTGTTTTTTACCATCATTCCTTCGCAAAAGGCGTTGGTTAAAGCTGCTACACTTAGACGGCCCCTGGATCCCTCTCTTGGCCAAATGGCCGGTTTACGATCTCTGCACAACAACTATATCACCCTGCCAGTCATTTTTGTCATGATCAGCAATCACTTTCCAACCACTTTTGGTGACCAAAATAACTGGCTCATCCTTGGAGGGTTGACGTTGGCCAGTGTAGCGGTTAAGCACTTCTGGAATCTGCATGAACAAGGGAAAAACGCTTGGTGGTATCTCCCAATTTCCGGGGCAATGTTGTTATGCTTGTTCTTCATTACTTCCCCAATTTATAAAAGTGCCCAGGTGAAGATGGGACCTGATGTAAAATTCAGTGAAGTGCAGGAAATTATGATTTTGCGTTGCAATACATGTCATTCTGCTTCGCCTACAGATGACATCAATTTGGTTGCACCCAACGGAATCATGTTCGATACCCCAGAACAAATAGTTTTCTTCAAGGATCGGATTCTTGCTCGTGCTGTGTTGACTAAAACCATGCCCCAGGCTAATAAAACGAGCATGACAGATGAAGAGCGACAAACACTTCATCGATGGATTGAGCAAGGTGCCAAAACGGAAGTGAATGAGTAGATTGGCCATCTACGGCAAAAATGTCCTTATCGAAGGTGACCTTTTAGAGGCAACTGTTATAACTCACCAGGGAAAGATTGTTGAAATTGTTAGAGACAAAAAGGTAGAGAGCGATTCGTACCAGTTTATCGATGCTGGCGAGAATGTGGTAATGCCCGGCTTGATCGACTGCCATGTTCATATTAATGAACCGGGAAGAACTGAGTGGGAAGGATTCGAAACAGCAACCAGGGCAGCAGCAGCTGGAGGAATTACCACTTTGGTTGATATGCCTTTGAATTCATCACCGGTCACAACAACCGTTGATGGATTTGAACAAAAACTTTCACATGCTTCTCAGAAACTAAATGTCAACTGCGGTTTTTGGGGAGGGATTGTTCCTGGAAATGCACACTATGTCAAACCATTGATTGAAGCTGGGGTTTTGGGTTTTAAGGCTTTTCTCACCCATTCTGGGATAGACGAATTTCCAAATGTTACAGAAAGCGATTTAAGAAAAGTGATGCCAATAATTGCTGAAAGTGGATTGCCACTTTTGGTGCACTGCGAATTGGACGAGCCTCATGAAGGGCAATCACTGTTAGATCAAAATCCAACCAATTACATGGCATATCTTGCTTCTCGACCGAAAGAATGGGAGGACAAGGCAATTGCTCTGATGATTAGATTGGCTGAAGAATTCGATTGTCGCACTCACATCGTGCACGTATCCTCTGCCAATTCTATCAAACAGATTGAAACTGCTCGAAACGCTGGCTACCCGATTACTGCCGAAACCTGTCCGCACTATTTATGCTTTGCTGCGGAAGAAATTCCTGATGGCCAAACCGTGTACAAATGCGCACCTCCGATCCGTGAAAAAGCTAACCAGGAACAGCTTTGGGAAGCAATTACAGATAGTGTGTTGGATTTTGTGGGTACGGATCACAGCCCTGCGCCAGCGCAATTGAAACACCTTGATTCTGGAAATCTGAAAGAGGCTTGGGGTGGAATTGCTTCTCTTCAATTCTCATTACCAGCCTTTTGGACAGCGGCAAAGAATCGAGGATTTCAAGTAAGAGAAGTCTCCAAGCTGATGTGTTCAAATGTGTCAGCTTTCCTAAGCCTTGAATCCAGCAAAGGAAAAATTGCTCCAGGATATGATGCCGATATTGTAGTCTGGAATCCTGAAGAATCTTTTCAAGTAGTCGAAAAGGAAGTCCATTTCAAACATCCAATTTCTCCATACATTGGGCAAAGTTTGAAAGGTGTTGTAAAACAAACAATTGTTGGTGGTCAATTGGTTTATGATCAAGGTTCATTTGTAGATTTGCAAGCCGGAAAAATTATCATGAATTATGCAAGCAAACAATCCTGATTTCACAAACCAGTTGAACCTTGCCGCAGAGAAATTGGGTGCAAAGGCCTTATACACTACGGACGATTTTTTTGCTGAAAAAGAAAATTTGTTAAAACCCGGAAGGGGCATTTTTATTGCCGATAAATACACCGACAACGGGAAGTGGATGGACGGTTGGGAAAGTAGAAGGAAGCGAACTCCCGGTCATGATTATTGCATCATTAAATTAGGCGCAGCGGGTAAGATTCATGGTGTAGACATCGATACCAATCACTTTTTAGGAAATCATCCACCACATGGTTCTATTGAGGCCCTTTGCAGGCATGATGATCCAGATTTGAATTGGCTTCAAAGCAGTGATGCTGATTGGAAAGAAATCTTGCCAAAAGTGCCGTTAGATCCCGGCAGTCAACACTTTCACACAATTGATTCCAAAGAAATCTGGACTCATCTTAAATTTCACATTTATCCTGATGGAGGTGTAGCACGATTAAAAGTTTATGGTGAAGTCTTTAAGGATTGGAACGCTGTGAATCAAAACGAATCGATTGACCTGGCTTCTGCCTTAAACGGTGGAAAAGCTGTTTGTTGCAACGACATGTTCTTTAGTCACATGGACAATCTGCTGATGCCGGGGCGAGGCGTAAATATGGGGGATGGATGGGAAACCAAACGGAATCGCACTCCGGGGAATGTTGATTGGGTGATCATTCGTTTGGGACATGCTGGAATCATTGAGAATGCACTCATTGCCACTTGCCACTTTAAAGGGAATTATCCCGATTCGTTTAGTTTGGAAGGGTGCTATTTGAATGGAACCGTGAATTGGCTGGAAGATGCTGAAAACCTGGAATGGCAACCTGTGGTCCAACAACAAAAACTTTCAGCCGATGCTGAACATGAGTTTTCAAGCGAGATTTTAGGTCATAAACCGATTTCACACGTTCGAATGAAAATCTATCCCGATGGTGGAATAAGTCGGCTGAGGTTGTTTGGAAAAATCAGCGGTTAAAAGCGTTTAGGGCCGAAAGAATTACATTTGCTTGGTCAATACAACCCAAAAACTATGACATTCGAAGATTTCAATAATGCCGGTTCGCAAACAGCCATAGAAGAGTTGATGAAATGTTGCGGTTCGCGTGGTTGGGCAGTTAAAATGAGCAACTCCCGACCTTTTAGATCGTTGGATATAATGGTCTACGAAGGTGAATCCATCTGGTATAATTGCAGTGAAGAAGACTGGAAGGCATCTTTTGAAGATCATCCAAAAATTGGAGATCTAAAATCTTTGAAGAAGAAGTATGGAACAGCAGGAGAGTGGGCAGCCAATGAACAAGCTGGGGCAAAACAGGCTACTACTTATACCTTGACTGAGTTGGCTGAAGCAAACATCAAGTACGAGGATAAATACGGATACAAATTCATTGTGTGCGCCACTGGTAAATCTGCCAGCGAGATGTTGGAAATTCTCGAATCCCGACTCAACAATACTCCCGAAAAGGAGTTGATGGTTGCTATGGAAGAACAAAACAAAATCACCAAAATTCGCCTCGAAAAACTTTTTGACGAAGAAGAATGAGCCATCTTACCACACATGTATTAGACACAGCCACCGGAAAACCGGCAGCAGGGATAGAAGTGAAACTCAAAGTCTTGGTGGGTGGCAAGTCCTGGACACCGATTGCATCGGGCGTTACCAACAATGATGGACGAATTCCAAATCTGTTGCCTGATGAAAGGGTGCTGGAACCATCTGTATATAAGCTGGTTTTTGAAACTCAAGAATATTTTGAACGCCTCGGATCAACCACGTTTTATCCGTTCGTTCCGGTGATTTTTGAGATTACGGATCAATCGCATTATCACGTTCCTTTGTTACTCAGCCCCTATGGTTATTCCACATATCGTGGGAGTTGACAGTTTAGACCTTTAACCACCATCATGGAGGATTTTCTCACCAAGGCAAATCAGCGATTTCAGTCCAATTATCCGGGTGAATCTACTCTAAAGCAGCCCATTCATACCTTATATCTTGGTGCTCAACATTTTAACGAACAATATCTTGAAGGGGCTGGCCAGGAGGCCTGCAGGTATTTCGAAACCTATTTACCAGACCCGGATGCGATAAACAGCATCTTCAAATTACAGCTGGATGCTCTAGAAAGCCAACAGCTATATCGATTGGTAAAAGAGAGACTTGCTTCAACCCCAATTGAAGATTTCAGAATTGACTTTGAGGATGGTTTTGGCGACCGATCTGATGATGAAGAAGATCAAGCTGCGATTGCCTGTGCAAAAGCAGTTAGACTGAATATGCGGCAGCCATTCTTTCCAGATTTTTTTGGAATAAGAATCAGGGCTTTTACGGAAGATCTTAGAGATCGTTCAGCACGAACAGCTATGCTCTTCATGGAACACCTACTTGAAGCTGAGCAAGGTGTCCCGAAAAACTTCACATTTACACTCACAAAGATTAGTGTTGAAGAACATATAGTTTATGGCGCAAAGTTGCTAGCTGAAATCGAAAAGCGTTTCCAACTCACTGCTGGTTCGTTGAAAGCAGAATTCATGGTTGAAACTACTCAAGCTTTGATGGACGAGAACGGCAGATGCCCTTTGAAGAGTTTTATTGAGGCAGGGGAAGGTAGAATTCGCGGAGTACATTTTGGCACATACGATTTTACGGCTGCCAATAAGTTACTTCCATTTGAGCAAATGATGGATCATCCTGTTTGTGATCATGCGCATTTTGTGATGAAAACCGCTTTGCACGATACGGGAGTTTGGCTGAGTGATGGTGCAACCAACGTTCTTCCATTTGAGTTGGATGGAGGTGCGAAGCATGGTGTTGTGGACAGTTGGCGATTGTCGTTCAAGCACATTTGTCATTCTTTAAAAAAGGGTCTTTACCAGGGTTGGGATTTGCATCCGGGGCAATTGCCGGTTAGATACCTGGCTTTCTACTACATTTTTAGAAAAGGATTAAAACAGGCAGCAATAAGACTTTCCAAGTACGAAAAAAATGAGAGAGGAACAATTGCTGACGATGCTGCAACAGCTAAGGTTCTTCGGAATTTCCTGTTAAAAGGACTTCATTCGGGGGCGTTCACAAAAGAGGAGCTGGAGTTTTATGGCCCATCGTTCTAGATTCTATAGGTGGCAGAAGTATTGTATTTTCCTGTTTTTTTTAAGGACAATTTTTTCACCCATTGTCAATTATTCAATAGCCAATAGTTAATACCGAACATGTCAACATTAATTAAGAACGGAAGAATTTGTAC
>PVBE010793307.1_pt1 | contig 12213 bp, 13 predicted proteins | sample 1631181 | NCBI WGS metagenome assembly PVBE01 (sample SAMN08397723, study PRJNA350692) | Marine metagenome, whole genome shotgun sequencing project. | isolation source: water | place: Pacific Ocean | collected 2012-04 | reverse complement strand
TCGGGGCATAATTTGCTACATTCAACGGCCCCAATCAATCTAATCATGGCAGAATTCGATGGGGATGAGAGAGTCAAGAAGAGTGAAGATCCCGGGCGCTTTGTTTGCAATGAAATATATTTCAGAACACTCGATGCAATCGGAGAGGCTGATTGTAGGGACCGTATTGGTCGTATTATCCCAGTAATGTTTGTTCATTTGCCTCCATCAGATAAGTTGGCGCTTGAAAATCAAGTTGATTTAGTGAAGCGAATAGTTGCACTTACTGTGCAGAGGCCACAGATGGAAGTGGTAGGAGGGATGCTGAGGGATGGGGAAAACCGTCTTTTAGCAGCACGAAGGGGCTCGAAGGAATATATGGCTGGATTTTGGGAATTCCCTGGAGGTAAGGTAGAGTTGGGTGAAGAGCATGATGCCGCACTAGAAAGAGAGTATCTAGAAGAGTTTGGATGGCGAATCAAACCATTAAGAATATGTGAAGAATATTCACATGCTTGGCCTGAAATGGTGGTTCATCTGACTTTCTTCTTATGTGAAGCACATGCAGAGTTACCACCTGCTGAAATGACCTCGCATGATGAATTCCGCTGGCTATCTGAAGATCAATTGATGGATATCAAATGGTTGCCTCCTGATGTCGAGTTTGTCAAACGCATCAAAGAGAGAGGAATTGCTAATTTGTGAAAATCGCTTTCAACTTTCTCTATTATCAAACCACTCTGTGACTTCCCCATCCCTTCTCATAGCGTATTCATCACTAACAGTACGTGGCATCTCAATTCTTCCTTCATGCCAAGTTTCCTCTTCCAACCACTCAGCAAGGTTCTCGCCTTTGAGAGTGATTTCTATAGTCCCACCAAGTGCTCTCTCCCCATTAAGAACAAAAGCTACTTTGTTAGCCAATGCTGCCTGTCGAGATATTGAGAAAACGGTCTCGTCTTGATGTAAATTAGTGCCCATTGCATCTAGTGCGGTATCTAGAATCCGCAATTCTGCAATTCGGCTTAGATAGGCGGTTAAATCAACGCCATCAAACTCCCAGAAAATTTCATTATTCGTAATTGGAAAGGATTCACATTCACTTGTTGGTATATTTATTTCAGGGAAAAGGGATTGGAGTGATTTTGCAACCATTTTGGGGTCATCTGAGGGTCGATAGGTGGTTGAAACGGACACCTCAGGTTGCTTCATGGTTATCCGAAGGGTAGGCATATGATGAAGCCTTAGGCCTCTATGAGTGGCAAGATTGACAGTCTGCCTTCAATTGTGGTGAAGACAGAGATGGCCGAACCCTTCGTAGTAACCGTTGTGCCAACTTATCAGGAGGCGGAGCATATTGAGCGCTGTTTACGTTCGTTAATGGCTCAAACATGGTCTGCTAAACAACATCTCATCCATGTTGTAGATGGTGGTAGTGATGATGGGACACGTCAAATTGTAACTTCACTATCCAAAGAATCAGACAAAGTTGATGGCCCAAAAATTGTCCTTCTTGATAACCCAGGTCGATATGTTGCTGAGGCAAGAAATCTGAGTTTGTCTAAACTTCCAGAAGAAGCAACCCATGTATTGGAAATGATAGGTCACACTTGGGTCCCCAATAGCCATATTGAGGAGAGAATGCTAGATCTAGAAGATTTAGAGGGTAAACCGAATGTTGACGCGAAAAAGATAGCAGGGATAGGGACCCTAGTTAGAGAGAGCGATCAACCACTAGGGTTGGTTGGCAATTGGATAGAGGCTGTGTTACAAAATCCTCTTGCTAGTGGTCGAGGACAGTTTGCCCAATTCACTGGCCGCGAAAAAACCACCATCCCACCTTTCACATTATACAATCGAAAAGCCCTAGAGGAGGTCGGTGGATGGGATACAAATTTCATCACAACTCAAGATTCTGAATTGAATATGCGTCTAATCAATGAAGGTTGGACACTTTGGCGCTCAAACGCTTCTTACTGTAGGATGGCTAAGCGCACATCATTACTAGGTTGGATGAGGTTCGGTCACCGTTATGGCTTCTGGCGAACTAAGCATTTGCTCAAAACACCAGAAAGGGCGTCTTTGCTTGAGTTTCTTCCATGGCTAGGATTACTTGGCACACTTGCCTTATGCTACTTTGATGTTGAGGCGATGGGTTATTCTGCATGGCTCATCCCGCCGGCTGCATATCTGTTTGTACTCTTTCTCCATGGTATTTTGGAGTCAATCACAAGGCGCCAACCAACTTTACTGATAGGTATGCCAATTATGCTGGTGATGTTACACATAACCTTCAGTTTCGGCTTATTAGATGGCCTTTTGCGAAAAGGAAAGGCTTCTCGTGATCGCACAGGTTAACGAATATCTATCTGATATTTATTGCATCACAGCGTCACAACATTGAACCCTTAAAGCACCCTCCACTCCCTTGACTAGCATGGCTGATGATGGTAAGAACAGAATGAATTCATGGGCTTTGCTCGTGGTTCCAATTATTGTTGCGGCCTTGATTGGTAAGATAATCCCAGCAATAGATTTGCTTTTAGTTGAAAATTGGCAGATTGGGGCGTACTATGGTGTTGCATTATTGATTGGCTTATTCTTGTTCCGCAGTTCACGCAAAGAAAAAGACCACGAGTTTCATCGTGTTAAGAACATCAAGAAACTGCGCAAGGCGTATGTTGCTGAGGATCGTGGATTGTGGTCTAAAGCTGATTCAGCTATGGCTCAACTAGAGAGGGATGCTGAAGGTTATGAGGCCAGTGACAAGGATTTGGTCAAAGGTAAGAAAGCAATGGAAGTACTTCGTACAAAGAACACCGATGAGTTAGATGCAGATGCTCCTAAGGAGGATGTCCGTTCATTACTCGATGAAGATCATGTGCGAAAGTCCGCTGCCCGTTTGGCAGGAGATTCTGACTCTATACCAAAATTATCCGGTGCTGCTGTTGAGATGATGAAATCAAGTAGTTCTGGTCAAACTAATGTTGATGACATGTTGGCTGAACTGGCTGCTGAGGATAAACGAGTTGAGAGTAAGAAAAAGAAGGCTGAGCCTAAGCCTAAAGAACAGGCTAAGCCAAAACCTCAACCCAAGCCAAAACCAGAAGTTGGTGGCGGTCAGATGGGGACCGCTGGAATTTCTCGTGAAGACCAGTTATTCGATGATCTGGGTGAATCTATTGGTGGTGGGAAGATCGTTGGCAAAGAAACAAAAATTTGCTTGGATTGCGGCGGACGTAATCCTATTGGGAGAAGTAATTGCCAGACTTGTGGTTCATCTCTGACTTGATTGGGTGGTCAGATTGAAAACTGTCGGGCTGTCAGCGTTGCTTTAGTGGTGAGGTCATGGCTAAGCGAGATTACTACGAAGTTCTCGGTGTTGGTCGTGAATCAAGCGATGATGAGTTGAAAAAAGCCTTCAGGAGTTTAGCGAGGAAAAACCATCCTGACAAGAATCCTGATGACCCAGATGCAGAATCTCGTTTCAAAGAAATTCAAGAGGCGTATGCAGTCTTATCAAATTCTGAACAGCGCAGTCGCTATGACATGTTTGGACATGATGCACCAGGTGGCGGTCCATTTGGGCCAGGTGGTTTTGAAGGAGTTAACATTTCATTTGATGATCTTTTCAGCGGAGGTGGATTTGATTCTGTATTCTCACAATTTTTTGGTGGTGGCGGTGGGTCCCGACGCTCGAATAGAGGAAATGATATTCTGATTCGGCATTCAATTTCAATGGAGTTAGCGATGTTAGGTGGTGAAACAGAACTTGAAGCTAATCTTCTAGTTCCTTGCGAAGCATGCGATGGCCGCGCAGCAGCAACTCCTGATGGTGTCAAAACCTGTGGTACCTGTGGAGGGCAGGGGCAAGTAGCACAGAATCGGAAGGTAGGTCCATTCGTTCAACAGATTGTTACAGATTGTCCTGGATGTAGGGGTTCAGGTAGGAAAATTACTGATCCATGTAAGCCCTGTCGAGGGGAAGGGCGTCAAAAGAAGAAGCAGACGATTCGATTTACAATACCTGCTGGAATTTCTGATGAAACTAGGATGCGAATGGGTGACCGAGGGGAGCCAAGACGTGGGGGCGGTGGCCGACCAGGGGACTTATACATCCAAGTGAATATAGAGCCTCACGAATGGTATGAAAGAGATGGCTCAGACCTTCTCATGGCTCTACCATTGGGTTACCCTGAACTGCTACTGGGGACTACTGTAAAACTCCCTCATGTTGATGGTAAAGATTTGGAAATTGTCGTTCCTTCCTCTTCAATTCCTGGGGATACAGTTGAATTAAATGGGAGAGGGTTTCCACGACCACGTGGCCGTGGGAGAGGGAATATAACTGTATTACTGAAATTGTATGTGCCTAACAAACTCTCGAAAGATACAAAGAAGCAGATTGAAGGTTTACGCAGTGAAATAGGAGTAGATATTGATGCCATTGAGAGTTTAGTGCGAAAAGAAGCAAAGTCTCGCCGACGCTCACGTTGATCAATTTTGATAATCTAAAAGCAACTTGGCAATCATTGGCCAAAAATATTCAAACACGTCATCATCCATTGAATAGATTTCGTTTTCCCATTGTTTGAAGTTTCTATGATGTCTCCATTCCATGAAATCTTCATGGTCTTTAGTGGGGAATAGAATCTCAAACAATGCCACAGATGAATATTGAGGGTTCTTTTTCACAATTCCTTGAGCGATAATCATTTCTTCCCAATAGGTAGTGTTATGCAAATATATTTGTAGATATTTTATAGTCATTATTCTCCCTCTTGTTTATGTTGCTGGAAATGTGCTGAAATCATTGGCCAGTGGTACTCAAATTTTTCTTCAGACATAAACCAGATATCATTCTGCCAATCGTTGCAAAGAATACTGTGCCACCAATCATTGTATTCCCCCTCAGAAGCAGAGGGGTGGTCAACAAAGTAAATTTCCTTCATAGTATATCTATACAAGTCGATGCTGTCAATAAGATTCTTTTGAATCCACTCAATTTGTCTTGCAGAGTAATTATGATACATATCACAATAGAAACTAATTCTTCCATCCATTTTCCACACCTCCACTTATTCATGCATAATTTGCGACACATGAAGGGCACTGTCCATGTTCAGTAAATTGCATTCTGTCACACGTAGGGCAATCGTAAATTCTCTGGCACTCGCACATGGTATGGCCGATTTCATAGTTGAAATTGTTGTTTAGCATTCCACAATTCGGGCATGTTGCTATGGCGGGGTCTGTATTGGGCGGAGGTTTCCCCATTGCATTAGCAAAGGTGTCTACAATCTTTGCAGTTTCTTCATCATTCCAACAAGCCAAGACGAGAGTTGCTAATCTGTCACCTACTGGCAACTCCTTTTTGCTAACTGTATCAATACAGACATTGTGTGTTTTATCAGCCCTATGTAATTCAACATTGAATGAAGGTGTGTTTGTATCACTACTCCAAGCACCTGGCAGCAACTCAATTTCCCACACTCCATAATCTGAAACTATACCTACTGTTGTTTCATAGTGGTAGATCCCCTTTGGGTCCCAGTTCGAATCAGTCTCTAGTTGACTTATGATTGAGCCGTACCAAAGTATAGAATGGATTGTTGGGCAATTATCTTCTGAAGAGTTAATAGTTTCATAATTGACTAAATCAATCATATCTGAAATATTCAATATATTATTGTAAAAGAGTTCCTTCACTACTTTCTCCTGTTCCTTTGCTGGCTGTTCAAGAAGCCATTGATATAGTGATACAGGAATTTTTGAATTGTATGGTGTCATCTTATCATCCCCCATCACAAACACCTCGGATGGCCTTTAGGTACAACTCTGAAAATTCTCTTTGTCTCCCTACCTAGTCTAGGGTAATCAATGGCTTTGCAGACTGAGTAATTACCTCTTTTTGCAGTATCGATTATTACGCCTTTGTGCAAAGTTACTATGTGTGCGGTGCACAATTTCCCATTGACATCGGGGTCACTTGGAGGTGTTTTAGAATAGAAGCATATGAGGAAAAGGTCGTCGTATTCTACTAACTCGTCAATATAATACTCTAATCTCCTCACATCTTGGTTACAATAGGCTAACTGAAGCCCATAGGGCTCTAGAGATTTGGACCATGTGTGAGGTGATTGTGAGTTAATTAGTGGCATGAAATCCTCTGGATTTACATCTGTCCCTGTTGCTTTAGCTAGCATTGCTAGGGTAGTTGGTACGCAACTGGGACCTGATTGTTTGATGTGTCTGATATCCAGATTATGGAAGAAGGGACCACAAGGCTCACCCTCTTCATGAGAATCCCATAGAGGGGCGCTCATATCAGGTGTCCAAGTTTCACTCATTCCCACTCCTCCTCGAAATCATCTGGCCAACAGGCATCTTCCTCACAACTACATTGTACGCTGTCATCCTCTCTACAAGTGTTCCATTCATCTATTCTCAATTGATTAATTTTTGTTTCCATCTGGAAATTAATTGTCGTAACTTCAATCAATTTAGTCAAAGCAATTATCATTTTTTCTATTTTTCTATTCAACATATTTCTCATCCTTTTCTTATTTTCTTTCTTTTCATTTTTCTCCATATTTGTAATTTGGTCGGGGTACCGGGATTCGAACCCGGGTTGGCAACGTCGCAGTCTGCCATGATATCCACTACACTATACCCCGTGTGAATACCCAGACCAGTGAAGGTGCCCGGAATCGAACCGGGATTTAGGGGTTCGAAACCCCCAGTGCTATCCATTACACCACACCCCCATGGTCCGGGAGCATTCATTCTGAATGCCGCATCCGTTTGTGAGTACAAACCCAAATAAGGGCCTACAACTCTACCACTAGGGGCGGATGCAAGTAAATTACAGGAAGGCTGATGCACGATCATGGGCTCGAACTCGACGGCGATAACGATCCCACCTGTCGAAATTATCTGTGTTCATTTAGTCACCCTTCCTTCGCTGTATGTGGTCATAGACACACCTCCTATTTAAGTGTTATGTAAATAGGTCCCTTTTTTATCAATTTTAATTGTTATAATTTCACAAAATCTATATTTTGACTTGATTGATAATTTATTATATGTAATATAATAAGGGGGTGTGTTATAATAGGGCATGTTATTATATCAAAGACGCCGTAGGCGTCTAGTTATTGATGAAAGAAATTATTGATTCGGCGAGGGAGGTAATCAGTCATTCTTCTTCAAGCAGAGCGGCTTTTGTTGGAACAGCAGCTACAGGCTTGCCACCAACAAGCCCTGAGAGAATAAGGTCGAAACCTTTAGCCTCTCCTTCAAGGTCTATTCGCAAGAATTTACTTGACTTAGGCTTCAAATCACCAAGAAATACTTCATCGCCATCAAAGAGAGAATCAGGTACAACCGAAGAAACATTCCATTCGCTACCTTCTACTGCTTGGAAGCGAATTGCTGCTAAAGTCCACTCTTCGTTCAATAGTGTCAGACCTACAGTTAATGAACTACGATTATCTTCATTGCTCAACTCCCAGATGACAAGATCTAGTGATTCAGTAGTGTGTCGTACTAATGGCTCACCCCATTCTGTGAGTAGTGCTTCCCAGTTAGTGTCTGCAAGTGATTCTAGGGCGTGTAGTAGCGCGTGTGGGTCACGCTCATTGGTTGGGTCTGCTGCAGTTAATCGTTCACGCAAACGCTCTAAACGCCTCTTTTCATGAGCCTCTAATTCTAGTTCTCCACCACTCTTCCAGCGCCAGTAGGCAATTAGAATCCATGGCGAAAGCAGTAAAATTGCGACAATGATGTAAAAGTTATTCATCTTACTAGAGTAATCTACCCAGACACCCTCTTCAATATCTTCACTTTCTGGAGTTATCCAAGACCAGTCAATTGTATATTCTACCTCATCTTCACTGTTTGATTCAACTACCATTAAGTGGCGGCCATGAGGCAATTCAAGCCCCACGTTGGCCTGTTGTCCTTGCATTTCACTGAGGTTCCAAGATATAGTTTGCCAACCAATGTAAGATGACGTATTCATCTCAACTAGTTTTATTGAACAAGAACCAGGGTCTGCTTCTATTGTTGCAGTTAGCCAACTACGGTTAGGGAATCCCTCTTCTCTTGAAATAAGATAAACATCCCTAATATCAGAGCCACCGATTGAACCAGATGTTTGACTGGATTCTGCCTGCAGCAATGTCCAACCTAGGGTGTCAGCCTCACCAGTGGGGTGGCTATCTGAGGCGTCTCCGGGGACGCCTCCATCGTTTGGCCCATTGTTGGTGATTGATATTTTCCAGATGAGGGGTTCACTAGAATTATTGATGGTAATTGAAGCGGCATCAGCACCAACTGGGACTACAAAAAGAACACTTCCTGTGATATTCATTTCATGTTGAACAATATTCCATGTCCCAAGTCTAGCCTGGAAATAAATATCAGCAGATCCACTAAGCCACCAATCAACGCTGATTTGGCTACGTGAACTTGCTTCTAAGCGAATAGTATCCCCATCATCTCCGTTGGTTAGGTGGCCTGAAACTGAGGTTGCATGGATTGTTGGAGCTGTCCAAGGTTCTGAGGTGGCATCGCCAAATTCAGTTTCATCTGATTGTGAGTGCTGAGCGAAGCGAAGTGAATACAGGCCAGCATTGCTACTAAATGTACTCATTCTCACCCACAACTCTCCTTCATTTTGCTCCAAAAGCAAACGAGTAGTCTGGTTTGTTATTCCAGAAATGAACTGTTCCTGAGTAACTAATTGAAGGTCATCATTGGTGCGACTCCAAATTTCAATGGATAGGTCTGTCGAATGGGCAATAATGCCGACTTCAACTAAATCTCCATCGCTGCTGTTTAATCGGAATGAATCTGAATCTGCAGAATTATCTAGTGAACCGTTCCACCAGACAGAACCACTGTCAATGACTGCTCTGTCCAATTCACCGCAATGAAGGAGCGAGCCACAACCAGACATTTCTATCAAGGGCCAAGATGAACTATCTTCACCTGGGTTGGGTATTTGAGATGGTGCGTCAATAAACTCCCCTGTAGAGTCGTCAAAGAATACATGATTTACAATTAATTCCTGATTAGTAATTCCCACCCTGGTAGCTTCCATGGTAACTATGCCTGCACTGAGATTCCCCTCTAATATTAGGTGGAAGCGGCCAGTAGTAGAGTATGAAGTGCCAGATGAATCGGTAACGGTAAGGTTCAGTTCTTCGCAATTACTTTCTGAGGGGCAGACCAATGAAATCCAAAAGGGGCTCTGACGAACTGTCAGATTTTGGCTCCAAAGCATATCACCAGATGATAATTGAATTGTGTCTACTTTCTTAAAATCCTCTTTTTGTGGTAATTCTGTGACTGTAGGTAGGCCTGAAAGTAGCATCAGCAAGGCGATTACTAGGGGCAAAGTCAGTCTTCCCACATGTGCGCGGCACATCTGTCGGCATTTAGAATGATTCAATTACGGCTCACAGGTGGCGCCCTTCGTGACTGATACCACATTGGGCCGCACGGTGGTCCATAGATTGCGTTATGCGCGGGTAATTGCGCTTGGAGATCGTAAGTCGCCAATCTGCCGCACACCAGCCTTAGTTGGGACTCATAGTGACTTGGGAGCGCTTAAGATTGGACCTGAAATCATGCCGTTCATTGTGGATTACGATAGCAGTTCTTTACCCGCTATTATGGCTTTGACTGGTAGGGGTCCGCTATCTATGCCATTTGATGATGAAGCCCCAAAGTGGCAGTGCGAAATGAATCATATCTTACCCCCCTCACTGGAAGATGCTGATTCAGGAGTCAGAGGCTCGTCAAATAGTGGATTGATGACCCTTTCATGGCAATCTCTGAAACATGATAAGAGTTTGACAGAATTAGAAGAACAACCAGAAATCATTGCTCTTGTTGATGCAATTCAATTGGCTAATCACCCTGGTAAGTTAGTGACTGCATTAGCCGCCCTTCGAACCCGTTTCCCATCCTCTTTAATTTGGTGTCCCGGTCTTGGTGGGCCAGATAATCTTGCTATACTAACGTGGTTAGGGGTTGATTTGTTTGATTTCACGCGTTCAAAGCAGGCAGAGTCAGTGGGCTATCTTCTAACTGCAGATGGGCCTAAAAAACCCCATCCTGATTATGGAGAAAGTGCAGAATTTCAAGAACAGGTTTCTCAATGGACTCAAGAACTATCTACAGTCAAAACTGCACTAGCAAATGGGGTGTTGCGGACTTTAATTGAGAAGCGTTCTCTAAACTCTCCACGTTTGGTAGAGCATTTACGGCACCATGATCGCTTGATACGTGCAACTATTTCTGATGAAATGAAAGGAAATGAGAAGTTATCTTCAGATGCTGGTGCTATAATTAATTCATTGAACGGTGCTCCACTACGTCGTTATGTCAAAGAAGGAGTGAAATTGAGATGCAACAGTCCCATCAGTAGACAAGATCCGCTGATTGCTGATTGGATTAACAAGATTGCCACAACGTATAGGGCTCCTGAAGAACAATCAGAAGTATTGGTATTACTTCCGTGCAGTGCTAGAAAACCATACTCAATGTCTCAATCACACAGACGATTTCGTCGAAGCCTTCGCCACCGGCCTCTACATGAGGTAATGGTAACAGCACCACTGGGTTTAGTTCCTCGCGAATTAGAAGAGTTGTGGCCTGCTGGTCATTATGATATTCCGGTTAGTGGCGATTGGAGTGGAGATGAATTGGAAATAATTCGCACTTTAGTTAAATCAATAGTCACTAACAATGGCTATCAACTCATTCTTAACCACAGTGATGTAGAACTTAATGCTGCAGAAATTGGTGCTGAAGTAATTGATACAAGGCAGGGTGAAGGTGCAGGATCTCCATCCTCTCTTGAGCGTCTCAATAATGCTTCTGAAGATGCTGCAAAAAGGTTTCATCCAGACTACAGGATGAGTGAGAAACAACACTTGTTGATAAAAATGAAATCCATATCTAGATGGCTCCATAATAACGATGCTTGGTTAGTCAAAGCACATGTCGGTGGTAAACCACCTCGTTGGAAGATATTGGATGGTAAAGTGCAGTTAGCAATGTGGCATCCGCAGGATGGCCGCTTCGCTTTTGCCAAGGGGACACTACCTTCGCTTGCAACGGAGCAGACACTTGCTGAAGTCCACCTAGTTGAAGGCCCTAAACTAGAGGGCGACATTTTCTCACCTATGGTTGACAAAGTGCATGGGGATGTTAGAATTGGGGACGAAATCTTGGTTTTTAGGGCCGGGGAACTCCTAGGTAGTGCACGTAGCCTAGCTTCAAAATGGGAGTATTTCGGTAGCCCTGGAATGGTTGCAAAGACAAAACACAGGCTATGATACCTCTTGTAGAGAGGCGGAGCGGTTATGAATGGGGAGTAGGTCGGCGGCTCGCTTAAGGTGTTCTAGTGGCTCGTATGCACAGTGGAGGAAAAGGCCGTTCGGGGTCAACACGCCCCAATGTTTCTGATGTACCAAGTTGGTCAGAACAGGACAAATCACTGGTTGAGGGTTTGATAGTTGAGTTACATGATGCCGGTAATTCCAACGCAATGATTGGCACAATCCTAAGAGATCAACATGCAGTGCCAAGTGTCAAACTTCTTCTTGGCAAAACTGTAGGTGCTGTACTTGCAGAAAATGGCAAGTCCCGTGAAGTCCCTGAGGAATTAATGAACATGATGCGTAAGGCTCAGGTGATTATCGACCATCTTGAGAACAATCGCAAGGATTTGCACAATAGTCGCCAACTCACACTCATTGAATCTAAGATACGCCGTTCAGCCCGTTACTATAGGGCTAATGGGATGCTTTCTGAAGAGTGGAAATACAAGCGCGAACAATTACGCTTGATGGTTGAGTGATTCCTCTTCTTTTCCTCTAATACGGGGTGCCTCTTTTGAATGGCGGCCATTCTGCACATGTTATGCGCTCTCTGCTGGAGTTGGAGGCATTTGCTCCAATCGCTGATAACCTAAGGGGCATTTCTGCAGAATTAGCTGCATCTGATACGGTGACATTACTCGTTCCTTCTTCACCTACTGGTGCTGTGGCCTCAGCATTACTAGAGGCCGCTTTGCTCGATGCTGGAATTCCCTATCGCCGCCGCTTTTCTCCTCGCCAAGCCTCTCCCCCATGCATTGAGATTGCAGAGGGCAAGGCTACTGATATGCCGACAGAATGTAGGTCCAATGGAAGGAGCCTCAAACTTGCTCCCTTTTTC
>PVBE010747872.1_pt1 | contig 12213 bp, 9 predicted proteins | sample 1631181 | NCBI WGS metagenome assembly PVBE01 (sample SAMN08397723, study PRJNA350692) | Marine metagenome, whole genome shotgun sequencing project. | isolation source: water | place: Pacific Ocean | collected 2012-04 | reverse complement strand
GCCACGCCAATTTAGCCTCATGTTTGATACAACCGTTGGCGCAACAGGCGGTGATGACAACAAAGCATATTTACGCCCAGAAACTGCGCAAGGTATTTTTCTTAACTTTATGAATGTTGTTGACACGATGCGAGTAAAGATCCCATTTGGCATTGCACAAATTGGCAAAGCGTTCAGAAATGAAGTCACCCCACGAAACTTTATTTTCCGTTCCCGAGAATTTGAACAAATGGAAATTGAATGGTTCTGCCACGAAGATGAAACCAAGCAGTGGTATGAATTTTGGTGTAACTACCGCAAAGAGTGGTGGCAAAAAATGGGGCTGACTACAGAAAATCTTCAGATGCGTCAACATGATTCGGATGAGCTTGCACACTATGCAAAAGAAGGATGCGGCACATTTGATATCGAATATAAATTCCCATTTACTGACCCAGGCTTTGGTGAACTTGAAGGTGTTGCCCATCGTGGGAACTATGATTTATCTAGGCATACGGAATTCAGCGGTAAAAAAATCAATTACTTTGATCAACAAAAGAACGAACGGTACACACCACATGTCATCGAGCCATCTGCAGGTTTAAGTCGTGGGACCCTCGCACTTTTATGTGAAGCGTACACGCCAGACGACCGACCTTCCAAAGTATTCATGAAATTCAACCCGCGAATTGCGCCAATTAAAGCTGCAATTTTCCCACTCGTCAATAAAAACGGCATGCCAGAGATAGCACAAAAATTACACGAAGAGATGCGTAAAAAACATGTCGTGCAGTACGATGCAAAACAATCCATAGGCAAAAGATATGCACGCATGGATGAAGCAGGAACGCCCTACTGCTTCGTTATTGACGGTGACACGCTCGAGGACAACACGATTACTGTTCGCGACCGAGACACTGCAAGCCAAGAACGCATCAACGTTGACCAAGCGGTTGCATATCTTGACGACAAACTGAATTGATCAGATGATTTTAAAGTGAAACAGAAGACCTACGGGATTGTTTCTATTTTTCCATTTGTTTGATTTTTCTGAAACACAAAAGCAAAATTAATCCACACGAGATATTAACTGTTATTACAGTTGCAAGTGCAACTCCAAAATAACTCCAAAATTCTCCAAGTACATACATCCCGGCAATTCCAACCACCGAAGTACAAACCATAATGACGAGAACTCGTGCGTTATAACCCAAGAACTGATAGAGCGATCGACTAATATACATTAATGAACACCCACCAAAACCCAACACATAGACAACAAGGGTCCAGTACCCCGCTGTGTATTCTTCGCCATACAAGCCTAAAAAGAATTTTCCGCCAATAATAAGAACCCCACCAAGAACGAAGAACGAAACAAATGTAGTTCGAATCCAACTAAGCAGGAGTTTATTAATTTGCGATTGGTTTTTTGCAGCAACAGCTTTGGCAAAGAATGGACGATACAATCTCCCCAACCCATATACAGGTAATAAGATAATAATCGAGAGTTTTCCCGCAGCACTTAATATTGCTGCATTTTCATCATTCCCATATACCCAACCCAACACAATAACCCCGATTTGGTGAATTATTGTTACAGAGAGTGCTGCAAAAGCAATAGCCAATCCACTACGTATCCACTTGGAATTAGAATAAGTACGTTTACCGTGTTTAATTTGTTCTGACTCGACAAATATAGATAATAGCCAGAGTAAATATAATATAATTGTAGAACTAATTGCGAAAACTCCTGCGACTCCCAGAGCACCTAGTTGTGTCTCAAAAACTACCACAAACACTCCTAGAGTTATAATAGCAACGATATTCCAACCCCAATCAAACAACGCACTTGCTCGAATAGGCGCACCATGCGTGGAACTCGTGTACGCAAAAAAACGTGCTAAAGCAAACAACGGCAATAGCGCTATCACCGCAATGAAACTTTCAAGACGCGCCGCAGTATTTTTTTGAATCGCAAGGTGGCACCCTACTAAGACCACAAAACAAATTATCGATACTCCAAGGATAAACAGCGGAGCATTTCTCCTAAGCCCTCTAGATAATTCCCAACTTCCGTCTATATAACTTTGAGAATAAATTTTTGTCGCTATCGTTCCCATTCCCAAACTTGAAATCGTGATTGCAATTCCTAACATAGAAAACGATGCTGAAAATTCCCCAAATTCAGATATGCTCATCATTCGAGCCAATAGAATCCATAATAAAGTTGCAATCAGCCCACCCGCAACGGATTGCACCACCATCGTTGCTGATTTTTTTAGCGTGGGCACACTTTTGACTGAATTGTTCACTGCAATGTCAACTAATTCTTTGAAATCCAAATTGTGGTTTAACTTTAACTGGTTTACCACCTACTTCAAGCAAGGGGTACGCAAGAAAATTTATAGGGCCAGATTCTGGCATTGGAGTAACAACGAGATCGCGTCCATGACTGAATTCGACACGATTTGCTGGATTATGTCCGAAGTAATACGTTGATAAACTTGTATATTTGTCCGCTTCACTTATATCAACTGGCCACCACTTTCCTTCTGCAAAAAATTCTGCCCAGCAGTGATAACCATTAACACCTCCGTCGTTTCGGCTCGATGGCACCGCAGCCCCAATTGCAAATCTTGCAGGAATACCAACCGATCTAGAAAGTGCTATGAAGTAAGAATGATAATCTGTGCAATTTCCTCGAGCGGAATCGCAGGCAAATACCGCATCGCCCTTCCCGTACTCGTTCCCGAATTTAGCGTACCGCATCGTGTCAATCGTGTGGTCGTACAGGGCTCTTGCTTTCACTAAATTTCCGCCATTTTTATCAACTAAAACATCAGTTGCGATGTCCAAAAACTTGTCGCTGTTTGGCACTAAGTTCTCTGGAGCAAGGTATGTCTCAGGCGATGTTGAATCTGCGTACATCGATTTTTCTTGCCGAAGCACATCGAACTGCATAAGTATTGGCAAGCCACTATCCTCCGGAGTCAATTCAACAAATAATACTTTGTTTCCAAAACGTTCATCTTTCAGAATCTGATGGGTTCCGGGAATTTCAATGTTTTTAATGTCAATGGTTTGAAAATCATCACTGCTAGGAATTGGAATCCACATACGTGCGTCTTCTTGCATTTCAGGAAGCGTGGCTTGATACACAAATGAAAATTTGTCTTCGCCTTCCACTACGCCAAGTAATTCCCGTGATGCATCTGTTGCATCAACATGGATCCAAGTGCCGTCGTCTTGCTGTTCCCATAAATAATATGGACGACCGTTAAGTTTATGAACAGTTGTTTCTGTAACTGTCATTGATCCGGGATCACCAGCAAGAAAGAAGTCTACGTCGTACACGTTTCCGTCTTCACTTGCGAGATCAACACATGCGAAGTGTCGTCTCGGTCCAAGATTTGCGAGGTACTCCATGTGCACACGCACCAACTTGAGTTTCATCTTTTTATCTTCGAAAGTTAGAGGAAAGAAACCATCGTTACTTTCTGATAGTTCTCGAATGTGACGTTCAATACCCACCTTTATATCGTTCGTCACAACATTAGGAATTGTTTCAAGTGTCGAACATGATGGCGTGTCTTGTATCGAATACGCAAAATTTGAACAAATAAGTGTAGATAGGACGAGCAATAGTTTCATTTTTAGTTTCCTCTGATAATCCACCAAGCAATCCACATAATAGCAGTGTCAGCAGCAACATGGCAAATCCATCCTGGCCAAATGGAGTTGTATTTGTTGTAGAGCCATCCCCATATAACGCCGCCAAAAAACAAACCAATTGCGCTCAATAATACCAACCAAAGAGATCCGAAATTCCAGAGGATTACGATGTGATGAACTGTGAAAAAGAAAGCGCTCAAAATAATAGCAGGCCAAATGCCAAAGAGTAATTTGAATTTAGAGAATACAAACCAACGCCAAACATACTCCTCCATCAATGAATTGGCTAATGACATTACCGAGGCAAATATTAAAAACTTAGCTGGTGTAGTAATGCCTAATGCATCAATGCTTGCTTTTGCTTCAGGATCAATGAGTGAGCCTTTTGCGAGCCAATATGTTGCAAAGATAATAATCGAAACAGGTAATGACCAAATAAAACCGACCGCAATTGCCTTCTTATTCGTAGGAGACCAACTCATCTTCCCTACGTCGACAAAAAGTAGCCACGCAACTGGCAACACCACAATCCACAATTTTGCGATAGCCCAAATAATTTTACCTATTTCTATTTCTTGCGTATAGACATTTCGAATTGGTGGCAGATAAAACGAACATGAAACACCAATGAGTGGAGCGGGAAGAATCAAAGCAAGTGCAAGACAGGCTTTTTGTGTTTGATTCAGTTTCGCAAATACTTGAAGCATTTGCGGCACTATACAGTTTTAATTTGCGTTGAAGTATTTGGCTTCTGGATGATGCACAATTATGGCTGATGTAGATTGCTCTGGATCAATTTGCCAATTTTCAGTCAGCTCGCATCCTATTCGCTCTGGTTGAAGCAATCTAAACAACTTCTCTTGGTGGCTCAAATCTGGACAAGCGGGGTATCCGAATGAATAGCGGCTGCCTCGGTATTTTTGTGAAAACAACTCTTTTATATGCGGGCTATCACTGCCACTGATTCCAAGTTCGTCTCGCATCCGCTTATGCCACAATTCGGCAAGTGCTTCAGCACATTCAACTCCCATGCCATGGACAAATAAATATTCTTGATAAGAATCCTCTGCAAAAAGTTTTTCTGTAATTTTACTTATTTCAGAACCCATCGTTACACATGACAACCCAAGAACGTCCCGCTCCCCTGTATCTACTGATTTGAAAAAATCACAAATACAAAGTTTTCTTCTCTTTGCTTGCCGCGGGAAATCAAATCGCTCCAATTCCCTCGCATGATCTTTTGGGTCAAAAACGACCAAGTCATTACCATCACTTGCAACGGGATACCAGCCATACACAACTTTTGGCTGCAAAGCACCCTCGTCACGTAGTGATATTTTTAATCGTTCAAACACTGGGCGAACTTCTTCGTCTAGGTAATGTTCATAATCTCCTATTGACCGATGCCCCTTTTTAAAACTCCATTGACCACGAAAAAGTGCAACTCGATTGATGTATGGATAAATATCTTCAACACCAAGAGACTCGACCACTCTATTTCCCCAAAACGGCGGGGATGGTATTTCAACCATATTTGAGATATTACTCTTTTCACTAGTGATTGACTGGGTAGAACACCCTCGATCAATATCAGTTGATTCCATAGATTGAACTCTTGTTTCAACTGCCTTCCTCTTCGCTAAACGAAGATCGATTTCAGCAGTTAACGAATCTTTTTTTCCCTCTGCTAACGTGTTGCATATACGAAGACCCTCAAAAGCATCTTTGGCATAGTACAGTTGCCCGTTATACACAGAGCGCAAATGTGATTCTGCGTAATGCCTAGAGAGTGGTGCACCACCAAGTATGACTGGAACATCAATGTTCATCTCATTAAGTAATTTTAGATTTTCTTCCATCACCATTACACTCTTCACGAGTAATCCCGACATCCCAATTACATCACTTCCTGTTTCTCTCCACGCTTGCACAATATTTTCTATTGATTGTTTTATTCCAATATTTTGAACAGCCCAACCATTATTACTCAAAATAATATCGACAAGGTTTTTGCCAATATCATGCACATCTCCCCTAACAGTTGCTAGAACAACACGACCTCGAGTGTGCCCCTCTTCTTTTTTTAAGTGTGGTTCAAGATGTTTTACTGCCATTTTCATGACTTCAGCAGATTGCAACACAAAAGGCAATTGCATCTGCCCAGATCCAAATAATTCGCCAACAATTTTCATCCCTGCGAGCAAATGATCATTAATGATTTCTATTGGTTTATATTTTTGCATCGCTTCGTCAATGTGTTCAAAAAGCAATTTCTTTTCGCCATCAACAATGTGTGATTGAAGCCATTCCTCAATCGATATATTTCGTTCAACTTCATCATCCCCCACTTCGTCGAGGTCATCAAAAAGACCAATAAAAACCCGAAGAGGATCGTATGTCTCATCATCTATCTGAACTGGTAAACCAGTTCCACCATGTGAAAAAGCACGGCGGTCGTAGATTACATCTAACGCAACTTGCTTCTTCTCTGGATGGATCCGATTCATTGGTTGAATTTTTGAAGAGTGCATAATTGAAGAGGTAAGACCTGCATCCATCAACTCCCATAAAAGCACTGAATTGAGAACTTGTCTTGCAGCAGGCTTTAAACCAAATGAACAGTTAGATAGTCCACAAGTAATTTGAACATCCGGCCATCTTTTTGAAATCCTACGAACTCCCTCGATAAGCTCTAATGAACTTCGACGGTCACTATCCATCCCTGTTGAAATTGGGAGTACAAGAGGATCAATAAAGATATCTTCTATCGGAATTCCATGTATCTCCGTTGCACGTTCAATCGCGCGAGCAGCAATACTGTATTTGCGAGCCGCACTGCGAGCCATTGCTTCTTCTTCATCCTCATCAATCGTACCTATGACAATTGCAGCACCGTAGATTCTTGCCAAATGACAAAATGAATCGAACTTTTTCTCTCCCTCTTCAAAGTTTGTTGAGTTGATAATTGACTTACCGCCGGCGTGCTTAAGCCCAGCTTCGATCGTCACTAATTGTGTTGAATCTAGCATGATAGGCACATCCACTTGCCGTACAACTTGCTGGACAATCGTCGCCATATCCTTGGCATTATCACGAGCAGTCGTATCAACATTAATATCCAAACAACTTGCACCCTCCCGAACTTGTTGCTTCGCAAGCGAAATCATTTCATCTACATTTTCCTCGCCTAAAAGCCTCTTAAACTTTCGAGAGCCAGATGCATTCATCCGCTCACCAACGATAAAAAGTGATTGTTCCTGCCTATAATTCATAGGTGAATACAAACTTGAGCAGCCCGCTTCCCAGCCAGAAAAATCGCGCCGTTTCCTTTGTAAAGTTTGAGAAATATTTGCTAATTTTGAAATGTGTTCAGTAGTTGTCCCACAACAGCCACCAAAAATATCAACTCCAAATTGCTCAACAAATGAACCAACCGTTTCAGCAAGGGAGCTTGGTTGAAGTGGGAACTCCGTTCTTCCTTCAACGAGTATCGGGAGACCAGCATTTGGAACACAGGATATTTTTTGAGGCCAATTGTTAGATAGATGCTCGATATGTTTCGTCATCTCTTTTGGACCTGTTGCACAGTTCAAACCAAGGGAAAATATTGGATAGGATCGCAACGCATTTACGACCGCCCCAATATCACTTCCTAGTAGCATGGTCCCCGAAGTTTCAATGGTTACACTTACCATGATTGGTATTTCTTGCGGAGTTCGACTAGTCTCTTCAAGTACTCGGAGGCAAGCATTGATTGCGCACTTCACTTGCAAAAGATCTTGGCATGTTTCAATGAGGAAAGCGTCAGCACCTCCTTCTAGTAATCCCCTTGCAGATTCAGCATAACTTGAGAGCATTGTGTCCCAAGAAACTTGATCTAGAGATATTAATTTAGTGCCTGGCCCCATCGAGCCCAGCACAAACCGAGGATGATCCACAGTTGTATGAGAATCGCATGCATCTCGTGCAATTTCTGCTGCTTCTTTACATAAAGATCTTGACCACGAAGCGATTTCTTCATTAAATTCGGACAAAACCAGTGGGTTTGCGCCAAAGGTATTTGTTTCAACAGCATCAGATCCTGCAGCAAGAAAAGAGTCGTGAATTGAACGTATAAGTTGGGGTCTCGATCGGACAAGAAGATCGACGCAATTTTCATAACCCAAATAATCACTTTCAATGGAAAGGTCTTCCTGTTGAAGACGTGAACCCATCGCCCCATCAAGAACGAGTGGTTTCAAATCTACATTTTTGAAAAGTAAAGAACCCATAGATTAATAGAGTGTACCCCACCCCTAACCCCACAGGGTAGAATGCAAGTTCATGATTCGTATTATTGCCACCATTCTGTTAGGCCTATTACTTGAACCTGCAGTTCAAGTTACAGATCCAACACCAGAAGATTTGCTTGAAGGAGCGATCAAAGCAATTGGCGGCGAGCATGCCATTGAATCTCTTGAATCGTTCAAACTCCACGGCATGATTCGTCTACCTGACGGGCGTCCTGTGATTGAGATTGACCTTGCAACATTTACAGGTGGCAAAGTTCTTGCAGTTCAAACATTTGTTGGAATTGGACAAACAAGATTCGGCAGCGATGGCTCCACCTCGTGGGAAGAAAATCCAAGCTCTACAAATACACAAGTCTACAAACTGATTGATGACAAAACACTTTCACAAAAAGTTAAACAGTTGAATTGGATTGAATGGCTCACTAAATTACCCATCCAACTTGAAAAGATGAAAGTTCAAGGAGAGACTGAATTTGATGACGAGGCGTGCTGGATCTTACATATTGAGGGTGAAGGCGAGTTCGACAGCGGCGAACAAGCATTCTTCTCTAAAGCAACCAAACGACTGATCGGGAGACAGACCATTGAACACACCAACGATGGTGACGCCATCGTCAATATTTATTTCCAAGATTGGCGTCCTGTTGGAGATTTACAATTATTCCACACTGTTGTGTTTAATCGTGATGGCGTAGAAGTGGCAATAGTTTTCGACACAATCGAAGTAAACAGTGTGGATGAGCGTATTTTTGAATTGCCAAATGCAGTCATCAAGTTGAGAGATAAGAAATGACAACAGCAGTTGAAATACGTGGAGTTTCAAAATCATTCGGAGAAACGAACGCCGTTGTCGACCTTGATCTTAATGTCCCAACTGGATCTCTCTGTGGATTTTTAGGACCAAACGGGGCAGGAAAAAGCACTACCATCCGTATGTTGATGTCTATCATTCATGCTGACAAAGGCTCTGTTCAAGTTTTAGATACAACAGCGCTTAAAGCAAAAGACAGAATTGGTTACCTACCTGAAGAGCGTGGCGTGTACCGCAAGATGAAAGTCGGAGGCTTTGTTGAGTACATCGGAAAACTCAAAGGCGTCCGAGGTTCGATACTTCGAAAACGAATCAACGATTGGCTTGAACGGGTTGAGCTGCCAGGCATTCAAAATCGTCGTTGTGAAGAATTGTCGAAAGGTATGCAGCAGAAAGTGCAATTTCTCGCAGCTATTATTCATGAACCTGAGTTAATCATTCTAGATGAACCCTTCGCTGGATTAGATCCAGTCAATGCCAGAGTCATCGGTAAAATCATTAATGAGTTGCATCAGCAGGGTCGTACTATTTTGTTTTCTACCCACGTTTTGCCGCAAGCTGAACAAATATGCGATCGAATCATCATGATCGATCAGGGCAAAAAAGTTCTAGATGGAACAGTCGGTTCTATTCAAGATCAATTTGACCCTCGTGTGATTCGCGTTGAACCTGTTGATCATACTTGTGATCTTTCAAATATTTCAGGTGCGTCGCAAATCGCAAATACATCTAAGGGTAAGCATCTCCTCATGCGCCTTGAAGATAATGCTGAGGCAACAGAAGTTTTAAGGCAGATCGTTCAATCCACTCCCGTTCGTGGAATAGAAATTGTAAAGCCAACACTTGATGAAGTTTTTATCGAACAAGTTGCACGTAGACGTGGACACGAAGCCGCCCTCCAAGTTCGCGAGGAAATGTCACATGCATAAGACACTCGTTGTTGCTTGGAGAGAATTCCGTCACACCGCGATGACAAAAGCATTCCTCATTGGCGCTATCATCATGCCATTACTTATGATGGGTCTTTTTATCATCGTGATGCCTCACATGATGGAAGCGAACACTACACCATTAACGGGGACTGTTGCAATCATTGCTCCTGTTGATGTGATTGAAGAATTCCAAAGTCGTATCGAATCAAATGAAAATCCAAATGCCCAACTCATCGATCAACTTCCAGATGTTGTTACACAAGACCCACTTGCTTCTGCGATGCTTAACCAACCAATACAAAACAACACAAACATCGTGTTGCAACCCTCCACAGTTGAAAATATTGAAACACTAAAAGATGACGTGCGAGATGGCAAACTTGCCGCATTAATCGTTGTTCCAGATACATTACTTGGAAAGCTCGCAGGCGATTCAAATGAACAACTCGAAGTCCTTATTCCAAGTAGTTTCTCACCAAACCACACAGACCTCCTCTCCTCTGCTGTGTCAAAGTCAGTCGTTGATGTACGTCTGCGACGATTAGGGCATGAACCTTCTGCGATGCACGCGATGGTCAAAAGACCACGAGTTGCTGCAACAAGACTTGCAAATGACGGTGGAGAAAAAGCTGACAACGAAGCGGCGAGGCGAATCATCCCAATGGCATTCATGATGTTGTTATGGATTGCAACGTTCACAAGTGGCAACTATCTCTTGACAACGACTATCGAAGAAAAGGGGAATAAGGTCATGGAGGTTTTACTCAGTGCAGTAAGCCCTCTCCAACTCCTAGGCGGAAAAATTCTCGGTCAGGCCGGCGTCAGCCTTATCATGTTATTAATGTATGGCGGTGCTGCGATGGCAGGGCTTGTTACGTTTGCACTGCTTGATTTAATCCCAGTCTCACACTTGCTCTACCTTGTTGCTTATTTCACCATGGCGTACTTTATGATCGCTTCTATTATGGCTGCAGTAGGCAGTGCTGTGACCGAATTACGAGACGCACAATCTCTCATCGGGCCGATTATGATTATTCTCATCATCCCTCTTGCTTTGTGGCCAGTTCTCTCTGAGCATCCAAACGGACTCGTTGCAACGATCACTAGTTTTACACCCCCACTTATACCCTTTGTCATGATCCTACGAATTACCGCTTCAACTGAAGCCATCGCTGCTTGGCAAATTCTCTTGAGCATGGCGATTGGTTTTATAGCAGTACTCGGGATGATTTGGGCTTGCGCACGTGTGTTCAGAATTGGAGTTCTCATGCAGGGCAAACCACCGAGTTTCTTGCAACTTCTCAGGTGGATTAAACAGGGCTAGATTCTGCACGGTGTCTGTGCGACGCCATACATATGGCATCTTGGAGCTAGAAGTCAACTGAGAGAACAACACAAGTGGTTAGTTGTCTTCGCAGTCATCATCGGTGGTCTAAGTGCCGTATGATGCCCACATGGCTAACAAAATATATCAATCACCCACAGAAGCACTCAAAGGATTGCTCACAAACGACATGATGGTCGCAGTTGGCGGCTTTGGACTCTGTGGTATCCCAGAGAAACTCATAATTGCCCTGCGAGATAGTGGTGTTACAGGTCTCACGTGTGTATCAAACAACGCAGGTGTTGACGAATGGGGACTCGGGCTTTTACTCCAAACGAAACAAATTAAACGAATGCTCAGCTCGTATGTTGGGGAAAATGCAGAGTTTGAACGCCAATTCATGGCTAAAGAACTTGATATTGAATTCTGCCCACAGGGCACGCTCGCAGAACGTCTTCGTGCAGGTGGGGCTGGCATTCCCGGTTTTTACACAAAAACAGGGGTGGGAACAATTGTGGCAGATGGCAAAGAAACGAGAGATTTTGACGGTGACACCTACGTTCTTGAAAGAGGAATCATCACAGACCTTTCCCTTGTTAAGGCGTGGAAGGCAGACGAATCTGGGAATCTCGTATTCAGAAAAACTGCACGCAATTTCAATCCAATGATCGCTACATGTGGCAAAATGACTGTCGCAGAAGTCGAAGAAGTAGTGCCAATGGGCGATCTTGATCCCGAATCGATCGATACTCCAGGTGTATACGTTGACAGAATCGTCGTTACAACATCAGAAAAACGGATCGAACAGAGAACAGTTACAGCGTAAAACATATATACAGATGAAGTCCGATAGTAGAATTATGCATCAATACGTGAAAACAGGACATATTATTATCGCTTGTGCGTTCAACCCGCTGCTAGATTTAGTCGAATTGAGAATTCAACAAACTCATTATGGAGAAGTATTAGGATTATGAACCCAATAAACACCTTACGTGCCCTCGCGCTCGCTAGCATTTCAATTGTCTCAGCAGGCTCACTTTCACAACAATCGCATGGTCAAATGGAATTTATGGCTGAAGCGATGCACCCAGAGTTCTTTTCAAGAGATCTTGTTGTATTCTCAGAGGGCTTAAATCTTGATGACACACAGGAAGTCATTGTCGAAGCCATGTTCGATTCCTATTCCGATGACTTTGATTT
>PVBE010717974.1_pt1 | contig 12213 bp, 7 predicted proteins | sample 1631181 | NCBI WGS metagenome assembly PVBE01 (sample SAMN08397723, study PRJNA350692) | Marine metagenome, whole genome shotgun sequencing project. | isolation source: water | place: Pacific Ocean | collected 2012-04 | reverse complement strand
TTAATAATAAATTTAAACGATTCTATAGAAGAGTAGCTCAATTCTTCTTTGAAGATTTTTTTGAATGTAAATGAGATGAAAAATATTTGCATACTTCTAATTTATAGTTCTACTAAATTAGTATTATTATTGTAATTTGTAATAAATTTTGCAAGTTATATGGACTTACTAGTAAAAGTAAAGATTATTATCTTTTATAGTCTATACTGCTGAAGCGTGTATTAGCATGTGATAAATACAAAGTGCTAACTTACGTATTATATTAATTTTAGGTAACGTTGCTGTTATGTGTAATTTAATTACATTAAAAATAATGTAGTTAATTTTAAACTTAATTTTTTCTCAGGTTCTTCTTGATGTAGATTGTGTCAGTAATAAACACTTTAGTACACATATTTAATTAAAGATATGCAATGGTGCCATTGTCTTTTAAGAACTATGCTAATCATCGATTGGTTTTGAAGCAGAAGCTACTGTGTTTAAATGATCAGATGGATAATGTATAACAAGTAAAAAAATAAAAGTGCTCAATATTAATATGGTCGTCCCAAGTGGTATTGTTGACAAGGTTGGGGACTGCATAACAAAGGCTACAATTGAAGCAGTACTGCTATATTGTATGGTGCCATAAGCTGCTGAGGCAGTACCTGCCATATATTTAAATGGTGCCATGGCGATGGAAATACTTGGACTAAATATCAACGCAACGCCAATGGTAATAACTAAATTTGGTACTATTAGTCCACTTTTGCTTAATCCATATTTTTGTTCCCAAAAAAGCATAAGGCTTGCACCTAAGATCATTAGTGTACTGCCACATAACACGATATATTTTAATTTAAAATGTTGCTGGAATATGGATAAAATCGTACTAGCAGCTAAGTAGACAAAGGCATTCAATCCAAAAAAATAGCCAAATTGATCTTCGGCTACCACTAGTTTATCAATTAATAAAATGGAAGATACTGAATAAAATAAAAATAGTGCTGTTAACCCTGTAGTGCCGCAGGCGACAAAGGTTAGAAATTGAATATTAGATACTACTTTTAAATAACGTTTGATCAGTTGGCTTGCAATAAAATTGGCTGATTTAGCTGGACCAGTTTCTGGTAAGTGTTGCTGGATAAGAATAAGCGCTAATAGGCTAAATCCAGTTAGAAAGTAAAAAGTTGAACGCCAAGATTCAAACCAAATAAATAAATATCCACCTAATATAGGGGCTAGCATAGGAACTATGGCTATGGTGATGTTTAGGTAACTATACATTCTAGGACGTGTTTTATCATCAAAAATATCTCTAACAATGGCAATTGTTGCGATATTGGTTCCGCACGTACTAAGACCTTGAAATATCCTAGCAATAATTAATATTTCAATAGATTTGGCTAGGGCGCATATTAAAGAGCTAAGGAAGAAGAGGGAAATACTAGCGAGCATAATGCGGCGGCGTCCAATTTTATCAGTTAAAGGACCGATAAAAATTTGTCCAATGCCTGTACTTAGTACAAAAATACTTAAAATCCACTGCACTTTAGAAAAGTCTGTATTTAAAGCAGTGGCCATAGTAGGTACACAGGGAATGAAAATATCCATGGCTAAAGCATGAAGCATTACGCTTGGAGATAAAATATAAATGATCTGTAGCATGGATCGATTTAGCATCAAAGTAGAGCCATTTAAGGGTAGGTTAGTTATCAGTCGATGTTTAAAATGTTATTTTTTTACCAGAAACATGTTTTGAATGACATTTAGCAAAGTGGTAGTAAAGAGATGGATAATTTATAAATCGTAAGATGAAAATAGAATGTATGCTAGAATATTCCAGTATTTTTTATATGATAGATTACATGTGTTACAAAGTATGATTATACATTACAGTCCTCATAAACAGTATAAATTTAGTTTCATAAATGGTGACTATTTTATACTTGATTTTCAGTATACAAGCAACATCTTGCTTGTATACTTTATTCTAAACTGCTTATCTCAAATAATAGATAAATTTGTTGAGAGATGAAACAATATATAATTCTTCTTTCATTATTAGAAAAATTTTCAATGAATTCCATTGGTTGATGGAAATAAAATTTAGCCTTGTTATGATTAATACATTTAATAACTGAAAATTTCTGCTATGAAAGATTTTTGTTTTATTACATATTCTTTAGTACGATGCTAAGTTTTGCAATTCTATGTGGTATATTTTATAACAAAAAATTATAATAGACTTCAAAAGTGCTACAATTTGCTTACCTATTTTTATTGTTTAGTTTAGTAATGATAACTTTATAATAGATATTGATAAATATTTGCTGATAAATTCACACATTTATAATACGTTTTAAATATGATGTGTACCTTTAGAGCTAAAATATTATGTTTATTTTATTTACTAATCATGTAGGTGTATTTCTACACAAAAACTACTTCAATAGATTTGGCTACTAGTGTCTTCAATGAATTATGCAATACTGCTAAATTATTCTATATTTGAAATTGTTGAAATATGAGGACTATGGTGCGTAATTAAGGTAGTGTTAACTATTCATTTTTATAGAATGTAACTATTATATTTATGCTACGTGAAATTATCAAAACACGGTATGCTAACTGATATTTAAAGTATTACATTCAGATTTTATATAATGTAGAATGGAGCATACATCATTTATGGGTGTTTTAATTGCAGCATCTTGGTATTTTAAATTCTATTTTGTAGTTTATCTTGTTTTGGAGAAAACATCATGGTCTAATAATATTATTTATAATTAAATAGAATATAGGATCTTTTTTTATGTTTTATAATACTATGATTTTTTGATAAAACTAGTAACATATTTATATAACATTGTAGGTGTTTTTTTTAAATTAGGGTGCTAAAAGCTTAGAATTGAAATGATTAGATGATGTTTTAAATTAAGTTGTGATTGTTGCAGATGAATGATTTACGTAATAATGCGGTTTGCTTTATTATATATCTTGTGCATCTATGTGACTCGCTGTACTAATTAGTATCAAATAGGTAACAAAGAGTAGTGGTTATGTGTGCTAATAATATAATATTGATTAAGCATAAATGTACCCATCTTTTTAGGGGATATTTTATATGGGGAATAGTTACCCTATTTTATATTTTTGATAATTTACTAAACATTTTTCCTGGAGCAATGAAACCGGAGCTATCTGCCGCTTTCTCTCGTTCTGCTGCTGATTTGGGTAGTTTATCAGCTTGCTATTTATGGGCCTATGGGATAATGCAAATTCCGGCTGGAATTTTGATTGATAGGTTTGGTCCTAGAATAGTATTAACAATTGCTAGTTTTGTGTGTGCCGTAGGTTGTTATATTTTTTCGTCTGCCTACACTTTTTCAACAGGTGTGGTGGGTCGTTTATTAATTGGATTTGGTGCTTCCTTTGCTGTTGTTGGTTGTTCAAAAATTGCTACGACTTGGTTTCCGCCTAAAAGATTTGCTTTATTTATGGGTTTGATGGTATCTGTTGGTATGACGGGTGCAGCTTTTGGTCTGTCAACAATTAACAAGATTATTCATGTGTTTGCAAGTTGGCGTGATGTTGTTTTATTTGGAAGTGCTATCTCTGTCTCTATCGCTGTCTTAATTTGGTTCTTTGTTCGTGATAGGCCAGAAGGACCAGTGCCATGGTCTATAGAGTTGACTTCTTCTAACATAACGAAACCACACATTGGCCTTTTTGAGGCTTTATTTGAGGTAATATCTTGCCGACAGGCATGGTATGTTTCTACTTATGCCGGATTGATGTTTGTCCCAACGTTGGCATTTGGTGGTATGTGGGGTATACCTTATTTGGTGGAGGCACATGCGTTTAGTCAAGATCTAGCAGGATTTTCAGTTGGATTAATTTTTATTGGATGGACGTTTGGTGGGCCCATTTACGGGTGGTTTTCAGATTATATTAGGCGTCGTAAGATTCTGATGTGTTTTGCTAATATTACAACGTTATTGGTTTCTTTATGTATTATTTATGCAACGCATTTGTCACCTATGCTAATTGGTACATTAATGTTTTTATTAGGTTTGTTCTCAAGTGGTTTTATTTTGGCGTTTGCTATCATGCGAGAGCAAAATCGAGTTGAAGTTTTAGGTATATCCATTGGTTTTATTAATATGCTTAATACCATTTTAGGTGGTGCTGTATTTCAGTATATTATTGGTAAGGTGTTGGATTGGAAAGCAAAAGATGTAATTGAAACAGAAGCAGGTAGAATTTTTTCATTACTAGATTATCAAAGAGCATTGTTGTTGTTGCCAGTGTGTTTAGTAGTTTCTTTAATAGCGTTGATGTTTTTAAAAGAAACTTATTGCAAGTCTAAGTATTAAATAGTATTATTTTTTTAAAGTTCTAATTTAGAGTAAAGTGTTCTGTAATAACTTTTATCATATCAGCTCGCCTTCAATGTACTACAGTGATGGGTTGTTGGAAATTTGTATGTAGCGTTTTCTAATTTCCCTAATAATTATTCGTTTGATTTAGAAAAAGCTCTATATAATCTAACATTATTGTAAAATAGTAAATCTATTAATGTTTTAGTTTTTTAATATTTTTTGAATAAAATAATTTTAGAAAAAACATTCTGCAGTATAAACTAAAATATTCTATGTGTTGTATTTTAGCTCATTTTATTTTCTCAATAAGTATAGTTTCTGTTTTTGTTTGTTGCTTGTTTTCTTAATTAAAAATCTACAATATCTATTGTTGTGTATATTTTTGTCATGTGTAATTCTATATTGTACTCGTATTTAGTTGTTTTTTTTTTGATAAAAACATATTAAGTGAGTTAATATTAAAAATAATTATATGAGTGTAGTCATTATGGTATAATCTAGTGATTTTGTATTGCTCTATACGTTCGATTATAATTTCGAGGTGAAGAGTTGAATTGTTAATTTTGCTATCTTACTGAATCAGTAAGATTGGTATATCTATTTTGTTTTTCTTGAAGTTATTATTATAGTGTGAATATGAAATATATAACGTTATCATTTGACTGAATATCAAATGTTACTTATGTAAGCAGTGGTATATGAATTTAAAATTAAGTTTAGAATATTGAAAATGAAATAATGATTGTTTAATATTTTTTATATGAAACTAAGAGTAGTAATATTGTTTTGTCATGAATAATAAGTTCGTTTTACAATAAATTAAATATGTACGGTATTCAATGTCCTTGTTAATATCATTGGAATAAATATTAAAAGCGTGTGTTTTAAAAATTAGTAGTAATAGAGTGATAATGGTGTCATTTGCCTTTTGAAATTAGTCTACAGTTTAATAAAATTGCTAAAGTTTTTCAAATTATGTTTTTTTATAAATTTTTTATAAAAAAACTATAGGAATAGATGGCAAATTGTTATCAATGAATTAACAGGAAGTGAGACTAGTATGAAATTGAGTTTTAATTATGGTAATGAAGTTTTGTAGCTATAACAGTTCAAAATATAAACTAAATCAGAATGAGTTGCCAATTAGATTGATAATCAGGATATTATTGTTTTATTTTCATAGAAAGCTGTTCATGTTTGGACTTGTTAATTGAAGAATAGCTAATAAGCGGTAAGATAAAAAATAAGCGTGATAGTTGAAATAACGTATGGTGTATGAGTATTCAAATCTTGTATTTGTTAATATCAATAATGCTGATAACGTGTAACTAAATGATAGAATTCATTTGGAATATTTACTGATTTTATTATAGAGTTGTTTATATCAATCTTTGTTGCTATGAAAAAATAACAGTCATGGACATACATTATTCGCTTGGTTATCTGAATATGTAAAATATATATTTAGTAGTATTGTTTTTACCTTATCCGTTCGTGGTTTTGATTAATGTGGTAATGTTAAAGCTTATACTTATCTGCTGTTTGGTTTATTGAGATATTGACAACAGCAGTTAGATTAATATTCATTGTTACATGTAATGCAATTTCTGTAAGATATTATTGAATATGAAGTAAGAATTTTTTATACTACCTTTGTAAAAAGGTATACATCGATTAGTGAATTGCTGTGTATTGCATTCATTGATAATTATAAGCACACTACACAATAAATAATGACCGTTGGTATATAATTTATAAAGTGCATACAAATTACGTTGTATCTATTTTAAGTATTCGGATGTTGTATTTGAGAGATAAATTTATAAAGAGTAGCTTTCCGTTAATTTTATTTGTAAATTGCATGACTCATGACCTATATTATTAAATAGAATGAACAGATTGCTTGATGTCCAGATATATTAGTATTTGATACGAGCAAAAATTATTAGGATATTAAAATTTGAATACTACTGTATATAAATATTTTGATGCATTATTTATAGCACAGTTGTTTAAATATTTTGCTAGAATGATATTAGTAAAAGCATGTTTTAAAAAATAGCATTAACAATGAAAATTGTATTTGATTATTGAGCGTGATATTCATGTGTTTTAGAAAAATAGTTTACTCGTATTTATCAAATTATGATTTATAAATTTATTCTTTATTGAAAATTATTGAAGAGAATATTTTTGTGTGTTTGCTGATAATAGTTATGATATTAATAGTGTTTACCATGACATTTGAAGAACACAACAGTTGGTGCGATCGTAAACAATCTATTTAAATAAGATGTAGTATTTTTAATAAATATATAAAAACTTAATTCAATTGAGTAAAAAAATAATTTATGATTACTTTAGCAGAACTCTTTGAGAGGTTTGCTAAATCATAAACTATTGGGCATTGGTGAAATGAGCATATTTAGCTGAATGATTGTTGTCTATAGAATCTACTGTCGAAATTTACTGCATAATATGTATTATTGAAAATTGGATTGTTATTTAGATTAAAGGTAATTACAGGTATGCTGTAATTTAGTCAAGTGAAAAGTTTTGTTCAACTCTGGATATTTGAACGAATACAGTTTTTGCAACATACTTAAATTTTGTTATTATACTTAGACTTAGATTTAGACCTAGATTTAGAATTATATTTAGATTTTGATGTGTAATGTTCTGCAGAGCGCATTTTTTTAGCTATTAGATCCAATACGCTATTAATAAGTTTGTAACTATCTGTTGCGCCAAATGACTTAGATAGTTCTAATGCCTCATTAATAATAACTCGATATGGAATATCCACATAATACTGTAACTCATAGGTGGCAAGTCGTAAAACAGTTAATTCCACAGGGTCAATTCTGTCTAAGGATCGTTTAAGAAAAGGTGATATTTGCATATCGAGTTCTTTAGAACATTTAGGTACATTATAGAGTACATGTTGAAAATAAGTTATATCAAATCGTTCAGATTTATGTTCCTGTAAATAATCTTCTTCAATGTCCTTTAATTTGTTGTTACTAATTAGCCAGCCATATAAAGCTTGTAAGGCATATTGACGTGCTTTTCTTCTGGCCTTAAATGGTCTAAAACTCATTGTTTTTTCCTCATTGAAATTTAAATGTTTTTAGTGTTAGAGAATTAAGCAGTTGATACTAAATTCATGTTTATTTTCATGCTTTATTCTAAGTTATTTAGCTCCACTATTATTGTTATCGCTAATCTTTATGTAAGTTACTACATATTAACCATGTTGGTTGAAATTGTTTCCCCTTTACATCAAGGAACTATGTATGTAGTTTTTTCTCTTTTAAATGTACTAAGTTACGCAATGTCCTGGTTAACTAAAACATGTTCGGAGTGTCATACTTGTTTGCCATCATTAAAGAAAATGAATTACCTGGATATAATCAGTATGGTAAAGGTAGTGTTGCACAATAGTACCTTAACATATAGTTTAATTAGCCTCATATACTGGAAATTTTCGACATAGTGTAATTACTTCAGATTTGATCTGACTAATAAGTGTTTTATTTTGTAAATTTTTTAAAATGTCTACAATCCAATGACCAAGTTTTTCAATTTCTGGTGTTTTAAAGCCCCTGGTAGTAATTGATGAGGTTCCTATCCGTATCCCACTGGTAACAAATGGTGAACATGGATCATTTGGAACAGCGTTTTTATTTACAGTAATGTTGGCAAGTTCCAGTGCCTTGTCTGCTTCTTTACCAGTAAGTTTATTACGGATTAAATTTACTAAAAATAGGTGATTGTCTGTTCCATTGGAGACAATATCAAAATTATGCTGCTGTAAAAGTTTTGTTAACTGTTTAGCATTAGCAATTACTTGTTTTTGATAGATTTTAAATTCTGGTTCCATGGCTTCTTTTAGTGCAACAGCTTTGGCTGCGATAATATGCATTAATGGACCACCTTGAGTTCCTGGAAAAACTAGGGAATCTAATTTTTTTTCTAACGTTGGATTAGCCTTGGCTAGAATTAACCCACCTCTCGGTCCTCGTAGGGTTTTGTGCGTTGTTGTAGTAGTAACATCTGCAATGTTAATAGGTGAGGGATATTCTTCGGCAGCGATTAAGCCTGCTACATGAGCTATGTCTGCTAATAAATAAGCATTAACTTCATCGGCAATTTTTCTAAAACGTTTCCAATCAATGATTCGTGAGTAGGCAGAAAAGCCTGCAATAATAAGCTTAGGGCGATATTTATTGGCTAAAGATGTAAGTTGTTCATAGTCAATCTCACCGGTTTTAAGATCCAATCCATATTGGATGGCGTGATAAATTTTTCCTGAAAAGTTAGCTTTGGCACCATGGGTTAGGTGGCCCCCTTGATCAAGTCTCATACCTAGGATGGTATCACCAGGTTTTAATAGTGCCATATAAGCGGCGGCATTTGCTTGAGAGCCGGAATGTGGTTGTACATTTGCATAATCAGCCTTAAAAAGTTTTTTAGCCCGTTGGATGGCTAAAAGTTCTGTTTGATCTATAAAATAGCATCCACGATAGTATCGTTTATTAGGATAACCTTCGGCATATTTGTTTGTTAATACTGTACTTTGAGCTTCAAGTACTCTTGGGCTGGCATAATTTTCTGAAGCAATTAATTCAATATGTGTTTCCTGGCGTTTTCTCTCATGCGTTAGCGCATACCATAATTCTGGATCAAATGTCTTGATTTGCATGTTACGTTCATACATTGCGCTTTCCTAACTTCTTTCATCGATATCAGAAAACCTATATTCTATCGTAGAATGAATAGATCTGATAGTCTCATATGACAAATAATAGATTGGTTTTTTTGTATGGATGTATTTTTGTTAATGGGGTGAGTGGTCAATTTTGCTGTTGTTTTAGGGTAGTTTAGATTTATCTAGTTGTGGTAATGGCTAAATCTCAAGGTTATGAATGTCATGCATAAGTATTTAGTATAACACAATGACATCAAATAGAATTGAAAGCTGCAAAGCATGTAATCGAGCAATTACATGTAAGCTCTCATAAAATAGTCGGTTTAGATTTAAGTGCTTTTACTGGTTCGGTATTGACTGATAAAATTATAGATGCCTTGAATTTTCAGGATTGACATGAAATTTAAATAACGTATGTACCAGCAAGAAATATAATATTTTTTTGACATAAAAGATTTAAATTTTTATTTAATTTTACATAAATAGTTACTATTATTGGAATGATGTATTATTTATTGGATTACATGTATAAGTAGTAATAATGTTTAATTTATGCCTTTTAAAAAGGATAGTTATGAAATTTAATTATATTTTAGATTTATACAATATATATTTAGCACTAATGGCTTAGGATGATAGTTGTATAATTGAATAAAATATTTGTGATTTTAATTTTTTGAATTTGACAAAATTCAGAGGTGTCAGATTTATATACTTATAGTAAAATTTTTCGTTTGAAATACACAATATTACTTTTATAGTGATAAGAAAAATATTAAATGAATATTTAATATTTTTTCTAAGTGTAAATTTTTCATTAGAAATTTTCTATGGGAATTATTATTGTTATTAGTACCATATTGTGTAATGCAGGAATATTAGAGTTATTTACATCATATATCTAGATGAATTATAATTATAAATTCATGTTATAGTTAGGTAATAATAATTTTGTTTTGATAAAATTTACTGTATCGTTATTACGTGTATTTAATTAAATTAAAATTGATATTTGCGGTAGAAATGATCTTAATTGTAATGAGCTAGAATATTATTTAAAATAATAAATTTATAAAATGTTTAATAAATTAGCTAATAGTTTGGGACCTATTGGATAGGTGAATGAATATTTACTAAACGCTAAAATACTGATTCGATTTCTCATAAATAGTGATGTTATTTATACCTGGATAAAATAGTGTCATGAAAAATTTTTTGCAACAGAAAAATATCATTAGTATAATCAATGATTATTTGCTTATATGGATGATAATTGTTGTAATTTGCATATGTATTGATTTTCAAGTTTCATGAATATGATGATGGACAGTGTTTTGGAAACATATCGGAGGGAGTGTGTTAAAGACTATTTAGGGCTTTGAATTTCAAATATTGTGTATTGGTTATGACATAGTTTTAATTATATTTGTGATAGGAATATATTGAATTTGTTTTAATGAAAATAATGTGACAAGAATGCCATTTTATAATAGTTGATGTTAAGTTAATTTTTAATTAACATAGTGTTTTGATTTAGATCATTCAAATAGTGATATTGTAGAAATATGTTCATCATGAGTTTCATATATAAATAGATACCTAACTTTTAGTTAGTATGGTTAAATATTGCTGAAGTAAAGTAACGACATTTATATATGTATTAGATTTATAAAAATAATGGATAAATACAATATATATTTAAACATACTTGGACTATAGAGTAACATACCTGATTTTATGTTAAGTAAAAAAAACAAAATAAAAAGTTCTAAATATTTTTCAAGGTTATGAACAAGTAGTATATAATATATTGAATGCTTAATTTAAATAGGTAAAATATTTTTAAAATAAATTAAAGAAGAGTGATAATGTTAATTTTTTCTGTAAGAAGCAAATGTGGATTATAATGAACTGTTAATATATCTAGTAGAAGAATTATCGTGATACTAAAAGTTTATCAATTAAAAGATAGTGGTTTCGTTATTCCATACTGTAAAATTGATTATTGTATGATATGAGTGATGTATATGTGTAGGTAAGTATAGAAAAAATTGTCGAAAATGATGTAAGGAATATATTTACTTATTTGCTTAGAAGAACTATATGATTGTGAATGACTAGAAAATCATTTAATCGCAGTTTAAGATTGCATTAGAGCTTTTAATGGGTTAACAATCGAACTACATTAAGATGAGCAAGTCTAGCAGTGATTTGAATTTTATAATTCCTATAAGGTATAAATTTACTATTATAATTACTTAAATATTGAACTAGGCTTATATAATTTTTTTTGCAATCTAATAAAACTTTGTTTGTTGATAAAAAGTTTAAGAGCGAGATGAATAAGAATTAAAAAAATTTTGTATAAAAATTCATTATTTAATGAACCATAAAGATGATTGCTTATTTATATAATATGATTTAAATGAATGTCTCCATGGAGTATTTATTTTTAGTAATTAGATTACTCAATATCTCACCAGACGATATTGATTTTTTACCCAAATAAATAAATACTAATTTAGAAAACAAATCTTGAACATCAATATTGATTCGACTCACTCCCACTTCTTGTGAGGAATAAAATTTAATCAAGTTTAATCCACCAAACACAGCTGAATAATGGTCTTGTTTTCCTATTGAATTATTCATTATATTTACTTCATATTGATAAGATTGTTCAGCCAAGTGCCATAAATTAATATTGGGATTTTCTGTAAAGAGTTTTCCCACTACAAAACTACTCGAACCGCCCAAACCACTCATTTGAGGTATATCATTGATTTGAGTAATATTTCCTTTGTCATCTTTCATAACACAAATATATTTGTTTATAGTGGAAGATACCACACAACCATATTCGTGGTGTTCGAAATACTGAGGTAAGTCGGTTTGACCACCTGAAAAACTAACTCTTAAAGGAACTTTAGCCATTTTCATTTACTCGTTATACCTTTTTCCATATCCTAATCGGTTCTCGAAATTTTTTGTCATCTATATTTTCAAGAGATTTCTCTGTCCATACAGAACCTTCATAAGTCTTTGCCGTTCCTGCTCCACCACTATTTGGTCGTTTAGCCATTTCCATTCCAATACAACCTTGATACTCTCCTAACTTTGATAGATAGTCATTCATAG
>PVBE011366566.1_pt1 | contig 12214 bp, 10 predicted proteins | sample 1631181 | NCBI WGS metagenome assembly PVBE01 (sample SAMN08397723, study PRJNA350692) | Marine metagenome, whole genome shotgun sequencing project. | isolation source: water | place: Pacific Ocean | collected 2012-04 | reverse complement strand
GCGAACCCACCCTCGGCCAGGTGCCCTCGGACGAGCTCCAGGAACTCGACGGACAGCAGCCCCGACGAGTGAGCTCGCCAGCCGAACGTCGTGTTCATCACGATGGCGTCGAACCTCGCGTCGGGGTTCGCCTGCAGCCACCGGCGGCCGTCGTCGATGATGATCTCGACCTTGGGGTGGTCGAGCACGCTGGCGACGAGCGGGTAGTGGGGGATGAGGTCGAGGTAACCCTCATCGATCTCGATGATGGTGAGCTCCTCGACCTGGGGGTGGTTCGCGATGACCTGCGCCCAGGCACCCATGGACAGCCCGATCTCGAGGACCCGCTTGGGCGCGGGGTGCAGCGCGCTCATCGAAAAGACCCGCGCGATGCCGTTGATGTCCTTGACGAGGTTCGTGGACAGCTTGCCGTCGTAGATCCCGTTTCCGTAGACGCGGCCGCTCTTCTTGATGGTGACGATTCCGCCCCGGGACTCGTGGATCCGGGCGAACTCGAAGCCCGGCTTGTAGTGCTTCTTGAGCTGCAGCTTTTCGTGCACGTGCTCGAACATCGGCGTGGCGGAAAGGGCGACGGCGGCGACGGCCAGGGCCATCCCGCCCGCGGCCTTGACCCGCGCCCGGCCCTGCAGACCGGACATGGCGAAGATGCCCCCCGCCAACGCCAGGCCGAACAGGGCCAGGAACGTGGAGATGCCTTGCAGGGACCAGATCGACACGAAGATGAAGCCCGTCGCCAGGCTCCCCGCCGAGGCGCCGACGATGTTGGCCAGGTACAGCTGGCTCAAGCGGGCGCCCGCCCGGTCGTCCGGGGGGATGCCGAAGTGGCAGATGAGCGGGAACGACGCGCCCAGGCCGGCGGCGGCGATGACCACCACGCCCAGGGTCCACCAGTACATGACGTGTTGCAGCAGGAACGCCACGGCGGGCACCACCGCGAAGCCGACGAGGTTGGCGGCGAGCACGAACACGCCGAGGTTGCGGAGCTGCCGGTGGTCGCTGGCGCCGGTCGTTCGGCAGAACCTGCGGGCCACGAGGGACCCAAGCGCAATGCCGAGCAGGTAGGACCCGAGCAGCATGGCGAAGGCCCCGGCCATGCCGCCGGTGGCGAACGAGTACACGCGCACCCAGAGGATCTCGTAGGACAGCGAGATGAAGCCCGTGACGGCCACGAGCGCCACGGCCAGCGGGAACTGGCGGGATGGCTGGGCGTTCTGTCCGCTCGGCGAGGGCGCCGTCGTCGCTTCGGGCGAATCCAAGGTCGCCTGCTCGCCTCGAGGCCTTCGCGTCCAGCGCGACAGGATCGCGGCGCTGGTCCCCACGACGACGTTGAGCGCGACCGCCAGCCGCACCGTCCCCTGCATGCCCAGGGCGCCCATGATCCACCAAGCGGCGGCGAAGCAGGCGGTCGCGGACCCGATGGTGTTGGCGAAGTACAGCAGGCCCACCGAGCGCCCGACGTTCCCCGTGCGGCGCACCAGGTGGGCGACCAGCAGCGGCAGGGTCGCGCCCATGAACAGGGTGGGCACGAGGACCAGCAGGAACGTGACGACCCCTGTCTGCAGCGTGCTGCCGCCGGCGGTGTAGGTGCCCGCCCAGCGGAACAGGTCCAGGGAGAAGAACCCGAACAGGCCGATGCCGAACTCGACGACGGAGAACAGCAACAGCAGGGGCGCCCGCCGGCCCTCGGAGATCTTTCCGCCGATGAGGCTGCCCAGCCCCAGGCCCAGCATGAAGGCCGAGACCACCACAGTCACGGACTCGATGTTGATCCCGTAGATCGAGAACAGGGAGCGCTGCCAGACGAGCTGGTAGACGAGCGCAGGGAACCCCGACACGAAGAAGATCAGCGACAGGATCACGGTTCGGACCGGGGCCGCCGCGACCCCCGCTGGCTCGCTCGGAAGGGAGACGCCGACCCCCGCCGGCTGGTGAGTCTCGGCCATGCTGGGCTCTAGGCGGGCGTGCGCGGGCCGGCCAGCACCTGTCGGTCGTAGCGGAACCGGGGGTCCGCGGACAGCCCGTCGTAGCTGCCGAACAGCGAGGCGGTGTCTGCGTCGCCGAGGAGATCGAGGGGGTGAGGTCCGGTCCGCTGCGGCGGACGGCCGTACAGGGTCGTGCGCTCGGTGGCCGGTCGGCCCAAGGTCTCGATGGCGGCGCGCAGCTCCGCAGGGCGCATGAGCTGGCCGTGGCCCGACCCCGCGGCGGTGGAGATGCTCTCGTTGATGAGCGTCCCGCCCAGGTCGTTGGCGCCTGCGCCGAGCAGCCGCGCGGCCAGCGGCAGCCCATGCTTGACCCAGCTGGCCTGCAGGTTGGGGATGTCCCGGCCCAGCGTCAGGCGGGCCGTGGCGTACAGGGCCGTGACGTCGTCCGGAGTCGGCCCGGGCAGCACCCGCCCGCCGACCTGCTCGAGGAACAGGGGCGCGTCGTCGTGGATGAACGCCAGGGGCACGAACTCGGTGAACCCGCCCGTGTCCCGCTGCAGGTCCCGCAGCCGCAGCAGGTGCCGGGCGCGGTCGGCGCGGTCCTCGACGTGGCCGAACATCAGCGTGGAGGTGGTGGGCAGCCCCAGCTCGTGGGCGGCGCGGATGACCTCCTCCCACTGCCCGGTGGTGATCCGGCCCGGGCTGATGCGGTCACGGATGCCGTCATCCAGGACCTCCGCCGACGTGCCGGGCAGTGAGCCCAGGCCTGCGTCGGCGAGCTCCGCCAGAAACTCCCGGACGGGAATCCCGCGCAGCTTGGCGCCGTAGCGGACCTCCTCGGGGCTGCAGGCGTGCAGGTGCAGGTCCGGCTCGGCCGCCCGGACGGCCCGCAGGATCTCGGCGTACCGTCGCCCGCCGCCGTCGGGGATCAGCCCCGCCTGCACGCACACCTCGGTGGCGCCCAGCCGGCGGGCCTGGCTCGCCCGGCGGACGATCTCGTCGGTGGGAAGCAGGTAGCCGGCCTCCGAGCGCAGGTCCCGGCTGAACGCGCAGAACCGGCAGGCCATCACGCACACGTTGGTGAAGTTGATGTTCCGGTTGACGACGTAGGTGACGTCGTCGCCCACCTGCTCCCGGCGCAGCTGGTCGGCGGCCTCCACCAGGTCCTCGAGCAGCCCGCCCCGGGCTCCGAGGAGCGCCGCCACCGCGCCGGCGTCGAGGTCTGCACCCCCGACTGCGTGGTCGATCAGGCGGCGGATGTCAGCCCCCTGTCGAGCTGGGCCTGCACGGCGACTTCGCTCTGCAGCCGGCGTCGGGCCTCGGCGACCGTCCGGCACACGTCCGCCTCGTTCGGCTCGGGTGCGTTCGCCATGGGGATCGCCGGCTTGGCCCGGAAGTTCTGCACGATGACCTCTTGGATGTGGCCGAACTTGCCGTGCAGATCGCAGATCGCGTCGAGCGTGTCGAGCCGGTCCCGCCAGGTCTCCCCGATCCCCGCGAGGACGATCCCGCGCACCGGGAGCAGGACGACCTCGACTGGGCCGCGTAGGCCCGCACGGCCCCCATGGCCCGGCCGCGACCACAGCCGGCGCCGCTCGGCACAAGGCGGCCCTCGACCAGGACCGTCCACGCACCCGTGCGCCAGAAGGCCCGTTCAGAGACCGGCGACGCCCGCTCGGTCAGCCGAAAACGACCCCCCTGGCCCTCGAAGACCCCCTGAGCGACCCCGGCGGGACCTCCGTTTGCCGCCGGACCCGACCTCCGTCACCATCGGATCGATGGGAAAGATGGTTCATGCCCCCCATCCGCAGCGTGGCCATGCGCACCTCCAGCTTCTAGCCGTCGTCACCCCCAAGGTGGGCCTCGTCGGCCACGGTGTCCACCCGTAGGATGTACTCCACCGGCGAGCCGTCGCTTTGGGCGGACAGATGCAGCAGCCGCGCCCCCTCCTGCTCGGCGGGCAGTTCCTCGACGATCAGCAAGGGATCTCCTGGCCAGGTGACGTCCCAGAGCGCCTCGACCGTCAGCCGCTCGCCGGGCGGGACCGCCACGCTGAACCAGTCGTCGCGTCCGTCGCAGAGGATGAGCCCGGTGTAGGTCTGTGGGCCGATCGGCGCCGCCGTGTCCGCCTTGTGGTTGCCCAGCACGGCCGGGGTCGCCTCGATGGCCTCTGCCGACGCGAATGCGCGGCCCATCCAGTCGTCCTCGCAGGGGACCTCGGGATCGGGCCCGCACAGGCCCTGGTTGCATGTGCGGCGACCCACGCACTGCGCGTCCTCCTCGCAGAAGCCCGCTGGCGGCTCGTCGCACCGCATCCCCGCTGCGCCATCGGGTCGGCAGGCGACGCCGTTGGCCGCCGCGAGGCAGTCGGCATCCTCTTGGCACTGAGCCGCCGGCGCGACTTCGCACATCCCCACATCGCGGCAGCTCGTGCCCTCGGGACACTCCCCGTCTCGACCACAGAGGACCGGACGGTCCGCCTCCGGCACGCAGCCGTCATCGACGCAGATCTTACCGGCGGGGCAGTCGCGGCCCGCTCGGCAGGGGCTCGCCGGGCAATCCGCGACCGCGCAGGCAGGGATCTCCAGCTTTCGGTCGCAACAGTCTCCCTCCTCACACGACTCGGTGGACATGCAGCCGAGGCCGCCGCTCGCCTCGAGAGCGAACGCCAGCGAGGGCGACCCCCCACCGGTCGAGGATGTGCTGCAGGACTTCGTGGGCTGAGCCGCCCGCCTCCGCCTAGGAGGTCAGCGCCTTGAGGCGAGCGCCGACCACGCCTCGCAGGGGATCGTCAAGGGCGGTGGCGGACAGCCGCTCGGTCAATGTGTCGCCGCTGACCATGCCGGCGCCGAGCACCGTCCGGGCGAAGCGGAGGTCCTTCGCTCGACCGGCGACCAGCTTGGAGATGACGAGGTCATGCACCTCGAGGCACCAGCCCGTGATGCCCCGGGTGTTGGCGTTGTTGATGGCGATGAGCCGACCCGCCCAGCCCTCGGGCAGGACGGCCGTGTCGGGCCCCACCCCCTGGGCGTAGTAGCCGAACGTGTCGTGAAACGGTGACAGCTCTCCGATGGACCCATCCACGAGGTCGGCGCGGTCGGGGTGGTTTCGGGGAAACAGGTCCGCCTCGACGGACACCAGCAGCTCCTCCGGTGCATCGGGAAACTGCCCGAGAATGGCCTGGCTTCCGACGATGATCAGCTCGTCATCGTCGGCGATGTCCCCCGCGGCCCGGATCAGGTGCTCGAGCTGGGCCCGGGTCACGGCGCCGATGCACTCGCGGCCCGCCAGATCGTCCAGCGCTCTCGAGGCGCGAGCACCCCGGCAAACGGAGACACCTGCCGCAGGTCCCGCATCCTCTCGCTGTCCGTCTCGAGCGCCTCGGCCACGTGACGAGCGCCCCGCCCGAGGAGGGCCTGCCAGGCGGCCACGTACTCGGCGTGGACGCTCCCGTCCTGACGCCACCCCCGCACGCGCCGCTGCGCCATGCGGAGGATCGCCGGATCGGAGCGCAGCCGGGCAGCGACCTCGGCGTGCAAAGCGAGGCTCCGGGCTTGAGCGAGGCGGTGGTCGGTCGGGGCCGGCATCGCCCCATTGTAGCCGGCGGCTCAAGGCAGCGGCTTGTTGAACCGGTCGTCCTCCGCGTCATCGCAGGCCCGGGCCTTGCGGTGGCAGTCCTGGACACAGCCGCCGCACTCGAGGTTGAAGTCGCGGATGCCGCCCGGGTCGTCGCCCCGGTAGGGGTCGTTGGTCGACGAGCCCTCGCGGTCGCAGATGTCCTCGCAGCGATTGGTGCAGCCGTCGAAGGTCGACTTGCAGCGCTTGTGCTTGATGGTGCCCAGGCAGCCGGTTGCGACCAGGCAGACGATCAGCGCGGGCAGGAGTCGTCTCACCGGCACTCTCCGCTGAAGCAGATATGGTTGGGGTCGACGCACTGCCCGTTGGGGTTGCCCGCGCCGCAGAGCACGACCTGGCAGGCCATCTCGGGGGGAGGGATGTCGCCGGTGTCGCAGACACACCAGCCGTCGTCGCCCGGGTGGCTGCCCGCTTGGCAGTCGCCCGCCGCGCAGAAGCCCTCCACCGCGCCGGTGCCCTGGAGCACCATGCACAGCTCGCCGACCGTGCAGCTGCCGGTGGTCTGGCCGCACTTGGGGCGGCAGGAGCGGTCCCCGTCGTAGACGACGCACAGCTCGGAGTCGGGGTCGCACACCGGGCCGTTGGTGCCGCAGCGCTCCAGGCACTGACCGTCCTGCAGGACCTGGCCGATCAGGCAGTCGGGGTCGGGGCGGGCCTCGCCTTCACCCTCGCCCCCCGTCGCCCCTTCGCCGCCTTGATCGCCGCCGCCTCCGCCGACCCCTTCATCGTCGGCGCCGGACCCGGTGCTCGGCACCGAGCTGCTGTCGCTGCCGCAGCCGGCGACCGCCACCGACAGGAGCAACGCCAGCGCCGGGCGGCGACCCATCAACGCGACGCCTTGTAGCTGTCCATGTTCTCCTGAATCTTCGCCAGGCGGTCCGTCAGCTCGTCGCGGATGCCCCGCTCCTTGTCGACCACCGCCGGCGGCGCCTTGTCGACGAAGTTCGGGTTGGCGAGCTTCTTCTCGGTCCGCTCGAGCTCCTTGTTGACCTTGCCGAGCTGCCTCTGCAGGTCCTCGTAGATGTCGCCGGGCGCCTCCACGAACACCTCGTCCCCGCCCTCGGCCACGCCGCGCAGCGTACCGGCCAGCGGGTCGCCCTCGGTGGTCAGCGACGACAGGCGGGCGAGGGTGACCACCAGGCCCTTCTGCTCGTCGTCGAGCCCCTCGCCGGCCGCGCGCAGGAACGCCGCGGGGCGCTGGTTGGGCTTGACCTTGGCCACCGTGCGCACGTTGCGGATGGCCGTCACCACTCCCATCACCCGCTTCATCCGCCGCTCGGCCGCCTCGTCGCGCCGGCCCGCCGGAGTCGGCCATGACGCAGTGATCGTCTGGCCTTGTGCGCCCGGCAGCCGCTGGCGCAGCTCCTCGGTGAGGAACGGCATGAAGGGGTGCAGCAGCCGCATCGACAGCTCCAGCGCCGCGCCGAGCGTGGCCCCGGCCTGGGCCTTGGCGTCGGCGTCATCGCCGTACAGCCGCGGCTTGACCGCCTCGATGTACCAGTCGCACAGCTCGCCCCAGAAGAAGTGGTACAGCCCCATCGCCGCAGCGTCGAAGCGCCACTCCTGCAGCGCCCGGGTCGTCTCGGCGACGATCTGATCGCAGCGGGACAGCAGCCAGGCGTCCTCCAGGCACGCCCCCTCGGCGGGCGCCCCGGCGACCAGGTGCGGCAGCGCGAACCGGGTCGCCTGCCAGATCTTGTTGCAGAACGCCCGGTTGGTGCCGACGGTGTCCACGTTGAGCTTGATGTCGCGGCCCAGGCCCGCCTGCGCCATGAGCGTGAAGCGCAGCGCGTCGGCGCCCTGCTCGGCGGTGACGTCCAGGGGGTCGATCACGTTGCCCCGGGTCTTGGACATCTTGTCGCCCTTGGAGTCCCGCACCAGCCCATGCAGGTAGACCGTCTTGAACGGCACCTCCCCCATGAAGTGGATGCCCATCATCATCATGCGGGCGACCCAGAAGAACAGGATGTCGTAGCCGGTCTCGAGCACGTCGGTCGGGTAGAACGTCGACAGCGCCTTGGTCTTGTCCGGCCAGCCCATCGTCGAAAACGGCCACAGGGCGCTGGAAAACCACGTGTCGAGCACGTCCTCGTCCTGGTGCAGATCGCCGCCGCCGCACTCTGGACACTCGGTTGGATCTTCCCGTCGTACGACCAGAGCCCCGCAGCCCTGCGCATCGCAGAACCACGCGGGGATCCGGTGGCCCCACCACAGCTGGCGGCTGATGCACCAGTCACGGATGTTGTCGAGCCAGTGGAAGTACACCTTGGCGTGCATCTCCGGGATGATCTCGGTGTCGCCCGTCCGCACCGCCTCCAGCGCCGGATCCGCGAGGGGCTTGGCTTTGACGAACCACTGGGTCGACAGCTTGGGCTCGACCACGGTGGCGCAGCGCTGGCAGCCGCCGACGGACAGCACGTGGTCCTTGTCGCCGCGGGACAGCCCCTCGGCCTCGAGCTTGGCCAGCACGGCCTTGCGGGCCGCAACCGTGTCGAGGCCGGCGAACTCGCCGTACTCCGAGGTGATGTGCGCAGCGTCGTCGAGGATGGAGACCATGGGCAGGCCGTGGCGCCTGCCCGTGTCGAAGTCGTTGAAGTCGTGGGCCGGCGTGACCTTCACCGCGCCGGTCCCGAACTCGGGGTCGACCAGGATGTCATCGCCCACGATCAGGAGCTCACGTTCCACGAACGGGTGCTTCAGGGTCTTGCCGATGAGCGACTTGTAGCGGTCGTCGTCGGGGTGCACGGCCACCGCGGTGTCCCCCAGCATGGTCTCCGGGCGGGTGGTGGAGACCACGATCTCCCCGCCACCGTCGGCCTCGGAGATGGGGTAGGCGAAGTCCCAGAGCTTGCCCTGCACGTTCTCGTCGTGGTCGACCTCGAGGTCGGACAAGGCGGTCATGCAGCGCGGGCACCAGTTGATCAGCCGCTCGGCGCGGTAGATGAGCCCCTCTTCGTGCAGGCGCACGAACACCTCGCGCACCGCCTTGGACAGGCCGGGATCGAGGGTGAAGCGCTCGCGGTCCCAGTCGGGCGACGAGCCGAGCACCTTCATCTGCTCGGTGATCCGGTTGCCGTGGCGGGCTTTCCAATCCCAGACCCGCTCCACGAAGGCCTCGCGGCCCAGGTCGTGGCGGCTCTTGCCTTCGGTGACCTTGAGCTCGCGCTCCACCACCATCTGCGTGGCGATGCCTGCGTGATCGGTGCCGGGCAGCCACAGGGCGTTGAACCCCGCCATGCGCTTCCAACGGACCAGCACGTCCTCGATCACCACCATGATGGCGTGACCCATGTGCAGGACCCCGGTGACGTTCGGGGGCGGGATGACGATGCAGTAGGCGGGCTTGTCGGACTCGTCGGCGGCCTTGAAGGCGCCGGCGTCCATCCAACGGTCGTACCACCCCGCCTCCACGGCGGTGGGGTCGTATGCGGGGGCCATCTCGTCGGCAGCGCTCATGGCCAGCATCTACAGCCCCGCGAGGGCAAAAGTCGAGGCTAGCCGTCGACACTCACCTTCGGGCCGGTATCACCCGCGTCGGCTTCGGCGTCGGCGTCGGCGTCGACGTCGTCGTCGAGGCCCAGGTCGTGGCGCCGGTGACTCCACCACGCCAGCAGGCCGATGCACACCACGGCGTAGGTGCAGGTCACCACGGATCCCGGCGCCAGCACGCAGTAGCGGGTGACGCGGTTGCCCAGCGCCAGGTGGCCGGCGGCTTTGGTCAGGCACAGGGCGGCGAACAGGCCGTAATGGAACCGCCTCGTGATGTTCGCGGCGTGCAGGACGAACGGCACGATGAGGAAGATGTAGTAGTAGTAGCTCGCCTGTAAGCAGAGCGGGAACATCGCGAAGCCTATGAGCCAGGCCTCGTCGTCGCTCACCCTCCGGGTCAGGCCGATCACCATCAGGATCAGGAAGATCACGAAGCCCCGGTGGTAGGGGGCCTGCTTCTTGATGATGACCCGCTTGACCTTCAACCCGCTCTTGAAGCCGCCGTACTGCTTCTTGGTCACCTCTCCCCGCCAGGCCAGCGCGATGGGCAGACCGACGCGCATCACGGAGACGTTCTGCGGCGCGGCGTGGGTCGTGATCTTGTTGCCGAACTCCTTGATCGCGGGCACTCCGCCGTCGATGGCTGCGGCGGTCCAGAGCACCGCCGAGGTGGCGAAGAAGCCGCCCAGCAGTCGCCACTCCTTGGGCAGCAGCCTGCGCTCCATGGCCAGCCGCCACAGGGCCCGTCCGCCCAAGCCGCCGACGACGATGATGGGGAACAGGCGCACGCCGAAGGCATAGGCCAGGGCGACGCCCGCCCAGCCCCATTTCTCCTTCCTGGCCAGGGACAGCATGACGCCCAGCGCCGCCACCCAGTCGTAGCGGAAGAGCGCCGATCCGATGTCGGGCCATCGGGTCGACATGCAGGCGGTGATGAAGATCAGGGTGATCAGCGCCACCTCGAGCCCGAACGCCCAGAAGATGAAGCCCAGGGCGATCATCAGCATCACGCCGTCCAGCCGCGTGGCCCAGCGTAGGTGCTTGGAGGGGACCAAGCGGGCGACGGTGCCCCCGAACAGGTGCCAGATGGGGCTGGCGTTGGTGCCCCGGTCGATGAAGATCCGGTCCCACGTCTTCTTCGGCGTGACCTTCTGGAAGTACCGGATGTCCTTCTTGAACTCCTCCCAGCGCTCCTTGGAGAAGCGCTGGCGGCACAGTCGGCCGTCCTTGCGCAGGTTCTTCCGGCTGAGCCGGCGGATCTTGTAGGTGTGCAGGTCCCGGTACCGCCGCAGCTTGCCGAACCCGGTCTTGTCGAACTCGAGATCCGCCAGCAGGGCGCACACGTACAGCAGCTCGGTCCCCAGCTCCTCCCGGTACTTGGCCCCCGGGTAGTAGTGGAAGGTGTCGTAGCCCTGGACCGTGTGGCGGTTCTCGCGGCGGCCGCGCTTGACGTAGACGGTGGTCGACAGCACCGCCAGGGCGACGAGGAGCAGGGTCGGTATCCGGCGGTACCAGGGCGCCCGAGGCCTCGTCCCGGCCTCTTCGGCGTCCCGCACGCGGCGCGCCCACAGGGCGAGCAGGGGCAGCAGGATGCAGGCCCACGCAGCCATGAAGGTTGCGTCGTTTATGCCGTGAGGGAGGAACCGCATTGTGACCGTTCGGCGAAAGGGCGGCGCATCCTAAAGACCTAGGCGGCACCTGGCAATGGACGGCACGCCGACGGCGTGGAGAGCGCTGGGGCTGGGTTCCCTGGGGGGGTCAGGCGCGTCTACGGACCTCGTCGACCAGGTCGCCCGCCACGTCCGGCAGCAGCTCCCACAGGACCCGCTCCGCCAGATCCGGGATGACCTCCCACGCCACCTTCTCGGCGGCGGCGGTGTCGCCGGCTTGGCCTCCACCTGCGGCCGTCGCCTCTCGAGCCGCCTCGATGGCGGCCTTGCGCGCGGCCTCGCGCAGCGGCCCGCGCATGGCCTCGGCGGCGTCGGTGGCCGCCTGGCGGGCGATCTCCCGGGCCGCCCGTCGCGCGGCCTCGAGCCACTCGACCTTGGCGACCTCGAGGGCCTCCTCGATCCAGACCCTGACCTGAGCGGCGTCCGCGCCCTCCCGCGACACGGTGGCCGCGGGCTGGGTCGCCGGCGGTCGATCCGCAAGCGCCTCGTTGATCATGCGCCGCACGAGCTGGGGATCGACGGCCGCCGGGGCGACCTCCCCGTCGGCGCTCCCCTCCTCGGCCTGGAAGACCCGGCCGGCCTTGCGCAGCGCCGCCAGCAGCGGCGTCTCGAGGTGGGTCTCCGCCTCCACGAACGACGCCGGAGCGCTGATCCCGGGGGAGGTCGGCGGGGCTGCGATCGGCTCGGCGGGCGCGTCCGGTTCGGCCGCGGCCTCCGCGGCCTCGACCTTGGCGGTCGCCGCCTCCGCCTGCGCGGAGACGTCGCCGGAGTCGTCGTCGACCATCCAGTCGTCGTCGTCCTCCTCGGCCGCCGGGGGATCGTCCGGCGGCACCGCCGACTCCCGGGTGTGGCCTTCGTCCGCCGTCTGCGAGCGCTGGGCCTCCACCGCCACCTCGTCGACGAGCCTGAGCAGGTCCTCGGAGGTGAACGGCTTGGCCAGCGTTGCGGCCGCGCCGGACTCGCTGATCCGCTCGGGCGGCGGCGGGTCGTTGCCGCGCGTGAGCAGGATCACCGGGACCCCCTGCAGCGACACCTCGGTGCCGACCTTCGTCGCCAGCCAGTGCCCGTCGCCGGGTTCCATGTGCATGTCGGCCAGGATCACGTCGGGCCGGCTCTGCCGTGCGTGGTCGAGGGCCTCCTGCCCACTGGCCACGGTGACGAGCTCGACGTCCTGTTTTCGAAAGACCATTTCCACCACGGTGCGGATGGTCTTGCTGTCGTCCGCCAGGAGGACCTTCATGGGCATAGCCTGGAGCGTTGCGCGGGCGGATCGAGTGCGTCAAGCATCTGCCTGCGTTTCCCACCTCTGACGTGCGGATCCGGTCGCTGTCCGATGAATGGGCCGGGTGCGTCCGCTGTTGTAGGATGCGGCCCCACACACCGGGGCGTGCGAAGGGGCGGTGGAGAGGTACCGACGACGATACCGCCTGGCGTTGTGGACCGCGTTTCCAACCGTGTTGATCACGCTGTCCCTGACGCTGGGCTGCCGAGTGGGGC
>PVBE010263063.1_pt1 | contig 12214 bp, 14 predicted proteins | sample 1631181 | NCBI WGS metagenome assembly PVBE01 (sample SAMN08397723, study PRJNA350692) | Marine metagenome, whole genome shotgun sequencing project. | isolation source: water | place: Pacific Ocean | collected 2012-04 | reverse complement strand
CGCGATTCGATCGCCCGCATTCGTGGCTCGCCCGGCCTTGATCGTGGCTTCCATTTCCTCCCCCCTCGTCTCGCGGGTCCGATCGGCCACACTTAGCACAGAACCGGGTGGCGATTCACTCCGGCACGGACGCTCACCCGCCGATGAGGGCGACGATCAACGCCGCGAGGACGCCGGCGATGGGCGGCAGGATCAGTGAAGAGGTGAATCGCACCACCGCGAAGGCGACCCCGGTCACCGGGATCTCCCAGACGAACACGCGGTGCACGGCGATCACCGACCACCCGGTGAGCAGAGCCACTGCCTGCGGTACGCCGGCGCCGGCCTTGAAGAAGGCGAGTGCGATGGGAAACGAGATGAAGGGGCCGCCGGGGATGAAGCCGCCCACCACCGAGGCCGCGAGGATGCCCTTGAACCCGGCCTCGGCACCGAGCCAGCTCGCCGCGATGTCGGGTGGGATCAGCTCGGCAATGAAGCCGGCCGCGAGAATGGCGAGCGGATAGAGCGGCAGGGTCGTGCGGAACTGCCCCAACCCGAAACCCAAGCCCTTGGTGAATAGCTCCGGCGAGCGCACCAGGGTCGCGCAGGCGAGCACGATCGCCGCCGTCCAAGCGATCGCCAGACTCGCCCACATCGCTTACAGACTCCCCGCCTGGGTCTCGAGCTTGATCGGCAAGCGCCGCGCGATCATGCCCGCGATCAGCGGCAGCGCAGCCGAGGCGATAAAGCGAATGAACGCGAACTCGGCCCCGAAGATCGCGAACTCCCAGGTGACGATGCGCTGCAGGCCGAGCACCCCCCAGGCGGTGATGAAGGCGACCACCGCGCCCCGGTCGGCGCCGGCCGCGATCAGCACCATGACCAGCGGATAGGACGCCATCGGACCGCCCGGTGTCAGCGCCCCGGCGACGGTCGAAAGCGCGAGCCCCCTCAAGCCCGATTCGCGCCCGAGCCAGCCGGCGATCTTCTCGCGCGGCAGCAACACGTGCGCGAACCCGGCAATGAGGACGCCGGCGGCCATGATCGGCACCACCCTGAGCAAGAGGAAGGCGGCCCCCTCGACCGCGTCGAAGGTGCTCTCCAATCCCCTCAACGCATAGGTCAGCGCCCCGGCGACAACCGCGAAGACCAGCATCATCACCAGAGGGCCGAACGCGGGCGGGCGCTTGGCTTTTGTCGGGACCGGCCGGCCTTCGGGTTCGGTCATCTCTTGGACGGACGCGGGGGGTGGGGGTGTCGGGCTCGGCGGCATTCTGCCACGCTTGGCGGAGGCCGATCCAGGACGTACTTTGCTCGCGGGAGTGAAACGACCCTTGCAGAGTAGGCCCTGCCATGCCCGGCACCCCCAGCCGCTGGATTCACGAGATGTCGTATGACGAGGTGGAGGACCATCTGGCCAAGGACGACGTGATGCTGGTGCCGATCGGCGCCACCGAGCAGCACGGCCGCCACGCGCCCATGCTGCTCGACACCGCCTGGGCGATCTCGGCTTGCGAAGCGGCGGCCGAGATCGCCGACGTGCTGATCGCGCCCCCGCTCCACTATGGTTGGTCGTACATGCACATGGGCTACTGCGGGGGGATCACCCTCAGCGCCGAGACGCTCCGCCGAGCGACCGAGGAGATCTGCGCGAGCCTGATGTGGCACGGCTTCGGGCGGATCATCATCGTCAACGGCAACCAGATCGCCAACCTGCCGCCGCTGGAGATCGCGGCGACGCGGCTCCGCAACCACACCGGCACCTTCGTCGCGATCGCCGACGTGAGCCAGATCGCCCAGGAGGGGCTGATCGCGATCACCGAGGGCGAGCCCGGCGCCAACGCCCATGCCGGCGAGCACGAGACCTCGATGGTCCTCTACCGCTTCCCCGAGTTCACCGACATGACGAAGGCCGTGGACGGACCGGGTGTGCGCCTTGAGCGGCAAAGATCGGATGCCAAGCAGCTGCGTCACCACCTCCTAGACCCGGACATCCAACCACGCGGAAACGCCGTGCGCGTGCCGCAGAGCCCCGACGAGATGCGCGAGGTGACGGAGGACTCGTTCGGCGTGCGCGGCCACGCCACCCTGGCCACCGCCGAGAAGGGGGAGCGCATCGTCAAGGCGATCGGCGCCAACCTCGCCGTCTTCATCGAGGAGGCACGCATGGCAAAGGTCGAACTCAGCAACATCGAGCTTCCGGTGTAAACGCGAGAGGACACCGGGCGGCGACCGGGAAAAAGCCGCCATGCGTTTGGGCCGCTTGGCGGGGCGCGGTTCATGGCGTACCTTGCCGGCGGAGAGAAACCGTCGCGAAAGAGGAGTCTCCGTCATGCCCGGAACACCGAGCCGCTGGATCCACGAGATGTCCTTCAACGAGATCGAAGCGCACCTGAAGAAAGACGACGTCGCGCTGGTGCCGATCGGCGCAACCGAGCAGCATGGCCACCACGCGCCGATGATGTTGGACACCGCCTGGGCGATCTCGGCGTCGGAAGCGGCTGCCGAGATCGCCGACGTGCTGATCGCGCCGCCGCTGCATTACGGCTGGTCCAGCACCCACATGGACTTCGCCGGCGCCATCACGTTCAGCGCCGACACGCTCCGGGCCGCCACCGAGGACATCTGCATGAGCCTGCTCTGGCATGGCTTCCAGCGAATCATCATCGTCAACGGCAACCGCATCGCCAACCTGCCGCCGCTGGATATCGCCGCGGTCCGGGTGCGCAACCGCACCGGCGCCTTCGTCGGCGTCGCCGACTGCGGCCTGATCGCCCAGGAAGAGATCATGGAGATCAGCGAGGGCGGCACCGGCTGCAACGGCCATGCCGGCGAGTCCGAGACCTCGATGATCCTCCACCGCTTTCCCGAGTTCACCGACATGAAGAAGGTGGTGGACGGAATGAAGAGCAACATCAAGCCGCGCAAGAAGGGCTCGAAGGAGCTGCTGCACGGCCACGTCAACCTCGACCCGAGGCTCAGGGGCGACAGCGTCTACATCCCCACCTTGCCCTCGGAGCTTCGCGCCATGACCCGCACCACGCGGGGCGTGCGCGGCAAGGCGGCGGCGGCCACCGCCGCGAAGGGCGAGAAGATGGTCAAGGCGATCGGCGCCAACATCACCGCCTTCATCACCAAGGCGCGCAAGACCAAGGTCAATCTCCGGAACGTCGAGTATCCGGTATGATCAGGAGAGCCGCGCCGAGAGCGCGCGGACAAGTCCAAGCAGCCGCTCGTCGGCGCCCCTGGGCCCGATGAGCGAGAGCCCCACCGAAGCGTCCTCGGCGCGCGCCGCGGGCACCGTCACCTCAGGCAAGCCGGCGAGGCTGGCGGCGGCGGAGAGGCAGAGGGTTTGGTATCTGATGGCGCGCTCGTGGCACTCGTCCTGAACTTCGATCGGTAGCGCCGGGCCCGGCGCGGTCGGCAGGCAAAGCAGGCCATCCTCCCCGATCATGGCCGAGAGGCGCGCGGCCACCGCCTCGCGCCTGGCGCCGTACTCGGCGGCCTGCTCGGCCGTGACCCGAGCGCTGCCCGCGAACCGCTCCTTCACCCCAGGTCCTAGGTTCGGGCGGACGCGTTCGATCCATTCGTGGTGGCAACGCCAGGTCTCGAAGCCCTGGACGATGCCGAAGATCCGCCGCCATTCGTCGAGCCCGTCTTCGGCTAGAGCCACCGAGTCCGACTTGCCGATCAACTCCTCGACGGCGCCCAGCGCGGGCCCAAGCGCCGCGCTCGTCTCCTCGTCAGCGAGCGCCCAGGCGTCAGTCGCCACCAGGGCGCTGGGAAAGCCCGGGGCCTCCGGCAGCGTGCCCAACAGAGCCGCGCCGACGCCGGCGAAGAGATCGGCCTCGCGCGCGAACCAGCCAACGGTGTCCATCGATGGCGCGAGCGGCATGACGCCATCAACGGGGATACGTCCGTGAGTCGGGCGGATGCCGAAGAGGCCGCAATAGCTCGCCGGAATCCTGACCGACCCGCCGGTGTCCGTACCCAGCGCGAAGTCGACCATGCCCCCGGCCACCGCCGCTACCGAGCCCGAGGACGAGCCTCAGGGGAAGCGGCCCGAGGCGGCGGGGTTGATGGGCGTGCCGTAGTGCACGTTCTCGCCCGAGAGCCCGAAGGCGAGTTCGACGGTCTTGGTCTTGCCCGCCATGCCGGCGCCGGCCGCGAGCAGGCGCTCGACCACGGGCGCGTTCACCTGCACCGGCCCGTGGGTAGCGTACCAGTCGGGGCTGCCGCAGCAGGCGATCGTGCCCTTGGTGTCGATCAGGTCCTTGACCGCGAACCGGAGTCCCGCGAGCGGCCCATCGGGCGCGCCCTCCAGCGGAACCTGATCATGAGGGCAGAACGCCCCGAACCTGTCGTCCATCACCCCCTCCCCCGTCGAGACCAATGCGGGCGCATTGTCATGCCATCGGCGGCCGGCATCAATCCCCTGGTGGCACGAGCCCGCAGGTGCTGGCCCTCTGCGAACCTCGACAAACGCCGGGCGACGCCAATGCGGATTCTGCTAGGATGGCGGCTAATCCCAAGGGAGGATGGGAAATGCCCGTGCAAGCAAGTGGCCTCGGCGCGCGCGTGAACATCTTCGAGACGGGCCTGGACAAGGGGCCCGCCAACCACGTACCGCTGACCCCGCTCTCGTTCCTGAGGCGCGCGGCCGACGTCTATCCGACCAAGACCGCGGTGATCCACGGCGAGACGCGCGTCACCTGGGCCGCGTTCGAATCCCGATGCCGCCGCCTCGCCGGCGCGCTCGCGACCCGAGGCGTTCGACCCGGCGACACGGTCTCGATCATCGCCCCCAACGTGCCGGCGATGCTGGAGGCCCACTACGGCGTGCCGATGACCGGGGCGGTGTTGAACGCGCTCAACTTCCGCCTCGACGCCGCTGCGCTCGCCTTCATCCTGACCCACGCGGAGGCCAAGGTTCTGATCGCCGACCGTGAGTACGCCGAGGTCGTGGCCAAGGCGGTCTCGCAGATGGAACGGCGTCCCCTGGTGATCGATGTCGACGATCCCAAGGGCCCCGGCGGCGACGCGGTCGGGGAGACCGACTACGAGTCCTTTCTCGCGGAAGCAGACCCGGATCACGCCCCGGCACCGCCCGAGGACGAGTGGCAAGCGATCACGCTGAACTACACGTCCGGCACCACCGGCAATCCGAAGGGTGTGGTCTACCATCACCGTGGGGCCTACCTGAACGCGCTGTCCAACGCCATTGCCTTCGGGCTCAGGCCCGAGAGCATCTATCTCTGGACGCTGCCGATGTTCCACTGCAACGGCTGGACCTACACCTGGGCGGTGACCGCCCTGGCCGCGACCCACGTGTGCCTGCGCCGCGCCGAGCCGGGTCCGGTCTTCGCCGCTATCGCCGAGCACGGGGTGACCCACCTCTGCGCAGCGCCGATCGTCTTGAACATGCTAAGCCACGCGCCCGAGGCCGCGACCCATCGGCCGGAGCGCACGGTGGAGGTCGCGACCGGCGGCGCGGCGCCGCCGAGCGCGGTGATCGCGGCGATGGAACGGATGGGCTTCAGCATCACCCACCTCTACGGTCTCACCGAGAGCTTCGGCCCGTCGATGCTGTGCGAGTGGCAAAGCGACTGGGACGGCCTGGACCAGGAGGGCCGCGCTGCTAAGATGGCACGCCAGGGGGTGCGCACCCTTTCGGTCGATCAGCTGATGGTCGCCGATTCCGAGACCCTACAGGCGGTGCCGACCGACGGTGCCACCATCGGCGAGATCATGCTCAAGGGCAACACCACCATGAAGGGATACCTCAAGAACCCGACCGCCACCGCCGAGGCCTTTCGCGGCGGCTGGTTCCACACCGGCGACCTCGCGGTGGTGCACGCGGACGGGTACGCCGAGATCAAGGACCGCGCCAAGGACATCATCATCTCGGGCGGCGAGAACATCTCCTCGCTAGAGATCGAGGAGGCGCTCTACCGGCACCCCGCCATCATGGAGGCCGCGGTGGTCGCGCGCCCCGACGACAAGTGGGGCGAGTCGCCTTGTGCCTTCATCACGCCGAAGAACGAGCCCATCGACGACGAAGATGTGGTCGAATGGTGCCGTCATCACCTGGCCCGCTACAAAGTGCCGCGCACCGTCGTCTTCGGGCCGCTGCCGAAGACCGCGACCGGCAAGATCCAGAAGTTCGTATTGCGCGAGCGGGCCCGGGAGATGGGACCACTTCCCCACGAAACCTGAGGGTGTGGGTGTGAACGACTTGTTCAGGCTGGACGGCACGGTGGCCCTGATAACCGGCGCTTCGAGCGGGCTCGGCCGTCACTTCGCTAAGACCCTGGCCGGCGCCGGCGCCTCGGTCGCGGTCACCGCGCGGCGCATGGCCGAGCTCGAATCCCTGGCCGAAGAGATCGGCGAGGCCGGTGGGCGGGCGACGGCGATTAGCCTGGACGTGACGGACTCGAAGAGCGTCGGCGCCGCCTTCGACGCCACAGAAAACGCGCTCGGGTCGGTGACGCTCCTGGTCAACAACGCCGGCATCGGGGTCACCCGACCGTCGCTCGACCTCACGGAAGAGGAATGGGACCAGGTCGTCGACACCAACCTCAAGGGCGCCTGGTTGACCGCCCAGGAGGCGGCCCGGCGCATGATCCGAGCGAACCTCGGCGGGCGGATCGTCAACGTCGCCTCGATCCTCGGGATTGAGCCCGTGAGCCAGGTGATCGGCTACGCCGCCTCGAAGGCCGCGCTGATCCAGCTCACCCGGGCGCTGGCGCGCGAGCTCGGCCCCCAGGAAATCCTGGTCAACGCGCTCGCGCCCGGCTATGTGGAGACCGACCTCAACCGCGCCTTCTTAGCCAGCGACGCCGGGCGCAAGATGATTAACCGCTTCCCCCAACGCCGACTCGCGGTTCTCGAGGACCTGGACGGAGCCCTGCTTTTACTCGCGAGCCCGGCCGGTCGTTTCATCACCGGCACCGTTCTCGTCGTCGACGGCGGCCAGAGCCTGATCGTTTGACGAGCCGGCCCAATGCGAGGATAAGACCACCGCCATGGATTTCGCCCTTTCTCCGGAGACCGACGACTATCGAGCACGCGTGCGCGCGTTCGTCGACGAACGCATCCTGCCGCTCGAAGCCGACCCGGACGCCTACGACCAGGAGCACGAGAACATCCACCCGGAACGACTGGCCGAGCTCAGAGACGCGGTGAAGGCCGAGGGCTTGTGGGCGCTGCACATGCCCACCGAGCGAGGCGGTCAAGGGCTCGCGGTCGCCGCCATCGCCGCTTGCTACGAGGAGATGGGACGCTCCATCTTCGGACCGCTTTGCTTCAACGCCGCCGCGCCCGACGATGGCAACATGATTCTGCTAAACAAGGTCGCGACCGACGCCCAGAAGGAACGCTGGCTGCAGCCGATCATCAACGGCGAGCTGCGCTCGGCCTTCGCCATGACCGAGCCGCCCCCGGGCGCGGGATCGGACCCCGGCCTGATGAGGACCACAGCGACGCGCACCGGCGAGGGCTGGGTGATCGAGGGACGCAAGTGGTTCATCACCGGAGCCGGCGCGGCCAAACATTTCATTCTGGTCGCGCGCACTTCGGACGATCCGCGCCGGGGCCTCACCGGCTTCCTGTTCGACGCTGACCAACCGGGATGGCGGATCGCACGGAAGATTCCGATCATGGGCCCGGAGGAGTACGGCGGACACTGCGAGATGGTCTTCGAAGGCCTCGAGATTCCGGACGAGAGCCGGTTGATGGAGGTGGGCGACGGTCTCAAGGTGACCCAGATCCGCCTCGGCACGGCGAGGTTGACCCACTGCATGCGCTGGCTCGGCATGGCCAAGCGCGCGCTCGAGATCGCCAGCGGCTACGTCACGGAGCGCGAGAGTTTCGGCCTCAAGCTGGCCGAACACGAGGGCGTCCAGTGGATGCTGGGCGAGGCCGCCACCGAGATCGAGATCGGCCGGTTGCTCACCATGAAGGCCGCCTGGAAATTGGATACCGGCGGCTTCGCCCGCAAGGAGGTCTCGATGGCCAAGATCGCGATCGCCGATACCCTGCACAGGTCGGTGGACACCGCCATCCAGCTCCTCGGCGCGCGCGGCTACTCCAAGGACACGCGGCTCGAATGGATGTATCGCTACGCCCGCCAGGCGCGCCTTGTAGACGGTGCTTCCGAGGTCCACAAGATGGTCCTCGCCCGCGTCCTCCTGCAGGAAGGGATAGATTTTTGGGCGTGGGGATAGCAGCGAAAACCGACGCCCTCGCCCGCTTCCTGACCGAGACCGCGGACGCGCGAGCGGCGCGCATCACGGCGTTCGAGCACCTCGGCGGCGGCGCGGTGCAGGAGAACTGGTCGTTCGAGGTGGAGATCGACGGGGGGCCGATGACCGGCCACCACGCGCTGGTCCTCAGGACCTCCGCGCCGGCCGCGATCCCGCTGAGCCACGACCGCGAGACCGAGTTCCGCCTTCTCGAGGCGGCGCACCAGGCGGGCGTTGCGGTGCCCGAGCCCCTCTTCTTCTGCTCCAATCCCGAGGTCATCGGACGGACCTTCTCCCTCGTTCGCCGCGTTGCCGGGTTGGCGCTCGGCTCTCGGGTCATCCGCGCCGCCACCCGAAACGGCTGGGGGCAGGCCGTAGCGCGGCAGTTGGGGCGCGAGCTCGCCCGCATCCATGCCATCACATCCAGATCACCCCGGATCGAGAACCTCGTCGGCCCGCCGCCGGCGGATCCCGCGCGCGACACGATCGCCACCTACAGCGACTATCTCGACGGGTGCCGGGACGCCCATCCGGTGCTCGAATGGGGGCTTCGCTGGTGCGCGAGACGCGTCCCTGACCCAAGCGACGTGGTGCTTTGCCATCGCGACTTCCGCACCGGCAACTACCTAGTCGACGACGGGCGCTTGGCCGCCATCCTCGACTGGGAATTCGCGGGCTGGGGCGATCCGGCCGAAGATCTCGGCTGGTTCTGCACCAAGTCCTGGCGCTTCGGCGCCAATAGGCTGGCGGCCGGCGGACTGGCGCCCCGCGAGCCCTTCGTCGAAGCCTACGAGCAGGCCTCCGGCCGGCGCCTGAACGCAGACGCGATGTCGTTCTGGGAGGTCATGGCCAACATCCGTTGGGCGGTGATCGCGCTCCAGCAGTGTGAGCGCCACCTCTCCGGAGCTGAGGCGTCGCTCGAGCTCACCCTCATCGGACGCCGCCTGCCGGAGATCGAGCACGAAATCCTGACCCTTACCGCGAAGGCGCAACGAGGGAGCCTCGGATGACCGAGCGCCCGACCGGGGCCGAGCTCCTGGCCATCGCAGAGCAGCAGCCGACGGAAGAACTCGTTGCTGGGCCAGCGGAGGCGCGGCGTTACCGAGCCCGCCTGCTGGCAGCAGCGACGGCCATTGCGGAGCGCGAGCACGAGGCCGCGGGTGCGCCTGCGCGCAACGAGCACGCCCGGATCGAGGCGCTCGTCGGCAAAAATGGAGAGCTCGACGCCCTGAGGTGGCGGCTCGCCGAAGCGATCCGCGGCGGTGCGTTCGACGCCGCCGGCCCCGAGCGCGACAGGCTGCTCGCACATCTCTGGGCGACCACTCGCGCGCGCCTCGCCATCAGCAACCCGAAACATCTCAAGGCTAACGATCCGAAATGAGTCCCGCCCCTCGCTTCCTCGACCGCTTCAGGGACACGATCGAGGGGAATCTGAAGGGCATGCTGTACATGCTCGGAGCGGCCGCAGTGCTGAGCGTGATGCAGGCGGCCATGCGGCACATCACGCAGGAGGTCCATCCGCTGGAGGCGGTGTTCCTCCGCGGCGTATTCGCCCTCTTCTTCCTTCTCCCCTGGCTCTTGAGGGTCGGCATCGGAGAGCTTCGCACCGCGCGGCCGCACCTTCAGCTGGTGCGCGTGCTGTTGAACGCGTTCGCCCAGACCATCTTCTTCTGGGGGGTCTCGATAACCCCACTCGCCGAGGTCGCCGCACTGGTGTTCAGCGCGCCGCTGTTCGCGACCATCTGGGCGATCCTCATCCTCGGCGAGGTAGCGCGTCTGCGCCGGTGGACGGCGCTGCTCGTCGGCTTCTTGGGCGCGTTGATGATCGTCCGCCCGGGCTTCGAGACGATCCAGCCGGGGATGATGATGGTGCTCACCTCCGCCGCGCTGTGGTCGGTGGTGATCGTCCTTCTCAAGATCCTGACCCGCACCGACAGCGCCTATGCGCTAACCGTCCACCTCACGGTCGGCATGACGCTGATCACCTTCGTCCCGGCGCTGTTCGTCTGGCAGGCGCCGACGCTGACGCAGCTCCTGTGGCTGGCGTTGATCGGCGCTCTCGGCACCATCGGGCATATGATGATCGCCCAGTCATTGCATCACGGGGAGGCGAGCGCGGTGATGCCGCTCGACTTCAGCAAGCTCGTCTGGGCCAGCGCGCTCGGCTATCTGGCCTTCGCCGAGGTCCCCGACGCATGGACTCTCATCGGCGGCACCGTGATTTTCGCCTCGACCACCTACATCACCTACCGCGAGGCGAGCGTGAAGCGCGAGCGGGGCAAGGTTTAATCCGCCTCGGGCCTGGTCTCGGCGAAGGCAGGCAGCCGGTTCAACCGCGCGGAGAACGCGGCGAGGCGCGGGAAGCGCCGGCGAAGGCCAAGGGCCGGAAAGTCTAGGTCGGAGAAGTCGAAGGCGACCACGGTGACGATATCGGCCTGGGTCATGCGCGCTTCCGCCATCCATCCGTCGCTTGGGACCCGCTGTTCGAGGACCGCGAAGCCCGCCTGCATCTTCTCGTGGCAGGTGTCGATCCAGGCCGGATCCTGCTTGTCGGCCGGCTTCTTGAGGATCTCGTGGTGGGCCTCGATCACCTTGTCCAGTGCCTGAAGGGCGATCGCCACCAGTTGGGTAACCTCGCGCCTCGCCTCGCCCGCGGGCGGGGTAAGGGCGCGCTCGGGCCCCACCAGCGTATCGAGGTCGTCGACGATCGCGGCGCTGTCGATAAGCGTGGCGCCGTCGTCGAGCACCAGCGCCGGCACCAGACCGAGCGGATTGTGTTCGCGGACCACCGCGGCGGCGTCCGTGGGCGAGACGCCGAGTTGCTCGAACGCGAAGCCCAGCGTCCTCAGACTCACCGCCACCCGCCTGGTGAACGGCGAACGATTGCGACCGACCAGTAGCATGGCTCATTCCTCCCGAATCCCAGAGCGCCCTCCGGACGCGGCCACCTGCCGGCGCCGGCGGACACCAATCGCGCATCGTCGGACGCCGCGGCGGATCAAGGCGCTTCCCGAGGTTAGGCGGGCACTCCCGCCTTGTAAAGACGCCGCCCGGGGCGGTGCGCCCGTGCGCCCGCTTTCCTTTGTCAACAGGCCCGCTTAGGCTTATGATTCGGCGAAACGGCAAGGGGGGCGCTGGGCCCTCTCGATCGGCCTGCACGGCCTGCGTGAACGACTGCAACGAAGAGGAAGAAGGATGACGCGACGCCCCCTGAGAACCTTGTTCACCCTGGCCCTGGCGCTGACGCTCGCGGCCTGCGGGGCGACCGCACCGCTCTCGCCCAAGGGCACAGGCACGACGTCCAAGGGCGACAGCCCGGTGCCCGACAAATCGGTCTCGTTCGCCCAGTTCACCGACATTCCCGTGCCCGCGGGCGCGAAGATGGACATCGACCAAACGCTCGTGCTCGGCTCGGACAACGACTGGATCGGTCGGCTCACCTTAGATACCGGCCTCAACGTCGTCGAGGTCTATGACTTCTTCAAGCGCGAGATGGCCGAATTCGGCTGGCACGAGGTGACCTCGGTGCGTGCGACCATCAGCGTACTCACCTATGCCCGCGACAACAGGGTCGCCACCCTCCAGATCCTGGGCGGGCGCCTCAAGGGAACCAAGGTCCACGTGACGGTGTCGCCGCGCGGCAGCGCGCCGCAGTGATCCTTGCCGCCCGCCGTGGCATCCGCCGGCCGGGCCGTCCCCCCAGTTCGAAGCTTCAACGTTGGGAGGAGTTGACAAGATGAAACGCCGCACCTTCCTCACCGGCGTGGCTGCGGCCGCGGGATCGACAACGCTCGCGAGACGATCTCTCAGAACAGGACCGAGTGGCGCCTGGTCATGCCCTGGCCCAAGAAGACCCCCGGCGTCGGCACCATGAGCGGCGGGCGGCTCACCATCAAGGTATTCGGGGCCGGCGAGCTGGTGCCCCCGTTCGAGAGCATGGACGCAGTGATGGGAGACGTCGCCGATGTCGGGCACGGCACGCCATACTACTG
>PVBE010153580.1_pt1 | contig 12214 bp, 11 predicted proteins | sample 1631181 | NCBI WGS metagenome assembly PVBE01 (sample SAMN08397723, study PRJNA350692) | Marine metagenome, whole genome shotgun sequencing project. | isolation source: water | place: Pacific Ocean | collected 2012-04 | reverse complement strand
ATCTGCCATGAGTACTCGACCGACTCCGCTGGTGCCGGTGAGCACCGCGGCGGGCTGGGCGTCGAGACCCGCTACATCGTCGGCAGCGAAAACACCCAGATCGTCACCTTTGGTGACGGCGACGTGGAGCCGGCTTTCGGGCTGTTTGGTGGCGGTGATGGGACGCTCAACAAGATTGAGTTGCAGCTGCCCGATGGCGAGGTCCGTGTGCCCACGAGCAAGGACTTGCTGACAGGCATCCCCAAGGGGACCTTGTACGTGCAGGTGGCGGGCGGCGGTGGTGGCTACGGCGACCCCTACAAGCGCCCCGCGGAGCTCGTGCATCGGGAGGTGCTCGATGGAGTGTTCAGCCTCTCCGCAGCTCGTGAACTCTACGGTGTGGCCATCGATCCCGACACGCTGGAGCTTGACGGCGTGGCCACCAGCAAGCTTCGGAGCTGAACGTGGATTTCTCTCTCACTGAGACGCAACAGGCAGTCCAGCAAGTTTTTGCCGATTTCTCGAATCAGGAGATCCGGCCGGTCGCTGGTGAGCTGGACAAGGCAGGCGACTTCCCCCGGGAGCTTTTCGCCAAGGTCGCTGAGCTTGGCTACTTCGGCATGCGCTACGCCGAACCTGACGGCACAGGGATGGACGTCCTCTCGTACGCCCTGGCCACTGAGGAGCTGTCTCGAGGCAGCCTGTCCGTGGCGGCGTCCTGTGCCATGCAGTCCCTGATGGGCACGACCTTTGTGCATCGCTTCACGGAGGGGGCCTTGCGGGATCGGCTGGTTGGGCCGGCCATTCGAGGCGAACTACTCGGTACGGTCTGTATGACTGAGCCTGATTCCGGATCGGATCTCTTCTCCATGAAGACGCGTGCCGAGTTGGTCGATGACACCTGGCGGCTGACCGGTCAGAAGATGTGGATCACTTCGGCCCCTGTGGCCGACATGTTCACGGTCTTCGCGCGCACTGCGGACCGGGCGCTTAGCGTCTTCCTGGTGGAGAAGGGCGCTCCTGGCCTCGTGGTGGGACGTTCCATCGCCAAGATGGGGGTCCGAGCATCGGTCACCTCCGAGGTGTCTTTCAACGACACCCCCGCCACCACGATCCTGGGTGAGCGGGACAAGGGAGCGACTTACCTGCGCGACCTGCTCGCTGAGGTTCGGGTGATGACCGCGGCCCTGGCGCTGGGGACCGGTCAGGCGGCCTTTGACGACGCCCAGGCCTACGCAGCACAACGCCAACAGTTCGGCAAGCCGATCAACCGCTTCGGAGCTATCCAAGCCCACCTTGCCGATATGGCGGTCGACCTGGCTGCCGCCCGTCAGATGACCTACTGGGCGGCCTGGCGCTGCGACCAGGGCATGCCCAATGCCCAGGAAGCGTCTATGGCGAAGCTGTTTGCATCGGAGGCGGCCCACCGGGTGTGCGAGCGCGCCGCCAGGATCCTCGCCAGCTATGGCTATGCCGAGGAATATCCCATCGAGCGCTATCTGCGGGACATCCGCTTCACGCTGATCGGTGGCGGAACATCCGAGATCCTGCGTGTCAACATCGCCAAGGGGCTTAGCCGATGACCCAACCTATCCGAGTACTGATCGCCAAGCCGGGCCTCGATGGGCACGACGTTGGCGCGAAGATCGTGTGCCGAGCGCTGCGCGATGCTGGCATGGAGGTCATCTACACCGGTCTTCGCCAGTCAGCGTCGGCGATCGCTGCGATCGCCGACCAGGAGGACGTCGCCGTGATCGGGCTGTCGGTGCTGTCGGGCGCTCACATTCCCCTGTGCGAGCAGCTGCGCGGAGAGCTGGAGCAGCGGCAGCTGCTGGGGGAGGTGCTCTGGATGATCGGCGGCAACATTCCCCGCGGCGATGTCAGTGCGTTGCAGACCCTCGGCGTGACGGGCGTCTTTCCGACAGGCTCCGATTTTGAGGCCATCGTCTCTTTCATTCGCGAACAAGTGCCAGCATGAGTCGACCCAAACGAGGCGTCAGCCCTCTCCAGTGGGAGTCGGGACTGGAGATCCAGCCTGTCTACACCGCCGAGGATGTCGAGCGCACCGGTGGCATGGAGGGCGTCGGCGAAGCCGGAGCTTACCCCTACACCCGGGGCATCCACCAGCACATGTACCGGGCTCGCCCATGGACCATGCGCCAGTACTCGGGGTTTGGTACCGCCGCCGAGACCCAAGAGCGCTTTCAGTACCTGATCAAGCATGGCAACACGGGGCTCAACGTGGCCTTCGATCTGCCAACCCAATGTGGGCTGGACTCCGATGACCCGATGGCCCAAGGCGAGGTCGGTCGGGTGGGCATGGCCGTCGACACGTTGGCCGATATCGAAGAGGCCTTCGCGGGCATCGACCTCGACCGGATCACGGTCTCGATGACCATCAACGGCTCGGCCATCGCCCTGATGGCGATGTACTTCGCCATGGCCCGCAAGCGCGGCTACAAGCTTGAGGCGCTGCGCGGCAACGCCCAGAACGACATCCTCAAGGAGTTTATTGGGCGAGGGACCTGGGTCTTCCCCGTGGAGCAGTCGGTGCGGCTAGTGGTCGACACCATGGAGTTTTGCGCCGAGCAGGCTCCCAAGTACAGCCCTGTGAGCGTTTGCGGCTACCACGTGCGGGAGTCGGGAGCGACACCGGCCCAGGAGATGGCCTACGGCCTGTCCATCGCTTGCGCCTACCTGGAGCGAGCCATCAAGCGGGGCCTGTCGGCCGACCGCTGCGCGGCGGGGCTGACCTTCAACTTCGATATTCACGGCAACATGTGGGAGCAGGTGGCCAAGTTCCGGGCTGGACGACGGCTGTGGGCGAAGCTGCTGCGAGAGCGCTACGGCGTCACCGACCCCAAGGCAATGCGGCTGCGCATGATCGCTGGCGGTGGCGGCGGTGGATTGACCATCCAGCAGCCTCACAACAACATCGCCCGGGGCGCCTATTACGCGATGACCAGCGCGCTCTCGGGCACACAGACCATGGCCCTGTGCAGCTGGGACGAGGCCTACACCATCCCGTCGGAAGACGCGGCGCGGCTGTCGCTGCGCACGATGCAGATCTTGGCGACCGAGATCGGGCTCTGCGATACCGTTGACCCCCTGGCCGGCTCCTGGTTCGTGGAGACCACCACCAACCAGATGGAGGCGCTGATCCTGGAGCACATGGACGAGCTGGACCGCCAGGGCGGCATCGTCGATGGTGTGGCCAGCGGCTGGGTCCAGGCTGAGGTCAATCGCCAGGCATATGAGCTGGAGAAGAGGCTCCGATCGGGTGACTTCCCCAAGGTCGGCGTCAACATCCACGTGGATGAAGACGAAGACGAGGCGGGCCGGGATGTGGAGTTCCACCCCTACCGCAAGGGCGAGGCGAACAAGCAGCTACTCCGGCTTGCGAAGGTCAAGGATCAGCGCGACGACGAGGAGGTCGCGCGCACTCTGGCCGCGCTACGAGCTGCGGCGGAGTCTGGGGCCAATGTGATGCCACCGACCCTTGATGCGGTCGAGGCCTACGCCACGGTTGGTGAGGTCATCGGCGCTCTCAAGGACGTGTTCGGCACCTACAAAGAGCCGGTGAGATTCTGATGGTCGATACTCCCCAGACCCCGGTGGTGCTTAGCCTTGAACAGGCCCTGAGCATGTCCTATGCGACGCTACGCATGGTGCACATGGGCTGGCGGGTGATCCGGGTGGAGCCTACGCCCATCCCGGGACGATCCAGCAAGGGAGATCCGAACCGCTACATTGGTCGTCCCGTCGCCGGAGAGGACAGGCACAGCTACTACATTGCGCCCAACGCAGGCAAGGAAGCCATCGCCATCAACCTCAAGACGGAGGAGGGGCGCGCGGTCTTGCATCGAATGATCCGCGAGCTGCCTGTCGACGTGTTCTGCACGAACACGATGCCGTCGCGGCATGAGAGCCTCGGCATCGACTACGAGACCTTGCGTGCCTGCAACCCCGAGTTGATCTGGTGCTGCATCTCGGCGATGGGGCTGTCGCAGCCCAACGTCCCTGGCTACGACCCGGTCCTACAGGCTGTGTGTGGGTATATGGACCTGACCGGTCCCGCTGATGGCCCGCCGACACAGTGCGGGCCACCCTTGATCGACCTCAAGGCTGGAGATGAGGCATTTACCCAGGTGCTGTACGCGCTGTGGCAGCGCTCGGAGGGACATGGCGGTCGCTTGATCGACGTCTCGATGGGGCGCTCGGCGGTTTCTTGGCTGCACACCTTCCTGCCTATGCTCGACATGGACAGTGAGCCCGAGGAGCTCAAGCGCTCGGGCAACGAGCATCGCCAGTTCATTCCGGTCAACGCCTACCGCACAGCCGATGGCTGGATCTACGTGGCGATCGGCAGCGATGCCCAGTGGAACCGCTTCATTCGTGCCGAGCCGTTCACTTCCTTGAGGCAGGAACGATTCGCCACCAACGAGTCACGGCGTGCGCACAAAGAGGATCTGCACCACCTGATCAACAACATCACATCACGGTTCAGCTCTGCAGTTGTGGCCGAGGCGCTCGCTGCCGCCGCCATCCCCCACGGCCCGATCACGCCGGTGGACGGCGTGATGGACCTGCCCTTTGTGGCGAAGACGGCCCTGCGCACTGTGGCACCCGATGGGCGTGTCGTCCGCCTGCCGCCTGCCGCCGTTGATACCGACCATCTCACCGCTAACGACTCAACACTAAGCTTCTCACCGGCCTACGGCGAGCACACCAACCCACTGCTGAGCGAAGTGGGGCTCACAGCCGATGAGGTCGAGCGGTTGCGCTCCGCCGCTGTGATCGCCTGAAGGGACCTGCATGCACCCTGTGCCCTACCACCGACCGAGCACCATCGATGGTGCCCTGACCTTGATGAGGGGGCTAGACAGCGCTCGCCTCATCGCGGGGGGGACTGATCTGCTGTTGCGCATGAAGGCCGGGGGCGCGCGGCCCAACGCGCTGATCTCTTTGCGAAATATCGAGGAGCTGTCCCAGGTGAGCATCGACGCCTCAGCCGGCGCGCGGTTGGGCGCCCTGGTATCGCTCGCGGATCTTGAGAACAACGCAGAGTTGATGCAGAAATGGCCCGTGCTCGGGCAGTGTTTGCGGCACTTCGCCTCCGTGCAGATCCGCAACGCCGCTACGCTCGGCGGCAACCTCTGCAACGCCTCTCCCGCGGCTGATTTGGCGCCACCGCTGCTGGTGTTGGATGCCCAGGCATTGCTCGTCGGATTGCAGGGGCGTCGTAGCGTGCCGCTGGCCGACTTCTTTGTGGGCCCGGGCCGCACCTGTCTTGGCCCCGATGAGCTGCTTGAGGCCGTGCAGATCGACGCGCCGCATCTTGATCAGCGCGCAATCTTCTTCAAGCGCATGCGCACAGCCATGGACGTCGCACTGGTCAGCGTCGCGGCGATGGTTGTGGTTCAGGATGGTGTGCTCACCGAAGTGCGTCTGGCCGCTGGTTCGGTGGCCGCGGTGCCGATGCGCTTGCGGGGCGCTGAGGACCTGCTGCGCGGACAGCGAGCTTCCCCGGCCTTGTTCACCGAAGCGCGAGCGAAGGCCATGGCCGAGGTGAGGCCCATCACGGACCTGCGAGCCGGCGCCGACTACCGACGGCAACTCGTAGGGGTCTATCTGCAGCGAGCTTTGCACGCTCTGTGCGGGGAGGAGTCGTGATGGACCTCAAATTCACCCTCAACGGTCACACCGTGAGCTGTTCACTGAAGGGCTCCGAGCTGTTGCTCGATGTGTTGCGCGGTCCGCTGGAGCATCCCGGAACCAAAGAGGGTTGCGGCAAGGGGGAATGCGGCGCCTGCACAGTGCTGATCGATGAGCGCCCGATCAACGCCTGCTTGATGCCGGCTGCCGAAGTGCATGGCAAGGTGGTCACTACCATCGAAGGCCTCGCGCCAAGCCCATCCCAGCTGTCGTCCGAGCAACAGGCCTTCGTCGAGCGAGGCGGCATTCAGTGCGGCTTCTGCACCCCAGGGATGATCATGGCCAGCAAGGCGCTGCTCGATCGCAACCCGGATCCCAGCGACCCCGACATCCGCCAAGCGCTTGTCGGCAACCTCTGCCGTTGCACCGGATACCACCAGATCATCGAGTCGATACGTCGCGCGGCCGACCTCCGCAGGGGTGGTGAGTGATGCGCTACGTAGGTACCAGCCCGACCCGACCCGACGCCGCCGCCAAGGCGACCGGCCAGGCGGAGTACATCTGCGATGCCCAGCGGCCGGGGATGCTCTACGGCGCCATCCGTTTCAGCGATCACGTTCACGCGCGCATCGTGCGGATCGACACCTCGAAGGCTGAGCGCATTCCGGGTGTGAGAGCCGTGATTACGGCCGAGAACACCCCCGAGATCCGGTTGGGTTTTCTGCGTGACAATACGGCGCTGAAGAAGGGCAAGGTCCGGCAGTTTCGCGATGAGGTCGCCGCGGTGGCCGCTATCGACCCCGACATCGCAAGGGAAGCCGCCGCTGCCATCGAGATCGAGTATGAGCCGCTGCCCGCGGTCTTCGATCCGCTGCAGGCCCTGGCCGAGGGTGCACCGCTGATCCATGAAGTGGATGCCCGCGGGAAACCGCTCACTACGAACCTGATGCCTGTGCATTTCCGGCACTTCTCCGGCGATGTGGCGGAGGCCCGAGCGGCTTCGGCTCACGTCGTGGAGGGGGAATGGTCTACGCCGTTGATCCAACAGACCTGCATGGGCACCGCCGGTTGTATCGCTGAGTTCGATCGCCAGATGAACCTGACCATCTGGGCCAAGACGCAGATCCCCTTTCTGGCGCAGCGTGACTTCAATGGCGCGCTGCAGCAACTGGGTCTTAAAGGTAAGAACGCGCGAGTGATCGTGCCGGCTCTTGGTGGCGGTTTCGGGACAGGCCTCGACACCCACTGCTATGAGTACATCTCGATCTTGCTGGCCTACAAGACCGGTAAGCCCGTCAAAGTGCTCTACAACCGCGATGAGGAGTTTGCCTTCCTCTCCCCGAGGCAGTCGGCAATCGTCAGGATGGCTCACGGTTGCGACCGCGAGGGGCGCCTCACCTTCCGTCACGTGCACATCGTGCAGGACAACGGCGCCTACGGATCCTGGGGGGCGACCTACCCCAGCGTGATGTTGCTGCCGGCGACCTCGCTCTACAGGGTGCCCAACATTCACTTTGACTGCGAGTTGGTCTACACCAACAACACGTACGCCCAAGCCATGCGGGGGTATGGCAACCCGGAGTTGACCTGGGCTCTAGAGAGCAGCCTGGATGACCTGGCGGTGGCTGCCGACATTGACCCGGTGGAGCTGCGGCTGCTCAATTGCAACGAGCCAAACGAGACCACTCCCATGGGCTTGAAGGTCGCAACCTGCGGGCTGCGTGAGTGCCTTGAGCAGAGCGCAGAGCGGGTTGGCTGGAAAGACAAGCGCGGAGAGCCCGACCAAAAGCCCGACCAAAAGGTGGCGCGTGGGGTCGGCTTGGCCTCCTTGATGCACGTAGGTGGTTCGGGTCGAATTTACCGTAGCGATGCTAGCGGCGTGATCTTGCGCCTGGACGACTGGGGCAACCTCTACATCAACTCCGGTGGAGTGGAGATGGGCCAGGGGCTGCATAGCTCCATACAGATCGTCGCTGCCGAGTCCATCGGGGTGCCACTGAAGCAGATCTTTATCAATCAGACCGACACCTCGACCTGCCCATGGGATGTGGGCACTCACGCTAGTCGTGGGGCCTTTACCGCCTGCAACGCACTGCTGATGGGTGCGGTGAAGCTGCGCTCGAAGGTGTTCCAGGCTGCGGTGGAGCTGTACCCGGAGCTGGTCGAGGCCAACTTGCGCAAACTGCGACGTAAGAACCCGGACATGGCAGCGCCGTCTTTCGATTGGCGGGCTTCGGTCTCCGAGGATGCTTTCGACCTGCGCGAGGGCAAGCTCTTCTTGCTGGGCTTTGATGAGCCGTGGCTTCGGGTGGATCTCGGCAAGTTGATCCGAGCGGCGCACTTTCGCGATGGTGGCGGCCAGATGTTCACAGTCGAGGCCTTCTACGACCCACCCAGCGAGTTGCCGGATTGGGAGCATGGCATCGGAAACATGTCCGCCTGCTACAGTTTCGGCACCCAGGCGGTAGAGGTCGAGGTGGACACCGAGACCGGTGAGGTGCGAATCATCAAGATGGTCGCTATGTTGGACGTGGGTAAGGTGCTCAATCCCCAGATCCTGCGCGGCCAGACCATCGGAGCGCTGGCCCAGGGGGTTGGCTATGCACTGTACGAAGAGGTGCTCACCGCGGATGGGCGCATCCTCAACCCCAACTTCACCGACTACAAGCTCCCCACGGCAGTGGAGATGAGCTTTCCTATCGAGATTGGTTTTGTTGAGACCGATGAACCGACGGGGCCTTACGGTGTCAAGGGCATCGGTGAGCCGGGACTAACGCCCACCGCTCCGGCAATTGGCAACGCCATCGCCGATGCCGTTGGTGTGCGGATCCACGATCTCCCCATCACGCCGGAGAAACTGCTCGCCGCCATACAAGCTAGGAAAGAGGAGACGAAATGAGCGAAGACAAGCTTGCCCATCGATTCGAGATTCTATGCCAGATCACGCGCGCCCAGCATTTCGCTTGGCGAGCGGCGGTGGTGGACCTCTGTCCCGACGTGGATGCGGCGCATGTCGTCGACCGCATGTGGGAGCTGATCGGTGCGCAGACCGGCGCAGCCTACGCGAAGCGCCTCGACAAATCACAGCCGCTGGCCCAGCAGGTCGCGGCCAGCATCGTCTGGTCCTCAGACTGCATGGGCGAGGACGCTGTCGTCGAGACCGGCGATGGTGCCGATGAGGCCTTTGTGCGCCACGATGATTGCCCCTGGCTGCACTGGCACAGGCGTCTGGACCTGCTCGCCGAGGACCGCCCCGGCTGTGATGCCTGGTTTCAGGCCACTGCCGAGCGGATCAACGAGACGCTCGGAACGAAGCTGCAGGTAGAAACCCTCAAGACGCTGCCTGATGGTGATGAATGTTGCCTGAGGCGCTTCTGGGTGGAACAGAACCAACCATGAGCCAAGTCCGCGAGCCGTGGTCTTTCCGCTTCTCGGCGCGCATGGCGGGGCTTCGGGCGTCCAAGATCCGTGATCTCTTCGACGCGGCACGCAAGCGACCTGGAGCGGTTGACCTGTCCATCGGGCATGCGGACTTCGAGGTGCCAGAAGCAGTGCGTGATCTGACCATCGCGGCCATCAATGAGGGCTGCGGTGCCTACAGCGCCACCGAGGGCTATGCCGATGTGGTCGCTGCGACCAAGAGCCACCTGCAAGCCGACCTCCACCTGAGCTCCGCCGAGGACGTGATGATGACCACCGGAGCCAGCGGTGCGCTGACTCTGGCTTTCATGGTGCTGTTGGGAGAGGGCGACGAGGTCCTGATCCCCGACCCCTACTTTGTGATCTATCCGAACCTGGCGCGGATCGTGGGGGCCGTCCCGGTGTCCTACAACCTGTACCCGGACTTTCGGCTGCGACCTGAGGCGTTGCTCTCAAAGATCACACCGCGTACCCGCGCCCTCGTACTCAATTCTCCCGCCAACCCCACCGGAATGTGTCTGACGAAGCAGGAACTGGCGACGATTGCACAGATCTGCCGAGACCACCGAATTGTGGTGATTAGCGACGAGCTCTACCACCAGTTTGTCTACGGAGAGCCCCACGAGACGATCAAGCAGGTGCTAGGTCCCGAGGCTCTGCTGATCGGAGGTACAAGCAAGGCTTTCAGCATGGGTGGATGGCGACTGGGCTGGGCGGCCGGAGCTCCTGAGCTCATCGACCAGATGCGCACGCTGCAGCAGTTCACCTTCACCTGCCCACCGACGATGGTACAGCGGGGGGTGCTGGGTGCCTTCTCGGTTGACCTCGCGCCGCGGGTGCGCCAGTTCAAGGAACGGCGTGACTACATGTGCGATGGGCTGCTGGAGGCGGGCTACGAATTGGTGCGCCCCAATGGTGCTTTCTATATCTTCCCCAAGGTGCCCTGGGGCGACGACGTGTCGTTCGTCAAGGCGGCAATGGAGTGCGGATTATTGATCGTGCCTGGCCGGGCATTCTCCGGCGAGACTACACACTTCCGGCTGACCTTCGCCCGGGAGATGGGCACGCTTGAGCGCAGCCTGGAGATACTGCAATCCCTGGCAAAAGGTCCCTGAACCAGCGGGTAATCAGACAACCTCCCTCGGCGGCCACCGACAGTGCTAGAGGCCGTGGACCTTGCGAGGGGTATCCCACAAGATCGCTCGGGCGCGCTCCTCGGGGATCTCCAGGCGATCGAACTCCAGTAGATAGCGGCTCCAGTCCAGCCCATTGGTGCCCATGATGACCTTTTTGTGGGAGGACCGCCCGCGCAGGAATTGGACGAGGTTGGGCCCGAAGTACTTGGGTAGCCAGGCAGCGATGTTCACGTAGACGTTGGGCCACTTGTTGGCAACGGCCAACATCTCATCCACCCAGGGGTAGCCGGTGTGGGTTCCGATCAACACCAGATTGGGGAAGTCACAGGCGATGCGGTCAAGCTGCATGGGGCGACCATGCTCGCTGGGCATGGCCTCGAGGACGTGGCCTACCTGCATGGACACGGGCACCTTGAGCTGCTCGCAAAGAGCGTACAGCGGATACATCTTGCGATCATCCAGGCCAATGTCGTAGCCGTAGATGTGTATGTACACGCCCTTGTATTGGCGCACAGTGACGTCTTCCTGAAGCTTGTCCAGGCTCGCCTGGATGTTGCGGGGATCGTAATCTGCGAGCCCATAGATGCGCCCGGGGTAGCGCTGGGTCAGCTCGGAGATCTTCTCGGTCATGTCGAGGGCGAAGCGTTCCTGCCGCCGATAGGACCAGGCGAGCAGGTCAGTGGCGAGGACCGTTTGGACCCCGGCCGCGTCCATGGCAGCGATGAGCGCTTCGCCATCCTGGTAGCCCACTCCCCAGCTGGCCTCAACCTGGCATTGGAGCTCGCCGGGTGAGTTGGTGGCCTGCACCCAACTGTCCTTCCACTCTTTGAGCATGAGGGGAAAGAGGCAATCGATGGCGCGTGGTTCGGACATGGGCTCCTCCTTGGGAGTCAGTGGTTCAGGAAGGTGAGAGGACGACGTTCCAGGAAGGCGACGATCGTGCTGTCACGGCTCACCCAGCCTGGCCCATGGAGAATCTACCTCATCCAACTCTGCCGGTCCGTCTTGATACAGTGAAATACGGCATCTGCCAGCCCGTTCTGCACGTTCGCTACCTCTGCCGACAGTGCCTCCCCACGGACTATGATGCAGCCCGCCAGGATGATCGTCAGCGGCAAGTGGCAACAGCAGGTCTTCACCGTGAACCTGGGGCTTTTCGGTCTGTATCGATTGCCAGACTGGGTGCTCGCCCAGGGAGATTGTGCTCTCCAGCGTATCCAGTGCCTCGCCGTGGGTGGCCGTCAACGTCAAGACCCTTCCGGTGGGGTCCGCAACATAAAGAGCGAAGGCTTCACCGGGTCCCGCCCAGTTGGCGATCAGTTGCGCCAAATCATCCAGCCGTCGACAGCGATTGAATGCTGTGAGTGCTTGGATTCTATCCAGCGTTTGGGTTTCTCTTTACGGGTTATTGTTCAGCTTCTACCTGTCGCACACTCGGTATATCTACACATTGAACCGAAGTGTGACGCGCTTTGTAAGCGCCTGCAATAACGCCACTTCCTGATCCCTGTGCCCGCAGGCGTCCCCGTATTTCTTTGGCGATTCCATTCTCAGGCTTGTCCTGGGGCTCATGGGCAAAGTTGGGAGTTCGTGTCGAAACCCAGCGCCTGCCACTCTGCCTGAGTCTGATCTTCACCCTCGTAAAGGAAGGCGGCTGAGCTGCACTGGTAGGTGTTGTCATCAACGATCAGGCCACTCTCCTGCTCGACCGCGAAGAGGTAGCCCGTACCGGTGACGCCGACCTGGTTGCCTTCAAAGGTCACGTCGGTTGACACGCGCAAAGCCTCCGGAACGGCCTGCCCATCGGCATCCGTGTTGCGAACTGAGAGTCCTGCCTCGCAGTCGGCGACCACATTGTCGCGGGCTGTGCAGCCGTGACAGCCGTACGACACGATGCTCCCTCGATACTTGTAGTTTGATTCAAAGGTGATGCGCTCGAGGGTGTTCCCGCTGAACACGACGTTTCTGGCCACAGGGGTGTTTGGCTCCCAGGTCCAGTTGTTGAAGCAACAGCCACCCATGAT
>PVBE012117911.1_pt1 | contig 12216 bp, 10 predicted proteins | sample 1631181 | NCBI WGS metagenome assembly PVBE01 (sample SAMN08397723, study PRJNA350692) | Marine metagenome, whole genome shotgun sequencing project. | isolation source: water | place: Pacific Ocean | collected 2012-04 | reverse complement strand
TGATCGTCGGGTTCGGAATCGATTGCCGTCACCGTCATGGCGAGACGCTTCTGGATCATTTCGATATCGTCGATGCTTCCCGTCAGAAATTGCCAGCCCTTGCCGATCTTGAACTTCTTCACATATTGCGCGAGAACTTCCGGGGTATCGTGTTCCGGATCGACGCTGATCGAAATCATGAAGATATCCTGGCCAACACGATCGCCCAGGAGATCATGAACCTCCCTCAGGCGGGCGGTCTCCGCAGGACAGGAATCCCGACAACTCGTGAACATGAAGTTGATCGCAACCACCTTATCCCGGATCAGGTCTTCATAGAAGCGAAGGCGCTTCCCTTCGTGGTTGAGAAGCTCGACGTCGGGAAAGATCCGATGGGGGGGGAGTTTCTGACTGGCCACGGCCGGCCCCTGCCCGGCGGCGAGCAGAGTCCATAGAATTACGGCCAGTCCGATTCCGTGACCGCCGCTTCGAATGAAGTCCAGAAGTCGCGTGCGGAGTGGAACTACTCTTGGTCGGCAGAAAACTCTCAAGAAGGACTCTTCTCCTGATCCCACAGCCGAGATCGATCCGGGGGGCCAACTTGCGAAACCGAATTCAGCCGACGACGCCACCCCTTCGCCGGCGGCGCAAAGCCAGAGGAATCAGCACCAGCAAACTCTCGAGGCCCACCAGACCGCAAGCGGTACCCACCTCGCCCACGGAACAACCCCGATACGTGCAGCGCCCGAGGCAGGAGATTGCGGGCTGGAGCCCGCTCCCGGCCCGATCATCGGTGACCCACCTGCGGCCGATGAGAATCTGAATATCTCGAGCATCCACCTGAAGGTTGGCGTCCACATCGCAACGCTCGAACTCCCTTTGCTCGTTTGCAAGGGGATCCAGGGCCCCGGGGCAGTCGTCTGTCGCACCGGCCTGGCATAGGAGATCACTCGAGTTGTGTTGGCCGAACTCCAACCTCGCCATGGCGTCTCCGGTATCCGTAGCACGCTGGGAAGCGCTCGAGAGTTCGTTGCTCGCCGAGTAACTGCAGCCATTCCATTGGGGTTCCGGTGTCAGAAAGGGCTCGAGTTGCCCCGGGTGCTCGATATCGTAGCGGAGCAACATTGCGTGATCTTCGTGTTGGGTATTGTGGCAATGGGACATATAGGCGCCGGCAAATTCGCGGAAACGAATGGCCACATCCACACTGCCTCCACTATCGTCCATGCCGCCGATCCGATAGATATCCTTACGAGCCCACTTCTCCCATTCGGGAGGGGGGTCACCATCCCGCTTCAGGATGCGTCCCTCCTCGAAGTGAATATGAACGTTGTGGCTCCACATATTGCTGCCGTTTTCGATATGCCAGATTTCGAGTTGTCCGAGGACGGGCGCGGCCGAGACCCGATGCATATCGGCTGCATGGGGAACGGAACCATCGCTTCCGATTCCCCAGGCCTTCTTTGTCTTCACGGGCAGAAGCGCATTTTCCTTCTCCGTCGCAGAGAGGAGATTCAGATCGTTGAAAAATTCCGACTTCGTCAACCCCATCGCCTCGACGGCATCGTCGAGTGCCTGGCCGAAAATCTCGTAACACATGAAGATGAATTGACTCAGGGAGTTGGGTTCTTCGGGTTTGATCTCGGAAAACTTCACGTCCTCGTATCCGTTATCCGTCACCTCCAGAAGGCTCTCGCCCATGGGTGTGGGATAGAGATCCGTCACCACGTTACGGGGCTGGGAATCCGTCAACCCTCCATCGCTAAACAAGAAGGTGCGATGGATGGCGGTCTCCAACTCCTCGGGCTCGATATGCGGCAGGGGAATCATCTTCTTCCGACCCGGAACGTAGTCGGCGGGGTCCATACTCAGATCCGTGCCCACAAAGGCCTCAACCCGTATCTCCAAGAAACGTTCAACTGTGGAATCGCAACTATCGTGGCTGCCATCCAGTACCTCAGCGAGGGGGATTTCCCGCTCGGGACCCTGGCCGTCCTGATGCTCGAGAAGATTAACGACGTAGATCTTGTCGCCGGGATCGTAGCGGCTGAAGTCGATGACGATGTCGTAGCGTTCGGCGATCGCCTGGGTGGGCAGGATGCCGTGGTGATCCTGGAAATCCCCATCGCGATCCAGATCCATGCTGCCGTCGTGGGGAGTGGCGTGCTCCATGATATTTCCATCGTTGGCAATCAGATGAAAGGGAACACGGTCATAGGAAAGATCCTGGCCTGCGAACTCACCGACTCCAGTCGGTCGCTCGATGACGAAGGCCAGCTTCATAAAACGGGAGACATCCCCGTTGAGAATCCGAAGACGATACCTTCGCGCCCGCACCTTAAGATAGGGATGATAAAGCCAATTGACCGTCATGCGATCGCCCACGAAGCCATCGGTATTGAAAGGGGCGAACCAGAGCTGCCCTTCCGAAATGAGATCGCCATCCTCATCCGTTCCCGTGACGCAATTTCCTCCCTCGTAGAAGAATGAATCCTGGCCCCAGGCCTTGCTGGCCACCAACAACTGGACGTCGTAGTCGCGAATGCCCCAGCTGCGATCGCTGGCCCGATTGAAGTCCGGAGGTCGCGCCCCGATGCCGCGAATTCGGCCACAGCCGCTGGGAAAACGCAGGTTGGTACCGTCATTCCAGCACTCGTTTCCACGATCGAGGGCGCTGTAGTAGTTCATCATCGCTGCGTTGCCTTTGTAGACGTTCTGGGCGGTATAGTCGATCATGTGGTCGTGAAACCAATGTGTGCTCATGGTCTCGCGCCAATCACCGGGAATCCTGACGCGTCCGTTGAGCGGACAAATTTCCTTCCGATGGATATAGCTGGTCAATCTCTCGGCCAGATCCTCACCCATCCCCGGCAGGCTGATCCGGATTTCCTCACCGGGCTCGCAGGCGATGGCTGCACGATCATCGGAGGCGTTGACGTTGATGGAATCGTGACCCGCCAGAACCATGGGCCAGTGGTAGTCGTAAAACTGACCGGGCAGGAAGTGGGCCTGTGCGAAACCATCGCTTTCGGCGGGATGGTGTCCATTGTGCTCATGAGTACTGATGAAGTGATTGCCGAAGCCGCGGTTGGCCTCGAATTTGATCGGCAGGGCGTTGTGATTGCGAAAGAGAATCGATTCTCCCACTCTCGCCATTAGAAGTTTCGGTGGCAGGGTCCCATCGAAAGTCCAGATCGATAGACGGTCCTGAAGAGGCATCTGGGGATGCACCGCGATCGGGATGCCCTGGGTCGTTCCGTCCAGGGCGAGATCGATCTCACCCGTGACCGGATCTGCTAGCGCTGCCAAGGGGGATGAGTGGTGGACGGGGCCATGGTACTCGTAGACCCTATGGTAGAGGCCGTCGTCGGCGGTCCCGGAAATCCGATCTGCACCGGGGCCAAACTCGCCGTCCTTGTAGCCGTGCAATTGCTCCCCATCACGCAGACCGTTGTTCACGCGAGAACCGGTCAAGAGACTTTCGAAATACATCTGGGGTTCGAATTCATCCCAGCGCTGGTGACCGAAGAAGGAACCCGGAGGTCGGCCATCCGCCATCGACGCCAGCTGATTTCCGGGCAGGGGAACAAGGGGACCCGTATGGGTGGCCTCGATCACGGACTGCCAGGGATTGGGGATATTCGGATTCGCATCCCGGGTCGGAGCAGGAAAGATGCCGGCTCCGAGAAAGGCGTCGAGGGCGTCCCCATGCGGCATCGAGTACCCCGAGTAGGGAGCGGGCAGGGACTTCGGTGGATGGGCCGTCTCATAATCCCGCCGCCCGAATTCTTCGAAGCGAAGCAACTGCTGTTCGAAATCTCCGGCGCCGAAGAGCGAACTCGGAGATGCGTCGGTGGGCACGTTGCATGAAGGGTGACCCGTTCTCGCGCCCGCCCCGGCGCCCCCGGAGAGGATTGCGAGGGCCGTAAAAAGCGAAAAGAAAGCCTTCGCGACACGAGTGAATGGCGGCGACAGCGGGTACGCTTTTCGAGGACTGGACATCGGCGGGGCTCCAGGCAACAGCCCGAGAAATTGGATATAAATTACAGAGAAGCAAGAAAGATTACTGATACGCAATGTCCGTACCAGCCCGACTCCCAATTCCGAAAGGGTTTCAGTGACTAAGCGCCTCACCTACCGAAGCAGTCCGAGTGGCTACTTGGGCGGAAAGTTGAGAGCGGGCCCGGCAGGCCTATGGCGAAATCCTGGCAAGGAAGCTGCGAGAATGTGGTAGGACCATGGCAGTTCGACACCGAAGGCATTCCGGTCAAGACGGCCTGAAATGGAGCGTGACAATATGTCCTACACTCCGAAATCATCGCTCTCTCGCCAAAGCACTTCCTTTTCAGCATATGGGAAGAAGATGACTCCTAGCGAACGTGAATCTCTCCGGCAGATTTGATGCGAATTACCAGATTCCAATAGGCAATCTGAAGCGCGCGAATCCCGTCGCGTTTTCGTGGCGTCACCCGCGATTCCTCCGGGCGTGGGCGGTCGCATTGGCACTGCTGGTGCCGACCCTGCTCGTCCGAACCCTCGAGGTGAGTTGTCCCGATGGAAGCAGCCAGCCCGTGGTCTGCATCCAGGGTGGCGAAGCGATCACCTGTGGCAGCGCGAGCACCCCCTTCCTCTCCTATCTGGCCCTTTCCGGGTGTCCTCTACAAACACGGGGGTTCGGGAACGGATGTCGGCGGAGACATGATCGAGAATCCGGGCCAATTGGCGTGCGCGGGTTATGTCGCCTACGCGAAACGCAGTACCGAGAACCCAATCTCCCTGGCATTTGCCGAGATGCAGACCGGACTGGCGGAAATGAAAAGCCTGGCGGCGACACAACTCGATGAGGGATGCATGGCGATCATGGGCTACTCGCGGGGGGGACTGCTCGGGCTCAGCATGACCGAGGTGCATACGACAGAATTCGATGCCGCCATCTTGATGGCCTCGGCTCCGAGGACGGGGGCCTGGACGCCGGGGGGAGGCGAAACGACCACGATGGGCGCCTTCCTCCTCGACGTCGACCTGATCGCGGAGACGACGGCCTTTCTCGTAATGGTGGCCGCCAATGATGGCCCCCACGGCAACAACCCCCACAACGACTTGCTGGATCTCTCGACCACACTTCAGGTTGCAGTATCGGGCACCGTGAACACGGCCCGGTTGGAGTTGCGACCGGCCTGGGAGTCGGAGTTTGAACTCGGCGGGCGTATGCTCTTCCAGGGTGAGGCCGGCAACGGCCAGCCGCTACTCGATGCCGAGGGATATTATTGGCGGGAACTACTCGCCCATCTCGAAACCCACCTCGCGCAGCCCCCGGGCATCAACATGCTGGACGAAGTGAGCGTGCTGATGCTGGCCGCGATGCTGGGAAGTGTTGGCCTGTGGTTGGGGACGAAGTTGCGGGACACTCGCCGCACGTCCTGAGGACGGGATCTCCAGAGCAGAGGTTCGAATTCGGACCCCTGTCCTTCCAGACTCTCTCGAACTCTGATAAGCGGCGGGTGGATGCGGATCCGAAGTTCGCACGGGCATAGGCCTCGACTCGACTCCCATCTCCCGACAACTTCGGCCCTTTCGACTCTTCCGAGGATCGGTGGCCGCCGACTGGCCACCCCTCTCGCATGGAGCGGCAGAAGTCCTGGGCTCCGCGCCACGCGGATCGAGACATCGCCGAACCGGGGGGAGGAGCACCGAAAGCCACTAGCCGAAGCGCATCCACGCGTAGATGCCGACCATCGAAATGCCGAGTGCGAGTTTCAGGGCGGCGCCCGCCACCAGGCCGAGGGTGGCTCCGATGCCGGCGCGGCCCGCCTCCTCGACGCTGCGCCGGGCACTCAACTCGCCGATGAAGGCGCCCACGAAGGGGCCGAGAATTATGCCCGGCAGGCCGAAGACGATGCCGCCCACGGCGCCGATCACCGCCCCGACAGCCGCGCGACCCGAGGCGCCGAAGTGCTTGGCCCCAAAGGCCCCGGCTGCAAAATCCACCGCATAGGTGAGCACCGCGAGAGCCGCCAATGCCGTCAGCGTGCCGAGAGCCACGTACTGAAAATCTTCCGCCCAGGCGGAGAGCAACAGGCCGGCAAAGAGAACCGGGGCTCCGGGAATAGCGGGTAGCGCGAGGCCGGCCAACCCCACCGCGATCAGCAGTACGGCGAGCAATTGCAGCAAGAGACCGCTCTCCATTCGCTGCTCTCCCCCCCGGCCCCAGCCCGGCGGCCGAGCCGGCCGCGCTTCACCGGCTCTATTCTGCGGCCAGGTAGGCCTCGATGCGTTCTTCCCATTCTCGGGGCACGAAGAACATCGGCCCCATGCCGCCCTTGTAGGCAATGCGGCCGTCTCTTCCCACCAGGTAGAGGCGTTCGGGAACCGCCGCGTAGGCATTCGAGACGGCGTCATCCATTTCATCGACCAGGGCGGGCATCTCCAGGGCCAGCTTCAGCATGCAGGCCGATGCCACGTCGACGCGTTCGTCCATCGACTGATGTTGCCGAAAGAGCACGGCATCCTTTTCGTTATTGCTCACCTGCCAGCCGTCGGTGGGATGGATCTCCCGGATATAGACGACATAGAAATCGACGCGATCGCGCAAGCGCTGATAGATCTCGTTGAGGGTCCCAGCCTGGGCCCGAAAGGGAGGTCAGGTATAGCTGCCAAAGATCAATGCTACGGGACGCTTGCCGAAATGCTCCGAGAGGCTGACGGATTCACTCATTCCCGGGGAGTCCAGCAGGCGCGGCAGTTCGAAGTCGAAGGCCGGATCGCCCTCCTGCACGGAGGTGGCTTCGAGTTTCATGCCGCGCTGGATTTCCCGGGCCGCCAGGGGATGAGCGATGGCTTGAGCGAGTTCTTCGGGATCCAGCTTCGTGGCCGTGAATCCTCCCGGCTGCGCGTCCATCCGCGCCTGCATAGTTGCGAGCAGCTGCTTCAGATCCACTTCATCTGCCATGGAATGCTCCTGCTTGGCGGAACCGGATGCTTGAAAACTTCCGATGTCGCGAGACCCCCTTAAAATACCATAAAAGGTGGCCTGCGAGAGCGAGTTGCCCACCCGTCGGCGACGCCCGCAGCTATGCTGGTGGCATCCATGAATCGAATTCTCTTTGGAGTCCTGGTCCTGGCCGTCTTCCTGGTGGGAATCGTCTACCTCGCCATGGGCCAATTTGACGCCCGCTGCGAGGCCTGTGTGAACTTCCGCGGCAGGACGATCTGCGATAGCGCCCGGGCCAGCAATCCCGCCGATGCCCAGGAGCAGGCGACCTATAGCGCCTGCAGCAGGCTCGCCCAAGGAGTCACCGAAATCGTCTCCTGCACGAACCACCCGCCCCGCTCCCTGCGCTGCGAACAATAGTAGCCCGGGGGCCCCGCTCTCGCGGGCGACTGCTGGCGGCGCTGAAGCCCGGGCTCGAAGTTGTACCCTCTCGCGCATCCTATGATCCTATGGTGAATGGCGAGGGAGGAGTCGATGTGAGCAGATCCGAGATCGGGCCGAAATTCGAATCCAACGAAAAAGTGGCCGAAGACCTGACCCAAGCGGCAACGCGGACGGGGGCCTCCACGAATACCTGGGTTTCAGCACCCTCGAGATCGGCCCCGGCAGCATGCCTTGTCAATTCGACGTGCGCGACGAACTCCTGACGCCCTTCGGAAATATGCACGGCGGCGTATTATCGACTTTCTGCGATCACCTGCTCGGCATGGTCTGCTACCCGCTCATGAAGAAGGGCCAGTGGGCCGCCACCACGGAGTTCAAGATCAACCTGACGCGGCCCATCAGCCGAGGATCCGTCGACGGCTACGCGAGGATCGTCAACCTCGGGCGGAACCAGGCCGTGGTGCGTATCGACATGCACAACGAGGAGCGCGTCTGCGCCATGGCCCAGGGCACGGCCACGATCATGGATCCCCGGTAGAGGCGAAAAGCGACCCGCAGCGCGAGGGGGCGCGGCGAATGCCAACTTCTCAGCGATGGGAGCGCAGTTGCAGGTGGTGCCTGCGGGCCCGCCGGGTGGCTTCGCGTTCGTCCTAGCCGACGGATTCGAAACCGGGAATCTCGTCTTGCATCGAAGCCAGGGAGACAATGCGCGACGAGGGGAACTCCTCGGCGGGCAGGGTGCCCTGGACGCCATCCCAGCGCAATAGGAAGGTGCCGCGCGCGAGGGCGCCGCTATCGAGCCAATTCGCGTAGCCTGGATCCCGCTGGCTGATCACGTAATAGTAGGCGCCGTCGGGAGCCAGCCGCGACTGCTTCGAGGTGAGGCTCGATACCTGGTTTGCAGATTCGAGGGAGGCGAAGAACATATCCGTGAGTTGTACGGCCTGGTAGCCCGCGCGGGTCTTCGGCATCCGTAGCAGCAGGGCCTGGCCCGGCCCCAATTCGAAATAACCGCCGCTCATCCAGCGGCCCTTCGCACCGCCGAGGGAATAGGTGTCATAGGGGGGCGAAACGGCGTTGGCGGGCCGGGCCTCGCGGTAGCGCCGGGCCACGAAGGCGGGCCACGTTCGCGCGGTGGTGCTGAACATCCGCGCGGCGGCCCCCATGCGCTGGGCGAGTGCCTCGGGACTTTCGGGGGGGCGGCGACGGCCCTCGAAGCCGACGCGATCGATATGGATATCTCCGGTGGGGGCATCGCTCCAATCCGCGTAGATATGGCGTGCGAAGAGCGTCGTGCCCTCGGCGGGATTTTGCAGCCAGTTGCCCTCGCTTTCCTGTGCGGAGGCAAAGACCTCGAAGGAGCCGTCGGGGGCGATCTCGATTTCTTCGAAGGTCAGATAGCCGACGGATTTGCCGCTGCCATCCCAGGGGCGTCCGGCGTAGATCTGGAATTCGACCCGGGCCGCCGAACCGAGTTCGCCCCAGATGCGATACGTCTCGCCGCCGCGGATGGGCGTGAAGGCGTAGCGTTGATCGGGGTTGTCGCCGCCCTCGCGCAGCCAGAAGTCGAGGATTCGGAAGTAGGGGTAGTCCGCATCCTGGAGGATCTCGGCCTCCATCCCCTTGGCGAAGGCGCGCAGAATGTGCCGGTAGGCGCCAACCTCTTCGGCCGCATTCGTCACCGAGGGGGAGTTCGCGAGTTGGGTCTCGACGGATTCGAGGGCCGATACGAGTTCCATGAAGGCCGCGTGCAGGGAAGTCTCCGCCGGGGCGGGCTCGGCGGCGGGCAGAGGCGGGCTCGGGGGGGAGAGGGAGGAGGGAGAGGAGGGGAAGGCGCCGGGAGTCGTGCATGCGGGGATCCAAAAGAGGCCGAGCAGCGCGGAGCCGCTCGCAAGAGCTATGGCCAGGGGCGATCTCATTTTTCGGCGTTTCCTTTCCAGGCTGGAGGCTTCACCCGGCTCAGAAGAAATCTCGCCAGGGCGAAGTTCGCGCCCGTGCGGGCGTCTGCCCGTAGGGGATTGAGAACTGGGATCGAGAATTGTGGATCGAGAACTGGGGCTTGGCACCGGGAGCGAGAATTGCCATCGAGAGCTGGGATCGCATCGAGAGAATAGACGAATCCGCTCTCCGGGCATGCGGTCGGCGATCCGAAGGGCCCGATCGTCCAAGACGAGCGCCTCCCCGGCCACACCAAACGGGGCATACGAATATTCTTCGCAGACACGTCTGCAAAGGGCTGCCCCGGACCCAGGCTCTTCGATCGCCCCGAGAGCTCAGATCTGATCTCCATGCACCGACCTCCGCTCCCAATCGCCCGCTATTTCCAGTATTCGACAACGCAGGCAGGCATACGTCTCGCTCCCGCATCGTCGCTCGATAGAGGCGACATGAAGCACGTAAGGACTGGAGAGTCACTCCCGGCACCTGGCTTTCAGCTTATGGCTGCCAAAACATGGGCCGGACGACTCCTGACGAGGAGCGAGATGGAAATAGGAGGCTGAACCCCCTGACGGGGATTCCGATTCCTCCTTCCGTAAAACGGCATGGCCCGGCGGAGCGGGCCAACTCAGCGGGGCGATGTGACGGATCCGTTCGGGCGAGGGCGAGGGCCAGGGCGAGGGGTTTGTCGCGAAACCTCCCGAGCATAGGGAAGCAGTATTTGAAGCGGAATGAATCGCATACCACCCCTAGGCCGGGGATCCTCCGCGGCATACCGCTTGAATCTCCAACCATTCAGTCGAGGGGGATCAAGGGATCGCCCCGGCCGACTTGCCCGGCTTCCTCCACGATCGCGTAGACACCCAGGTTTCCCTCCGCCTCCTTGACCAGCGTTCGCATGACGCGCACGTCCTTTGGCACGTCCGAGAATCCGTGCGTTGTCATCGCGCAACGGATACAGGCGGAGTGGATCGAAACGATCGCACCTCCGATTCGAATCCGCCGGCCGATCCAATCCTGTTCGGGAAAGGGACCCGACTCCGCGTTTTCGATCAGGATATTCGGGCGAAAGCGCCGCATATCGATCTCGACATCGGGTGCCGCCTCGGCGAGTGACTCCATCGAGCGCCGCGTCAGCAGGAGCAGCGGAAAAGCATCGAAAAAGGGGCCATTTCGCGCGTAGATCTCGAGGAGTTCGGGGGGGGGATTCGAGAAATCGGGCAGGACTTCGCCCTCTTCCCTCGCCATCAGATCCCGCATCTCGTCCAAAAGAGAAAGACCATCCCGGGGGCTTGCCTGGCGCGCTTCGGGTACTACCGGCCAGAGTGTCACCTCACGCCCGACGACCCGTCCCACTTTTTCGGCAGCTCCTTCGGTATCAGCGCGGAAAGTCTCTCCATCGGGAAGTCGAATCTGCGGAACGAGTTCGTCATCGCTACCAGCCGCGTACCATGCCGCGCAGCTCATCAGGGCGGCACTTCTCTTTCCGACGAAGAAATCTCCTCGCATCTCGTCGCGAACACCCCAAGCGCGATCGCCTGGGATTCCGTTCTGCCCGAGCGTCGAGGCGTCGAGCTCTTCGCCCAACATGCTCTTCACCGGGTAGCGGAAGATTCCCGCAATCGTTCCCATTTCGCTCATACTCGTTCCCCTCGCCACTCCAATACCTCGTCGGGAAGCCTAAGGGAGCACGGCGACCGCACTGATCTCTACCAGCATCCCTTCGGCCGCCAGCCCCTGGACGCCAATCATGCTGGACGCATTGGGGGGGAAGGGCTTGCCGTCGAGTGCTTCTGCCATGGCCCCCGCAAAGATATCGACTTTTTCCGCTGTGATCTCCACCAGATACATGGTGGTACTGACAATATTCTCGACCTGGCCTCCCAGGGATTCAACCGCGGTCCGGAGGTTCCGAAATGCCTGAACCGTCTGCGCATGAAGGTCTCCGGGGCCCACCAGATCGAAGTTTGCATCAAATGCGCCCTGCCCCGCGATATACGCAACCCTCCCCACATTATTCGCGGTCACGATCTGGGTGAATGCGTCCAAGGCGAAGAGGCCATCGGGGTTGAATCGTTCGATCTCCATTTCGTTTTCTCCACGGTTGTGTATCCGCCGAATAGCGTAGTGGAAGCTCGACCTTTCCGGAGGGGGGCCGCTCAGCGCTGAATACGACCCGGGAGCGGCGGAATACGATTTCAAGATAGATGCTTCCGAGTCCACATATGGACTCGGCAAGAGCATCGCGAGCGGCGACCGCAATGACGACGGGCACAATGAGATCATTTCCCCGGCGTCAAATGCTAGCCCGTCGCGAAGACCCGATATTAGTCATGCAATGCTCGCAGAAACAGAAACAATGACCCATGAAAAGAATAGGGGATTTCCCGTCACGGGCGGTTCCACGCAGACACTCCACATAACGCCCTTAGCCGAACGGGATGCCGGAATGCAGACTCTATATCCTTCCAGAGGGTTGGAGCGCAATGCCTGCTTCCCCATCGCGGAAGCTTTTCGATCCGCGCGGTGGCTCCCGCACTGGCTGGATGCCCTCGAGTTGGGACTTTCGGCTCGTGGTTCCGCTCGAGCAACTGCGAAACCCCGACGGGTGGCTCGCTTGAAGTACCTTACTCGAAGCCGAGTCCATCGCGTCGCGATGGGTCGGTGTATGGGATCTGTCTCCACTATGTCTGAGAAGCATCCTTCCATCTGGGGTGATCAGGGCCGAGCCGCCGATCTCAGCTGGAAGATTCCGGAACTTCCGACCCTTTTCTGAACTCACCTCCAGCTTGCAGCGTGGATATCCACCCCGATGGATCGTTCCATCCCCGCAAGCGGCTGCATCGGCCGACTGGCGTCCCCTCTTTGGTGTGGCCGTTCTTCCAACTCGAGCCCATCACGCCGCGCGTATACGCTGGCAAGTG
>PVBE011381728.1_pt1 | contig 12216 bp, 10 predicted proteins | sample 1631181 | NCBI WGS metagenome assembly PVBE01 (sample SAMN08397723, study PRJNA350692) | Marine metagenome, whole genome shotgun sequencing project. | isolation source: water | place: Pacific Ocean | collected 2012-04 | reverse complement strand
TACCCCCTCCAGACGCCACTGCTGGGCGACTTCCAGATCAGCAATCTGCTATGCGCCACAGCGCTGGCCATAGCCTGCGGCGAGGACGCGGCAGCGGTATTCGCCACCCTGCCCCACCTGGCCGGCGCGCCGGGTCGTCTGCAATTGGTAGCACGGCATGCGGACGGCGGTCCCGTGGTCGTGGATTATGCCCACACGCCCGATGCCTTGCGCGCAGTGCTCGTCGCCCTGCGCCCTCATGTTACGGGGCACCTACACCTGGTTTTTGGTTGCGGCGGCGACCGCGACGCCGGCAAGCGGCCACTGATGGGTGCCATTGCGGCCGAGCTTGCCGACAGCATCATAGTGACCGACGACAATCCGCGTAGCGAGGATGCGGCCACGATCCGCGCCACAATCGTTGCCGCCTGCCCCGGCGCCCGCGAGATCAGCGCCCGGGCCGATGCCATTGATAGCGCCGTCGCGAACATGGCACCCGGCGATGGCTTGCTGGTCGCCGGTAAGGGTCACGAACGAACGCAAATCATTGGCGATCAACAGATATCTTTCGACGACGCCGAGACCGCGCGGCAAGCCGTGCTTGGCCGTGGCGGGGAGGCCATGCCGTGACCACCCTGGCGTCATGGACGGCAACAGCGGCGGCAAGTGCGTGCGGTGGAAGGGCGCACAGCAATTGGACCGCCGCCGGCGTCTCAATAGACAGCCGCAGCCTGACGGGTGGCGAGTTGTTTGTCGCCTTGTCAGGACCAAACTTCGATGGTCACGACTTCGTCGCTCAGGCCCTGGAAGCAGCTGCCGCAGCCGCCATGGTCTCTCGCGTGCCACCCGGGCTCGCGAGGGCTCCGCTGCTCCTAGTCGAGGACACGGAGGCGGCCCTCATCTCCCTCGCCCGAGCCGGGCGCGCGCGCAGTGCGGCGCGCCTAGTCGGCATCACCGGCAGCGTCGGCAAGACCGGCACTAAGGACTTGGCAGCGCGGGCACTTTCAACCCTCGGCACCACCTTCGCCAGCCGCGGCAATCTCAACAACCAGATCGGCCTGCCCCTGAGCCTAACGAACCTGCCGTCACGAACACACTTCTGCGTACTCGAAATGGGCATGAACCGTGCTGGCGAGATTGCCGTACTGAGCGATGTTGCCCGCCCCGACGTAGCGCTGATAACAACCGTGGAGGCGGTTCACTTGGCCTATTTCCGCGACGTCGGTGAGATCGCCGCAGCCAAGGCGGAGATCTTCTCCGGGGTAATTCCGGGTGGCACTGCTGTGCTCAACCGGGACAACCCCCATTTTGCCTATCTGGCCAAGGCAGCGGGTGAAGCAGGAATCACGCGCATCATTGATTTCGGCACATCCGAGGCCTGTGTAGCGCGCTTACTCGACTACTGGCCAACGCCCGGCAACAACCGCGTATCGATCGCGATCGACGGCCGGCGGCTCGATTATGTGCTCGGCATCGATGGACGCCACTGGGCCATGAATAGCCTTGCCGCGCTGGCTGCCGTCCACGCGCTTGGCGAAGATATCGACCGCGCTGTAACAGCCTTTGCCGAGGCCATTGCCCCAGCCGGACGCGGTGCCATGCGCCCCCTCGACCTCGCCTGCGGCCGGGTGCTGCTCATCGACGACAGCTACAACGCTAGCCCCGCGTCCATGCGCGCAGCTATCGCGATGCTCGCCGAAAGCGGTGGAAGCCGGCGCGTCGCCATCTTCGGCGACATGCTGGAGCTTGGCGACGACGCAGAGAGCCTGCATGCTGCACTGGCGCTCAACCTGGAGCAGGCTGAGGTTGATCTGGTGCATACGGCCGGACCATTATCGGCAGCTACACATAATGCGTTACCGCATCACCGCCGCGGCCTCCACGCGGCGGATTCCACTGAACTCGCGCCGCAGATCTCAGCGACGCTGCGCAAGGGCGACGCAGTCCTGGTCAAGGGCTCGCGCGGCAGCGCCATGGAACGCGTGGTCACGGCGCTAATCACGGCCGACAACAAGGGCGACGCCATGTTGCTCGCCGCCAATGGCAACTGCTGAGCGGAAGGGGCAAGGAAATGCTCTACAACTTCCTTTCGCCGCTCGCCGAGGATTACGCGGTCCTGAACCTGTTCCGCTATCTCACTTTTCGCACCGGCGGCGCCGTCCTTACCGCTCTCATTATCAGCTTCATCGTCGGGCCGGGTCTGATCCGTCTGCTGCGCACGCGCCAGGTGGAAGGCCAACCGATCCGCGACGATGGGCCGGCGAAGCATCTGGAGACCAAGCAGGGCACGCCGACCATGGGCGGCTTCCTGATTTTGCTGGCCCTGATAACCGGCACGCTGTTGTGGGCAGACCTGAGCAACCAGTTCGTCTGGATCGTGTTGCTGGTCACGGTCGGCTTCGGCACCATCGGTTTCGCCGACGATTATCTCAAGGTTACCCAGCGCCACCATCGCGGTCTGCCGGGCTCACTCAAGCTGCTCGCCCAGTTCGCCATCGCGCTTGCGGCGACGGTATGGATCACGTGGCTGGTGCCCAACGACCTCTCCATGGCCCTAGCCCTACCGTTTCTGAAAAGCGTACTGATCCAACTCGGTTGGTTCGCCATCCCTTTCGCCATGCTGGTGGTGGTCGGCGCCTCCAACGCGGTCAACCTGACCGACGGCCTCGACGGCCTGGCCATCGTGCCGATCATGATCGCCGCGGCGTGCTTCGGCATAATCTCCTATCTCGTCGGCAATGCAGTCTTTGCCAATTACTTACAAATTCATGCGGTGCCGGGCGCCGGCGAGCTGGCCGTGCTATGCGGCGCCCTGCTCGGCGCCAGCCTAGGCTTTCTTTGGTTCAACGCACCACCCGCCATGGTCTTCATGGGTGACACCGGAAGCCTCGCCACGGGCGGCGCGCTCGGTACCATCAGCGTCATCACCAAGCACGAGTTGGTGCTCGCCATCGTCGGCGGACTGTTCGTGCTGGAGGCGGTATCCGTAATCGCACAGGTGACTTCATTCAAGCTGACCGGGCGCCGCGTTTTCCGTATGGCACCCCTGCATCACCACTTCGAGCAGAAGGGTTGGGAAGAGCCAACCATCGTCATCCGCTTCTGGATCATCGCCCTAATCCTAGCGCTGGTCGGGCTCGCCACCCTGAAGTTGAGGTGAGGCGATGATCACGGTTACGGAATTCCAGGGCGAACGGGTCGCGGTCTTCGGACTGGGGCGGAGCGGCCTGTCGGCTATTCGGGCGCTTATCGCGGGCGGCGCCGAGGTGCTGGCCGGCGACGATCGCGCGGGCAACCTGGGCGAGGCTGCACGGCTCGGTGCAAAGACAGCCGACCTGCCAGACACCGATTGGCGGGGCATCAAAGCGCTTGTGCTCAGCCCTGGCGTGCCCCTTACCCATCCGCAGCCACACCCGGTGGTACACGCGGCGGTAGCCGCCGGCGTCGAGATTCTTTGCGATGTGCCGTTGATGGCTGCCGCGGTTCGCACCAAGGGTCCGCAGATTGTCGGTATTACCGGTACCAACGGCAAGTCGACCACCACAGCCCTGCTCGGACACTTGCTGCGCCATGCCGACCGCGCGGTGCAGATCGGCGGCAATATCGGCACCCCGACACTCGACCTAAAACCGCTTGAGGACGACGGTACCTACGTAATCGAAATGTCGTCCTACCAGCTCGATCTGGCCCGTGGTATGGCCTTCGATGTGGCGGCGCTACTCAATCTGTCACCGGACCACCTCGACCGCCATGGCGACATGGACGGCTATGTCGCGGCGAAACGGCACATCTTCGACGGCCAGGACGCGGCTTGCAGCGCGGTCATCGCTATCGACGACCGGCTTACCGCCGCCATCTTCGACGACCTTACCGAGCATGGCGCCCAACGGCTGATTCCGGTATCGACCCATGGACCGGTCGAACGCGGCGTCTTTGTCGCCGACAGCGCCCTACACGACGCCCTTGACAACGACGCAATACGCATCACATCGCTTAGCGGCATCGACAGCTTGGCCGGCAGCCACAATCGCCAAAACGCTGCCACAGCCTACGCCATCGCTCGCGCCCTTGGCCTTACGGCGGGCGAGGCGGCGAGCGGGCTTGCCTCCTATCCGGGTCTTGCCCACCGCATGGAGCCTATCACGACGCAGCGCGGCGTGCGCTTTATCAACGACAGCAAAGCGACCAATGCCATAGCAGCGGCCCAGGCACTGTCTGCCTTCGAGCGCATCCACTGGATTGCCGGCGGCCATGGCAAAAACAAAGATTTCGGTGCGCTCAAACCCTGGCTCGATCATGTCGTGTGCGCCTATTTAATCGGCGAGACAGCGGAACACTTGGCAACAGAACTCGATATGCCCACAGTTCAGTGTGGCACCCTCGACCGTGCCGTAGCCAAAGCAGCTGAAACCGCGGCGCGAGGTGAGGTGGTGTTGTTCTCGCCAGCTTGCGCCTCATTCGACCAGTTTGCCAACTTCGAGGCGCGTGGAGAGCGTTTTCGCCAGCTTGTCGAGGCCCTCTCATGAGCGCTCCGGCTCGCGTCGATTCGAGCCTGCTCGGACGCTGGTGGCTCACCGTGGACCGCTGGATGCTGGCGGCGCTGCTTGTCTTGCTCGCGCTCGGCGCCCTGATGGTGCTGGCGGCCAGCCCAGCAGTTGCAGAGCGCCTCAGCCTCGACAGCTTTCACTTCGCGCACCGGCACCTCGCCTTCCTGGTGCCATCGTTGTTCCTGATGCTGGCGGTATCGCTGCTCTCGCCGGTCGGTGTCCGCCGCTTGGCCATGATCATGCTTGGCGTCGGCATGCTGTTGATGCTGACGACGCTGATCTTCGGTTTCGAAGCCAACGGCTCCCGCCGCTGGCTGGCCGTCGGTGGAATTTCCTTCCAGCCCTCGGAGATCGTCAAACCAGCGTTGGCCGTAGTCGCGGCCTGGTTGTTCACCCTGCAGCGCCAAAGTCGCGGCGTACCCGGGGATGCGATGTCGGCGGGGCTGTTCGCGATCGTACTTCTGCTACTTGTTATGCAACCTGACTTCGGCATGGCCTTTGCCGCCACCGTGGTTTGGTCGGCACAGTGGTTCCTGACCGGCCTGCCGCTGCTTTGGGTCGGCGTGCTCTTGGCGGTGGGTATTAGTGGATTAATAGCAGGCTATCGAACTCTCGATCATGTGCAAAGTCGTATCGACCGCTTTCTCGATCCAGCCACGGGCGATACTTATCAGATCGATACCGCTCTCAGTGCCTTTTCGAGTGGCGGGCTGCTCGGCCGCGGACCAGGTGAGGGAGTGATCAAGGCTCACTTGCCGGACGCCCATTCGGATTTTATTTTCGCCGTAGTTGGTGAGGAGTTTGGTCTCGTCGCCTGCCTAGCGCTGGTGGCGCTCTTCGCCTTCGTCGTTCTGCGTGGCTTCTTGCGCTTGCAGAAAGAAGAGGACCTCTTCCGCCTGCTCGCCGCGGCCGGGCTGCTGACACTGTTCGGCATGCAGGCACTAATCAACATGGCGGTCTCACTCAACCTGCTTCCGACCAAGGGTATGACGCTGCCCTTTATCTCCTATGGTGGCTCGTCGATGCTCTCGCTGGCGGTGGCCATGGGCATGGTGCTGGCGCTTACACGCTGGCACGTACGCCCGGGATACTGGCCATGAGCGGGCCGGTAGTAATCGCGGCCGGCGGCACCGGTGGCCATGTTTTTCCGGCGCTGGCACTGGCGGCCGCCTTGCGCGCGGACGGCATCGAGACCGCCTTCATCACCGACCGTCGGGGCAGCGCCTTTGAGGGCGAGATAGCTGGCGTTGCGTGCTATGCCGTACGCGCCGGCGCCGTTGCTGAGCGCAATGTTCTCGGCATCCTACGCTCACTAACCAATCTGCTTATCGGCACCTGGCAGGCGCGGGGCCTGCTGCGTCGGCTCAAGCCGCCGCTGGCAGTGGGGTTTGGCGGCTATGCCTCGGTGCCGCCTCTGTTCGCGGCCGCTGGCCTCGGCGTGCCGACTCTCATCCACGAAGCCAATGCAGTTCTCGGCCGCGCTAACCGGCTGCTCGCCCACCGCGCCCGCGTCATCGCCACCGCCTTCCCCAAAACCACGCGCGTGCGCCCAGGCCAGCGGCTCGCCCCCACGGGTAACCCGGTACGCGCTGAGATCGTCGCCGCACGCGCTGTCCCCTACGCCGCGCCAAAGCCGGACGGACCGTTCCGCCTGTTGGTCATTGGCGGCAGCCAGGGCGCGCGCATCATGGGCAGCCGGTTGCCGCAAGCGCTCGCCACTCTGCCAGACGCCACCCGGTCGCGCCTAGCCCTGACCTTGCAATGCCGCGAAGAGGACCTGAGCGACGCCCGCGCAAACCTTGATGCCGCCGGCATCAAAGCCGAGGTCTACACCTTCTATCACGACATCGCAGACCGCTTGGCAAGCGCCCATCTTGTGATCGCGCGCGCCGGAGCTTCAACCGTTGCCGAACTCACCTGTATCGGCCGACCGGCAATCTTGATCCCTTTCGCCCATGCGACCGATGATCACCAGAGTGCCAACGCGGCCGCCCTGGTCGCGGCTGGCGGCGCCTGGATGATCGCCGAATCCGATATCCGCGGCGAGGCCCTGCGCAATACGATTGCCGCGCGCATGACTGATCCGGCCCTGGCCACCACGGCAGAGAAAGCGCGAGCCTTCGGCGCGCCCGACGCAGCGGCAAGGCTGGCGACGTTGGCCAAAGATCTGATGCAGGAGGGTGCGCGATGAGCGCGCTACCTCTTGACATCGGCACCCTGCATTTCATCGGCATCGGCGGCATTGGCATGAGCGGCATTGCCGAAGTCATGCACAATCTCGGCTACACGGTGCAGGGCAGCGACCTCTCGGAGAGCGCCAGCGTCCGGCGCCTGTGCGCGCTCGGCATCCACGTCACCATCGGCCATAGCGAGGAGGCGCTCGGCGACGCCGCGGTAGTGGTCATCTCCAGCGCCGTCAAAGCCGATAATGTCGAGGTCGTAGTGGCGCGTACGCGCATGTTGCCGGTGGTTCGTCGCGCCGAGATGCTGGCCGAGCTGATGCGCTTGAAATGGTCAATCGCCGTCGGCGGCACCCACGGCAAGACTACCACCACTTCGATGGTCGCCGCTCTGCTCGATGCCGCGCGCCTAGATCCGACAGTGATCAATGGCGGCATTATCAATGCCTACGGCACCAATTCGCGCCTCGGCGCCGGCGAATGGATGGTGGTCGAGGCCGACGAATCCGACGGCACCTTCGTCCGCCTACCGGCAACCATTGCCGTGGTCACCAATATCGATCCAGAGCATATGGAGTTCTATGGTAATTTTGATTCCTTGCGCGCCGCCTTTCAGAGTTTTGTCGAGAATATTCCGTTTTACGGCTTCGCCGCGCTTTGCATAGACCACGCGGAAGTGCAGGCGATGATCGGACGCATGCCGGACCGCCGCATCGTCACCTACGGCACCAGTCCGCAGGCCGATGTGCGCGCCATAGACGTACAGCCGATTTCAGAGGGCATGCACTTCGATGTCGCCATCAACCGGCGCGGCGGTGACGGCGAGCGGATTTGGCGCAATCTGGTGCTACACATCCCAGGCGCCTACAACGTGCAGAACGCACTCGCCATGATCGCCATCGCCACTGAGATGGGCATCACTGAGGACACCGTACGCGCCGCTCTCTCAACCTTCAAAGGCGTGCGCCGGCGCTTTACGCGCATCGGCACAGTGGGTGGTATCAGCATTGTCGATGACTACGCCCATCACCCGGTGGAGATCGCCGCCGTGCTCGACGCTGCACGCCAGGTGGCCGAGGGCCGTGTGATCGCCGTCGTTCAGCCGCATCGCTTCACGCGCCTACGCGATCTCTTCGAGGAATTCTGCTCCTGCTTCAACGACGCTGACGCCGTGGTTGTCACCAATGTTTTCGCGGCTGGCGAAGCCCCCATCGACGGCTTCGATCGAGACGCGCTGGCGGAGGGTCTTCGCGCCCGCGGGCACCGGGCCGTAACCGCACTCAAGAACGAGGCATTGCTGACCGAAACTATCGCCGGAATCGCCGAGGATGGCGATCTGGTAATCTGCCTCGGCGCCGGCAGCATAACACAGTGGGCCAATGATCTGCCGACCCGCCTCGCCGCTCTATCAGCGCCACCACATGCCATCAGAGATGGCCAATGATAGCAGCAACCATCCCGCGGCTGATCGATAGACTGCCAGCTGTACGTGGCGAGATGCGCGCGGACGTACCACTACATCGCATCAGCTGGTTCCGTGTCGGCGGCTCGGCGGAAGTGCTATTCGAGCCTGCCGATCGCGACGACCTTGCGGCATTCCTCGCCACCCACAGTGCCGAGGTGCCCGTGACCGTACTCGGCACATGTTCGAACGTGATCATCCGCGACGGCGGTATCGATGGCGTGGTGGTGCGCCTAGGTCGCGGCTTCACGAGCATAAAAATTGCTGGGACCATGGTCCACGCTGGCGCCGGCGCAGCGGACAAGATAGTCGCGCGGATGGCCTGCGAGGCAAGTGTCGCGGGGCTCGAGTTCCTCGTCGGCGTGCCAGGCACCATCGGCGGAGGTGTACGCATGAATGCAGGCGCCTATAAGCGCGAGTTCGCCGACGTCATAACCAGCATCGAGGTGTTGGATACCGCCGGCAACGTGCAGGAGTTATCGGGAAACAATCTCGGCTTCGCTTACCGGCACAGCACGCTGCCTGAGGGTTGGATCTGCACGGGCGCTACATTGGTTGGCGAGTCTGGGGACTACGATGAGATCGACGCCCGTATGCACGAGATTGTGCAGGCTCGCGAGATAAGCCAACCAATCCGCGCGCGCACCGGCGGTAGCACTTTCGCGAATCCGGCTAGCGGTGCCAAGGCATGGCAACTGATCGACCAAGCCGGTTGCCGCGGGCTAGCCATCGGCGACGCCCAGGTCTCGGAGCAACACTGTAATTTCCTTATAAATCGCGGCAAGGCCAGCGCCACCGACCTGGAAACGCTCGGCGAGACCGTGCGCGAGCGCGTGCGCGAGACAAGCGGCGTCACCCTTGAGTGGGAAATTCGGCGCCTGGGCAAGCCTGCCGGAGAGCGCCCATGACACGGCGGGTGGCAGTGCTGATGGGCGGCCTTTCCGCTGAACGCGAAGTCTCGTTAGTGAGTGGTGCCGCCGTGATCAAAGCACTAACCAGTCTAGGATACAGTGTCATAGCAATCGATGTCGGACACGATATTGTCACCAAGCTCGCCCCAATGCGTTCCAGTGTGGATGTGATCTTCAACGCCCTGCACGGCCAGCATGGTGAAGACGGCTGCGTCCAAGGCCTCTGCGAGCTCATGGACATCCCCTACAGCCATTCTGGAGTATTGGCTTCGGCCCTGGCGATGAACAAGCCCTTAGCTAAGCGCCTTTTCCAGGAAGCCGGGATACCGGTCGCAGCCAGCCGAGTGGTGACGCGTGACGAGGTGCTCGCCGGCCATCCCATGCGACGACCCTATGTACTCAAGCCGATCGATGAGGGCTCCAGCGTCGGCGTCCGCCTGTTTGTCGACGACGATGCGCCACCGCCTTTCGACTCTGAGCCCTGGCCCTATGGCAACGAAGTGATGGCAGAGGCCTATATTCCCGGCCGCGAGATCACCGTTGCGGTGATGGGAAATAAGCCGCTCGGAATGCTGGAGATCCGCCCACACGAGGGCTTCTACGATTACGATACCAAATATCTTGAAGGCCGCGCCGAACACCTTATCCCAGCGCCAATACCCGGGACCGACCATGCGGCCGCACTTGACATTGCCGAGCGAGCGCATCGCGCCCTTGGCTGTGAAGGCGTCAGCCGCGCCGACTTCCGATACGACGACAGCGAACAGGGCATGGGCCTACGCTTGCTCGAGATCAACACTCAACCGGGCATGACGCCACAGTCGCTGGTTCCCGAAATCGCCGCCCATGCCGGCCTTAGCTTCAGCGAACTGGTCGACTGGATAGTGGAGGACGCCATATGCCGGGCTTGAGGGCAAGGAGGGCGGACCGTGTGAGCCGAGCGGGGGCGCGCAAGGCGGCCAGCAGCAAGTCGAAGGTCGCGCGTAAACCCCGCTCGCGCAAGCCTGCGCAGCAACGGCGCCTGCGCCTCGATAGACGGCGTGTGCGCCAACTTACCATGGGAATTGTGCTCCTTCTGATCTTGGGCGGCAGCGCTCATACCTGGCGAAGCGGACTAATACAGGCCATTAGCGCGAAGGCCGGGCGCCAGGCTGTCACTGCCAGTGTCGATGCCGGTCTCGCCGTAGAGGAGATCTTCGTCGTCGGCCGCAGCCATGTCTCGCTCGAGCGCCTGCGCGAGGCGCTCAGTATCGAGCGCGGCGACGCAATTCTGGTGCTTGATTTAGATGCGGCACGAACGCGCATCGAAGCGCTATCTTGGGTTGCCGCAGCAAGTATCGAACGCCGGCTGCCGGATACGCTCTATGTGCGCATTGTCGAGCGCAAGCCGTTCGCCCTTTGGCAGCATCAGGGCCGCATGGCGCTAGTCGATGACAAAGGTGCACTGCTGACCAACGAGACTCTGCAACGCTTCGTCACCCTGCCACTGGTCGTCGGCGAAGGCGCGCCGCGCGCCTTGCCGATTCTGCTGAGCGTGCTGGCGGATGAGCCTGAAATAGCAGCGCGCGTCACTGCGGCTGTCTGGGTCGGCCGCCGCCGCTGGACGCTCAATATCGACGACCGGCTCAAGGTCAAGCTCCCCGAGCACGGCGTCGCCGCCGCCTGGCAACGCCTGGTGCAGCTGCAACGGCGCGATAGAATTCTCGACCGCGCCCTCGTCATGCTCGATCTCAGGCACGCGGACCGGCTCGTCGTGCGTCCGGCCGCCGACGCGATCATTCCCGCCCCGGGCTCGGAGTCGGACGTATGAGCGGTTGGCAAGGAGGGTCCTATGCGCGTGCTAACACCGACGGCCTGATCGTCGCCCTCGACGTGGGCACAGCCAAGATCGCTTGCCTCATCGCTGAGGACGAGGGAGATGGCCTGCTGCATGTGGTCGGTGTCGGCCACAAGGTCAGCCGCGGCCTGCGCAACGGCGCGGTCATCGACATCGAAGCGGCAGAACAAGCCGTGCGCGAGGCCGTGCATGGTGCAGAGAGCATGGCCGGCGAAACGGTGCGCAGCGGCGTCATCAATCTTTCATCCGGCCAGCCCCAGTCACGCTGCTTCTCCGTCGAAGTGGAGATCGGCGGCCACGAGGTCGGCGACGCCGACCTGCGCCGCATTCATGACGTTGCCCAGCGCCAACCCTCGCCTGCCGACCGTACGGTCGTGCATGCGCTGCCCGTGGCTTACGGCATCGATGGCGTCACCGGCATCCGCGACCCACGCGGGTTGTTCGGCGACAGGCTATCGGTAACCATGCACGTGGCGACCGCGGGCCGCGGCGCTGTGCGCAATCTCTCGACTTGCCTGGCGCGCTGCCATCTCAACGTGGACGACCTAGTGCTCTCGGCCTATGCCGCCGGCCAGGCTGTGCTGGTTAAGGATGAGCGCGAGCTTGGCGCAGTCTGCGTCGACCTGGGCGCCGGAACAACCTCGATCGCAGCCTTCCATGGCGATCGTTTGGTGCACACGGATTGCCTACCGATCGGCGGCGCCCATGTCACGAACGACATCGCGCGTGGCCTGGCAACGCCGCTTGCCAACGCCGAGCGCATCAAGACTTTGCACGGTAGCGTCATCGCCGATGCAGCCGACGATAGGCGCCTGCTGGATGTCCCCACCATCGGCGAGGGCGAGAGCATCGACGTCAACATCGACCAGGTGCCGCGGGCGCAGCTGATTGACATTATCCGGCCTCGCCTCGAGGAGACGTTCGAGATGGTGTGCGACCGTCTCGCCACCTCCGGCTTGGCCGAGTTGGCCGGACACCGGGTGGTGCTGACGGGCGGAGCCAGCCAGATGAACGGCATCGCTGACTTGGCCGGGCAGATTCTTGATAGTCCGGTACGGCTTGGTAAACCGCGCGCCCTGCGCGGCCTTGCCGAATCGACCAGCGGCCCGGCCTTCGCCGTTGCCGCAGGTCTGTTGCAACACGCTCTCGAGACCTCTTCCCCCAACGCCGAGCGCCGGCGCGAGTTGGCTCGTGATCCCCCCCGCGGGCTCGGCCGCATCGGCCATTGGCTTAGGGAGAACTTTTGAAACCACATACACCCACCTCCAAACAAACGTAAAACGCTCACTTAGAGAGGGAC
>PVBE011152927.1_pt1 | contig 12217 bp, 12 predicted proteins | sample 1631181 | NCBI WGS metagenome assembly PVBE01 (sample SAMN08397723, study PRJNA350692) | Marine metagenome, whole genome shotgun sequencing project. | isolation source: water | place: Pacific Ocean | collected 2012-04 | reverse complement strand
TTGTTATTGCCTTAGGGCAAGCTTTGCCCCAACCCTTGCAAGTTTGCATGAAAGGTGGCCCCAACAGTTAAGGTCGGAGACTTTAGCGACGAGGGAAACGCGACAACTCTCTTTTCACCCCAGGCAGGGTGGAAAAATGCGCGTTTTGTCTGCGGAAGCGGGAACGGTGGGGGTAGGGCAGTCCCCTGACAGCTTTCACGCCTCGGAATGTGCGTTTTGGGCCGATTTCGCAGGCTCAATGTTCCTTATTTGGCCTTCTTTGATGAATAGGGACCACGCTTTAGCGATTTTCGAGTGTACCCCGTGGGAAGCTAACGGTGATTGGCATCATCATTGCCTCGAAGCTAAACGGGGTGCGGGAAGGCATTGTTACGTCTTTGCTCCATTTTGGGACGGCGTTTTGAACGAGCGCCCCTGGGACAAGACGAATGTGTTGGAAAATGAAGAGGTTGATCTCTTAAATCAGTACGGAAAGGACGGACTGAAGAAGGAACACCTCGCATTCCGGCGTCTAATGATGGATACCGACGCTAAAATCCGCCGTAACCCCGAACTCTTCCGAGTTTTCTACCCATTCGATGACATTAGCTGCTGGATTACCGCTTCCAACGCCGCAATCCCTGCCAGCGCACTGGAAAAGCACAAGAACAGCCCAGACCTTATCGATTGGAAACCCACCTTGGGCTACCAAGAGTATGAGGCTCCGCAACCGGACGCTCTTTATGTCCTTGGGGCCGACCCTTGTGGTCACGCCGCGAGGGATCACGCATCTTTTCAAGTTCTAAAATGCTATGACGGCGAATGGACACAGGTAGCAACTTATGCAGAACACAGCGAACCCATTGTTTTCAGTAACAAAATCGTGGAGATTGCGACCCGCTACAATAAAGCGATGGTCGTTGTCGAATCCAACGGAGTTGGACAATCCGTCCTCGCGTTGCTTCGAGACTGGGACTATCGAAACCTGTTCTATGAAAAGCTCAAGCGACCTGGCTTCACTACGACAAGTAAAAGCTTGGACCAGTCGCTGGGATGGCTAATCGATGGGCTGCTCGATGAACTGGTGCTGCGGGACAAAGATCTCGTAGAGCAGTTGATGTCATATAAGAATGACAAACGCATTGAAGAGAACCCCAACAGTGAGATTATACGGGGCGGTTCGTCGCGAAAGCGTCGGGATCGTCACCACTGGGATAAGGTGAGCGCTCTGATGATGGCGTTGGCCGGAGTGCGACAACTGCCGAGACGGCAAAAGCCACAAGCAGAACAGCCTGAAGAGAACGTGGTATTGTTTCCGACTTGGGATGCCTGGAACGATTACCAAAATAAGGCAAACGCTGATAAGCGGAATAAAGAAGCCGGTTCTTCATTGAGAAAATCCCATGGTGCCTGGTATAACAAAGGTTCTCGGAGACGTTGGTAGATGGCTAAACTTCGCAACTACCGAAAAGAGTACGATGAGTACCACGGAAAAGCGGAGCAGGTATTGAATCGTGCGCTTCGTAATGCTGCAAGAAGGAAAAAAGGATTAAAGAAAGGCGATAGCCGAGAAGTCGATCACATTAATCCTCTCTCTAAAGGTGGCTCTAACGGGCCCGACAACACTCGCGTCGTAAGCCGCGAAGCCAACCGCAAGAAGGGTTCCCAAAATGTCTGAAGAAGAAGCTACGAAAAACACCAGGGACCAGACCAAAGACGCCGCACAGCGTGCTTGGGAAAAGACAATAAAAGAATACACGCTCGGAGCACCCGGAAGGGTTTTCGGTAATGTTGCAGGTGTTGTTTCAGAAACTCTCTTTCCACCTGGGCACAGACGAATGGAAGGAGAGACGGCGGCAGACTATGAAAGCCCAGAAGAATACGCCGCTCGGGTAGGCGGCGAAGGCGAAGGCGAAGGCGAAGGCGTTGGTCCTCTCCTCGCTGGCGCAGCCATGACTGGAATCAAGCCCTTCGCAAGCGCGCGCGCTCCGGTCAGCGGCGGCTGGTACGGTGGGGAATACGCAGGCCCTGAAACGCCGAGCAGTCCTCATCGCAGACAAGCGAGCGAGAAATTTCCGCACTTTGAGTCGGAACCATATCCAGAGAGCGGTCGCGGGCTGACCTCTGGGGACAGACGTGCGTTGGAAGCAGCACAGAGGAGATTGCCCGTTTTTGACCCCGCTGTGCCTGAAGCTTCAGTAGTCGGCCAAGAGACTATGCAGCCTGCGAAAGATGCGGCAAAAGCAAGGCTTCGCATGAATATTATTGGTGCTTCCAGAATGGCTGCGGAGGGCAAAGAGCATAAGTACCTTATGAAAGCAGCGTCAGATCAGGCGCGAGCCGCAGGCATGACTCCCGCTGAAATACAAGCAGCGCAACTCGATGGTGAACGAGTCGCTAAAGAGCTTCGAAGTGGGAAACGTCTCCGACGGGCGTGGTATGGCGATCCGCCCCGACATGGTGAGCTTCGATACCGAGCCCAAACTCCAGCAGAACCGATGGGCACGTACCATGCCGAACCGCTCCAATCCGTAGAAACAGAACCGCTCCGCGCTTACGATCCATTCGCTAAAGAACGTATCGCTGCAAGACGAAACATCTCTTTTCTCCCAACCAACGACCCCCAAGGGACACAGCCGAGACTCAAAGGAACGCGCGGCGGCCAAATGATGACTCCCGCTGTCTCTCAAACTGGACCGGATGTTTTAGAGCAGATGGAGACGGGAGAACGGAAGGGGAAAGCAGATCCCCGATTCCGTGGTGGCACTGTTCCCGAAAGTACAACGGGCGGAAGTCGTTCGGCAATCGCTGCGCACCTCGGCGAAAACTTCCCTTTTGCCCGCTCCTCACCAACGAACGTACCTACCCATACGGAATGGGGACGTGGGGCTGTCGGACTGGACGGTTCTGCACTTACTCCCGAAGCGTTTGACGAGATGGTCAAACAAAACCGCTACGACTACACACAGCGCGAACGTCTCCCCAAAGACCTATATACGCGAATACTACAACAACGCCGACAGAACCTGACTGACCTCGGTGCAAGCCAGGCCGCTCGCGAGCGGTCCCGTTCTCTCGATGAGCGGCCCGAGAGATCCCGTCGCGCGCAGTCTGCCCAACAACGCCTCGATGGTCCGCCCTCTTACTCGAACACTATGGAGGAACTGGCCAGAGTAGAACAAGAGCTTGCCGAGCTACTCGCGGAACCCAAAGCCCGTGGGGAAGAAGCCTCCAAGAAAGCTGGGGAGAAAACCCGCACTTATAAAGGTACGGGCAAACCGAAACCTGGGATTGAATCTCTCCCCTCTCGTCAGGGGATGAGTATTGCGGCGAGTCCTGCCGACGCTTCCTCACCAGTTCGAGCAGGTCCCACCAAGGGGTGGGGACCTACCGGCTACAGCAAAAACATTAGCGCCGCCACCGAGGCAAAAGCTCGCGAGAGTGGTCGGGGAGCTAAAATAATCCCCGCAGAGGGTAGAATCGCAGGACCGCATGAAGTGTGGGAAGGGCCGGGCGGAGAAAGGCACGTTGGCCACAGAGCAACTGGCCGTCCCGCGAAAATCGGTCCCGGCGGTACCGCAGTCGGCGCTCTTGTAGGCGTAGCAGCGGGAGGCGCGCTAATCAAGTCTCTCTTGGGCAGACCCGAAGGGGACGAGATCTTTATTGAGATGTCCCGCCAAATGGGTGGGCCGCTTCCAAAAGGAGCTTTGAATAAAGAGATTATGGAAGCGTTCAAATCAAGCCCCAACGAGGTTTCTCGCCTACTACAGATGGGTATCTTTTCTCCCGAGTTGGCTCGCGAACTCGCTCCTGGCCGCGTAAGGGGTACGAAGCAGGCAGCGAAGAATGCCTATGAGAAGAGCCAAAGGGGAGAATAGATGGCTAAAGAAAAGCCTATTAAAGTCAGTTCCTTGGCGAGCCGCATCAATCAACGTGCTCCACTCGGCCAGGCGGGTGCGTTTGAGCGCGTGGACACCGCCGCAAAAAGAGACAGGGGTGCGGAACGTGCTCTTGGGCAATCGTCTCGGAATGTTTTGGCTGGTCGTCGGAAGCAGGCCGCTGAAAAAGCAACCGCACGGGATGTTACGCTTGGCCCAGCAGGGCTTTCAAGGAATCGGATGCTCCAACAAGAGTCAGATACAAAGCTCCAAGATATTTTTGCCAATCCTCTGGGCCAAGAAGAACTACCTTTCGGTAGAACAGATGAGCTTACAGAGAAGCTGAAGGCAGCGAAGGCCCGAAGGAAGACCTAATGACGTTATCGGGAACTCAAATCAGCGATCTCATCAGTGTCCATAAGACGCGAAGTGAGCGGGAACGCGGTCAGTGGGACCGTTATCTTCGTTGGTATCGCTCTCAATATTGGGGGAAGCCGGGTGATCTTGCTCTGGGGGGAGGGGACCGACAGGTAGCGCTGGAAACGAACTACCCATACGCGTTCATCGACACGATGGTATCGAGTATCGTTCCTCCGAATCCACAAGTCACGGTACTTGCCCGCGATCCCGAACGTGCGAACTACGCGCTTTACCGTGAAGCGCTAATCAATGATGTGTTCCACAAGAATGGACTCTCGCGTCTTCTTTGGCGTCTGTCTACTTACGCTTCTGTCTGCGGTCGCGGAATCATGAAGGCAGTATGGAGATTTCAAAACCAGCGCGTTGAGTACCGTGTCATTGATCCCCGTTTTATTTGGTTCGATCTCTCCGCCGAGAAGTGGGAAGATATTAAATATCTAATCGAAGTCACTGCGCTCACGAAAGCGGAGTTTGAAGCGCGGGCTAAAGCACCACTTGATGTAAAAAAGAAGCGCGGCAAGAAGCGTTATGATCCCACAGTCGTGGATCGGGCTGAGTTTGGTAGTTATCCTACGTGGCTTAAGCCTTCCCTTAAAGATGCCCGAGAGATTAACAGTGAAGTCTTTGATTGGATCATCGTTTACGAAGTCTACGACTTCTCCTCGGGCACTTATGGGCACTACCTTGAAGATACTCCCGAGCCCTTGTTTAAGGGAGATCTTCCATACCGGTTTGTGAAGAACCCCTACACAATGCTTACCTTCAACGACAACCTACAAAGTCTTGAAGGGATCAGCGATATTCAAATCATCGATCGGCAACAACAGATGCTGAATGAGTTGGATACGCTGGAGTTACGGCACGCCCAAGCAAGCATTCCCGTTACGCTTTTTCATGCAGGGATGGTGGATAATCCCACTGCTTTTGCAAACAACCTGATGGAAGCGACATCTCCCGGAGATGCTGTTGCCGTTCACGGTCGTCCCGGCGTTGGGATTAATGACATTATTTCCCACACTCCGACTGCAACGTTAGTACCAAGCTTCGATAAGATGCGTCAGCGCATCATCCAATCCATTGAGTTTGCGCTTGGTCTGCCACAATATGCCCGTGGCGTCGTCGGTGTGGCAGATGTGGCTACGGAAGTGGCGTTGGCAGACCAAGCCATTCGAACTCGGAACGGTCGAAGACTACAGTCATTAGAATACGTCATTGAGATGCTCGCAAAATCTACTGCGGGTCTCTATGAAGAGTTCCTGAATCCGAAGTCACTGTTACCCGTTCGTCTAACTGGCCAGAAGGGTGCGCTGGAAGTCACCCGTGAGACGATGGGCGCACGGAGTCCGGGAGATGCACGGAACAACACACTTACCGCAGATCCTTTGGATTATGATTACGAAGTTGTTCCGTTCTCACCAACAGAGAACAGTAAGACCATTCAGCTTAAGAACTTGAGCCAAGTCCTTGAGTTGTATATGCAAAGCCCAGACGTAGACAAACGCGCCCTAATCGAAGAGATCAACAGTTTGTTGAACATCAACCAGAACCTGCTTCGAGACCCAGAAGAAGTTCAAGCAGAACAACAAGCCATGATGGAAGCGCAAGCAGCCGAAGAAGGTGGCGGCGCTGCTCCGGGCGGTGACGACCAACCTCCTGGGCCAAACGGGGTCGCAGGTCCCGGTGGCGTTATTCCAGGAGCACCCACAGTTCCCATTCCGCCTCTCCCCGTTGGCGGCCCAGGAGTAGGATAAAATGGCAAAAACATCGAGCTTCAGGACCCCGCCGCCGTCGTACGCGCAGCACTTGGAAACACCCGCTTCGGATCCGCGTCCGGGTGCCCAATCGCAAGCCTGGGGGCACGAAGCCCTACGACAACAGGAAGAAGAGGCGCGCGACCAACGATTTCGTCGTATGTCCCTCCCCCAGCAATCAGTGGAGCGTGTGTCTCCCCGCGCACAAACCCTTTATGCTGCGCTCTCTGATGAAGAAAGACTTGAGAACGAAGAAGAAGGAGCAGACCAGAATGAGTGGGGGATAAAGGGCGTCCACCAAAGTTTAGCAGAGGTAGCAAATCTTCCCGATCGGTATCGTCAGACTGCTTTCGGATATAAGGATGACGTTACGGGGGACTGGCATCAGGCAGGCCGCTACCCCTACTACCAGGAAGGAGGAGAAGAAGCAGCCGATCGAAGGGTCCGAAGTGCAACTCGGGTAACGGGGCCCGACCACTCGGCAAGGTCTAAAGCGCTTCAAAGACGCTTTGAAGCTGAAGACGAGCTTGAAGCTGCTCAAGCTGCCTCTGATGCGAATCCGCATCTTGAATCAACGAGTGACGCGCTTGAGGAAGCACAGGTCAAAGCAGAGGGGGCAAAAGGGCGCTTTTTACCAGGAGATGAAACGGGAAAATATGGGCGGTTTGGCACACCGACACCCCCCGAAGCGTCGCATGTGATTTGGGATGAGGCCTCGCAGCGGTGGATAAAAGCCGAGGCCGCCATAGTGCGGCGGATGGAGGGCCCGGACTTTAGCGGTTTAGCAGCGATGGAGGAAGAGCTTGCTGACCGGGGAGCGTGGCTTAAATCCCGTAAGGGGGACCTTGATCCAGCCAGCGCAGCCGCAGGAGAGCATACTCAAGGTCCGGACTACATAGAAGCACTCCGGGAATACAACGACCTAAAGCGTGAAGTCGAACAGAAACAGCGCGAGATCGCAGCCTTCAAAATACAAGATGCGGGACTTCAACAAGACTATAGCGTTGGGCCCAGCAAAGAGGCCACAGACCAGGCGGCTCAAGACCACTTGGACCGGCAAGAGCTAATCGAGAAGATTTTAGCTGAACAGGCTGAACCCAAGCCTAAACCCAAACGCCCCCGCAACCAGGCCCAGACTCGGGATACGCCACAACCTCGAACCACTCCCCGAGGGGCAGCGGTAAAAGAACAGGTAGACGACGGTTGGGGCGCATCAGGATACGGCTCATAATAGGATATGATTAATGCCCATCTATAGTATCGATTGTCCTGAATGTGGAATCATCGAAGACTTCCTTTCTTTTGAAGTCACGGATGGCACACATCCTTGTCCCGATTGTGGGGCGGTTTCTCCAAAGCTCGCTTCTGCTTGTGTGACAGTTGGACCGATGCCCTCAAAGCCAATCCAATCCAGCAGCGCCGGCATCTCTATTGAGAGCAACTCCCAACTTCGGGCATACAAAGAAGAGAACCCGAACGCTAACTTTGTAGATACTTCTTCTTCCTATTGGAAGCAGAAGAAAGAACGTCTTCTTGAGCGTAGGGAAAACGCGATCAAGAAAGAAGGTTACAAAGATTTCCAAGAGTTCAAGACCGAACAACGAAAGGAAGCCGGTCGTACTCCCATCACTCCCAAGATCCAAGTCGGAGGCTGAAATGGCCGCACTCCCTTCCCGCGAAGAACTCGAACAGATGAGCACCGAAGAGCTTGATGCTCTTGCGGATCAGGTTTTGGGAGGAGGAGGTATGCCTCCGGCGGAGGGTGGGGCACCCCCGATGCCTGAAGCTCCGATGCCCGAACCGATGCCCGAACCGATGCTTGAAGAGCCTCCGATTGAAGAGGTAGCGGAAGTCGAAGAAGCGGCGTCTCCGGTAACGGATGGAGCAGAGTCGGCTCTCGCTCAAATCCTCACGGAGACCCAAGACGCTGGAGAGATCCTCGAAAGGCTTCGTATGCAGGGACTTGAGATTCGTCCCGCTGCTGGAGAAGCAGAACTCGAAGTTGAAGCGGAATCAGATGCGATTGAAGAGGCTCCAGAAGAGGAAGCTTCGGCGGCTGCTGCCGTTTCCGAACCTGTAAACATGCGTGACCTCCGAAAGAAGGCTGCGTCTAACGCTCTAAATAAAGGAGCCTAATCATGGAAGAGGTCGCCACAACCGAATCCTCCGAAAGCGTTGAAACCCCGACCGAGAGCAGTGAAAGTAGTGGAGCTACTGAAGCTACCGAAGCTACCGAAACTGCGGCGACGGACTCTCCGGCGTTTGATTTCAGCGGCTGGGATGGAGAGCAAGAGTCTCTTCCCGAAGATTACCATCCCGTCTATGACAACATCAATACCCGTCTCGAAACTTCTTCGAACGAGTTGCGAGATGCGCTTCAACGTGACCGTGAAATCTACCAAGCGCTCCTCGACGGAGAAGACGTAAATGGCACCGCGCAGAAAGAACTTGCAACGGCCTTAAAAGAACTCGAAGAACTGAAGGGAAACTCTTCCTCCTGGGCAGAAGAGAAGACCGCGTTTGAAAAACAACTTTCAGAGTTGACCGGTCAAGTAGGTGAGTTCAAAGCTACAGAGCAACAAGCTTTAGACACCTGGGCACAGGATTTTAAAGAGCAGCATGCTGAAATCCTTAATAACGAAGAAGTTAAAAACAACTTTATCCAACTGTTAGATTCTGGCGTCGATCCGGAGATTGGGATTGAGCTTGTTCAAGCTCCAGTTGAGGTCGCGAATAAAGCTATCGACTACATGAACAACGGTGTGCCTGGCCAATATGCTTTGAGACTTGCCCACTCTGAAACTAAAAAGTCAGAAATAGTTGAGCCCCGGCCAGCAGCACAGTTGACCGCAGGGGCCACTGCCGCTACAGTTCCAAATAGTTCGGAGAAATCTCTTACTTCGAATACTTTTTCCATTAGGGATGTTCGCCGTTTGGCAGCAGCCCGAGCTTATAAAAAGCGTACTGGATAACTTCCACAGCCAAGTGAGGAGATAACTCATGGCCATTTCCCCTGAAGTGCTGAACGACGCGCTTCAAGAGCTTGCTCCGACGTATTCAAACTTGTTTGAACGTTTCTCTCCCGTTCTCCAGAAGATCGTGGATAAGGGAAACATCGAGCGAAACCGCCTTCGCGGCCCCTATAAGGAGTTCCGCGTTATCACCCAGGGTCCTGGTGATGTGACCCAGATTGTGGATGGCGGTGAAGTCCTCGCTTCGACGCGGAAGGATATTACGGCCAAGGGGAACACCTACGGTTCTCGTCTAATCTACAGCTTCCTTGTTCCTGATAAGGACATGGCGGAAGCGACCGGCCCCACTGATGTCGAGCACATCATTAAGCAGTACCCGGAAGCAGCGTTGATGGATTTCCACCAGCGTATTTCCCAGCAGCTTATGAACGGTAACGGTTCCAACGTTGGTGGTTTCCTTACGTTCAACGGGGACACGACCTACAGCCCCCAGGGAACTGGTCGCCAAGGTGTGTTTGAGTTCGACACTGAAGCATCTCAAACCGATCAAGTTTTCGGCCTTACCAAGAACACGACCACTGGTTGGTTCAACGGTTACCGTGACATCTCCTCGATGGCTTCCGACGGTATCTCGAAGATTCGCCAAGCGTACTTCGGCGCTTCCCGTCGCGGCAAGATGAGTGGTCCGGTTGACCTCCTCCTCGCTGATGAAGTTAGCTACACCAACTACATCGACCTTCTGGATGATCGCATCATCGTTGAAGATTCGGTCAAGGGTGAAGCTGGTGCAGACGACTTGAAGCAGGGAATCAAGTTCCTCGCTGCAACGATGTACCTTGAAGAGTTCCTCGACCCGACCGACACTTCGGTCTTTACGACTACAGCGCCCCAAGGTGGCGTCATTTACGGATTGAAGACCTCGACGTGGCATATGTACACGCTGGGTTCGGACGCCAAGATGGAAACGGCTGGCGACTTCGCCATTCGTGGTCCGCTTCGTCGCCCCGACATGGACGCCCATCAGTTCGAGTACGTGCTCTACATGGGTATGTTCTGCGATATGCTTTCCGCCAACTTCGCCGTAACCGGCGGACGCGTCCCGTAAGGAGTTTACAATGCCTACAAATGCTTTTCCATCAACTGTTTCACAGGTAGATACCGCCGCTCGGTTCCCCCTGGGCTACGAAGTGACTGTTCCGGCCAAGGCTTCAGGAACAGAAGCTGACCGGGGCGAAGAAGTTTGGATTTATGTCCAGGCATCTGAAGCCTTGGTGGTTGGGAGTGTCTGCTCCCTTACAGCAGCCGCAACGACGTATATCATTCGGAAGGTTCCGATTAATACTCACGCTTGCACTGTTGTAGGGGTCGCCCAACATGTGATTGGCTTGAACGCCTACGGCTTCATTCAGAAGAAGGGCTTCGCATCTGTCCTCGCAGACGCAGGCGGTGTAACCGCCAACCTCGGCCTCATCGTTGGTGATGCTGTTGGAACGGCTGATGCTGCTGCTGCTGCTACAGACGCCAGTTTTGGTGTTGCACAGGCAACAGCCGCAGGCGCTACCGGCAACTGCTGGATCAACTGCCAAGGATAAAGGACGTAGCCCATGAACAGGGCTGACATTCGTCAGGCTGTCTTCGATCAAGTCGATTGGCAGCCTGACACATCCGAAACACTGTTGAGTAGGCTCAATCGATTTATCAATCGGGCCTACCAACAGTTAGCATTAGAAGCCCCGTACCTCTTCTTTGAGGGCAGGGTTTCTTTTGCTACGCAGCCAGATGTTAAGAATAGTTCCGCTACTACGGACCTCGTTCGAACCGAAGCTGGGAATGACCAGTGGGTACTTACTCGTCCTCGCGGCATTTCCGGCGTCGATGACTGGGTGATCGACGGGACCTGGGATGGGCGTATTATCGAGGTCAAAGACCCTTCGGGTCAATGGCACCGACGGATTGCCCGAGAGTTCTGGGAAGACGCTCCTTCTGGGCTGCTGTTTGTCTCCTTGGACCGCCCTTGGAGAAACACTGTAGACATCGACATGGAGTACCGGATTACCACTCCCCGGTATTTCCTTCCGGCTGATGTGATTCAGGTCAACTCGGTTCGGCTTTGGGATCCCACACGCCGCGCTCCCCTTTCGCTTATCTATGCCGAAGTAGCCGAACGCTATAGCTTGGATGATATTCAAGCTGCGACGAACGCTTCCGGCACACCTACTCGGGCATTCCGTCAGGGACACTGGAAAATCCAGGCCCCTACAAAAGCCCCTGAAGTAGAGAAAGCGGGTATCTGGACACTCAATGCCGATGCAGCGGGCCAGTTTGATTACTGCTTTACCTATGTCTGGGGAAAACGGGACGTAGAATATGTAATGCCAATGGGCGTGCATGAAGCACTTTGGGAAAGCTCACCCTCTCCCATTAGCAGTAAAATCGTATCTGAAACCGGCTCCAGTACGATTACGGGTACGGGAATCCGACTGACGCTTCCCAACATTGATTGGATGCTAAACTTCGATCAAACATCTACAGCCCGTAAGACCCATAGCGGTCTCCGTAAGCGCATTTATCGTCGTCGCTATACGGCTACGGACCAGCATACCGACAGCGAAACACCCGAAGTGTTTGAGTTCTTGGCTGAAATCGATGGGGCTACAACGCTTTATCAAGACAGTGGCGCTACGTTGACTGATGTTCAACGCCGCCTGAAGACGATTCATGGCTACCATACGATGCAAATCGCGCCGCTTCCTGATGCTCGGTACGATGTAGATGTTCGTTGTGTGCGCCGCCCACAAGCTTTGGATAATGATTTTGATGTACCAAATCTTCATCCAGAAGCGATGGATATTTTGGTCTACAAGGTCCTCATTCTCTTCTATGAGGCGATGGGTAACCCAGACATGTCTGTCCGGTCTCAACAGTTGTATGACGAAAGGCTGGTAACCTTAAACAACCAGTATGGATCTTTGCCCAAGAGATTTAGAAGGCGTCTCGCGCGTGCTTCGGATAGGCTCCCCAGGTCCTCAATGCTGATTGATACATCTGGAGATGGTTATGGATATTGAATACGATTTGCCTGAAGGCGCACCGATTCCTGGCGCGATGTACTACTGTCACGCTGCTGACGGTACGCGCGACTTCATTACGGTAATAGCTCTTGAAATTGCCCGAGATGGGCGTCACTGGCGTGCTATTGTTTCAGGTGTCCGGTTCG
>PVBE012805189.1_pt1 | contig 12219 bp, 12 predicted proteins | sample 1631181 | NCBI WGS metagenome assembly PVBE01 (sample SAMN08397723, study PRJNA350692) | Marine metagenome, whole genome shotgun sequencing project. | isolation source: water | place: Pacific Ocean | collected 2012-04 | reverse complement strand
GTTGATCAAGGAGGTGGTGGACATCCCGATTATGTGTGTTGGCCGGATCAATACACCGAGGCTGGCGGAGTTCGTCATAGCAACGGGCGAGGCTGATATGGTCTCCATGGGGCGGGCGCTGAATGCTGATCCAGAAATGCCTAACAAAGCAGAAAAGGGGTTACTGGATGAAATAACACCCTGTGTTGGCTGCAATGAAGGTTGCATTGCCTCAGTGATGCAGGGCATCCCGGCGCGTTGCATCGTCAACACCCAGGCTGGCAGGGAAACCGAGGATTTCACCACCCCTGCTGAGCAGCCCAAGCGCATATTTGTCGCCGGTGGTGGGCCTGCTGGCCTTGAGGCGGCTCGTCTCGCTGCCGTTCGCGGACACGAGGTGACCCTGTTCGAAAGCCGGGATAAGCTTGGTGGTCAGGTGAACCTTGCCAGTGTTGCACCTTACAAGCAGGAAACCAGCCAGGTGATTCGCTACCTGGCACGGGCAGTGGAAAAGGCTGGTGTCTCGGTTGAGCTGGGGAAAAAGTTAACACCGGAGCTGGTGGAAGAGCTGAAGCCAGATACAGTAATAGTGGCGACGGGTGCCAGACCTATTAAGCCAACCAGTATTCCCGGTATAGATGGTGAAAACGTTGTCAGTTCCTGGGAGGTCCTCGGCGGCACATCCAAAGCTGCACTTTCAGGCAATATTGTCATTATCGGTGGTGGTCTGGTTGGCTGTGAAGTCGCAGATTTCCTTGCCGATACTGAAGACAATACAGGTGCTGTTCCTACCAAAGTAACAATGCTGGAGATGCAACCACGTATGGCCATAGACGGTATTGATGAAGTTCGGCACCTGCTGATGCAAAGGCTGCATGAAAAAGGCGTGGAGATGATCAACAATGCGACGGTCAAGGAGATACTTGCTGATGGTGTCGTTTATACAACCCCGGAGGGTGGTGAACAGAGTGTTCACGGGGCTGAATTTGTGATCCTGGCTCTCGGGTCGCAGTCTGTGGACGAACTCTCCGAGGAAATTAAGTCGATGGTCCAGGAAGTTCATGTGGCTGGTGATGCCAAGCAGGTGGCCAGAATCCTGGAGGCAACGGCAGGTGCAGCGGAGATTGCGCGTAGTATCTAGTCAGGGAGTTGGTTCGATGGGGTTGCTTTAGAGCAATCCCACCCCTGATACCCACTCATGAAAATAGAGAAGCAGTGCGAATTGAGCAAGCCCTGCAACCACCAGAATAATATCGTTCTTAAGCGGCATCCTGTCACCAAGGTCCGGCTCCTTCTTGGCACCAATCAATAGTATCTTGATGATGGAGAAGAGACCCAGTCCGCTGAACAGCATGAGTGAAGCCAGGTCACCGTTCGCGGCCAGATGAGCCAGTGCCCAGATCGTCACGCCCCATAACATGGGGTGGCGGGTAATACTCTTGATGCTGCTGGGAACAAATGACGCCGTGATCATGATGAAGGCAAGTGGCATCAGTGTGAGGGTGATGATTCCCGCCCATTCCGGTGCCTCCCAGAGGACGACTTCAGGCGCCTCCCCCATGCCATAGACAATCAGTATCATCCCCACAAGGGAAAGCAGTGAGTAGGCGCCCTGGTAACCCTTATCGCCTAAACTGCCAACCGCTGCCTCCCGTACCCCTGGGACTGATGGCAGCATATGAGTGCCAATAAACAAAATTAATCCGATAACTAGAAGCGTCATATAATTTCCTTCCTATTGTTTCGCCGATGGCACCGTGGAGTTCATTGCCGGTATGCAGCCCGGTAGCCAGAATTCAGGGTGAGCTTAACCTGATTCCAGCTTTTTTTCTCCCCTATTGAGTAACTGCTTACAGGCATGGGAGCTGGATTTAGGTCTAACCGCATAAACACACATTGCCTGTAATCTAAAAACGTGGTTTATTCGTCTCAAATAAAATTGAATTTGTGAGGGTGATGTGGGAAGAGTTGATGGAAAGATTTGTTTAGTCACGGGTGCAGCGGTCGGTCTTGGTTACGCGGATGCGGAACTGCTCATTAAAGAAGGTGCCACCGTGGTGCTGACGGATGTTGACCCGGCGGGTGAAGAATCAGCCAAGAAACTAGGCTCAAAGGCTTCATTTATCCAGCATGATGTCAGCAAGGAGGCCGAATGGGTACGGGTTATTGCTGCGGTAAAGGAAAGTCATGGTCGCCTGGATGTGCTGGTGAACAATGCCGGCCTGGTTGTAGCGGCAGATATTGAAGCCTGTACCGAGGAAAACTGGCGTCTGCATATGTCGGTCATGCTGGATGGGACTTTTTACGGTTGCAAGCATGGCATTCCGCTGATGCAGATCGAGGGTGGTGGATCAATCATCAATATGGCATCGACCGCTTCAAAGGTTGGTATCGCCGGGATACCGGCCTACAGCGCCGCGAAAGGGGGAATAACGAGTCTGACCCGGTCCGTCGCAGTGCACTGCCTCGACAAGGGTTATGAGATTCGCTGTAACAGTGTTCATCCCACCAATACAGACACGCCTATGTTAAGAGGTGCAATCGGAGACGCCGCCGTTGAGGCCGGAGCGCTTGGAGATGGCACGCCCTTGACTCGCACGAGTCAGCCCATTGATGTGGCGAACCTGATACTTTATCTGGCATCTGACGAATCGTTAATGGCGACCGGAAACGAGTTTGTTCTGGACCGGGGAGTAACTATTATGGAGGGCGTATCGCCCTGATGTTATTTGTCAGGCTTTAAGTTTGGAGCAAGGTCAGATGGGAAGACTGGAAGAAAAGGTAGCCATTATCACCGGTGCTGCCGGTGGAATTGGCAAGGCGGCCGCTAAACGTTATGTCGCCGAGGGTTGCAAGGTGTTGCTGGTCGATGTGGATGAGGCAGCGCTTGAAGAGACCGCCGCAGAGCTGGCCAGTAACCAGGTCAGCTATTGTGTCGCTGATGTCAGTAGCAGCGAAGATACTCAGAACTACATTGATACTGCTGTGAAGCTTTACGGTGGTGTTGATATTTTAATTGCCAATGCTGGTATTGAGGGGCAGGTTTCACCTGTTGCCGAGTATCCCGAGGAACTGTTCAACAAGGTGCTTGCCATTAATGTTGGTGGTGTTTTCTTGGGTATCAAGTACATTTTCCCGGTACTCAGGGAGCGAGGTGGTGGCAGTATTGTGATCACCTCCTCTATTGCCGGGTTAAAAGGCAGTCCGGGGATGATGGCCTACGTCACGAGCAAGCATGCGGTTATAGGCGCCATGCGTTCAGCTGCGGTCGAAGGTGCCGAGTTCAATATTCGCGTCAATACGGTCAACCCGAGCCCCATCGAAACCAGGATGATGCGCAGCCTTGAGGAGGGTTTCATGCCCGGTGCGAAGGAAGCCGCCCATGAAATGATGGCAAACAATATTCCCCTGGGTCGATACGGCACCCCGGAGGAGATTGCCAGTCTCATGCTGTTCCTCGGGTCTGACGAAAGCCGGTTTCTAACCGGTAGTGTTTACGCTGCAGATGGCGGTATGTCTGCATCCTGAAGGTGGAATTACTGCCAACGTTATCCTTGTTACAAGAGGTGATATAGAGAAAAACCATGAAAGTCATTACATCCATCACAGGCCACGACCTTGCCAAGGTTGGAGATGTCGTAAAGGGTCTGGAAGAATCGGGCTATTTCGGCGTCTCGACCCAGGAGAATCGGTTTGAACCCTTCCTGCCCCACGCCATCGCGGCAACTTCAACGACCACACTGCAACTAAGAACCAGTATTGCCATCGCTTTTGCAAGAAGCCCCATGGCTGCAGCGAACGCGGCCTGGGACTTACAGGCGGCATCAAACGGCCGATTCACGCTGGGTTTAGGCAGCCAGGTAAAGGGGCACAATGTGCGCAGGTTCAGTGTTCCCTGGAGTGCGCCGGCACCAAGGTTGAGAGAATATGTGCAGGCTCTGCGCGCTATCTGGGCGTGCTGGCAAGACGGAGAAAAGCTGGATTATCAGGGGCAGCACTACCAGTTCTCGCTGATGACGCCGAATTTCACCCCACCACCGCTCACTTGCCCACTACCCGCAGTACAGATTGCGGCTGTGGGGCCCGCCATGATGAAAGTTGCCGGTGAAGAATGTGATGGGGTTTTGCTGCATGGATTTTGCACCAAGAAATACCTGACTGATGTCGCCGTCCCCCGGCTCGAGCGTGCCTTAGCCAACTCCGGGCGAAAGCGTGAGGATTTTGAAATCTCCGGTGGTGGATTCATCGCTACAGGAGAAGACGATGAGGCAGTGCAGAAGATCTTTGACTGGGTAAGGATGCGAGTTGGCTTCTATGGATCTACGCCTTCCTACTGGCCAGTTTTTGAAGCTCATGGTCTTGAAGATCTTGGTCACAAGCTCAACGACATGTCCAAGAAGGGCCAGTGGGATGAAATGACGGCTGAGGTTTCTGATGACGTTGTCCGATTATTCGCAGCGGTTGGCCGGCACGATGAGATATGCGAGGCCATTGAGGAAAGGTTTGGTGATATCGTTGACGCCGTGTCATGTGATGGTCTACCAAAGGGCCTGGTTCAGGACATTGCAGCGATACCGATAATGAACAGAGCCTGAAAACATTTTCAATTCCTATTAGCCTTGACGGGCAGGTTCGGTAGAATAGCCGATTCAAATTTTTAGATTCAAAAACTTAATCACAAAGGAACAGGCCGTGACAGATGCCTTAATGACAACTGATTTACCATTACCAAACAAGCGTACAGGCAAGGTTCGTGATCTCTACGACCTGACGCTGCCGAATGGAGATGATGGTATTTTAATCATTGCCAGCGACCGGGTGAGCGTTTTTGACGTGGTGCTGGAAAACGGTATTCCCGATAAGGGCGTCATGCTGACGAAGATATCAAAATTCTGGTTTGATTTTTTCGATGGCACCTACAAGCATCATCTGGTTTCGACTGACCCAGCCGATATTGACGGACTTAGCGCGGAACAAAGGGCAAGCCTTGAAGGCAGGATCATGATCTGCCGCAGGACAAACGTTGTGCCGGTTGAATGTATCGTTCGTGGTTACCTGACTGGAAGCGGTTACAAGGACTACCAGAAAACCGGCAATGTCTGTGGTATACCGCTGCCCACAGGTTTGGTGAACAGCGACAGGATAGAGGAGCCGATCTTCACGCCTTCGACGAAGGCTGAGGAGGGTGGGCATGATGAGAACATCAGTTTTGATGAAAGCTGCAAGGTCGCAGGCAAAGAGCTGATGGAGCAGATTCGTGATACTTCGTTATCTATCTTTGCAGCGGGCCGAGAATACGCCCTGCCACGAGGCATTATTATTGCGGATACAAAATTTGAATTCGGACTCGATGGCGACAGCCAGAAACCTGTTCTCATTGACGAGGTACTCACACCAGACAGTTCCAGGTTCTGGCCTGCTGACGAGTGGCAGGCCGGCAGGGAACAGAACAGTTTTGATAAGCAGTATGTTCGTAATTATACTGAGGAACTGGTTGCTGCTGGCACCTGGAACAAGGAATACCCTGGCCCAGCCTTACCGGACGAGATTATTGAAAACACCTATCGGCGATATGAAGAAGCATACAACCGATTGACTGGCTAGTCCTTGTCCAGGTAGCAGACGCCCGTACCCCGCAGCCCACAGTAAGCGCCGGGCACCTTTGCGGCGTACTGCTGATGATATGGTTCAGCATAATAGAATGCCTGTCCCCGCTCGATCTCGGTAGTGATGGCGGAACATCCTGCGAGTGTTAGCTGTTCCTGGTACTTGTCTCGACTGGTGACGGCAAGCAGTTGCTGTTCTTCATTGGAAGTATGGATAACCGAACGATACTGGGTTCCGATATCATTACCCTGGCGCATCCCCTGGGTTGGGTCATGGCTCTCCCAGAACAGCATCAGTAGTTGTTGGAAACTGACCGTATCAGGATCATAGACTACCAGTACGACTTCGCTGTGACCTGTGTAGCCCGAGCATATCTCGTTATAACTAGGATTGGGTGTTTCGCCGCCTGCGTAACCTACAGCTGTTGAAAAGACACCCTGTTGTTCCCAGAATCGACGTTCCGCACCCCAGAAACACCCCATACCTAATACCACGGTCTGCATATTTTCCGGGAACGGTGGTTTCAGCGGTGTGCCGTTAACGAAGTGTTTTTGTGGAACGGGCATCGTTGCAGAGCGCCCCCTCAGGTGGCGATCTGCCGATAGCGTTTTTCGGTCGAAAAAGCCCATGCTCTAAATCCTATGTCCCAGTCAGGCATTATAGCCATTTTGAATCATGGATTATTACAAACTTGAGCTTGCTATACTCCGTTTTTTTATGACAAAGCCAGGTTTCAAATGAGTGATTTTGACCTTGTCCTTGATCGGCGAGGATCGAACAGTTCCAAGTGGGGCAAGTATGCGGGGACGGATATCCTGCCCATGTGGGTTGCCGATATGGACTTCAAAATTCCGCAGCAGATCATTGATGCGATCTGCAAACGGGCCGAGGATGGTATTTTTGGCTATGAAGGTGCACCCCCTGAGCTCAAGGAGGTCATTGTTGGCCGCCTGGAAAAGCTGTATGACTGGGAGGTTGGTGAAGAAGAGATATTGTTCCTTCCTGGTGTTGTTCCGGCGCTCAATCAGGCCTGCAGGGCACTGGTTGGTCCTGGCGAGTCTGTGGTAACAGCAACACCAATCTATTATCCATTCCTGAGCGCTCCGGAGAACTGGGATCGAAAACTGCATCGCGTTGCCTGTGACAAGGGGCAGGATACCTGGCCGTTTCCTGTCGAGGCTATGGCGGCGAGCCTGGCGGAAAACAGTGAAACCAGCCTGTTGCTTCTGTGCAATCCGTTTAATCCAGTTGGCAGGATGCTCAACGCGGAAGAGTTGGGCGGAATTGTGGAGATGTGTCGCGAGCACGATGTGTGGATATGTTCAGATGAAATTCATTGTGAGCTGATTCTTGATGATAAACGCCACATCCCGACGGCAACCATTAGCCGTGAAGCCGAAGATATAACCATCACCCTGATGGCGCCGACCAAAACATTCAATCTTGCGGGGCTAGGTGGTTCATTCGCTGTAATTAAGAACCCTGCTTTGAGAGAGAAGTTTGTACATGGGGCCAGAGGCATGGTCTCCCGGCCCACGACATTTGGCTTTCTCAGTATGTTAACTGCCTATCGCGAATGTGAGCCATGGCGCGAGGCCCTGCTTGACTATTTGCGTGCCAATCGTGACTACCTGGCCAGTAGAGTTGAGGCCATTGCCGGTGTCAGTATGAGCCCGGTAGAGGCAACTTATCTGGCCTGGCTTGACGTATCAAAACTGGATCTGGATGATGCCATGGTTTTTTTTGAGGCCGCTGGCGTTGGTCTTTCTGATGGTGGACAATTTGACGGGCCAGGATATATGCGATTGAACTTTGCCTGCCCCATGGCGACACTTGTTGATGCCTGTGATCGAATAGAAAATGCAGCGAATAGCCGGAACGATCAGGCGAAAAAGTAGCAAGATAGGGTGCTGTTCATCCTGAATAGCAAACTGGTAGACTCTGGATAATTCCATTTGGTCATTTCACGGAAGGCTAAGGTATATGAGTGAATTCTGTAGTGTAGAAAAAGAAGGCCCCCTAACTATCGTCACTATCCAAAGACCGGAAGTGATGAATTCACTGCATCCTGCGGCCAATTTTGAGCTGGCAGAGGCATTTGATGAGTTTGTTGCCGACAAGAATCAATGGGTGGCGATTATTACTGGAGCAGGGGGTCGAGCTTTCAGTGCAGGAAATGACCTCAAGTACCAGGCCTCTGGTGGCAAGATGGGTGTCCCCGATACAGGTTTCGCGGGTCTTACATCAAGGTTTGATAATCCAAAGCCCGTCATTGCCGCGGTAAATGGCGTTGCCATGGGCGGAGGGTTCGAAATAGCCCTGGCCTGTGATTTGATTATAGCTGCGGAAAACGCGATCTTTGCCCTTCCAGAGCCAAGGGTTGGACTCGCTGCCCTGGCTGGCGGTGTACACCGATTGCCAAGGGAAATTGGAATGAAGCAGGCGATGGGCATGTTACTCACTGGGCGCCGAGTAAGTGCCCGTGAAGGCAAGGAGCTTGGCTTTGTTACCGATGTGGCGCCAGCAGGTGAGGCACTGACTACGGCGAAGGCCTGGGCTGGGCAGGTATTAGAATGTGCCCCCCTGTCTGTTAGAGCGAGCAAGCAGGCAGCCACTCAGGGCATGGGAGCAGCGACGTTGGAAGAAGCGATCGCGGGCAAGTATGATCAGATATCCGCCATGTACAAGGGCGCGGACTATATCGAGGGACCCCTGGCATTTGCCGAGAAGAGGCCTCCAAATTGGAAGGGTGAGTAACCAGAAGGAAAAGTAATCGTGCGTGTTGTAACTATATTGGGACTACTTCTGGTCCCCCAGATAAGTTTGGCTTCCGCCTCAGGGGGAGCCGCAGAAAACCTCGGCCTCACAGGATCTTTTTTGGGCATATTGGCGCTGATGATTTTTGTGTTTGCCTATTCACTGGTGATGGCAGAGGAGTTCATCCACCTCCGCAAATCAAAGCCCGTCATTTTTGCGGCAGGAATGATCTGGGTCATCGTCGCTTACCTGATCGGTCAATCAGATCTTGACCCACATACACTTGAAATTAATATTCAGCATAACCTGATTGAGTATGCATCTCTGTTCCTGTTTCTGCTTGTGGCGATGACCTATATCAATGCCATGACTGAACGGAACGTCTTTGAAGCGCTGCGCTCCTGGCTGGTTAATCGGAAATTTGGCAATAGGGCCTTATTCTGGATAACCGGCTTTATTGCCTTCTTCCTGTCTCCAGTCGCCGACAATTTGACGACTGCGCTTTTGATGGGTGCCGTTGTCCTGTCCGTAGGTGCTGGTAACCCTGCCTTTATTGCTGTTTCATGTATCAATATCGTTGTTGCCGCCAATGCGGGTGGAGCCTTTAGTCCCTTCGGTGATATTACAACTCTGATGGTGTGGCAAAGCGGGCATGCGAGTTTTTTTGAGTTCTTCAGCCTGTTTTTGCCGTCACTGGTAAATTTCATAGTGCCGGCGACCATAATGAGCTTTACGATCCCGAATGAGCAGCCGGATGCCGAATCGGATACCATCGAAATGAAGCGAGGCGCTTTCACTATCTGCTTCCTGTTCATGTGTACGATAGCGACAGCTGTCTCATTTGAACAATTTCTTCACTTGCCACCCTTCCTCGGCATGATGACGGGGATGTCGTATCTGTTCTTCTACAGCTATTACATTAAGATGACCTCGGAGGAAGAGTCAGATGACTTTGCGCAATTTAATATATTCAGCAAAGTGGCGCAGGCCGAGTGGGACACCTTATTCTTCTTTTTTGGTGTAATCTTCTGCGTTGGTGGGCTTGGTGTTATTGGTTACCTGGAAATAATGTCCGCGGTTTTCTACGATGGCTTGGGTACAACGAATGCCAATATTGCGATGGGCATTTTATCCGCAATTATTGACAATATTCCGGTAATGTTTGCCATTCTCACCATGAATCCGGATATGCCCCTGCACCAGTGGCTGCTAATTACTTTAACCTGCGGTGTGGGTGGCAGTTTACTCTCTATAGGGTCTGCAGCCGGAGTGGCTTTGATGGGTCAGGCGCGTGGGGTTTATACATTCTTCGGCCACTTGAAATGGACCTGGGCCATAGCACTCGGATATGCAGCCAGTATCGCTGTTCACCTTATGCTTTTTGCTCCTTAGCCTTTCTTTGTCAACACAGACTCAGTAGTTTTTCTGTAAATCTGTTGTTGGTATCTCGAAGGATAAGGCTGAGTAGAGTGGCAATACCCATCAGAATTTTATTAGCGATTGCCGGTTCCTCATCGTTGAGTTTCTTGAAATCCTCATGTTTCAAGACAATCAGTTTCAGCTCGCTGGTAGCGCGCACTGTTGCCGATCGGGGTGAGCCGTCAATAAGTGACATTTTGCCAACTGAACGACCTTCTTCCAGCTTGGCAATAGTGTGCTTCTTGTTGTCGAACTGTTTGATAACCTCGACCTCGCCTTTGCTGATGAAGAACATGTAGCCACCATGGGCACCTTCCTTGAAAACGTAGCTGCCTTTCTCGAATTCATGGACAAACATGTACTTTTCAACGGTACTGTAGTCTTCCTCTTCTAGGAAATTGAATACTTCCAGTTTTGCGAGTTAGAGCGTTAATGGATTCACTCATGGGGCTATCTATTCCTAGCTATTGAGTCGGAGTATGATGGCGATCTTAAATCGTATTGGCAAGCGCGTAATTGGAGGATACAAATGGCGGATGGGCTGAATATTGCAGTGTTGACTGTCTCGGATACCCGAACACTTGAAAATGATGCATCGGGTCAGTTCTTGTGTGATGCACTGGAGGAATTTGGTCATCAGCTAGATAGTCGCACGATTGAAATCGATGATGTCTACAAAATAAGGGCGGTAATTTCCAATTGGATAGCAGATGAGTCCATTGAGGCGATACTGGTAACGGGTGGAACAGGCTTTACAGCAAGAGATAAAACACCAGAAGCCATCACTCCATTGCTTGAGACACCGATAGCAGGTTTTGGGGAGCTGTTTAGGCAGTTGTCCTATAGTGAAATTGGATCTTCCACCGTGCAGTCACGGGCGTTTGCCGGGATTACAAATAAGACGCTGGTGTTTTGCATGCCGGGGTCTACTGGAGCTTGCCGCTCCGCCTGGAATGGTATTTTAAAGGAGCAACTGGATATCACTAACAAGCCGTGTAACTTTGCAGAAATGCTAAAGACAGGAATTCATAGCTGATGGTGGCGTCACTGACTCCGCTTGAAGATGCAATTACGGCTTTGTTGGCCAAAGCCAGCCCAATAGATCGAACGCAGGTCTGTCACCTTGATGAAGCGCTTGGAAAGTATCTGGCGGAGGATATTCGTTCCAGCGTAGATGTCCCGCCTGCAGCAAATAGTGCGATGGACGGATATGCAATAAAGTGCTCGGAAATAACACCAGATGGCGTGTACGAGGTGAGTGACCGAATACCGGCAGGTCAGATTGGCAACCAGCTTGCGGTGGGTACGGTTGCCAGAATCTTTACTGGTGCGCCGATACCGCCCGGGGCCGATGCCGTGGTGATGCAGGAGAATACTGAAGCGGTAGCTGGTCATGACGATCAGGTGAAAATCAAGATTGTTCCATCTGTGAGTGCCAACATCCGCCCGAGGGGACAGGATATTTCACAGGGCACAACCATTTTAGAAAGGGGCCGAAAGTTGGGTCCTCAGGACCTTGGGTTGATTGCATCGGTTGGTGTTGCCGAGGTCGAGGTGTTCAAGCCGTTGAAGATAGCAATAATGTCAACGGGTGATGAACTCGTTGAGCCAGCGGAGAGCTTGCAAGCAGGCCAGATTTACAATTCAAATCGATTTGTGCTTGCAGGTCTGTTGAAAGACCTGGGTATGCAGGTAGTGGATCTTGGTGTAATCGAAGATACCCAGGAAGCAACGGAAGAAGCTTTGCGCCATGGTGCCAATGGAAGTGACTGCATAATCAGTACGGGTGGGGTATCGGTTGGTGAAGAAGATTACGTCCGTACGGTGGTTGAAGAACTTGGGCAACTTGAAATCTGGCGAATTGCCATAAAGCCAGGGAAGCCACTTGCTTTTGGCGAGGTGCTCGGTACGCCAATATTTGGTTTGCCCGGTAATCCAGTATCAGCCTTCGTTGGTTTTCTCATTATTGCGCAGCCATATCTTCTCGCCTGCCAGGGGGGGATAGAAACTGAAAATGAATTTTACCTGGGTGAAGCTGACTTTGACTTTATGGGTGGCAAGCGTAAAGAGTATTTGCGGGTTCGGGCAGAAGTATCCAGGGATAGGGTCCTGCTTAAAAAATTCTCCGAGCAGGGTTCTGGTGTGATGTCGTCAGTATCCTGGGCAAATGCACTTGCGGAAGTGGACGTGGGCCAGCAGGTGAAATCAGGTGATAATCTGAGATACCTGCCCCTCTAATATTGCTGGACTAAACAATCGCGATTGTTACCACCTGAACTACCGGAGCGTGGTACTATTTCAGGATTGAACACAGGAATTCAAACTGATGGGACTGATCGTATTAAGTATTATGCTTTCAATAATCCTTGGTTGCTGTATCTGGCTTGTTATAGGAAATAAGTTCCCCGTTAAGAGTGAAGATAAATGGCCGCCGCTCAATAATATCGTTTTTTATGG